>Ga0209009_1000247_pt1 | contig 21445 bp, 11 predicted proteins | sample BlaSpr_A8_OM3_M2_FD_187979 | JGI IMG/M metagenome (GOLD analysis project Ga0209009, IMG submission 187979) | Forest soil microbial communities from Thunder Bay, Ontario, Canada - Black Spruce, Ontario site 2_A8_OM3_M2 (SPAdes) (version 2) | ecosystem: Environmental > Terrestrial > Soil > Boreal... | reverse complement strand
AATCTGCAGGTGAAGATCCTTCGACCACTCCCAGGACACAACGAGTTCGTTTCTTACGTTGACGCTCTCGGTGTACTTGATGGCAGAGACTGTTTGATCGATTGGAAGACGACCACGAGCCGTTATTCCGAGGAGCCAGAAGGCCTTCTTACCTTGGATCCTCAACTGATTTGCTATTCCTGGATCAGCGGCATTTCTGATGTTGCACTCGTGGTGTTTGTGCGAAAGCAGATGCCTGAGATCCAATACCTGCGGGCGTCTATCTCGGAAGAACAGCGACGAGAGTTTGGACGGCTCGTTGAGACAACAGTCTCACAAGTCGAAACAGCTCAGTTTCCCGCCCACAGCGGGATCCGTTTCCCTCAGAACCCCTGCACAAGCTGTTCGCATTTAGGCCTATGTCTGAATGACAAGAATATGGTCGATATCAATTTGATTCGTCGGCCAGGAGCAAGTGACCTTGATTGGCTTGACGGGTTTGATTAATGGACGACCGCTTATGTCCCCAGAGCTTAATCGGCGACGAGCTTTAGCCGTTCTCGGGAAGATTGACGAGATTTTGTCCTGGGAGCAGACCAAGGACCGAGAGTGCGACGAGCGTTTCGTCGAGCTGGGCCAATACTTATGCGAAGTGCGAGCCGGACAGTACTGGCGTTTAGAGTATCTAAAATCATTTGATGAATTCTTAGAGAAGCGCTTCCCCGATTCACGCAGAAAAGCTTATTACCTTATGGCGATTCACGAACATTTGACTAAAATCCCGAAACAGCAGCTTCGTGAAGTCGGCTGGACCAAGGCCAGGGAGCTAGTAAAAGTAGCACGCCGCGAGGGAAACGAGTTTGATTGTGCACCCTGGGTGCACAAAGCCAAGGAACTGCCAAAAGAGGCGTTCAAACGAGAAGTGGAGCGTCACTTAACAGGACAGGAAACTGAGGCTTGGGAGATCATTTACTTCAAACTTTACAAAAGCCAAATACCGATCATCGAGCAGGCCTTCGAAACCGCTTCACTGATGTTAGGATCTCAAAAATCACGCAGCTATTGCATGGAAATGATCTGCGCGGACTTTCTCGCAGGAGCGACGCTTGACGCAGTAGGTCCCGAAACTTTCTTGGTTTCGGTGCAACGATTAGTTGAATTGCTTCCCGAGTCCGAGAAACTCAAACTTATAGACGGCCTAAAGAGATCCACGTGAATCGGATTCAGCCCAAACGTTCCAGAGTTACATTGCAAAGGGGAACCTACGTTCGCCTGTGTCGCCAAATTCTCGAAAGAGACAATTGGAGATGCCAGAACTGCGGAGTAACAAGTGAACTGCAGATTCACCATATTCAATTTCGGAGTCGCTCAGGCAATGATTCTGAGAAGAATCTTGTGACTCTGTGCGCCACCTGTCATCGAAAACTTCACGATAATGCAATTTAGCCAAAAGGGGTGGCCCAAGGTCGGACACGGTCTCCCTCCGAGACGGGCCGCTACGGTTTCTTCGTGGAATACTTCTTGATCAAATCGTTGAACTCAGGTTTGTTGTGGAGGCTGTCAATGTTTGGATCTGCTGCCACCGCTTCGGCCGGATAATGTTTTTCGAGCGCGTCGCGTAGGGCTGCCAAGGCTTCGTTCGTTTTTCCGAGAAGCGCATAAATCTCAGCTTGATCGTAAATGTAATCCAAACTTGTCTTATCGACCGCACGCGCCTTCTTAATAAACGACTCAGCTTGCTGCGCATCTCCCAAGTTGGCATAGCACAACGCAATGGTCGCCATCACCCCAGCATTTTGAGGGTTGGACTGAAGTTCTTTATAGCCCAGCGCGACAGCTTGCTGATAAGTGGCGTGGGCCTTGTCTTTCTGTCCGACGCCGCGATAAGCGTCGGCCAAGTTTGTCATCATCCCAGTGTCATTTGGATTGAGTTCGACGGCCTTTTCAAACATTGGTACCGCTTGCGCGTATTGCTTTAGAAAGAAGTAAGAGGTGCCCAAATTCGAGTAGGTCGTATAGTACGGCTCAATTTCCAGCGCCTTCTGATAATACGGGACCGCATCTTGATATTTGCCCTGCATCGCGTAGAAGTTGCCAACGTTCTCGTAACCGGCATCGATGTCAGGAGCCAAAACAATAACCTGCTGGAACGCTTGCAGGGCCTTGGGATAGTCCGGCAAATTGAGATAGGCGGCACCGAGCGCATTCTGATTTACCCAGAAGTAGGAATTTAGACTAACGGCCTTCTGATAAGATTCGATCGCGTGCGCGTAATCGCCACTGGACTGATAAGCTGCGCCGAGACTCCTGTAGGCTTCGTCGGAACTGGGCGCCAATGCAATTGCGCGTTTAAGTTCGGTGATGGCTTCGGCGTATTTTCCCGTTTCGATGTAAGCGCTGCCTAGAACGGTATGAACCTCGGGCAGCTTGTCATTGATCTGTTCTGCTGCCTGGGCCGCAGTCAAGGCTTTCTGAGTCCAGAAATTATCTTTCTTAATACCATTCATGCGCAGGCTGGCATCCGCCACACCGGTAAAGGCAAGAGCAAACTTGGGATCCGCCTTCAAAGCCTGCTCGAAATAATCGAGAGCGGACTGAATGCTTTTGGCGTCGTGGCCGCGCAAAGAATTTCGTCCTCGAACGTACAGGTCGTAAGCGGCGGCGTTCTCAGTTGGTCGCACCCTTGAGTTTGCCACTTCGTCGGACGTAAGATTTACATTGAGCGCCGAAACGAGTTCGCTGTAGATCTGATCTTCCAGCGTGAACAAGTCGGAGGAGACCCCGTCGAATTCCTTGTCCCACACACGCTTATTGTGCAGTGCATCCTGCAGGCGCATGGTAACGCGGATCCGATCCCCCGATCCTTGCAGCGTCCCTTGAACCAGATAGTTTGCTCCCAGGGCGCGCGCGATCTTTGTTAGTGGCTGCTTTTGATCTATCTTGTCGGCTTCATCGCTGGATGTAACGCGGACGTCTTTCACCTGAAACAGTTTGGTGGAGAGCGCTTCTTCCACGCCTTGCGCCAAATATCCAATCTGCGAAGCATCGCCTAACACCTGAATAGGCAAGATGGCCACAAATCTTCCCGAGGAAAGCGGAGGAATTCCGGATATGCTGGTTCCTCCGCCTCCGCCACCTCCTCCGCCACCCTTCTGAATAAAATGGCGCACCAAAAAGACCGCACCAACGATGAGCAGCACAACAGCGACTGCGCTAGGGATCCATACCGAGCGGCGGCTTGCAAATTCCGGGAGCTGGATTTGTATGCTATCGCCACTGCGCGAAATGCCGCTGCGCGAACCAGTTCCGCTTCCTGATTGCGCCTTGGCGCCCTGAAGGTCTGCAAGAATTTCGTAGGCGCTTTGATAACGGTCCGCCGCATCCTTTTCCAGGCAGCGCATAATGGTTCGCACCAGCCAATTGGGCAGGTCCGCGTTAATCAACTTTGGGCTTTTTGGTTTTTCCTGGATCCTCTGGTACATCACCTTCAGCGTGGATTCGCCGACAAATGGAACGTCGCCGGTCACCATTTCGTAGAGGATCAATCCGAATGCGTACAAATCAGCGCGCTGGTCCGCGGGCTTGCCTTCCACCTGCTCGGGAGACATGTAGCGGGGCGTGCCGAGAAACGCTCCGGTGCGCGTCATACCAATAGCGCTTTCCTCAAAAGACTTCGCCAGGCCAAAGTCGCAGACGAAAACTTGATCGTCGTTACCAATCAGCAAGTTCTGTGGCTTCAGATCGCGGTGGACCACACCTTCGGCATGCGCCGCGGCTAGAGCTTCCGCAATTTGTTGGGCAAATTTCAATACGCGCTCCAGCGGCATTTTCGGATTTTCTTTAATGATGTGCTGCAGGTCCTTCCCCTGGATGTAAGCCATGGAAATGAACCGCACACCCGCCACTTCACCCATGTCGTGAATGCGCAAAATATTTTTATGCGAAATCTTGCTGGCTAGAACGAGCTCCTGCTTAAATCGTTTTAGAGCGTCGGCCTGTCCAATGGCTCCCTCTCGAACCACCTTGATGGCCACGGTGCGATCGAGTTCTTTGTCGTAGGCTTTGTACACGCGACCCATGCCGCCCTGGCCTAAGAGCGATTCAATCCGATAGCGCGTGCCGAAGTCGCTGCCCAGAGCGATGGCCGAAGGATCCACCATCTGTATCGTTTCTGAATCAGAATCATTGATGGAGAGAAGAGGGGTGCTGCATTCCTTGCAGGATGTTGCGAAGTCCGGATTAGCGGTGCTGCAATGCGGACAATTCATCATAGCAAGCGGCCAGGACGGCTCGAACGTGTCCCAAACCCGCGATTATCCGGCATACGAGGCGCGTCTGCAACTATTAGCAAAAATTAAATGTGAGATTCACGGCACATGCATCCGCGTTTGGGTTTCTCACCATGCCGGTTGAGTTACAATCGATCAAAGTTTGGAAGCTGCGGGAGGCAAGTTTGAGCAGGATTTGGAAACTTTTGCACGAAGCGGAGGCCGAGCACGCGGCAAACGCTCGCGACGACGCGCCTGTGCAAAAAGAATCCGAGCCCGTAACCGAACGCCGCCGCGGCGACCGGTTGTGGGTGTATCTGCCGGTGCTGGTTTACGGCCGGACGATTGAGAGCGAACCTTTTCACGAAGGAACCGAAGCGCTCCGAGTGAACGCCGGCGGTGGACTCATCACTCTCACCTCCCCGGTGAGGTGCGGCCAACGCCTCCTGCTCATTAATAAGGTAAACCAGAAAGAACATGAATGCCTGGTGGTAGCCGAACGCTCGAAATACTTGGAGCGCACCGCAGTGGTTATCCGGTTCCAAGAGCCCGCTGCCGATTTTTGGAGCAAGTAACGAAATCTTAATGAACTGGGCCTCCCGGGCTTGCCTCAAGCCGCTATCCACCTTTGTATGCAAATAATTGCATGGTTTGGGCAGTGGCGTTCCCCAAAATGACCTTTTCTGTCCAAGAGCTTCCTACAGTAATTTCCCACCCCACTCTAAGGTCTTTGCGACATTGACCTTGGAAAATGCTGTGCTTTCACTCCCGTGGCCAGGCGATTGCAGCAGTTTCTCTCAGGAACGACCTCCTGGACGCTTCCTGTTTGAATCTCACGGGCCAAGAAAGATTTTTCCGAGCAGAAGGTCTCTCGAAGGACTTTGATGAAGTTTTCAGGGCCTTTGAAAAGACCTGGGAGATGCCTTGCATTCAGGTTTTTGTAAAACATGCATGACTACATCCGTAGTTCGTGCAGTTCTTCTTTTCGCCCCACTCTTAAGCTCAAGTTTGCTTTTCAAATACAAATCGACGATGCATTGCCAGCCCCGGGGTTAAGGGGCGGGCAGGGAGTGATGTCTATGCTGCGTGGTAAAGCAATTTCGAAGTATGCCGTGATAGCCGTGGCCTGTGCGATTTCCATGCTGGCCTTTGAAGCCACGCGGGCACTCGCGGCGAACACCGGAAATTTTGGCGGAGATTACAAGATCATCAAAGTCGCCGATCAGGGTGACAACAACGTGGCAGTGAAAGTCTCCTTGCGAGTGATCAACAACAGCGGCGCGGACGTCAAGGATGCCACCATCACACTAGGAAGCACCTTGCACCCGATGCCTGAACCGACCGAGGCTTGGGAAAAGAATCAGACGCCCATCCGTGTGGTGATCCTGCGCTTTAACGAGCACAAGATTGTGCCGCCAATCGTGAGCACATTCACGATTCCGAAGGCCGAGTACGAGCAATGGAGCGTAAAAGGCAGCAGCGGACCGAACTTCACGATCAACTATCAGGACGCGTCAGGTCAGCAGCGTCACGACAGACTCGAACTCGCGCCCTTGTGACCTAGCAGGTTGCTAGACGGTACGAAATTTTCTAGATGAAGATTCTTAAAATGAATTACATCCGGCGCCCAGGCGCCGACGAGCGGACAAAAAGAGAGGACATCACGATGCGTTACTTCAGACTTGTTATTTGCGCCGCAATTCTGCTGCTCCTATCGGGAGCGGCCAGCGCGCAACAGGATTACATCAATGTTTACGCGGGCGGCGGACCGAATAACGTTCCGGCCACAACCGCGCCGGTATACACGCCGACGAACGTCGCCGTGGATAGTTCCGGAAATGTCTATTTCAGTTCGCAGGGCAGCAATTACCAACATCGAGTCTGGAAAGTAACCAAGTCAACTGGGATCTTGACGATCGTTGCTGGCACTTACTACTACGGGTATTCTGGTGACGGCGGCTTGGCGACCAATGCCCAATTGTATAGCCCGGCTGGCATCGCGGTGGATCACTCAGGGAACGTATTCATTGCAGATTATAACAACTGCCTGGTCCGCGAAGTTAATGCCGGCACCGGAATCATTACCACGGTCGCAGGCATAAGCCCGGTCCTAGCCTGCGGCTCAGCCGGAGATGGCGGGCCAGCCACCAGCGCCCACCTCTATACTCCAACGGGCGTGGCAATCGACAAGAACGGAAACCTTTTCATAGCCGACTATAACAATCAACGGATCCGAATGATCTCTTGCGCCACGGTGACGAGCACCGGCGGCGTTTGCCCAACCAATTCCGGCCAGACCGCCGGCGACATCTACACCGTGGCCGGCACCGGAACGGCTGGTTACAATGGCGACGGTGTCGCGGCCACCAACGCCAACCTTTACTATCCATACGGTGTAGCGACCGACACCGACGGAAACCTGTATATCGCGGATCAATATGACGAACGGGTCCGGCGAGTCGCCTGCGGAACGGGTATCAGCGGATGCGTACTCCCATCGGGCGAGACCATCGCGTTCATCTACACAATAGCCGGAGATGGAACGGCGGGATACAGTGGAGATAGCGGCGCCGCTACTTCGGCAGAATTGTATTTTCCCAGCACCGTATCTGTGGCCAATTCCGGCGATTTGTTCATCGACGATCAATACAATTTCCGGATACGCGAAGTCTCTTGCGTAACAACCACGAGCACCGGGGGCGCCTGCACGGCTTCGACTGGCCAGACTGCCGCAGACATTTATACGGTGGTGGGCACGGGAGTCGCCGGCTTCAGCGGCGGAGACGGAGTCGCGGCCACCTCTTCCACTCTGTACTACGCTATTGGAGTAGCAGTGGATAGCGCGGGAGATTTGTTTATTGCCGATCAAGACAATGAACGCATCCGCGAGGTGCCCTGCGATGTGAGCACGCTAACCTGCACGCCTCCGGCCGGTGATACGGCGAAGTTCATCTATACCATCGCCGGAACGGGAGGCACGACCTTCTTCGGCAACGGTATCCCGGCCACCGGCGCGGAATTGTATTATCCGACCGGAGTTGCTTCGGACTCCTCGGGGAATGTTTATATTGCTGACCGCAGCAACTGTGTCGTTCGGGAAGTCAATGGAGGCACTGGGATCATCACGACCTTTGCCGGGACCACTTGCGGGTACAGCGGCGACGGCGGTCCGGCTACCAGCGCCCAATTGAACCAACCCTACAAGGTCGCAGTGGACAGTTCTGGAGACGTTTACATCGCGGATACCGCTAACTGCGTGATCCGCAAGGTCACCGGCGGTACCATCACTACTTTCGCCGGTAAAGACGTTTGCGGCTATTCGGGGGATGGCGGTGCAGCTACCGCAGCCGAACTCTATGAGCCGATTGGCGTCGCGGTGGACAGCTCGGGGAACGTTTACATCGCCGATCAATATAACTATGTGGTTCGCAAGGTCAGCGGCGGGAACATCTCTACGTTTGCCGGCAACCACACCTATGGCTTCGCCGGCGATGGCGGGCCGGCCGCAAACGCGGAATTGGAATATGTTCTTGACGTAGCCGTGGATGGCTTCGGGAATGTTTACATTGCGGACCAGTATAACCAGCGGATTCGCAAAGTGAATACGTCGGGAATCATAAGCACATACGCCGGAAACGGCACTGCGGGATACGAGGGCGATAACACCTTGGCCTACCAAACGTCGCTATATTATCCTACGGGAGTTGCAGTAGACGGCGCAGGTGACGTGATCATCGCTGACTACGACAACCAGCGAGTGCGTATGGTTGATCAAGCAAACATCATTCACACGATCGCCGGAGATGGAACGGCCGGGTTCAACGGAAATGACATACTGGCCACATTAGCGGAACTGTATCAGCCGTTCGGCGTAGCCGTCGATCCTTCGGGAAACGTATACGAAGCCGACTTCCAGAACTGGCTCGTACGCAAGGTCAACGCGCTGGTGATACTCAATTCGTATCCGCCAAGCGCATCGTTCGGAACGGTAAGCAAGGGCTCCACCAGCGATGCGATCGCTTTAACGCTGAGCGCCAACGGCACCGTGAACATCGGCAGCATCACGCCAAGCGCGCAGTTTAAGGAAACAGACGATTGCCCGAGCACGTTGAACGGCGGGCAAACCTGCATCGTGGACGTGCAATTCGCGCCGACGACGGCAGGAACCGTGATGGGCACGCTCACAATCAGCTATAACGGCTTCTACGCGCCGTCGCTGGTTATTCCGCTGAGCGGCACGGCCACCGCCCTTACCGCTAGCCCGAACCCGCTGGCTTTCGGTAGCCAGTCGATCTCGGTGAGCGTAACCAAGACCGTGACGGTAAAGGGAGCCACGACCTACAACGCTACACCCGCTTACATCACGGGTGACACGACTGACTTCACACTAACCACCGGCGCTACTCCTTGCACCGGCACGATCGCTTCTACTTGCAACATCTATGTGACGTTCGATCCGCTGAGCACGGGAGCGAAGAAGGCCACGTTGGTCATCCAAGACAACGACCCCACTAGCCCGCAATTGGTGGCGCTCACTGGGACAGGTAGCAGCTACGAGTCGTTCACTCCTAGCTCGATCGCCTACAAGCCGCAGATCATTAACACACCGAGTGCGAATACAAAGGTCACGTTCAAGTATGGCGGCACGGGCACTTTGACGCTGACCGGTCTGGCGGCATCGCCCTCGGCCTACACGTTGAACACAACGGGACTTTCCGGGACACTCTGTAACTTGTCCGGAAATACGATGCTGACCCAAAACCAGTCGTGCGTGTTCAATGTGGCTTTCAAGCCGACTGCGACTGGCGCGACACCGGGAACGGTCACCGCGAACTTTACCGGCGACCCGAACGGCGTCACGTCCTTGCAACTGCCACTCACCGGAACCGGCACTGCGGTGAAGATTACCGGAGGTCTAGGCTTCGGCACGGTACTGAATCCGAGCACGAAGCAGCTTTCGGTGACGGTCACAAATGAAGGACCTACGACGTTGAGTTTCAGTTCCTCCCCGACAATTACGGGGACTGGCGCTGCAGAGTACAACATCGTTCCCTTTAGTGGCTCACTCAGCACCTGCTTAAACGGACCGCCGATGCTCGCCACGGGCGGACACTGCACTATAACGGTGCAGTTCAATCCACCTTCGCCGAATACAGGGACGTCGTACCCCGCAACGTTGAGCATCTTCGACAACGACCCGACGAGCCCGCAGACAGTGGCTATTACGGGCAAAAACTAACAACAACTCAGCCAACCAGAGGCGGGGAGCGCAGGACAGGCTCCCCGCTGTTTTTCACAATACGCGCGCGATATGAATAACCAGGTTGTAGCGACCAACGAGCCTTGCCGAGGAACTGCGGCGCCCCTGGACGAATTCCGCTGTGCTTTGCACCAAAGTACCACAACTCGTCACACCGTGAGGTTTACGACTTCATGAGATAGTTTGCACATAGCAAAAAACATCAGGCTAACCAATCCGTACTATGACTTGTAGAACTAGGATTTTTTGGCGGGGCCAGTTTTTTTAAATTCCGTCTGATTCGACGTAATCCCGTTAGACACCAAGTCGTCAAAGCCTTAGACCAAAGGGTTGCAAGTAGCGACGCGCACACCAGTTAAGACGAAAGTAGCATCATTTCATTTAATGTTTCGAGACGTGACAAAACGGTAAAATTTTCACACGTCCATGAATACGCGATGAAAAATTACAAATTTATTACATTAATACTTGACTTTGCGTTTTCTCCGCGTATATTCCCCGGCAGTCTATCCGGGTTTTCGCGTTCTTTTCTCTCTTGGAAGACGAGAACGGTCAACAGAGCAGCAGTGTCGCAGCTCGTTCGTGCGTTTTGAGCGATCTTCAGATCTAGTTTTAGGGATTTAGCAAAGACAAAGACAAAATTTAGGAGGAACCATGCGACGCAGTTCACGTGTGTTTCAGTACGTTTGTGTGCCCAGCCTTCTTCTTTGCCTGGCGCTCGCAGCGCTGGCCAGTAGCTCGCGCAACTTTACGGGCGTTTACAAAATTCTCAAGGCCACTGACCAAGGCGGTAGCGTGGAAGTTCGGCTCTCCCTTCGGGTCGTAAATCACAGCGCGCCGGATGTCACAGGCGCCACCATTTCCCTTAGAAGCGCGCTGAAACATTCGCCCGAACCCACCGAGGCCTGGGAGAAGAATGAGACTCCATTCAAGGATGTGGAACTGCACTACAACGAGCACAAAAGAGTGCCGCCGCTTGAGGGCACCTTCACCGTTCCATCTGAAGAGTATAAGCAGTGGGCCAAGGGCCGCGGGCCCAACTTCGTGATCGATTACGACGACGCATCCGGCAAAGCCCACCACGAAGAAATTGAACTCTCGCGCATGCCGTGAAGTCGTATGCGGGAACGCATAGCGCCTTACGGAGCGCTATGAAGTACTGGCGCTCGCAAGAAGTGAGCGGACGAAACATTAAACGGCCAACAGGCCATAGATTTCAACCGGCGCTTAGCGCTGGACAGCGGATAAAAAGAGAGGAAACCACGATGCGCCACTTGAGATTGATCGTATGCGCTGTAATCATGCTATTCATTTCGGGAGTAGCGAGCGCCCAGCAGGACATCATCAACACTTACGCCGGCGGCGGGCCCAACAACGTCCCGGCTACATCTGCGCCTGCAGCGCTCCCGGTGGGCGTTGCCGTTGACAGTTCGGGGAATTTGTATTTTTCAAGTAACTATACGAATCAACACCGCGTTTTTAAGGTGAGCTCGTCGGGTACCCTCACGGTGGTGGCTGGCAACGGTTTCCCTGGCTACTCTGGAGACGGAGGCCCAGCCACCCAAGCTCAATTGTACAACCCACAGTACGTCGCGGTAGATCACGCTGGTAACGTGTTTATTGCGGATCAAAGCAACTGCGCGGTCCGCGAAGTCAATGCCGGGACTGGGATCATCACCACGATCGCGGGGGAGCCCGCTGTAAGCTGCGGCTACAACGCAGATAGTGTGCCGGCGACCAGCTCTTACCTGTACGAGCCCGTTGGTGTGGCGATTGACAAAAACGGCAATCTTTTCATCGGTGATTATTCCAACCAACGCGTCCGAATGGTTTCCTGCGCCACCGTGACCAGCACCGGCGGAGCTTGCAGCCCCAACGCTGGCCAGACCACCGGCGACATTTACACAGTGGCTGGCACTGGAACAGCCGTGTTCAACGGTAACGGCGGGCTGGCCACCGCGGCCAATCTATATTATCCGCAGGGTGTAACGACAGATGCCGCAGGAAACCTATATATTGCCGACAGTTATGACCAGCTAGTGCGTCGGGTGGCCTGCGGAACAGGCATAAGTGGCTGCACGCCTCCTTCAGGAGAGACCTCCGGCCACATCTACGCGATAGCCGGCACCGGTGAAACCGTCGGCAATCCTGGCACGTGCGGTTATAATAACGACGGTATCACCGCCGCTTCAGCCGAGTTGTGTTATCCCGATGACCTAGCTATAGATAATTCCGGCAACCTCTTCATTGCTGACTCCTCCAATTTCCGCATACGTGAAGTATCTTGCGTGACGACTACGATCAGCGGCGGGGCATGCACAGCTTCCACAGGCCAGACCGCGGGGAAAATTTACACCGTCGCCGGTACCGGATCCGCGGGCTATAACGGTGACATGCAGTTAGCCACCTCAGCCGAAATTTACTACGGGTTCGGCGTAGCGGTGGATGCAGCCGGAGATTTGTTTATTGCGGATTATGACAATTATCGAGTGCGTGAGGTACCCTGCGACGTGAGCACGCTCACGTGCACGCCCCCATCCGGCGATACAGCGCAAGACATATATACCGTTGCCGGAAATGGAACGTATGCCTTCTTTGGCGAGGACATCCCCGCTACCGGCTCGATCTTGAATAATCCGACAGGAACTGTTTCGGACTCGCTCGGAAATATCTACATAGCCGACCGCAACAACTGCGTTGTGCGAGAAGTCGATGCCATAACCGGAATAATCACCTCCTTTGCGGGAAATTATTCTCTTGGCTGCGCCTACAGCGGCGATGGCGGCCCCGCTACAAGCGCGCAGCTTTACTATCCCTACCATTTGGGGATTGACAGCTCGAATAACGTGTACATCACGGATCCGGGTTACTGCGTAGTACGCGAGGTCAGTGGAGGAAACATCAACACCATCGCTGGCAGCGGATCTTGCGGTTACGGTGGTGACGGCAGCGCGGCAACGAGCGCTCAGCTGAGCTCCCCAGAGGCCGTGACATTCGACGGCAGCGGAAATATGTATATCGCCGACCAAGGCAACCAAGTCATCCGCAAGGTCAGTGGCGGCATAATTACAACCTTCGCCGGAAACTACCTGGCAGGAGCCGGCTTCTCCGGTGACGGCGGCCCCGCCACGAGCGCGCAGCTTTATAATCCAAACGACGTGGCTGTGGACGCGGTCGGCAATGTGTATATCGATGATCTAGATAACTTGAGAATCCGTAAAGTTGATACGACGGGACGCATCAGCACATTCGCGGGGAATGGCAGTGCCGGATTTCAAGGCGACGGCGGGCTTGCAGTAGAAACCTCGCTGTACTATCCGCAGTCGGTCGCGGTGGACGGCGCCGGTGACGTTCTAATCGCGGATTTCGATAACGAGCGAATCCGCTTGGTCGATGGAGCTGGATACATCCACACTGTAGCTGGGAACGGCACCAATGCCTTCTATGGCGAAGGAATTCTCGCCACGACCGCAGAAATCTCTCAGCCGCAAGGGGTAAGCGTCGACTCTACGGGCACTATCTACGTTTCGGATTCAGGCAACGACCTGATCCGGCAAGTGAGCGCTCTCGCGGAGCTGAACTCCGCGCCCTCCAGTGTCAGCTTCGACACGCAGCAGGTGGGCACGACCAGTCCAGCAGCGACAGTCACGCTCGCCTCGGCGGGCCCACTAACAATCAGCAGCATCACGCCGAGCGCAAACTTCACCGAGCTGGACGATTGCCCGAGCAGTTTGTCGAATGGAGCAACGTGCACGGTGGACGTGTATTTCGCGCCCACGAGTGCAGGCATCATCAAAGGCACGCTCACCATCGCGGACAACGCCTTCTTCAATAATCCGCTGGTGGTTAGCCTGCAAGGCACAGCGACGGGTCTTATCATCACGCCAAACCCGCTGGCCTTCGGAACAGTAATGGATGGAAGTCCGGTCACCGACACAGTAACAGTAACGGGCAATACCACTTATTCGGCCACGTCAGCCACGCTAACGGGCGACACGACCGACTACTCAATCGCAAGCAACACTTGCACCGGACACATCGCTACATCGTGCTCGATTGGCATTAAGTTCAACCCGGGCTCAGTTGGATCGCATAACGCCACGCTTGCCATCCATGATAGCGATCCCACCAGCGCTCAGTTGGTACCAATAACCGGATCGGGCTGTACGACGGGTTGCGCCACCGCTTACGAGACGTTTACTCCGAGCTCCATCACATTTCCAGCCGAGACAATAAAGGTCAGTTCCCCAGCAACCAAGGTTACTTTCACAAATAACACAACCAATTCGTTGACGATTACCAAACCGGTGGCGACCACAGGCTTCAAAGTAAGCACCACAGGCCTTAGCGCCCCAGTTTGCAGCGTCACAGCTTCGACGGTGGTAGCAGCGGGCGCGTCGTGCTCTTTCAACGTAACCTTTTCGCCGACGGTTAGCGGTACTACAAACGGAACGGTCAAAACAACATTCCCGAACGATGGACACGGGAACACGTCACTTACTCTCAATGTATCCGGAGAGGGTGTGCCAGTGTCGTTCACTCCGAATCCGATTGCATTTAAGCCCCAGATGGTCAACACGACCAGCACTAACACCAAGGTTACATTCAAGAACGTGGGGACCCCGACGTTGACGTTCTCCAGCGTTGTCGCGTCGCCGTCGAACTACACCATCAACTACACGGGCATCAGCAGCGGCGGTTGCAATACCGCGACGACGCTAATAACGAACGCAACATGCACATTCAACCTAGCCTTCAATCCCGGCTCCACGCTCGGCGCAATACCTGGGACGGTCACGGCGACGTTCTCGGGGGATCCGAACGGAGTCACCCAACTGGTAATGAATGTCACAGGAACCGGCACCGAAATGAAAGTCACCGGATCGTTGGCCTTCGGGATCGTGGCGAATCCGTCAACGAAAATCCTGTCAGTCACGGTCACGAACGAAGGAACCGTGAATGCCACCTTCACTACTCCGACAATTACCGGCACCGGCGCTGCCGAGTACAGCATAGTTCCTTACGCTGCTGGTCCCCCGGCGTATAGCACCTGCCTGACCGGATCGGTGTCGCTCGCGCATCTCGGGACCTGCACCATTTCTGTGCAGTTCACTCCACCCACGGGCAGCGGAACATCCTATCCCGCTACCTTGAATATCAACACTAGTGGCGGAGGCCCATTAGCGGTGGCCATCACGGGCGAAAACTAAAACCGCTCACCAACACAGAAAGGCGGGGAGCGCAGTAAGACTCCCCGCCTTTTTTTTGCTCAGCACAGGGCACAAGCTTGAGCGTTCCCTCCACTATTTTCGAATAAGGTCAGAGACTTGCGCGGGGAGGGTTGACAGGCAGGCCGGCCTGAATCTGGCTCAGGTTGAAGGCGGCGGCGAAGTCTCCAGGGTCAAAACGTAGGCAGGAGCGGTAGCTAGCCATGGCTTCATCACGCCGGCCCAGCCGTGCAAGAGAATTGCCGCGATTGCGATAAGCCTCGGAATATGCTGGGAAAATGGCGATAGCGCGGTCATAGGCCTCGATGGCGCCAACGTCGTCGCCGTTCACGGCACGCAGGACGCCGATGGAATAATGGGACTTTGCGCTGTCTGGCGAGGTTTGCACCAGCTTCGTGTAGAAACGATCGGGGTTGAGCCAGTCCTGGTTGCGGACGGCCGTGCGCGCTCCAAAAATAAGCGCCACGGCAACCAGCACGATTTTCCAGTGTTGGGTTCGAGCCAACAAAATCGCCAGCAGAAGTGCCAGACCCAGACTAGGCGCGTAGACGAGTCGCTCGCCCATAATCGTCCCGATCGGAAACAAAACATTCGCTGTGGGCGAAAACAAAATGGCGTAGACCAGCACAGGCGGCCGAAATTCAGGCCAGCGCACGGCCAGATAAATCGCGCCTGCAGCGAGTGCCAGTCCCATCCATGCACGCCAGTCGTCGGGCCCCATCACCAGGCGGATCTGTTTGTAGGAGTAGTCCGCCGAAAGCGTGATCGGCAGCAAAGTTTTGAAGAGGTACAAACACTGAATCCACAGCGCGGTGAGCACGCGCTGGCCGGCGTCGATCAGCGCCATGGGATTATCGAGCGGAGGGATTTGAGAGCTGCGCGAAAGGATGCGATGCGCGAGCAGCGCCGTGGCGATGATCACTCCGGCGCCGGTAGCAACGATTTTGGTATCTCGCGAACGCCAGTCTTTGCGCAGGAAAACTACCGGCAGCGCGGCGAAGGCGGCGGCGCTCTCTTTGGAAAAAACGGCCAGGGCAAACAGAATTAGCGCGGGAATCGGTTGGCGGCGATAGTAGAAAAGCAGCGCGCCTAAACTGAAGGCGGCAGCTAGTAATTCTGCCGAGCCAACCACGGAGGTAGTGGCATCTGTGTGGATCGGAAAAATTGCGAACAGCAGCGCGGCAATGAATGCGGTTCGCGGCGCCACTTGGGCGGCGAGCAAGAAATGGTAAAGGAGAAGCACGACGGCCACTCCCAACGCCAGACCGATGCCGTGAAACAGAGCTGGGTGCGAGCCTCCGCCTGCGGCCCAGGTGACGGCCCAGAGCGTCTGCGAGACAGGCCGGTAAAGCTCGAGGCCATGGGGATCGGGCCAGTATCCGGATTTCCAAATATGTGCGAGCTGGCGAAGCGAATGAATGTGCAGGGACTCGTTCTGAACGATTAGAACACGGTCGTCGAACACAAAACTGCAGGCCAACGCGCCGAGGTTCGGAAGCAGGAAAGCCGCGGCCAGCCACCACGAAGCGCGAGAAACGGGCGGCTGCGGTGGTACCGAGCTCTTCGCTTTCTGCGGGATTGCTTTGGCTGCCGCGGCGGCGAGCTTCTGCTGTCGGCGAAGGCGTCGCGCGCGGCTCATCGAGTATTACTTGCCAGGTATCGTGTGCTGGGCCATTGAAAGCTGAAGCTCTTCAAATTCTGGCGAGATGCTACCACAGGGGCGGTGAGTGTGTTAAGGCTTGCGGGCTTCGGGGGTGTAATGCGTCTTGATTATCGCCGACTACGACAACCAGAGAGTGCGACTGGTCGATCAATCAAACATCATTCACACAATCGCTGGAGATGGAACGGCCGGATTCACCCCACTCACAGCGAGAAGCATGGCATTACATTTCGTTCGCGAGCAAGAACAGGAAAGCCCAGACTGGATTGATGCGCGGCCTTCGTGAAGCCACAGAGTCGCAGCGGCATAGAACGGTCCCTTTTTGTAGCATTGGGGCTTTCCAAACTCTTTGAAGAAAATTTCAGCGTGTTCGCAAGACTTTGGGGATGTCATCTGCTACGTAATTTGCTGGATTAGTGGGTGCAAACCGATGTCTCCTACACTCATAAGCGATACCATGGCCCGGGACCGGCGTCTTATTGCACCCCTCTGAGCTAACCATAGCCAATTGGAGCGGCCCTGATACCGGCGTTTCCCCGCAGGACACAAGGAGGAAGTATGTCGCGCACTCGTAACGCTCTATTAGTTTCAGTGTACGTCGCATTCTTATGCGTGGGTGCGGCGAGTGCGCAAGATGCCAGCCTGTTGCCGACGAGTCTGACTTTTTCGAGCCAGACTATCGGCACGACCAGCGGAATTCAGACGCTAACGCTGACGAATACAGATGGAGCGAACGCCCTAACCATTTCCACAATTGTGGCCAGCGGCGACTTCACGCAGACGAACACTTGCGGTTCCAGCATTGCGGCCGGAGCGAGCTGCACTATCAGTGCCCAGTTCGCGCCCACGGCGGTCGGTACGATCGACGGTAGTATCAGCATCTTCGACAACGCTCCCGGCAGCCCTCAAGTTTTAGGACTTATCGGGACAGGTATCGCCCAGGAAACCGTTTCTCCGTCCAGCCTGAATTTTGGGACCGTAGCCATCGGGAAGACTAGCGCAATCAAGACGGTCAAACTAACGAACAACACAACCACGTCCGTCGCAATTGCCAGCATCACGGCCAGTGGCGACTTCAGCGCGGTTCCAGCTACCAGTGGAGGCTGCGGCTCGACGCTGGGAGCAGGCGCGAGTTGCACCGAGGATGTGCTTTTTACTCCCACAGAACTCGGTACTGTTGATGGCTCGGTGATCTTCGCGGACGCAGGCACTCAGCAATATGTCACCCTCACCGGCAAGGGCTCTGGCACTGCAGATTCGCCGATCACTCTTACCCCGCCAACGCTCGCGTTCGGAAATCAGACTATAGGCTCCACTAGCGTGGACCAGAGCGTGACCATTAAGAACACAGGCGCTACAAGTCTCAACCTCACATTCGCCGCTAGTGGAAGCTATTTGAAAAGCAATCCGGGATCGGGGGCTTGCGGCAGCAGCCTTGCGGGCGGGGCGAGTTGCACGATCGACGTCCAGTTTTCTCCCGCAGTTCTGGGCGCAATCGATGGAGGCGTCAGCATCAGCTATTCCGGAGCGGGCAGCCCCCAAGTAGTGAGCCTCACCGGCACGGGGATCGGCCAGGTGACGCTCTCGCCGTCCCGCATCGCTTTCTCTTCCCAGCAGGTGGACACCACCAGCGGGGTCACGAAGGTGACGGTGACCAATAATTCCAGTTCTGCTGTCAGCATGAGCAGCATCGTCCCCAGCACGAATTTCAAGGAGACTAATACTTGCGGCGCGAGCATCGCGGTAGGAACAAGCTGCATCGTCAGCGTTTCATTTGCTCCCACTCGGGGCGGGTTCGTTACGGGTTCTCTCATCATCACTGACAGCGCCACGAACAGCCCGCAGATCGTGGACCTTTCGGGGAGCAGCTTTCTCGTGTCACGTTTCGCCTATGTGGCTAATTTGGACAGTGGAACCGTTTCCATTTACACAGTAAATCTGAAGACTGGGCAACTGCGGAGCAACGGCTACGTGCTGGCGGGATCGATACCAGTGGCAGTGACAGTGGAACCTTCGGGGAAATTCGCTTACGTGGCGAATATAGGGTCCAATAGCATTTCGGCGTACGCCATCAACGCGAGTACGGGAGATTTAACCCCAATCGCGGGCTCGCCCTACGCGACGGGAGGTAATCCCGCGTCGGTGACGGTGGACCCTTCGGGCAAGTATGTCTACGTTCCGAACGAGCTTTCCAACAACATCTCGGCGTATATCATCGATGGGGCGACTGGCGTTCTAACTCCCGTGACCGGCTCGCCTTTCGCGGCGGGGCTGGTTCCAGCTTCGGTGGCGATAGATCCCTCTGGCAGGTTTGCCTACGTCGGGAACGAAAACGACACTCCCGGTGGCGACGTCTCAGGCTTTACGATCGACGCTACGACCGGCGCCCTGACTGCCATTGAGGGTTCACCTTTCTTGTCTGGCTCCGGTTCCGCGGTGGCGGTGGCTCCTTCCGGCGAATTTGGCTACGTGCTGGGAGAGCCAGGCACCAACCAAATCACGGCATTCAGTATCAATGCCACCACCGGTGCTCCTACCCAAGTGGCCGGTTCCCCTTTCAATTTAGGAGAGGCCAGCAGCGCCTCGCTTGCGATGGTTCCTTCCGGGAAATTCATCTATGTCGCGGGGGGTGGTGTAGCCAATGCCATCGTGGCACTCAGCGTCAACACAACTACGGGTGCTCTTAAGCCAGTTGCCGGCTCGCCCTTTCCCACGGGCGATAGCCCTTTCTGGGTGACGGTAGATCCCAAAGGCACGCTGCTCTACGTGACGAATGAGAGTTCAAACGAAGTCTGGACTTACACGATCGCCGACAACGGGGCTCTGACTGTTTTAAACAAGGCGCGCACGCAACAGGATCCCGCATCCGTGGCGTTAGGTGGCGGAAGCGCCAGCGTCACGTACACGCCCACGTTCGCCTACGTGGCCAATAACGGTTGCCCAGACGGCGGTCAAATCGTTCCCGGCACCATTTCGGCGTATACCATCAATGCCAGCAGCGGCCACATAACTGCGGTCAGCGGCTCACCGTTCGCTGCGGGATCATGCCCCCAATCGATTACGACCGATCCTTCCGGCAAATTCGCGTATGTGGCGAATAGCGGTTCCACTACGGTGTCGGCGTATACCATCAACTCCAGCTCTGGAGCTCTGACCGCAATCAACGGCTCACCATTTGCTGCTGGAGTTAGCCCATTTTCCGTGACCGTAGATCCTTCCGGCAGATTTGCCTATGTGGCAAATTACGCCTCCCATTCTATTTCGGCCTACACGATCAATACCAGCACCGGAATTCTGACCGCAGTCAGCGATTCACCGTATCCCACTGGAGCAACCTATCCGTTTGGGGTGACAGTAGATCCCACTGGACAATTCTTGTACGTGGCGGACAGCCCCGCCCTCGGAACCCCCGACGGGATTATATTGGCCTTCACTATTAATTCTTCTAGTGGCGCTCTGACCGCCGTCAGCGGCTCGCCGTTTACGGCGGGCGTGGACCAACCTGATTCGGTGACGGTGGATCCCTCGGGCAGGTTTGCATACGTGGCCAATGATACGGGCGGCACCATCTCTGCTTACGATATTGATGCCACCACCGGAGCCTTGAGTGAGATCAGTGGTTCGCCCTTCGCGATCGGGCCGGACCCGGCGTCGGTGACGGTGAATCCGTTGGGCAACTTCGTGTACGTGCTGCTCGTGAATGACAATTACGTGTATGCATATACCCTCGATGCAACCAGCGGCGCGTTAACCCAACTCCCGGATGCGCCGTTTCTAGCGGGTGGATCGCCCGACTCCGTGGCTGTGGATCCTTCGGGGAAATTCGTCTATGTGGCGAATTATGAGGGCAACGACGTCACGGCCTATACCATTGACGCCAAAACCGGCGACCTAAAAGTAATCTCTGGCGAATCCGGAGTTGCGGCGGGTAACAATCCTTCATCGGTGGCCACTACGGGAATAATTCACTAGTTTTTTCAATAGAGCTTATGCAGAGCGATTGGGACTCTTAAGCTGGTGAGCCAATCGAGAGGATGAAACTGCCGGGTGGAATTTTGCTCCCGGGATCGCAGATTGTTTCGGCCTCAATTCCGTGAATTCGCAGCGCAGCGCGAAGCGCCTCCGCGCCAGGAGGCAGGCTACCTTCTCCGCTCACAACGATCGCCAAGCCAGCGGAGCGTTCTGCGGGAATCTCTTCTGACACATCATTCATGTTCCAGCCAATGGCTTTTGAAAATCGAGATGAATCCTCTGCGTATGCGTAGGGCTGTGAGTGTGCTATTGCTTGCGAGTTTCGGGTGTAATGCGCCTGCAGATATTTGATGATGACAGATTACACGTCGTCGGGGATCGGCCGGCATATCGAACTGAAGGTTTTGTGTTCCAAGCCGAAGGGTTCTCCAAAGAACTGCGGTCTTATTGGCTCGGTGCCGGCAAGCCCACGCGGCGCGCCAGATCAATGAATTGCGGATCGGAATGGAACGGCCGGAACTCCGCCCGAACGTTCATCAGGATCAGCCCGCCTTCGCGGTATTGATATGCCTTCTCTAGATACGCGAGCGCCTGAATGTCCTCTCCGAGGACGGAGTAAATTTGCGCAATGTTCATCGCCAGATCTCCTCGGTTTTGCGAATCCCTCAGCATCCCTTGCAAGATGGTTTCAGCTTTGTTTCGCTCGCCGGCAAGGGCGTAAGCGGCGCCGAGCCGGGCTAGCGTCCAAGCGTCGTCAGGGGAAATGGTAAGGGCTTTTTGAAGCTCGATGACAGCGCTCTGATAATTCCCGGTCGCCACTTGAACATCTGCCAGGCACAAATATGCCGGCAGGAAATTGGGGTCCATGTCCAGAGCTTTTTGGGCCTGTTGCTGAGATTCGGCGTACTGGCCGGAATAATTAAGCATCTCGGCCGTGTCAGCCTTGATGATCAACGAGAGCGGGTCCGCTTTCTGCGCGTAGGCCAATTGCTCGAGCGCCTTGTCTGTTCTGCCCTGAGCCGTGAACCAGAAGGCGTACCACTCATGGGCTGTGGCGTAGTTGGGGTTCAAGTTC
>Ga0209009_1000246_pt1 | contig 21590 bp, 21 predicted proteins | sample BlaSpr_A8_OM3_M2_FD_187979 | JGI IMG/M metagenome (GOLD analysis project Ga0209009, IMG submission 187979) | Forest soil microbial communities from Thunder Bay, Ontario, Canada - Black Spruce, Ontario site 2_A8_OM3_M2 (SPAdes) (version 2) | ecosystem: Environmental > Terrestrial > Soil > Boreal... | reverse complement strand
CCTCCCGTCGCGTGGCGACGTCCGGGTCAACGATGAGGACTTTCCGAGAGGAATCCACCGCCACAACCACCCCGCAATCCTAACCGATCTGAAGGATTGTTAGGAGATGTTGCGTTTCAGCCCACGAACGTAGGTGCGCGACCTCCTTTCGAGGGCGATGAGCTTCGCTCCGGCTTCCGAGAGCACGAGCTCCCAGGCTCCGGGGTACGTCACCTCATCGCCGCCAAACTCGGACTTGAAAAAGCCGAGGCCGTACCAGGGATGGTCCGGGCCCGCGCCCGGCGGTGGCACGCCCCAGAGATCGAAGTCGCGGCAGTCTGCCTCCGCGGCCGCGCTGATGGCGGCCCACCACGCCAGGTCGTTGCCCATCAGCTCGGTATGAGCGCCGCTGCGGCCGGCGAACAGGCTGTACGCCCGACCGGCGTGGCGAGCGACCAGCACCGTGGCGAGGGCCTCGTTCGCCTCGTCCTGGTGCGCAACGTACGTCCGGCACCACGGCAGGAGCTCGAGGAGAAGGTCGTAGTAGCTCCTGTCCGGGAGGTGGATCGACTCGCGCCGTTCGACGGCTGCCGACTGGCGCGCGAGCTCAGCGGCGTCCTTGCCCTCCTTGACGACCACGCCACGCCGGAGCCCAGCGCGGATGTTGTACCGACGCCCGTGCCGGAAGGTCTTGAGCAATTCGTCCGGGCTGCGCAGCTGCAGGATCCGGGTGTGCTGCGGCTGGGTGGGTGCCGTCGTTGAGAAATGCCGCTGTGCGAGGTCATCAGCGAAAGCCGCCGGCGCCTCAGGCTCTACGAGGAGCCGCGCCATCCGGGCCGCTCTGGCCCATTCGACAAGCGCATCCGCTGCCTCGGCGGTTGCAGGCACCGGGCCACGCGGGACATAAGCCTCGCGTGCCGGACCCACCGAGCGCACCTGGACGCTCGCCATCGCACCGCCTTTGAGGCGCACCCTCTCGATGCGCCAGCCTGCCCGGGCCTGGACTTCGCCCCACCCCCACGATTGCAAGAGCGGAGCGGGCGAGGCTCGCTCGTCGAGCTCTCGATCCCACCGTGAAGCGTCGTCCATCAACCCGGGCCAGGTTCGGTGACGAGCGCGGGTTCGAGGTGGCCGATGTCGTTGGAGCCGTCGATGATCATGCGACCATCGCGCTTCTCGACGACCGAGATCGATGCGTTCTGGATCTTGAACGGGAAGAGCCCATGGCTCGGCCGGCCTACGACTCGGTGCAGCGCGACCTGGATGACTCCGCCGTGCGTGACGACCAAGACGTCGCCGTGGCCATGGTGCTCGAAAATCGCGTCCAGCGCGGCGGCGACGCGCGTTTCGAAGACCGCGGCACCTTCCCCACCGGGCACGAGGTCCCAGTCCGGTTCCTTGTTCCACCTCGCCCACGCAGCCGGAAACCGCTGGGCCAGCTCCTCAGTGCGCAGTCCCTCCCACTCTCCCAGGTAGATTTCCCGTAGGCCCGGTGACGGTTCGGGGTCGCGGCCGATCGCGGCGCCGATCGCCAGCGCAGTCTCCCAGGCACGCTTCAGGTCGCTCGCGTAGAAGCCCTCGATCCGGCGGCCGGCCAGGCGGCGCCCTACCAGCTCGGCCTGGCGGCGGCCCTCCATGGACAGCGGCGGATCGAGCTGGCCCTGAATGCGATGCTCGCGATTCCACGTCGACTGTCCGTGGCGAACGAGCATCAACCGCGCTGGCGAAGGCCTGGGGGTGAGCGGTAACTCGGGCGGCTCCGGGCGCGCGGATCTGATCTCGATATCTATACTAACTTTCTCTTAATATCCCGATCGGGCTGGGCCGATCTCAGGAGAATGCTCTTGCAGTCGCACGGCTCATTGGCCGAAATTCCCCTTCGATCACTTTTGGAGGCCGCTCAAGGCGAGCGCTCCACGGGTACCCTTACCGTCCGCAATGGGAACGGACAGTCGGCCTCGCTTTATTTTCTGTTCGGTCATCTTTTCCACGCCCAGAGCGACGGCAAGGCAGGCGATGACGCAGTGGTCACGGCCCTTCACTGGACCCGGGGCGACTTCGAGTTTGACGCCAAAGCCAAGCTCCCGGCCGACGAATCCGTCAAGGCCGGCATCACCGAGCTGGTCCAGACTGCAGAATCAGCGCCCAGGGCGCAGGGCGCTGGCGAGCCGCGGCCCGAACCGACGCCGGAACCGAGGCCAGAGCCGAGACCCGAGGCGCGCGCCGAGCGTAAAGATCATGCTGAACCGGAGAGGAAGGTGGAAGCACCCCAGCCAAGACGTGGCGTGAAGCACCGCCCGCAACCGAAACACGGGCGCGAACCGATTCCCGTTCCCGCGGGACAGATCATCTACGACTCTCTGAAAACGTCGTTCGTGGATTTCCCGCGCCTGATCACAACCCTCGAGAAAGAGGGCTACACGGGATACGTACGCCTGCTGACCGACGATGCTTCAGGGCTGATCCTGTTCCGTGAGGGTTCGGCACTCGAGTGCATGTACGACGGGGCCGCCGACGCGAGCAGCCTGGTGCTGGGCAAGCAGGCGCTGCAGCGGTTCAACGACGACGTCACGAGCGGGCACGGTGTGCTGGACGTGGTGGGACTCTCGCCGGAGCTGATCGACGGACTCTACGAGCTGACGGTTTCGAGGCCGATGTACACCGAGCTGTACGCGGCCTGGGTCGACATGAAGGCGCTCCTCAAGTTCCTCAGCGACCGAAAGCTGAGCGGCAGCGTGATGATCAGGTCGACCGGTGGCACCGGCGTCATCATCCTGTCCGACGGTGACATCGCCGGCGCCTACACGAGCGAGTCGCGTGACATCTCGGACAAACCCGACCGGGCGCTTGCCCTTTGCGACGACCCCATGGCGATGATCGAGGTCAAGTCGGCCGACGCCACCAAGCACCCTCCGCTCGACGTCGACGAGATAGTGGGCGGCCTGCGAAACTCGCGCGGCCTTCAGGCCCCGGCGCCCATGGCTCCGGCGCCGCAGATGGCTCCCCCGCCTGAGCCCGTCCTGCCGACCAACCCGACGCTCCCCGTCATGCCTCCCGAGCCGCCCACCGCTCAGATCCCGACCGGCGGCTACACCGGCTACTCCCAGCCGACACCACCGTCGGTGCAGGTGGCGCCTACGACGCCGCCGCAGTCTTTCGGGCCTCAGCTTGATTGGGCGGCCATAGTTGCCGAGCTTCAGGCTATGGCGGAGGATGCGCTCGGTAATCGCGCGCGCAAGGTGAAGGACATTCTCGGAGCAGCCGATCCGTCGCTCGGGGGTGTTGAAGCCGCGATCGATCAGATCCCAAGCATCTCGCTCCTCTTCGTGGATTCGTCGCGCCTCGAGCAGCTCGCCCAGGAGATGAGGGCCCGGCTCAAGTCCCACCTGTAAAGGCGCACGTAGTCTTAACAGGGTGGGTTGCTTCTCTTTTGTTTCGCGCTTAACCTCGCCTGAGGCGCGTCGGTTGGGGGAGGGACCGCGACGGGAGAGGGAGGGCCCCGGCAAATGGCGCCTTGTAGCGGCCGCGGGCGGGCTGACGATCCTGCTCCCGCTGACAGCCTGCGGCGGCAACCCGCCCCAGATCGTCGATTACTCGCCCCAACGAGGCGCCGTCGAGGTCTCGACAGCCGCCCCGATCAAGATCGCTTTCGACCACGCCGTAGACCAGGCGTCAGTGGAAAGCCGGCTGCATCTGCTGCCTGGCTCTGACGGCACTGTGCAGTGGGAAACCCCGCGCCAGCTCGTGTACAGGCACTCGACGCTGCAGGCGAACACCACGTACGAAGTGATCCTCGAGCCCGGCTACAAGGACCTCGCCGGCAACACCTACTCGCTGCGCCACCACTGGTCCTTCGTCACCGAAGGTTCTCCAAACCTCGCTACCTCTACGCCGTCCGACAGCGACACCGGGGTGGATCCGGCCGCATATATCAACCTGAACTTCACTCGCGAAATGAATTCGACCACGTTGCGCTCGGCGCTCACGTTCAGCCCCAGCATCCCATTCGACGTGCGGCTCGATCCCACGGATGGCCGCCGCGCGATCATCGCCCCTTCGGAGCTCCTATCGCCCAACACCACCTATGAGGTATCGGTCGACACGGCCGCTCTGGACATCGACGGCAACCAGCTCGGCCGCGACCAGACGATTCGCTTCACGACTGGTTCTCCGCAGGCCCTCCGGGGCTGGCTGGCATTCGCCACTGACGACGCGGCTGGGGCCCCCGGCGGATTATGGATCGTGAATGAGACCGGGTTCCCGCGCCAGCTGTTTGACGATAGCGCGGTGCACTCATTCAGCTGGTCGCCCTCGGGTGACCGACTTCTCATCCAGGGCGACGGCGAAACATGGTCGGAATTCGTACCCGGCGGCGGAACGGTGCAGCTCAACTTCAAAGGCACGTGGGCGGCAGCGCTCGCTGCGGGAATGGGCTACGCGTACATCGACGACGCAGGGGTCTTGCGTCGACAGTCCGCAGACGGGACCGACCAGGTGATCTCGACGGACGTGGCACAGGCCACGGTGGCGCCTAACGGATTGCGGCTGGCTTTTGTTCAAGGCGCGCTCGCGCCGGACAAGGTGTGGGGCTACGACGTCGGCCTGAGCGCGCGCTACCTGCTTGCGATGGACACAGGCGCCGTCAGCAGCATCAGCTGGGCGCCGTCGGGAAACCGGATCGCGTATCTGCGGGACGACGGCGGGTCGACGAGCCTCCTGGTCAAGAACCTGGTCGGAACGGGAACCACCACCAAGGTCGCGTCCGGAGACCTCGGCCCGCCGGCGTGGCTACCGGACTCGACCCACCTCGTGTTAGCCGCGGTGGCTCAGTCGACGGGTGCGAGCGGCCACAAGGCCTTCGTGATCAACGTCGTCGCGCCGCCGGCCGCTTTGAACGCCGGCGCTGGCCTTCCGTCCGACCCGAACGTCGACCTTTCGGCGCCGGTTCCTTCACCGGACGGCCATCAGATTGCGTTCGTGAGCGGAAACCAGGTCTGGCTGATGAACGCGGACGGCACGCGTCCTACCGAGTTGACGCGATTCGATCCTCGGTCGTTTCCCTATTCGTGTCGCGCGCTGGCCTGGACCAAGGCCTGATTTCGCTGCACGACTTGCTCGAAGAGGTCCTCCAGCCGGTCTGCCGTTCGGGTCCATGAGAAGCGCTGAGCCAGGAGACGGCCGCGGCGGCCCATCTGCTGAGCAAGCTCGCTGTTCTCGAGCAGGCGTCCAATGCGCTCCGCATATGCCGCGGGATCGTGCTCGTCGATCAGATATCCGCTGACTTCATCGCGCACGACCGAACGCAGGCCGGAGACGCCGGACGCCACCACCGGACAGCCACACGCTTGCGCTTCGAGCGCCACCAGGCCGAAGGACTCGCTGTAAGACGGCATCACGCAGACGTCAGCCGCCGCGTAGAAGTACGGCAGCTCGTGGTGAGCGACCGAGCCGACGAAGTCGACACGATCGCGAACGCCGACCTCTGAGGCAATCGCCTTGAGTCGCTCCTTTTCACTCTCATCACCTTCATGGCTGTCCTCGCCGAGGATCAAGAGCCGCACGTCGTCGTGCCGCCGGTCACGCAGGAGGCCGAGCGCGCGGATCGCGACCTCGACACCCTTGAGCCGCTCCAGCCTGCCCACGAAAAGCAGCAAGCGGCCGCTCCCATAACCGACCTCGCGCCGTGCCTCGGCTCGATCCATCGGCTGGAACATCCCAAGGTCGACGCCCGGTGGCACGACGTTCACCCGCTCGGGGTCGGCACCGTATCCATCGATCAGCTCTTGAGCCTCGTCCGCAGTAGATGCGATCAACAGGTTTGCCTGCTGCGCAAGCTCGCCCTCGACGCGAATCCGCAGGTCAGGCTCTGGCCGAGCGCCGGCCGCAAGAGTGCGATTTTTGACCAGCCCGAGCGTGTGGGCGATGTGTGCCCAACCGGTCGCGAGCCGTGGCCGGAGCAAACAGGCAACCTCGCCCGAGAGCCAGTAGTGTGAGTAAAGGAGTTCGTAGCTGACGTTCTCGCCGGACGCGAACTCCACGATCCGCCGGGCGAACGTGGGAACCTCGCCATACAGCGAGTACTTGTCGAGCCCGTTGCCGGCGGGAAGGTAGATCACCCGCGAAAGCGGTGCAAGGAGCTCGACACTGGGATCGTCGATGGACTGCTTGCGGGTGAAGATGTCGGTGGCGATTCCTCTCTCGCTGAAGGCGGTGCAGATCTCTCGAACGTAGACATTCAAGCCGCCGTTGGCGTTCTGGCCCGGGGAAGCCGTGGGCGACGTATGCATCGATATGACCGCGATCCGCCGCCGGGCGGCGCGGCCGTCGATCAGTCGGGTCGCCTCAGCCACGGTAGGCCGATCTCGCGTCAAGCCAGCGTCGTGAGACGCAACAGAAGCCGGAACGAGAGACCGGCGAGCAGGAACCCATACCACTAAAACCTACGCGCCCAGCAGCTATTCCCGCCGAGGCCCGAGAATAGAGGTAGTTATGATTTGGCGCGCCATGCGCCTCCCGAAGCGACTCAAGCTTTCCGCACTGGTCGCGCTGGCGGTGCCGGCGCTGGTCGCCTTGACGGCGATCACCACACTGGCGGACAGCTCTCCCTCGCCGTCTCCTTCGGGCGCCGCCTCGGCGCTCCCGGGCGACCCCGTCAAGGGGGCAACGCTGTACGCTCAGAACTGCGCTACCTGCCATGGCGCCAGCCTCGAGGGCGGGATCGGCGCGGTGCTGAATCCGATCGACAAGCTGCCCGGGGTTCCCAACTCGCTCGACCCTAACTTCCTGATCGACGTCATCACGAACGGCCGGACCCCACAGCCTGGTGATCCGAAACAGATCGCCATGCCTCCCAAGGGCGGCAACGGCAGCCTGACCGACCAGGACGTCAAGGACCTGGCCGCGTACATCATTCAGCAGAACAGCGTGGGCGCTGGCGCTGCGCCGCTCCCCCCGGGTGAGCTCGCCAAGCGAACGATCCTCTGGGTGAGCATCGGGATCATCGCCATGGTGTTCGTCACTTTCCTGCTGGCCCAGTACAACATGCGGTGGATCGCGCGCCGCGCGGCGGCGCGACGGAAGTAAGCGCCAACCCTGAGAAGGCGTCGCCACTCCTGCCGACACCAGTTGGCGGTTCGCCTCGAATCCTGATCCTTTTCAGCGACACGGGTGGCGGCCACCGCGCCGCCGCGCGTGCCCTCACTGACGCGCTCAAGCTGCTCGACCCAAGCTGCGTCATCACCGTGGCCGATCCCCTGATCGGGCAGGGTCCCACCGTCGTTCGAAGGCTCGCATCCCTGTACTCGCCAGTCATCCGGCGCTCCCGCGCCGCCTGGGGGGCGGTCTACCACACGAGCAACACCAGGGCTGCATTCGCGGCGATCCGCGCCGTGTTCGGCCCCGGCGTGCGCAACGCTGTGCTCGATCTCTTGAAGACGCACGACCCGGATGTCGTTCTCTCGGTGCACCCGCTGCTGAACCACATCAGCCACCAGGCGATTCGCAAGAGTGGCCGGCCCCGCGCGCTCATGACGGTGATTACCGACCTCGTCGACTTTCATCGTGGCTGGACTTTCAGCCAGGCCGACCTGGTGATCGCACCCACGGACCTCGCGCGCAAGGTCGCACTCCGGCGACGCGTGCCCGCCGACCGGGTCAAGCTCCTCGGGCTCCCGGTCGACCTTCGGTTCCGGCCACCTGCTCGCGGCGAGAAGCAGGCTCTGCGCCGGCGCTTTGGGCTGGACGAGAGCCGTTTCACCGTTCTTGTGATGGGCGGCGCTGCCGGCGTCGGACATCTCACGCAGCAGGTGCGCGCCCTCGCCTGGGAGCCATACCAGTGGCAGCTCGTCGTGGTGGCAGGGCGAAACGCAAAGCTGCAGCGCCGTCTGCACGAGCTTCGCTACGCGACGCCAACGCTCGTCCTCGGATTTGTCGACTACATGCCCGAGCTGATGAGGGCTTGCGACATGGTGGTGACAAAGGCCGGCCCAGGCGCGATCGCCGAGGCGCTGGCCACCGGGCTGCCGGTGATCATCACGGGCTTCCTGCCAGGACAGGAAACGCCAAACGTCGACTTCGTTGTGGATTCAGGATTTGGCGCCTACGCGCCCAAAGACTCAGACCTTCTGGATGAGGTGAGGGTTCTGGCCGAAGGCGGCCCTACCTGGCGCGAGATGTCCCGCAAAGCCCAGGAGCTGGCGCATCCGTACGCGTCCTCCGACATCGCACGCGAGTGCCTGCTGCTGGCTGCCCGCTACAGCGCCTCGGCGCAGGCGAGCCGGTAGGGACAGAGCCGGCACCGCCGCCGCTCGGGCCGGGCTTCGAACCTTCCGTCACTCACTCCTTCGGCAACCTCCGCCGCCTGATTCGAGGCTTCGGCCACGAGCTCCTTCACCCGATCGACCTTGACTCTTTCCCCTGTCGCCAGGTAGACGACCTCCAGCTCGATGGGGTCGAGGTTCAGCGCGTTGCTAGCGCCCAGCGCGTACAGGGCGACTTGCAGGTCGCGGCGGCGACGAGTCAAGGGACGGCCGCTCTTGTAGTCCACGATCCGCCAGCCTGACTCGGTGCGGTCGACTCGGTCGATGACCCCGCGAAGGGTCCAGCCGTCGACTACGGCGCTGAAGGGCTGCTCGAGGAACTCGGGCGGTGAGTCGAATCCTCCGTGGCTGCGGTAGGCCTCCAGCTGTGCGGCGCCTATTCGCTTGAACGTGGACGCTCGCCGGAGGTCAGGAAAGGTGCTCTCGCGCCAGACCTGGTCGTGGATCGATCTCAGAGCCTTGACGGTCACCTGCCGGCCACCCTTGCGCACCTCGCCCGCCTGGCGCAGGACCTCATGCTGGATCACCCCATGCGCTGCCTCGGCGCTCTGCATCGCGGGCAGCCGCTGCTCTTGCCGGTACCAGTACTGGCGGGGACAGTCGCGATAAGCGGCGATGGCGCTGTACGAAAGCACGACCTCGCCCGGTCTCCTGGCGGGCAGGCGAGGTTGAGGCGGCGGCGGCGCGGAGTCGAAGGTGCGTTCACAGACGATGCGCGCTCCTGCCGCGCGCACCTCGTTAAGGAAACGCGAGTCTCGCCATCGACGGCCGCCCTCATAATGCGAGGCGCGGGTCAGGAAGAGGTGGCGCCGGGCTCGCGTCATCGCGACATAGAGCAGCCTTCGTTCCTCGGCGACCACGTCCTCCCGGCCGCGCACGAGCGGCTCGAGGACGGAGGCGGGGAGGTCGAAATGAGGTGACCTGCCAGACTGCGGCAGACGCCCTTCGACCAGGCCGGGCACGAACACGACCTCGAACTCCAGCCCTTTCGCCTGGTGGATCGTCATGACATGGATCGCGTCGTCCGCCGTCTCGACGGGAGCCGGCTCCTCGTCCTCGCCGGACAGCAGGACGAGCTCTAGGTGCCTCATGTAGGCGGACAGCGAGCGTTCGGCCACGTTCTCTGAGAAGTCGGCGATCATCTCGGCAAGGCGGCTCACGTTGGCGGTGACGCGCGCCGCCTCACCAGCTTCCATCGTGTCACCGACCACGTCGAGGTAGCGAGTGCGGTTCATCAGCTCGAAGAACAGGTCGCGCACGTCAAGCCGTGCCGCGGCGGATGCAAGCTCCTCGAGCAGGCCGGCGAACGATGCCGCCGGCGCCCAGGCCTTCAGGGCGGCGAGCGGTGGTCGTTCACCGCGATCCCGGAGCATCGCCAACGCGGTCGAAGGGTCGAGGCTCAGCGGCGGGCGCGTGATGGCCCGGGCGATGGCCACCACGTCGCTGGGGTCGTTCAGCACGCGCAGGAGTGCGATGACGTCTCTGATTTCCGAGCGGTCGTGAAAGCCACGACCTCCGATTACGACGTGCGGCAATCCCTGGGCCGCGAGGGCCGTCGCGATCGGTCTCGCGATCGCATTGGTCCGGCACAGGACGGCGATCTCGCGCAGAGATGTTCCACGTTCAACCAGACCGGCGGCGTGGACAGCTATGGATGTCGCTTCGGTCGTGCCGTCCGGGCAGCTCCAGAGCTCGACATGCGGTCCGGGCATCGCGGAGGCCAGCCGTTTGGACAGGCGATCAGCGTTGTTCGCGATCACCTCGGCCGCCGCCGCGACGATGCGTCGCGAGCTTCTTCGGTTGCGCCCCATGGTCAGGGTGGTGGTGTTTGGAAAGCTGGCGACGAACCTCTCGAGGCTTGCCCGCGACGCTCCCCGAAATCGATAGATCGACTGGTCGTCGTCGCCCACGACGAACGGCTCACTCCTCGAGGCGACCAGCTCGACCAGGCGTTCCTGCGCCAGGTTCAGGTCCTGGTACTCGTCGACCAGCACGTTTCGGTAGCGATTGGTGTACCTCTCCAGGATCCGCGGATGTTCCTCGAGCATCCGCACGGCGAGCACAAGCAGCTCCTCGAAGTCGAGGAAACGCTGCTTGCGGCATTCTCTCTCGTACGCGCGGAACAACCGGACGCACGCGCGCATCAGCTCTCCGCGCTCCTTGTCGTCGGTGGAGGACGCCCAGGCCGCGAGTCGCGCGATGGGCACGAGCTCCTGCTTCATGCGCTCGAGCATCTGCAGAGCCGGCGCGACCAGGTCGTCCGGGCGTTCATCGCCGGTGAGCGCATTGTCGCCAAGCCGCCACATGAGCTCGCGAGTGAGGATCCAGCGGTCTGCGCCGGCCAGGATCCGGAATCCAGGCGGCACCCCGACCGCGCGGCCGTCGGCGCGCAGCCATCCGTGGGCGATGGAGTGAAACGTCCCCACCGCCGGGGCGGCGGTGCCGATCTGGTCCTCGATGCGCTGGCGCATCTCCGCCGCGGCGCGCTCGGTGAAGGTCATGACCAGAATCGAAGCGGGCGACTCGCCCCCGCTGACCAGCCGGCGGAAACGTTCCGCGATAACAGCCGTCTTTCCGGTGCCGGCGCCCGCGACAACGCGAATCGGGCCGCCCCCGATGGCGGCCGCCGCGCGCTGCTCGGCCCCCAGGCGGACGTTCATTGGGAGGGCGTGGAGTGACCGATTCGGACGCGAATCGCCCGTACCTTCCGGCCTAGCTGAAGACCGTTCAGCCGGCCGAGGATTGCCTCCGAGTCCAGCCGCAGCTGGTGGGCCAGAGCCGGGCTGGAGGTGGTGACCAAGAGCGTGCCTGAATGAAGCTCGATCTCGTCGCAGAGACGGGCCGGCTCCACACCAATTACTGCTCGAAAAGCCGAGGCAACCTGGGTGCCCAGGAGCTTTGCCCCGCCGGGCTGCCGGCGCAGCACTCTCGGCAGGATATTGCCCAACTTATCCACAGGCTTCGATCCTGCCCGCAACCACAGTCCAGACCATCGAATTTGCCATCATCTCCGTGGGAAACGGACCGGCTTCGACCGAGGTGATGATGACCTGGCCTGCATCCGCCACCTGGCGCAGTAGAGCAGCCCTCCGTTCGCCGTCCAGCTCGGACAGGACGTCGTCCAGAAGGAGTACGGGCCGCTCACCGGTGCGCCTTGCCACCAGGGCGGCCTCCGCCAGCTTCAAGCTCACCACGGCCGTGCGCTGCTGCCCCTGCGAGCTGTAGGCCCGGGCCTCCTGGCCCTGGAGCAGTACCCGCACATCGTCGTGATGCGGACCGACGGTGGTGGAGCCTCTCCGGAGGTCTTCCGCCAGCGAGTTATGCACAGCTTCCGCCAGGTCCTGTGGAGGGCCTTCGTACCGGATCTCGAGGCGCTCCCCGCCAGCGATTTCGGCATGGGACCGGGCGGCGTCTGGCTCCAGCTCCAACACCGCCGCCGCGCGTGCGGCCGCCACCTCGCCTCCGAGCTTAATGAGCTCCTGGTTCCAGACCTCCAGCTCGTCGTCGCCCGCATCGCCGGCGGCGATCCGCTTGAGGAGGCTGTTCCGCTGCTCGAGCACCCGCTTCAGCCCGGCCAGCGCGCGAGCGTAGCCCGGCTCGACCTGCACCAGCATCTGGTTGAGGAACCGGCGCCGCAGCTCCGGTCCCGCCTTGACGAGGCCCAGGTCGTCGGGCCAGAACAGGGTGACGCGAAAGCGGCCTGGGAGATCGAAGGCCCGGCGCCGGACGCCGTCGACCTCGATCACACGTCGCGCCCGATCGCCATCAATGGTCAGGGTGATGGCGAGCTCGGCTGTGATGCCTGCGCTTTCCACCTCTGCCTCGATGCGCGCCACCGGTGCGACGGGGCCGACCAGCTCCAGCTCGCGCCGCGAACGAGGAGAGGAGGAAAGGGCGAGCATCGCCACGGCCTCGAGCAGGTTGGTCTTGCCCTGCCCGTTGGCGCCGATGAAGACGTTGATGCCCGGCCCGGGGACGAGGTCAAGTTGGGCGTAGTTGCGGTGGTTTCTGAGTTGCAGCCTGCGGAGTCGCACTCCGCGTCAGGACATGGCGACCCGCACGGGCATGATCACGTAAAGGTAGTGCTCCTTGCCCGGCGGTCTGAGGAGCCCCGGGCTCAGGGGGCCGTCGAACAGCAGCTCGACTTCGTCCGTCCCCATCACTCCGAGAGCATCCAGGACGTAGCGGGCGTTGAACGCGATCTGAATGTCGGAACCGTCGACGTCGGCGGCCATCTCGGCCTTGCTGTCCCCGACCTCGTTGGTGGTCGCCGACAGGATCAGCGCTCCAGATTGCGCTTTGACCCGGATCACGTTCGCGCTGTCGCGGGCGAAGAGTGACACCGCGCGGACCGTCTGTGTGAGCTCGCTGGTGGAAACCCTGACCTTGGTCGAGCTCTTACTGGGGATAACCTGTGCGTAGTTGGGATACTTTCCGTCAATCAGCCGTGAGGTCAGCTCCGAGCTGCCCGCCCGGAAGAAAACCTGGTTGCGTGCCTTCGAGATGATCACCTCGACCTTCGCAGGCTCGCCTTTCAAGACCCTCGACAGCTCGGCCAGCGCCCGTGCCGGGATGATCAGGCTGGCTTCAAGGTCGGAGGCGCCGGCTGCCGCGAGCTTCCGGACCGCCAGCCGGTGACCATCGGTCGCCGCCAGAGTCACGCTCCCTCCCTGTACCTGGAACAGCACACCTGTCAGGACGGGACGCGCTTCATCCGTTGAAGCGGCCATCTGTGTCTGCTCGACAGCGCTGATGAGCTCGTCGAGTGCCACCTCGAGGCGGTCGCCTTCGTCCGGTCTCGGACCGGGAGGAAACTCCTCCGCCTCGATGCACTTGATGTGTGTGTCGAAACGAGCGCAACGCAGGCTGAGCGACTGGCTTGCTCCGTCGAGCGCCATCTCGAGATCCTGATCAGGAAGCGTCCCGACGAAATCGGTCAGCAGCCTCGCCGGTGCGGTGGTCGCGCCTTCCATCGCCACTTCAGCCGGCACGACCTTTCGGATGCCGATCTCGAGGTTCGTGGCGGTGAGCGCCAGCCCCTCGGACGTGGTCTCGATGAGGATGTTGTTAAGGATGGGCAGGGTGGTGCGGCTGGAGATCGCTCGCGACACGACCTGCAAGGCCTGGCCCAAAACCGAGGGCCTGCAGGTGACCTTCATCTGAGCAGCTAGTACTTTCGAATTCAAGACAGTTGTCCCCCGTTGTTAGAGATTCTCTTGATTGAACTTATCCGTAGTAGATAACAGTAAGCGCTGTGCGAACTGTGGATGTCGAGATCATTTACAGATCGGCCGCTGCGGGGGAAAAGGTCTGGGTAAAGGTGTCGCGACGACCTATGTCCTGTTGAGCGGTTGGGGATGAAGTGACCGTTGCCGAGCCGTGAGACCTGCGTCCCAAGGCGGTTCGAACAAACTGTGGAAACCCTCATCACTGCACGTAAAGGCGCTCACGGATCGCCTGGACCTCGTAACGCAATCGCTCATCCTCCTTCAGCTCGTTGGCGATCTTCTCAATCGAGTGGAGCGCCGTCGTGTGGTCTCGACCACCGAATGCCTTACCGATCGCCGGCAGCGATGAAGGCGTCTCTTCGCGAACCAGAAACATGGCGACCTGACGCGGAAAGACTATGTGCTTGTCTCGGCGCTTTCCTTTCATGTCTTCGAGCGTCACGTTGTAGTAGTCCGCGACCAGCGCCTGGATGCGCTCGACGTTGATGGGCTTGCGCGTCCCCGCCGGGATGATGTCGGCCAGCAGTCGCGCTGCCTCCTCTTCATCGACCTGGCGCTGATGTACAGCGGCGAATGCCTGGACTCGCGTGAGAGCGCCCTCCAGCTCCCGGATGTTCCGCTGCACCTTGTGAGCGATGAAGTTGAGGACCTCTTCCGGGATCAATGAAGTGTTGTCACCGAGTTTGGAGTGAAGGATGGCAAGGCGGGTTTCGAAGTCCGGAGACTGGATGTCGGCGATCAATCCCCATTCAAATCGAGAGCGCAGCCTGTCCTCGAGGGTCGGAATTTCCTTGGGCGGCCGGTCGGACGAGATGACGATCTGCTTGTTGATCTCATGGAGCGCGTTGAACGTATGGAAGAACTCCTCTTTCGTGCGGTCCTTACCGGCGAGGAACTGCACATCGTCGATGAGCAACACGTCCACCGTGCGGTACTTGTGACGGAACTCGCCCATGCGTGCGGTCGCAATCGAGCTGATCACCTCGTTGGTGAATTGCTCGGAGGTCAGGTATACGACTCGCTTGCGTGGAAAACGGTCGTGAACCTCGTGGCCGATCGCATGCATGAGGTGGGTCTTGCCAAGTCCCACACCTCCATAGAGGAAGAGCGGGTTGTAGCTGTCGCCAGGAGCCTCGGCCACCGCTTTGGCGGCGGCGTGCGCAAATTGAGAGTTGTGACCGACGACGAATGATGAGAACCGAAATCGCGCGTTGAGCTCTGAGGGTGGGATGGCAGGCGCGTCGGGCACCGCCTCGATTCCATTGTCGTGCCCGTTGGCAGGCGCGTTCTCGGACACGCGGCCGAAATCGTCGTCGACAGTTGACAGCGCGGGGCGATGGCCTGTCGGCGAGATGACGAAATCGATGTCAACTTCAGATCCGGTTACCGCCTGGAGGGTCTCCTGGATCAGGCCAGAAAAGCGATCTTCGAGCCAATCCTTGGCGAGCTTGCTGGGTACGCCGATGCGGAACGTTCCGCCGTCAGCTGAAACCACGGATGTGTTTTTCAACCACATGTCATAGGTCCGCTTGGCGAGCTGAAATCGCAGCTCCTCCTGGACCTGTGACCAGATCTGGTCCTGATTCACCTCATATCTCCTTGTCCGGAGGCGCAGCTGTGGTTGGGGAAGAGGTGCCCACCCCTGGGGACGACCGGCTGTCCTGCTCTGCAAATGCTGTGGACAACCTGGGGCCAACTCCTTTTCCGACCTCTTGTGCGCCATCGCTCACGCGGGGAACCCGCAAATCGCGCGCCCGCAACGGCAGGTTCAAACCCGAAGCTCCCTGACCATGAGCTCCGCCTCCTTGGTGGCTGTGGAAAAGAGCGGACCGGATTTCCACAGGCTAGCGCTGCCCAGCCACTCGAAATCCCACATCCGGTCGATCCCGAAATCAGGAAGCGGTGTTATACCTTTATTGTTTCGTCAGCTACAATGATGAGTGGGACCGATTAGTGCGATCTGTACTGGGTCGGTACCCGAACTCTTAACCTGGCTGCTTCCGGGCGGGCAGTGTAGCAAAGCCCTGTGGACATCGCAAGGCATATAGCCCAGCGGATGAAGTGACATGAGCGCTATCAAGATCGCTAAGCCCCGGCTCCGGTACACTACCGCGGTTCTCGCCAGCTCTTGACTCCTTCAGGGGGCCACCATCAAGCGAACCTTCCAACCCAAGAAACGCTATCGCCGTCGCGTGCACGGGTTCCTGCGCCGGATGAGCGCCAGGGGCGGGGTGCGCGTCGTGCAGAACCGCCGACGCAAGGGTCGCCAGCGGCTGTCCGCCTAGGCGGCGGTGAAGCGGCGCATCCGGCTGCGCCGGCACGGGGACTTCCAGGCCGCGATCAGCGGCAAGCGGTTTTACAGCGGACGAGCGCTGGTCGGGTTTGCCGTGCCCAGCGACCGAGAGGAGAGCCGGGTCGGAGTCACGGTCAGCCGTGCGCTCAAGAGCTCTGTCGATCGCAACCGGGCTCGCCGGCGGCTGCGCGAGCTGGCGCGACGAAACTTCTTCGGCGCTGATTCGCCGCTCACCGGCGTGGGAATACGATATGACGTGGTTCTGATCGCCCGGCCCGCGGCCCTGGAAGTGGCTTTCGCCGACCTCGCCGCGGAGGCCGAGCAGGCCGCGCTCCGGCTGTCGAAGCTGAACTCATGACGAGGCTTTTCCTGACTCTGATTCGGGGTTACCAGATGTCGTTTTCCAAGGTCCTTCCGCCTTCCTGCCGCTATTACCCGTCCTGCTCCCACTACACGTATGAGGCGATCGAGAGGTATGGCTGGCTGCGCGGTGGCTGGATGGGAGCGGCGCGCATCGCGCGCTGCCATCCATTCGCCAAGGGCGGCTACGATCCAGTCCCCTGATTCAGCCTTCAACACTTCATCGGAGACACGAACCTGAGCGATCTGTTCAAGAGCATCGGCAATTTTCTGGCGCCGATCCACGACCTCTGGGTGGCCGTAGTCGAGCAGCCGCTCGCGGGCTTCTTGAACTACCTGTACGTGCACCTGCAGGGCGTACCGATCGTCGAGTCGATCGGCGCATATGGGGTCGCGATCATCTTCCTGACCATCGTCATCCGCCTGATCCTGGCGCCCCTTCAGCAGTTCCAGCTGGTGACGCAACGCAAGACGATGGTCGAGCAGCGCAAGCTCGCCCCGCAGGTAGCAGACCTCCGTAAGAAGTACAAGAAGGACCCGACGAAGCTGAACGCGGAGATGATGAAGCTCTACCAGGAGCATGGGGTGAACCCGCTGGGAGGCCTGGTCGGATGCCTTCCCCTGATCGTCCAGCTGCCCATCCTGACGGCCCTCTACTACGTGTTCCAGAACTTCGCCAAGGCCGGCCATCCACCGCAGCCCTTCCTGTGGCTGTCGAACCTGAACGACAACCCCAACCATCACTTGCTGTTCGCGGGGTTTCCGCTCCCGGTGCTCGCGTTTCTGATCTTCCCCCTGCTCGCGGCGCTCACCACCCTGATCCAGTCGCGGATGCTCCAGATGCCTCCGCCTCTCAACCCAACGGAGCAGGAGCTGCAGACCCTCCAGATGCAGCGAACGATGGTCTGGCTCTCGCCGCTGATGATCGGCTACTTCGCCCTGAACGTTCCCGCGGGCCTTGGGCTCTACTGGTTTGTCGGCAACTGCGTCAGTATCATTCAGCAGAGCTTCGTGGTCGGCTGGGGAAACGTGTTGCCGGCGCGGTTCAGGCGGACCGTTTCCGGGGGTTCTGACGGGAAGGGCGCACTGCCGCCGAAGAAGGGACCTGAGGGCGGTCCGAAGAATCCGCCCAACAGTGGCGCCAGACCCAAAAGACCCAAAAAATAAGGTCAGAAGCAAGTCGGAAATGAGGGTGAGAGGTGAGTTGCGATGAGCTCCGCTGAAGGGCGCGGCCGCACAGTGGACGAGGCGGTCGATGCGGCATTGATCGAGTTGAAGGAGAGCCGCCGGAACGTCGACATCAAGGTGATCAGCGAGACTCAGGAGGAGGCTGTCGTCGAGGTCACTGTGATCGACCACGCGGCCGCCGCGGCGAGCGGGTCCGGAGCTGTCCCGGCCAATGGGAAAGCAGAGGTGGCGCGTGGCCTGGTCGAAGGCCTCCTGAAGCACATGGGCGTCCGCGCACAGGTGACTGTGCGGCCGAGCAGCGAGCCGATCACCCTCGACATCAGCGGTCGCGACCTCGGGGCCCTGATCGGTTGGCGGGGGGAGACGCTGCGTGCTTTGCAATCGGTGACGAATGTGATGGTCGGCCGGCACCTTGCGGAAGGTGAGCGGATCATCGTGGACGTCGAGCGCTACCGGCAGCGCCGCGAGCACACAGTGCGCGAGATCGCGATGCGTGCTGCACGCCAGGTCAAGATGACGGGCGACGCGATCACCCTCGACGCCATGCAGCCATTCGAGCGCCGGGCGATTCACCTCGCGCTCGAGGGAGACCCGGACGTCACAAGCGGCAGCGTCGGCGAAGAGCCGGAGCGGCGCGTCGTCGTCGGGCCGCGCAAGCCGGCGGCTGAGTAGCGCGGATTCATGCCAGGCCGGGCCGCCGCAGAGCGGATCCGGAAAGCGATCGCGCTGGTCAACTCGGTAGCGGACGGCGCTGGCGATGAGGACATCACGCCAACCGAGATCGCCGAGTCGATTCGCGACTGCCTGGAGCTGCGCGAGATCGACGACATTGCCAACGTCCGGCGCTACCTCGGCGAAGCTCTTGACGCGGTGTCCGACGGGATGCCCGCGGACTTCGTCGCGATGACTCTATACGCAGCCCTTGGGAGTCTTCGCGAGGGCAGTCCGGCCGGCTGAGCCCTTAAAGAAGGACCGCTCGCCACCGGTCCTATACTGGCCCTCCCATGGCCTCCCCGCATCACATCCACGCGCTTGCCGGAGGGGCCAAGCTCGTCACGGCCGCGATGCCGGAACGACTCTCAACGAGCGTCGTCGCGATGTTCGGAGGAGGGTCACGTCTCGAGGACGACCGCCTTGCGGGCGCCTCCCATTTCATCGAGCACCTATTTTTCAAGGGAACGCAGAGGCGACCTTCGTCCAAGGAGATCGCCGAGGCGATCGAGGGAGTGGGCGGCTTCATCAACGCCTCGACCGACAAAGAGCTAACGGCCTACTGGACGCGCGTGCCGTCGGAATACACGGACGTCGGCCTCGACGTGCTCTTCGACATCGTGACCAACTCGAAGCTCGATCCGGAGGACATCGAACGCGAGCGTGCCGTGATCCTCGAAGAGCTGAAGATGTACCAGGACCAGCCGCAAGACAACGTCCAGAATCTCTTTGAAGAGTTGATGTGGCCCGGCCATCCTTTGGGCCGCGACATCGCGGGCACGCAAGAGTCCGTCAGCCACCTCACGCGCGACGACATCCTCGAGTACGCCGATGCGCACTACAGGCTGCCTAACGTCGTGTTCGGTGCGGCGGGCGCGCTGGATGAGGCCAGGGTGTTGGAGTTCGTGCGACCGCGGCTCACCCTTCCGGGAGACTTGAACGGACACGCGCCGGCAATCACTCCAGGCCCGCTCGATGGTGCGCATGTGATGGTGCGGCGCCAGCGCACCGAGCAGGCCCACATCTGCCTTGGCGTGCGGGCGTACAGCTATCTGCATCCGGACCGCTACGTGATCGATCTGCTCAACACGGTGCTCGGTGAAGGTATGAGCTCGCGACTGTTTCTCAACATCCGCGAGCGTCTTGGGATTGCATACGACGTGCACAGCTTTATGCAGAAGCACCGCGACACCGGCTACATAGCGGTCTACCTCGGGGTCGATCCGAAGAAAGCTGCGGACGCGGTAAGAGCTGTGATGGGGGAGCTGGGCCGGCTGTGCGATGAGGCGATCGCCTCGGACGAGCTCGAGCGCGCGAAGGAGTTCACCAAAGGACGCCTGCGCCTGGAGCTCGAGACGACCAACGGCGTCGCGTTCTGGCTGACCTACCAGGAGCTGTTGCTCGGCCAGATCCGCACTATCGACGAGGAGCTCGCACTGGTAGACGCGGTGACTGTCGCAGATATGCAGCGCGTCGCCCGCGAAGTCTTGTTGGGGCCGATTCAGATGGCGGTCATAGGGCCGTTCACGAACGACGCGGGCTTCAGGTCAGCGATCGAGTCCTAGTGTCGACGGCTTTCGTCAGCCGACGGATACGGTCGACGTTTCGAGTATCGGTTCTTGCGAGTAGATGTTGCCGAAATGGTCCAACGGCCAGATGCGAAACCATGCGCGGCCGTCGATTCGATCTCGACCGATCGGGCCGAAGATGCGTGAGTCCTGCGAGCGATTGCGGTTATCGCCCATGACGAAGTACTCGTTCGCAGGAATGACAGCACCGTCGCCTACGCTCCACGGAGCGGGATTGTTGAGAGTCGTCCACGCCTCCGGCAGGTAGGGCTCGTCGAGCTTGTGCCCGTTGATGTAGACGATCCCATCGCGTATCAGGAGCTTCTCTCCTGGTAGAGCGATGACGCGCTTGATGAAGTCCTTGGAGTTGTCGGTCGGAGGACGCAGGATGATGATGTCGCCCCGTTGCGGCGGGTGGAGCCGGTAGTCGATCTTGTTGGCGATGAGGTAATCGTTGTCGTCCAGCGTCGCGTACATGGACAGCCCCTCTACGTGCACCGCCTGGACCGCGAAGCTGATCCCGAAGTAGAGGATGATGGCCAGCACGACGACCTCGGCGACTTCGCGCAGAAGCGAAGAAGCGCTGGAAGTCGCGGCGGGCGCGGGTTGGGCCGCGCGTGGGAGGGGGGCGGCCATGTTTTTTAGGAGAGGAGCTTAGCGCACACCCGTTCCAGCTCTTCGCGGCTCGAATAGCGAAGCTCGATTTTTCCCCGGTTGAGACTTCCTGTCAGCTTCATCGGCAGGCCCAGCTTCGACTCGATGCCGGCCCCGATGGCACGCAGCTCGACGGTCGAGTCGACGCGCTGCTTCCGGCGCGGCCGGTAGGTTCGAACCCAGTTCTCGGCTTGACGTACCGACAGGTGACGAGCGATCACGACCTTGAGGCCGTGCTCCTGTGCGCTCTGGCCCTCGAGCGCGACCAGCGCGCGAGCGTGTCCGGCGCTGATGATGCCCGCCGCGACGGCTGATTGGATCGCCGGGCAGCAGGCGAGCAACCGCAGCGACTGCGTCACCGACACGCGATGCTTTCCGATCCGCTGCGCGACCTCTTCGTGCGTGAGGCCAAATTCCTCCGTCAATCTGCGAAGGCCTCGCGCTTCTTCAATGGGGTCGAGGTCGGCGCGCTGCAGGTTCTCGATGAGCCCGAGCACGAGCTGCTCGTCATTGCCGGCGTTGCTGCGCACGACCGCAGGCACGGCGGTCAAACCCGCAAGCCTGGCCGCGCGCCATCGGCGCTCACCGGCGATCAACTCGTAGCCGTCGGACAGCTTTCGCACAAGGAGCGGCTGAAGCACGCCGTGCAGCCGGATGGATTCGGCCAGCTCGCCCAGAGGCTCCGCATCGAATCGCGTGCGGACCTGCTGGTGCGAGGGCCTGATCTGGTCCACCGCGATCATCTGCGGCACCAATGCTTCCCCTTCACGGGACATGGGGATCAAGGCCTCGAGTCCGCGACCCAGACCGCGCAAGCGTGATTGGCTCATCTTTCCAATAGCTCCTTCGCGAGGGCGCGGTATGCGATCGCTCCTCGACATGTGGGGTCGTATTCGATCACCGACTTGCCGTGACTCGGCGCCTCGCTGATGCGAACGTTGCGGGGAATCAGCGTTTGTAGGACCTCATGTGGATACGAACGCCGCACCGATTCGAGGACATCCCAGGACAGGGTTGTGCGTGCGTCAAATTGCGTCATGACAATGCCCGCGATCACGAGCTTGGGATTGAGCCGCGAGCGAACCAACTGGTGCGTGTAGATGAGGTGTCGCAGGCCTTCCAATGCGAAGTATTCGCATTGCGTGGGAATCAGCATGCTGGTCGCCGCGGTCAGGGCGTTGAGAGTGAGCAGGCCGAGGGACGGCGGGCAGTCGATGATCACGCACTCGACACCAGGTTGCGGAACGGACAGCGCGCGGCGCAGCAGCATCTCGCGGGCTTCGAGTGTGGC
>Ga0209009_1000245_pt1 | contig 21736 bp, 19 predicted proteins | sample BlaSpr_A8_OM3_M2_FD_187979 | JGI IMG/M metagenome (GOLD analysis project Ga0209009, IMG submission 187979) | Forest soil microbial communities from Thunder Bay, Ontario, Canada - Black Spruce, Ontario site 2_A8_OM3_M2 (SPAdes) (version 2) | ecosystem: Environmental > Terrestrial > Soil > Boreal... | reverse complement strand
AAACCACGCCGGCTGCAAATGGGAAGATGATCTCGTTTACGCCAAGCTTGAAGGCAAGCCCAGCAGCGTGGACGGGACCCGCACCACCGGAAGCAAACAGCGCGAAGGAACCGATATCGCTCCCGCGCTGCGCCGCGTGAAGCCGCGCGGCATTCGCCATGTTTTCATTGGCGACGTCATGAATCGCCCAGGCCGCCTCCTCGAGGGTAACCCCGAGTGGCTTCGCCACGTGACGATCGATCGCTGAGCGAGCTTGTTGCTCGTTCAACGTGAAAGCCCCGCCCGCGAATCCGTCGGCGCGGAGGAAACCGAGCACAAGATCGGCATCGGTGACGGTCGGGAGTTCGCCTCCGAGACCATAACACGCTGGTCCTGGATACGCGCCGGCACTCAATGGACCGACCGCGAGCAGACCGAGGCTATTCATCGCGGCAATGCTACCGCCGCCTGTCCCAATTTCGATCATCTCGATGAATGGCGCCTTTACGGGCAGTCCGCTTCCCGGCTTGGACCAATCGACACGGCCCACCTCAAAATCGTTCGTCGTGCTGGGGTTGCCGTCGTTGACGAGGCAAATCTTCGCTGTGGTGCCGCCCATGTCGAAGGCGATGACGTTCCGACGCTCCAAAGTACGCGCCACGGCACACGCGGCTTGCACGCCGCCTACCGGGCCGGACTCGATGATTCCGATCGGACGTTTTTCCGCGATGTCGGCTGTCGTCAAACCTCCATTGGAGAGCATCACGAAAAGGCGGCCGCTGAGCCCCTTCCTCTCAAGCTCGAGAACGAGTTTCTGTAAGTACGCCTTGACGACCGGCTGAATGTAGGCGTTCACGATAACCGTTGAGGCACGTTCGTATTCGCCGATTTCCGGCGCGATGTCGGAGGATGCCGATATAAAAAGATCCGGCCAACGTTGCGCGATCGCATCGACGGCAACTCGCTCGTGCTCCGGATTCCGATGTGCGTGCAGAAAACAGATACCGAGCGCCGCGATGGGATCGGCCTTCAGATGACCTTCCATTTCACTCAAGAGCAGCTCAACGTCTAAAGGGACGACGACTTCACCGTCTTTTCCTAGACGCTCCGTCGCTTCCCAACAGCGATGTCGCGGCACCAACGGTTCGGAAACGCGAAAGAGAAGGTCGTAAATGTCATACCTGCGTTCGCGCGCCATCTCCAGGACATCCCGAAAGCCGCGCGTCGTCAAAAGCGCCGTAGGCGCACCACGCCGCTCGACGATCGCGTTCGTCGCCAGCGTCGTCCCATGAACGATGACGCTTACGTCGTTCATTTTGGCACTCATCCGCAGCACGATGTCTTCCAGCCCGCTTAGAACGGCGATCGTAGGGTCAGGCGGCGTGGTTAGCGTCTTGAGAGTGGCGACGCGCGCTTGGGCGTCGTCAACTGCGACGAAATCGGTGAAGGTGCCGCCGATGTCCACCCCTATCCTGAGCATGACTACTTCGGCGGTCCCAGTCCTCCGCCGCCGGCGGTTTCTAATTCGAGCCGGTCGCCTTCGCGGAGTTCCAACTCACCGTGGCCGGGAAGGAGCGCGCCGTTTATGCGAGCGCTACCCGGACGTCCGCTGCTTCCGCCCAAAACGCCCTGTGCGGGGAATTTCGTTCGCTCGTGCATGTAGAGTAAGCGGAGTGACGCTTTGGGCATCACTTCGAAGGCGATGCGCTGGCCGCGGCCACCGCGATACGTACCCGCACCTCCCGAACCATCGAGCAAACCTCTATGCGCAAATCGAATCGGAAACTCGTTCTCCAGAACCTCGATGGGAGTGTTGGCCGTATTCGACGGAAACGAGGTAACGCTCGGTCCGTCCGCCACCGATCGCGCACCCATACCGGCGTTGTAGGTAATGGTTCCGGCCACTGGTTCGCGCCGCGCACCGTGGCCGGCGATTCGATGCACCCAGAGTGGCGATCCGCTTTCGGCCATGATCCGACCTTTCTTCGCAGCCTCCGAAAGCGCCGAGTAGATTGCCTGAGGCACGAAGTGCGCGATCGACGCTCGGTTCCTCACGGGCGCCGGTCTGGTGGGGTTGACGACCGTGCCGGGGGGCGCGAACATCCGAACCGGGACAAAGCAGCCGGCGTTGTTCGGTATCGACGTATCCGTCAACGTGCGGACGGCAAAGAGTGCCCACCCGAACGAATAATTGAAGCAGGAGTTAATGCCAATCTTTGCCTGCTCCGATGAACCGGTAAAATCCAACTCAACTGAGTCGTCGTTTACGGTCGCCTTCACGCGAATGCGAAGCCCATTCTCCGTGTTCCCGTCCGCTCGAACCTCGCCAACGAAGGTTCCAGAACGTAGGTTCTCTCGAATACCGGCACGCAGGGCTCGCTCCGATCGCTCGCGGATCTCACTAAAGACTTCATCGAAGTCCTCAAGGCCGTGATCCTCCACAACTTTCGTGCACTTGTCGCGAACCACGAACAGGCAGGATGTAAGCGCTCGCAGATCGGCCATTACCATTTCCGGCACGCGCACGTTCTTCTCGATAAACCGTACGATCTCGCCGCTCTCTTCTCCGCCGCTCATGAGCCGGCAAATCGGAATCTGGAGTCCTTCGCCGAACACATCTACGACCGTGTTGCTCAAAGAGCCGCCGATGTCCGCAAGATGGGCGATGCATTCGACGAAGGCGACGATTCGCCCATTCCTGAAGATGGGCATTACGACGGAAACGTCGTACAAATGCCCTTCAGTCAACCAAGGATCGTTCGATATAAAGACGTCACCGGGACGCATGCTTGAGAACGGATAGTACTCTTTGAGACTATCTAAAAGCGTGTGATACACGCCGATCTTCGCAGCGACGGTTGTATTCTGCGCGACAAGGCGACCCTCGGGATCGTAGATGAGACAGCCGAAATCAAAACTGTCGCGCACCAAGGGCGAGAGCGATGTCCTGACGATCGTCCAGCTGGCTTCCTCCAGCATCGCCAATAGTTTGAGCCAGAGAACTTCGAGCTCACCGGTACGGCGCGCCATCAGTCTACGGCTCCGAGCGCTTTCATGCACAGGAGTTCAAGAATCTGGCTTTAGGATACCTGGTTCGGCATTGAAAACGGTTCCCGCGAGCGGCATCGCGAAGTTCAGCGTCCGAGTTTCCGGCGGGGTTTCAGAGGACACAAAATCTTTTTGAGGTGAAGGGCGTAACGCATGCGTAAGAATCGATTGAAGGAGACTCTCGAGGCCGGAAATCTGGCACTCGGTCTGGTTCATTTCTCGGGATCGCCGGCGGCGATCGAAGTGATGGGTGCTAACGGCATCGATTGGGTAACGATCGACACGGAGCACGCGTGCAACGACGTCGGGCAGCTGCAGGAATTAATCCGAGCCGCCGATGGCGCCGGGATCACGCCTGTAATTCGGGTTCCGGAAGTGAACCGCATGATCATTCAGCAAGTCCTCGACGCAGGCGCCGGCGGCGTCATGATTTCGCACGTCGCCAATCGCGAGCAAGCAGTTGCTGCCGTGAAGGCGGCAAAGTATCCCCCTCTTGGAAGCCGCGGAGCCTGTCCGACGATCCGAGCAGCCGACTACGATCCCGAAGATTGGGAAGAATTCACCGCAACGTCGAATCGCGAGGTTCTCCTGTTCGTTCTCGTCGAGGAGAAAGAAGGCTACGAGAACATCGACGAGATCTTGTCCGTGCCCGGGGTCGATGTCGTGTTTCTAGGTAACTTTGACTTGTCGCTTAGCTTGGGACTTCCGGGAGAGAGTCGCTGGGATCACCCCGTTCTCTCGGCCGCTCTCGATCGCGTGGTGGCGGTTGCGAAACGTCACAAAGTGTACGTTCAAGTGTCGCTAGGGACGAAGTTCCAAGAGGATGCGGAGTATGCTGCAATGGTGTCCGAGCGCGGCGTCGATCTCATCGGCTGCGGTTCCGACATGCTGCTTTTGAGCCGCAGCTGCCGCCGGGTGGTATCGCTGCGGCCACAATTGAGTGCGGCGCGGACCTCGAAAAAAGCGTTAAGCGCGGTCTGAGCGGGCTGTTGCGCGAGCTTGTCTCTGCCTCGCCGGTCATCGAGTTGGTCGACGTCGGCAAGACGTATGTGACCCGCCGAGGCGAGTATCTTGAGGCTCTTGCAAGGACGTCGCTCTCGATGCGATCCGGTGAGTTCGTTACAATGGTGGGACCTAGCGGATGTGGGAAGACAACGCTGCTCAACATCGTCTGCGGGCTCACGCCTCTGACTTCCGGCGAGGTCCGCGTCAAACACACGCAGGGCGCCGCCGAGAACGTCGAGATTGGGATCGTCTTTCAGGAGCCAACCTTACTTCTCTGGCGCACGGTGCTCAGAAACGTCCTCTTGCCGATCGAAATTCGCAAGAAACAGGTCGGACAGTATGAAGCAAGAGCGCGTGATTTGCTTCGCACACTTGGTCTTGAAGGCTTCGAGGACGCCTATCCGCATGAGTTGTCGGGAGGGATGCAGCAACGGGCCGCTATCGCCAGAGCCCTCATCAACGACCCGACCCTCTTGTTGATGGACGAGCCTTTTTCGGCGCTTGACGCGTTCACGAGGGATCGTCTAAACCTCGAATTGCTCAAAGTCTGGGAGACGAGTAAGAAGACGGTACTCTTTGTAACCCATAACATGGCCGAAGCGGTATTCCTCGCCGATCGTGTCTTGGTCATGGCACCCCGGCCAGGACGCGTCGTCGCAGATATACCGATCGAACTTCCTCGACCACGCACGGCGGACATGACTACGTCCCCTGAGTTGGTGCGCTATATTGCCGAAATCCGCGACCAGATGAAAGCCTTCGGGGTAGTCGATTGATGACGTTACCATGATACTGCGTCGCCTTGGGGACCTTGCGCTTCCGGCGGGGACTTTTATCGGATTCCTCGCGATTTGGGAAATCCTCGTCCGCGCTTTTCACGTGCCCGTCTTCATCCTGCCGGCGCCGTCTGCCGTCGTCGTTAGTCTTTGGAAATTCGCGCTGACTCCGAGTTCGTTTGCAAGCCTACTAAACACGCTCTCGGCCATGATCGTCGGCTTCGTGTGCGGCACGTTTGTCGGCATCGTACTTGCAATTCTGATTTTCAGCTCGAGGCTCTTGTCTAGAACGCTGCATCCGCTGCTTTTGGCTATCCAGACCGTTCCTAAAGTAACCATAGCGCCGCTGCTCTTGGTATGGTTTGGGATCGGTGTCGTCCCAAAGATCATCCTCATCACCATCATAGCATTTTTCCCGGTGCTTACGAACATGCTTGCGGGGCTCGCCTCAGTCGATCAAAAGCGGATCGATCTTTTTCGAGCATTAGGGGCTTCGCGTTGGCAAGAGATGACGAAGCTGCGGCTTCCGACGTCGCTGCCATATCTCTTTGCCGCGCTCGAAGTGACGGCGATTTATAGCCTTATCGGAGCCATCATCGTTGAATTCGTGGGTTCCCAAGGCGGACTCGGAACGATTCTGCTGAAGAGAAACTATGATCTGGACATTGCCGGTGAGTTTGCGGTCATCGTCGTGCTGTCCGGACTCGGAATAGTGCTGCACACGCTAATAAAACTCGTGGAACGACGCACCGTCTTCTGGACAGGCGCTCACGCTTCGACGGAAGCGAGAAGTAACGTACCGCTCTAGAGCCGTGAAATGACCGACGAAAGGGTCCATGAAATGAGAGCGCACTGGAGACTATCTGTCGCAGCCTTGTCGATCGCGACGACGCTGGGTATTTGCGGGGCATCCCGAGCCTGGGCGGTCGCCGCTCCATCTGAGGCGATTACCGTTCTCATGTCGAGTCCCACACGCGACACCCTGTACGCTAACCTGACGTCTGTACCGCTCAAAATGGGATATTTTTCCGCGGAAGGTTTGACCGTCAACTTTGCAAACGTGCCCGGCGGTGCGGCTGCAGCGCAGATTGTTGCAAGTGGTAAAGCCGACATGTACTTTGGCAGCGGCGACGGTGTCTTCAAGACACGGCAACTTGGAGGCGACCTGAAGATGGTGTACGTGATGAACAACAATCTCCAGTATTATCCCGCCGTAGCGGTCAACTCTCCGATTAAGGATATCGCCGGGCTTAAAGGCAAGAAGTTAGGCGTATTAAGTCTGTCGATGGGGGGGATCCCTTACTACCGCGCGATGTTAGCAGCGGGAGGTCTGGATCCCGACAAAGATGTCACGTTGATAGCCGTCGGCCAGGGAGCACAGGCACTTGCGGCGCTAAGGAGCGGAATCGTTGACGCGCTTGGCGAGTGGGATGTCGAGTATGCGGCAGAAGAGAATTCGGGGATTCGCTACCGGAAACTCCTCCCGCCCAACTTCGAGCGTGATATCAACAACGGAATGACATCGTCGGTGGTCACGACGGACGCCTTCATTCGCGCGCATCCGGACGCCGTCGAAAAATACTTGCGAGCCGTCGCTAAAGCGACGGTGTTTTGCCTTCATAACGAGGCGGCCTGCGTCCGGATTCATTGGGACGTTTACCCGGATATGAAACCGCAAGACGCCGATACCTCCGCGGCGCTGCAAAATGCGGTGCACGTTCTGGATGCGCGTTACGCCTGGTACGATTATAGCAGATTCTCCGGGATTCATCGCTGGGGCGATACAACCGATCAGCGAATCAAGAATACGGCGGCGCTGCTCCTAAAGAACGGCGACATCAACGCAATCCTCCCCGTCTCTGATTACTTCACGAGGCAATTCTTGGGCTTTGCAAATAACTTCAATCAGGCAGCTATCGCAAAGCAAGCTGTGACATACAAAACCCAATAGTTCCCACCACCACGGCCGCCGTTAGCATCGATCCAGGCTGACGGTCGCATTCACCGTGCTGAACTCGTCCGAGTCGGCGTTGGAACATCTGGTCGAGGCGCCCTTCATCGTGCTGATCGTCGGGTTCCTCGGCGTCGGGCTCGCCCGGTTCAGGCGTTTACGCGTGGCGGAGCGGCGAGTTTCGTTCACGAAGAGAGCGGAATGAACGATGCGTCAATACACGAAGCGATCGAGGCACTTGTTGCCGAGGAGCACGACCTTTGGCACCGCGGCGAAGCCGGCACGCTCGACGCGGCAGGTCGAGCCCGTCTCAACGATATTTCGGTGCAATTGGATCGCTTCTACGACTTGCTCCATCAGCGTCGCGGTCTAATCGACGCGGGAGCCGATCCAAACAAAGCGAAACTGCGCGACGCAAAAATCGTCGAGGGCTACGTCGAGTAACCGGGAGATTCGGCCCAGGTCCCTGATTCTCTGTCGTGGAGTACATGCCGGGGAAAGTCCTGCCGGTTACCAAATGCTACCCAGTGATGTCAAATATGCTCTCTCGATCCCGGTTCGCTTACGGCACCGCGGCGACGCTCGCGGGCGCCGGCCTCGCAAGCGCGCCCGCGCGGGCTGCACAGTTCGCGATGAAGATCGGTCACAATCTGCCGATCGATCACCCGATACACGTCCGCTTAGTCCAAATGTGGAAAGCCGTGCGCGACGAGACGAGCGGAAAACTCGACGTAGCGATCTTTCCGAATAGCCAACTCGGCGGCGACAGTGCGATGATCTCGCAGCTTCGTCTCGGCGCCCTGCAGTTCATGATGATCGGGACTGGGCCTCTAACCTCGAGCGTGCCCCTATGCGCCATCGAATCAACGCCGTTTGCGTGGCGCAGCGAAACCGAAGCGCTCCAAGCGATGGATGGGCAGCTGGGTGCGTACATAGCGAAGGCGGTTGAAGCGAAACTCGGTCTGATCACGTTTCCAAAGAAGTGGCCGCTCGGCTTTCACGAAATCACATCATCGACGCACCCGATGCGTAACGCCGACGATCTGAAGGATTTCAAGATTCGCGTTTCACCTTCGGTCATGCTGGTCGACACGTTTAAGACTCTGGGTGCTTCTCCGATTGTCACGAGTCTCGCCGAGCTCTACACGGCATTGCAGACGCACCTGGTGGATGGCCAAGAAACGCCGTACTCAACCGTCGAGCTGTCACGCTATTATGAGGTTCAAAAGTACCTGAGCGTGTCGAACCACGTGTGGGCGGCGTATTGGCTGGGGGTGAACCCCGATGCCTGGAAGAGCTTGCCTGCGGACGTTCAGGCGGTGGTTCAGCGGAATGCCGAAAAATACGCCATCCTGCAGCGTCGCGATTCCAAAATCCTCGATGCATCCCTCGTCGACAAACTCAAGCGCCAAGGTCTCATTTTTGTTGCTTGCGATCGCAAGTCGCTGCAAGCAAGGCTTGCCGGCGGATTCTACGCTCGATGGAAAAAGGAGTTCGGGGAGACGGCTTGGAGCTTGATGGAGCAGGTGGCGGGCAAAGTCAGCTAGCCGAGTGATGACGCTCTTAGAGCGTCCCGGCGGGAAGGTACGTTTCACGCAGCTTCGCGAGCCCGGTCCCGAACTCGCGCTCAATTTGTCGCCCAAATTTCTGAAATATTTTAGCAAGGTAGACTTCGTGGCGGAGTAGACCTTCCGCCATATAAACGATCGGCGAGCTTCGCGTAAATGCGCCATGAGCTACCTCCCCGAGATTTGCGGTGAGAGCTTCGGAGAAGTCGACCGTTATGGTTATCAGCTGATGCGCCGGGCCGATCATCGTGCCGGTGCCTTCGTGGAGATAGACGGTGGACCGTGCGCCAAAGGAAAACTCGGCCAGACAATCCTCTGGACCGAATAGGACCATAACGAGCTCGACGCCGCGTTTAACGGCTCGATCCAATGCCGCGACGTGCTTTCGAAGCAGATCGTGCGGGGCCTTGATCCACACGTGCTGTCGAGCGCGGCCGATCATCTCGCCCACCTTGATATGAATATTTTCTTCACCGCCGATCGTCCATACGTAATCGGTCGCGCCGATCGGTTCCACGCGCTCGAGTTTGCCCGCAAGCTCCTTACAGCGAGCACTGGTAACTTTGGCGATTTGACCGAGCAGTACCGCCGGCTCGAGCGGAACGAATTTCACCGGCGCCTGGCTTACCGGTTGTGCCGCACCGCGCCTGACGAGCGATTCGAGAGCGGAGTACACGTTGGCTTTCCCGAGGCCGGCGATCTTGCTGATTTCATAGGCAGTCGCAGGCGATACTTGGCAAAGCGTCAGATACGCTTTCGCCTCGTAGTCGGTGAACCCAAGCTTGCGGAAATCTTGTACGAACTCATCCGGTGCGGGTAACACTTTGGTTCGAGGCGTCGAGGATCTTGCAGGTGTCTTTTCCGCCCTCGGCGCTCTGATTTTAGCCATTCAACATTCCTACGGCTGCACCAGGGTCCTGATGGTGCGAATATCCTTCACGTTCTCCAAGTTCCAAACGAAGTCGCATAAATCGCGGGAGCGTCCTTCACCGAGGATCGGGAGGACGAGATCCAAGCACTTGTCTTCTATTTCATCGCGCGTCATGGGATTGCCGGGAGTGCCGCGTACCGCTCGAGTGTGGTGTCGGAGCGCGCGGCCGTCGCTTAGCGTTATTTCAACGATACCGCGACGCTCCGGCATAACTTCGGTTAACGCCGGCTCGCCGAAAAGCTCTATGCGCCGGCGCAGCGCCAGCACGCGTTCGTCGCTCATGCGCTCCTCGTCGTGCGCGGAAGCAAACGACACTCTTCCATCAATGAGCATCACAGCGCAGATGTGCTGCATGCAGATTGACGACATCGCCCGGTTGTTTACCGTGAACGCATCGTTCTCTCCGACGCGGACCGCGACGCGCTCTATCTCGTCCGGTAGGATTGCGTTACTTCGCATCAACTCGGTGAGACAGTCAAGGGGCGCTTGGATCGGCATGCCGACGGCCCAACGCTTGATGCTCGCGCTCATAATTTCGTACGTGGAGCCCAATTCGTGCACCAGTTTCTCGGGGGCCGGTTTCACTCCAGTGCGAGCAGATTCGTCGTAAGCGACGAAGAAGTTCCGATCGCCCGCGAAGACATCGTCGACGGCCGTAAATCCGTGGGCGACCATCGAGGCCGCGGTCACGCCGTTCCGCGCGGGCATTCCGCCAAAATCAAACGCCTTCTCCACGTGCTCGGTGTCCCGTTGCCAGGAACAAACTCCTGAGGTTTGCTGCGCCGCATACGACAAGAGGTGACGGCATTGATCGGAGTCGAGCGCGGCAAGCGAGCCTGCCGCTGCGGCCGCCCCAAATGACGGTCCGAAACTGTGCGTCGAATGTCCGACCACTCGAAACTGATACGCCTGCAAGGCCCTGTTCATTCGGCAGCTCACGTCATAGCCCAGGGCGACGGCGCGCACGAGAGCGGTGCCATTACGGTTCTCGCGTTCCGCCATAGCGAGCGCTGCCGATACGATGCCGCAGCCGGGATGTTGGCTGGTCGGTGTGTGAGAATCGTCGGTTTCGTCGGCATGCGCCAGCATGCCGTTGGCGAGCGCGGCGTTCTCGGCACTCGTGGTGAACTGTGAAGCAACAACACAAGATTCTTCCGTACCGCCGCGCGTGCCGATATAAGAGATCGCGCGCTGCCCCGGCAACAAACGCGAGCCGGATACCATCGCAGCGATGGTATCGAGCACGTGATGCTTGGTCTTCTCAACAACGTCGTCCGGTAGTTCTTTCATCTGCGCGTTTGCAATGTACGTTGCAAGGCCGTGCATGACGGGCGAGATTACCGGGGGATTGTCTTTCTTACTCACGGTCTTACAGCTCTTCGATGACCTCGGTCCCGCCTTGGCATTCGTGCCAAGACGGCATCCAAGCGCTATGTCTGCCATCACCGCCCGCGACGACGATGAGAAAATCACTCGCCCGCGCGACGATGGGCACGGTGGCATTCGGATCGGCGACATCGATCCAGGGCGGCCAGCGCTCTGTGCCGTTGTAAACACGATTCATCAAATCGCGAACCGGCATGCGTGCGTGTTCGTGCAGGTAGGCCTGCACGTCAAATCTCGAAAAACCCGCCTTCGATATCTCCGCTGCGTGCTCCGGGCCCAAGACTACGATAACCGGAGTAAGGTTCGTTCCCGACTGATTGTAAATCGGGCTTCCGACCACGCGCATCGAAGCCGCAAGTGTCTGAAGCACGCCGAGCCCGGTAGCTTGTGTGCCCTCGCAGACGGGATAGAGTCCTCGGACTGCCACGCTCGTGACGGTGCTAACGTGAGGCGGGTGGCCTAGCCAAACCCGAAGCGGCTCCCAGGGCGTGCGCGCTTCGTTCTCCGCAAAGCAGAAAGTCATCTTGCCGGGCCACGCTTGCGTCGACTTGTCTTGCCCTCCGGGTTTTGCCCCGCCCAGGTTGCGCATAGTGAGGCGAACCGCCCGTCCTATGGTTGCGTTAGCTCGGTAGTTACCGGCAAAGCATGAATCACTGCCGTTGATCTTTAGTTTCTGCGCGATAGGTCCGCTTACGATGATAACGGGCGCCGCGCCGCCCGTCGTGCATGTGGTCGAGCCGACGTGAAACTGAGGCTGGAGAAGAACTTTCACCGCGGCGAGCACCACCGGGAAATACTCTGAGCGGCAACCAGCCATGACGGCGTTCGTAGCGACCTTCTCTATCGTCACGGGGTTGTTGGCAGGTTGCATCCGTCCCAGCACCGTTTCGGGATCCGCTCGGGAATATGCGATCATCGCAGCGACCAGCTCTTCGGTCGGCGGAATGACGGGAAGCCCGTCGGTCCAACCCTTTTCTTCCAGAATGTCGTTGGCTGCCACAAAATCCGAAGGGATGTCCTCGCGGCTACTGCGCACCTTGCCGACCGTAGGCGTCATGACTGGACGAGCGCCTCCGCGACCGAGGCGACGGCCCCTTGAGCCATCCTCTCAACTTCCGAAATGTTCCGGCTTGCTAACGGGTGCTCGACGACGACCAATGGATGGCTCGGCAGACCAAGATCGCTCAGTCTGAAATCTCCCGCGCTCTTGAACGCGGTCGTAATAATCGTCACCGCAGGCCGGTTTCGCTTCTCAAACTCGACGCTGTCGTGGAGACCCCACGACGTGCAACCCCCTCAATCGGCGACGCCATGAATGAGCGCATCACACGTGGTGACCAGTCGCTGCATCACATCGGAAGGAATGGGAACGGAGGCATGCGGCTTCCGGTAGTGTTCAAATTCCGAGACTCCGTAGTTTGCCTGGAGCAACCGCTCCAGTTCTCGGAGAAACGAGGCGGCCATGTGCTTCGTGTTGTCGACGATCGCGACTCTCTTCCCCTTGAGAGACGTCAGTCGGGGTGCCAGTGCCAGCTTCGGTCGGAGCTCTTCACCGGCGGGATTGATGATTCTCATGCTTACTCCTTATCGTCGAGTTAGGTATGCGTTTGTCGAGGCCGCCGCAACGCGTGCATCGGCGACGGCATCGACCAGTAGGCCGCCACAGCCGGCGCGGACTGCCCCGGCCGCAAACAAGCCGGCCCAGTTCGTCTGCAGCGAAGCGTCGGTGATGACCCGATCGCCTGCGTCGCGAGCGACATCGCGCGACAGGTAGTGGAGGTTTGCCTCCAACCCGATGTAGGCAAAGACAGCGCTGCAGGCGAGCGTCTCAATGCGATCGCCCTCCGTGTTGCGCAGGGTAACCCTGTCGACGTGACTTTCGCCTTGAATCTCCTCGAGTATGTTATTCCAACGGGGAGTGATGTTCTCGCGCGCTGCGACTGCGTCGATAAAACGCGCGCGCGCGGAAAAGTGCGAGCCTCGGTGTACGAGGTGGACTTGGCGGCAATACTTCGAAAGCACCAACGCCTCTTGAAGTGCCGAATCGCCCCCTCCGACGACCACAACGTCTTGACCGGAGTACAGAGGTCCATCGCAGTCGGCACAGCTCGCGACGCCGCGGTGTTCGAACTCTACTTCGCCGGGTACTCCGAGTCGCTTTAGGCTTGCGCCTGAAGCGAGTATTACCGACCGCGCGTCGTGATGGCTGTCGGTGCACGCAACGCTGAACGCGTCTCCGCGTCGTTCGATTGAGGCGACCGTATCGGCGACGCTCGTTACGCCCGCGCCGGCGGCGCTCATCATCAGGTCGGAGGCGAAATCAACGCCGGAGGCGGACGTACCCGGCACGCACGGATCGAGTTCGTTGATGTTTACGATGAGGCCCCCGAACATAAGCGCTTCAATGCACGCGGTCCTGAGGCCCAGAGTCGCCGTTTCACGAGCGGCGCTCAGGCCTGCGATGCCGGCGCCCACTATAACGACGTCCAACGTTTCTTCCATGCTCCATTCTCTCTTGGCGGGTGTTGATCACCGGATCACCGTAGCGGCGTGAAGGCTGTCTCGCGGATGCGCAGGAGGACGAGCAAGCTCACGGCCGACGCCGCCATCAAGTAATAACTCGGCGCGAGATTGTTGCCCGTGGCCTTGATGAGCCAGGTTGCGATGAAGGGCGCGAAACCGCCGAAGATCGTGACGGCGATGTTGTTACCGACCGATAGCGCGGTGTAGCGCACGCGCGTCGGGAACAACTCGGAGAATGCCGCCGGCACCGGGCCCGCATAGAAAGAGAGCAAGACGACCATCGTAAGCTGCGCCGCGAGCGCCAGCGTCAAGCTTCCTGAAGACGCCATCATGAAGAGTGGATAGGCGAGCACGACAAAGCCGCCGGCCGAGAGCAGCATCAGCGGCTTACGCCCGACTTTGTCGGAGAGCGCGCCCCAGACAGGGGTTAGGGCGACATAGGCGACGAGACACGTAACGTTGATCCAGAGCGCCGAGGAAGGCGCCAGCTTCGCCACCGAGACCACGTAGCTCGTCATGAAGACGATCGGGATGTAGTACGCGACTGTGAAGTGTAAGGAGAGCCCAAAGACGGTTAGCGTCTGGCGCCAGTATCTCGTGAGTGCCTCAAACAGGGGTGCTTTCGATACCTCGCCCTGCTTTTCGGCCTCGATGAATTTCGGCGTGTCGCTGTAGCGCCAACGCACATAGGCGCCGAACAATCCGACGGCGAGCCCGAGCAAGAACGGGATGCGCCAACCCCAGGCAAGTAGCGCGTCGTGCGGGAGGATCTGCGTGACGAGCGCTGCCGAAAGCGAACCCAGCAGAAACCCGGCGCCGACGGTCGCCTGCTGCCAGGAGCCGAAGAGACCGCGCCGCCCCTCCGGCGCGTACTCGACGATGTAGGAAGTTGAGCCGCCTCCCTCGCCGCCGGCCGACAGACCTTGCAACAAGCGCGCGATGACGAGAAGGATCGGGCCCAATAGTCCGACCTGCCGGTACGTCGGCAGCAGGCCGATCGCGAACGTCGAGAACGCCATCAGGAAGATGACCGCGCTCAGTGCTTTGCGCCGGCCGGCGCGGTCGCCATAGATGCCGAAGACGAACGAGCCCACGGGTCGCATCACGAAGCCGACTCCGAAGACGGCGAAGGTCAGCAGCCGCGAGACGAGCGGATCGCCGACCGGGAAAAAAAGCAGCGAGATGGTCGAGACGAGATAGCCGTAGACCCCGAAGTCATACCATTCGAGCGCGTTGCCGATGACGCCGGCGGCTACCGCCCTACGACGCTCGGCCGAACTTATTGTCACGGTTGCTGCGCTTGCGGCCATCTCGCTACTCCCAAATAGGACGCGTAATCGCGACCGAATTACCGACGCTCGGGCAATACGTGACGTGATAGGGTTCCGGCCCCCCGGCGACGATGACGAGCACGTCTTCGGGCTTCTGCACGGGGCACACCTTACCGTCGATCACGACTCGAATCGACATTGGCTTACTGGGCACGATCTCGCGGGGCGGGAAGCGATCCAGCGGAATGCGCGCATGCTCGAACAGGAACTCCTGCACCGAACGACGCGTCGTGAAACCTTGTTCAAAAAGTTGGCGTGAGTGGCCCGGAGAAAAAATGACGGTCGGAGTCCCGCTGCCGGCAATGACGGTATTGTTCCCGATCGTCATCATCATGTCTGCGGTTAGGAGCAAGGCGTCCTCGGCGTTCCCATTGAGGATCAGGGCATTGTTCGTGCCTTGCGCGCCCACCACCGTAACCGTGCTGTCACTTGCCACGTATCCGCGCGTCGTATGGAAAGGCGCCCAAGCACTCTCTTCTTCATATTCTCCGAGGCAGAACGTGTACTTGCCCGGCATGCCCAAGGTCGCCTTATCAACGTCCCCGGATATGCCGCCTCCGATATTGAGCAAGCAAAGCCGTAGCGCTCGGCCGATCGTCGCATTCGCGCGACAGCCGGGCCCGAGTGCGTTACGACCACAATTCATGCCGATTTTATTGCGGATTGGCCCGTTCACGATGACCAGCGGGCTCACCGGATTCGTCGTCGTCTGAATGCCCACGAGGTTGAAAGCCGCGTCCGCGACGGCTTCGACGGCGCCCAGCACTACGGGCAGATACGCCGGCGCGCAGCCCGCCATGACCGCATTGACGGCGACGCGTTCTACGGTTGCTTCGCCCTGTCTCGGCGCGAGCCGCGAAACGACCTCATCCGGGTCGCGAGACGTGCCGGCCAGCATCCGAGCGACTCTTTCGGGCGTTGGCGGTATCGCGGGAAGACCGTCGGACCAGCCTTGCTCGAGCAGGTATTCAAACACCGCCTCCGGGTCTTCACTGACTTCGTGTAGAGGCGCGCTCAGGCGATTGATAGCGCTCTCCCGGCACCAAGTAACAGAGCGGCCTCGCGCAAAGCCGTTTCGGCGATCTCATTCATCACTCGTTCCGCGCCGTATTCGGTCGCCTCGGTGATCGGCAGCACTACCGAGGGAGCACCGACCATGCCGCGGCCGCAGTAAATTGCGTCTGCCAGTTTTTTGTAACGTTCCGTTACGAGCAGCACGGAAAAAACGCCGCGACGCAGGAGTTCCACTTGATTCTGCACGCTCCACGAAGTGCACCCGCCGCAGTTGGCAAGCCCGACGATCGCGAGATCGGCGTCGCGAGCGATCGACGCGAGCGTCTCCTCGGTGGCGCCGCCGTTCGGCTCGACGACATAGACGCAGACACTCGCCGCGCCGTAAGTGGCAGGAAGCCCCTCCGACAGTTTTTTCGCGATGAGCGACATGCTCATCCAACCGTTGTTGACAACTGCCACTCGCGCCCCGGCGAGTTGAGCTCCTGAACCGGGGGCTGCCGCGACCGCGGCGGGCGCCGGTGCCGTCGGGTTGCAAATGAGAATTGGCGGCCTTCCTTTCGGGAGGTGCAGTAGTAACGTATACTACTACCAATCTCAGGGCCTGTCAAAGGGCCCCGAAGCCCAGCGAGCGTTTTCGGGTTAGGCGGGTTCGAGGAGCGGCCGCATAGGATGCGGGAAGCGGACCTAAACGTGGAAGACGTAATCGAACAAGCCGAGTCGGCGGGCGGCGCGGTTTCCTGGGGAAGGCTCCGACGACCCTGGACGATCGCGGTCGATCAGATGGTCGGGTGGCTGGTCGAGCCTCTTGCCTGCATCCTGATCGTCATCGACGTGGTCATCCTCGCCGGCAGCGTCTTCTTTCGATACGTGTTGCACGATGCGCTGGTCTGGAGCGACGAACTCGCGCTCATCCTCTTCTTGTGGCTTTCAATGTTCGGCGCCGTCGCCGCCATGCGCCGTGGAACTCACATGCGCCTCTCGATCATCGCACAAAAATCGGGTCCGGCGAAGACCGAATGGTTCGATGCGATTTCTTCGGTGGTCGTCGCGCTATTTTGCCTGGAAATGATCGTAGCGAGCAAACAGGTCTTTCTCATCGAGCTGAACCAGCTGACGTCGGCCTTGATGATCCCACGCTCCTGGTTGATCGCTCCCATCATCATTGCCATGGCGCTGTTATTGGTGCTTGCAATCCTACGATTGATCGATTCCGATCCTAAAGTCGTCGGCATCGTACTGGGCTGCTCGATCGCGCTCATACTGATCGCTTATTCGGGCCGAGGCGTCTTTACCGGTCTCGGAAACCTCAACCTGATCTTATTCTTCGTCGTCTTTGTCGGCGCGCTGGTCGCGATCGGCGTCCCCATTGCATTCTGCTTCGGGCTTGGAACGCTCAGTTTTCTCGCACTGACGACGACCATTCCGCTGCCCGTGGTCATCAACAGAATGGAGGGCGGGATTTCCAACGAGGTCCTCATTGCGGTGCCCCTCTTCGTCCTGCTCGGAGGCCTCATGACGGGCGCCGGCATCGGAGTTCGACTCGTTCAGGCAATAGCGAGCGTCGTCGGACATCTGCGGGGCGGACTCAACGTCGTTTTGATCTTCGCCATGTACCTCGTCTCGGGGATCTCGGGATCCAAGACGGCCGATATGGCCGCAGTCGCGCCGGTTCTCTTTCCCGAGATGCAGCGCCGAGGTATCCCGCGCGGGGAACTGGTCGCTCTGCTCAATGCGTCGGTCTCCATGTCGGAAACGATCCCGCCTGCTCTCATCCTTATCATCGTCGGATCGGTCACCGGCGTTTCGATCGCCGCGCTCTTCACGGCTGGGCTCGTGCCCGCGGCGGTCGCGGCCGTCTTCCTTTTAGTGGTCACGCTCTTGCGCGCTCGGAACGACCGCGTGGAATTGGCACCGCGCCCTCAGTTGACGCGCATAATCAAGTATTTTTGGATTGCGATCCCGAGTCTCGCGCTTCCGTTCCTGATTCGATTTCTCGTTCTGGGCGGCGTCGCGACGGCGACCGAAGTGAGCACGGTCGGCATCGTCTACACCCTGCTCGTGGGTGTCCTTATTTATCGGGAGTTGACCTGGCGGCGCATCTATTCGGCGCTCCGCGAAACCGTGGCTCTCACCGGCGCGATCATGTTGATCATCGCAACCGCCACGGCGATGACGTGGGCGTTGACGCAATCCGGCTTCGCCGATCAGTTGGCGGGTGCAGTCGCGAGGGCGCCGGGCGGAGCGGCGATGTTCTTGGCTCTCTCGTGCTTACTCTTCATCGTCCTGGGTTCAGCGCTCGAGGGCATCCCGGCGATCGTCCTCTTCGGGCCGTTGCTCTTCCCGATGGCGAAGGCAAACGGTATCGACGAAGTCCAATATGCGATCGTCAGCATCTTGGCGATGGGCATCGGCTTGCACTCGCCGCCTGTCGGAATCGGGTACTACATCGCCTGCACGATCGGCAGAGCCTCGCCCGATGAAGCGATGACTCGAACGTGGCCGAATATGGCACCGATCTTACTTGCGCTGATCTTTGTGGCGGCGATTCCCTGGCTGACATTGGGTTTTCTACCTAAGGCGCGCTAGCCTCCGCCGCTCGCTCCTCGGGTTCGAGCCAGCTCATGTTGCCGCGATATTCTTTTTCGAAAGCAGCAATCGAATCGACGAGGTCGAGCGTGAAACCGATGTCGTCCAATCCGTTCAAGAGACAGCGTTTGCGAAATGAATCGATTTCAAACGTGATCGAAACGCCATTCGGGCCGGTTATGCATTGCCTTTGCAGATCTACGCTCATGTGAGCTCCCGGAGCCGCCTGGAGCTGACCCCGCCACTCGGCGGCCTGAACGGCCGAGACAACGATCGGCAACAATCCGTTCTGGTAGCTGTTGTTCAAGAAGATATCGCCGAAGCTCGGTGCGATCGCCACCCGAAACCCGTAATCGTAGAGAGCCCACACGGCGTGCTCCCGGGATGATCCGCAACCGAAGTTCCGATCGGTGACGATGATTCGAGCGTCGCGGTACGGTTTATGATTCAATGGAAACTCGGCGATTTCCGAGCCGTCTTGATTGAAACGAAGATCGTGAAACAGGTATTGCGAGAGTCCATCTTTTCGGGATTTGAGCAAGAAACGCGCCGGCAAGATTTGGTCCGTGTCGATATTGGAGAGGCTGAGTGGCAAGGCGACGGCCTCAACCGAGTTAACCTTCTGCATATGACGCTCCAGCGAGCTCGCGGATATCGACGAGCTTTCCGCTGACGGCAACCGCCGCCGCCATCGCGGGACTCATCAGATGCGTGCGCGCGCCGGGTCCTTGCCGCCCGATAAAATTGCGATTCGACGTAGAGGCGCAGCGCTCTCGAGGTGCGACGATGTCGCCATTCATGGCGACGCACATCGAGCACCCAGCCTCGCCCCATTGGAAACCGGCATCCTTGAAGATCCGGTCAAGACCTTCGGCCTCGGCCTGCCGCTTTACGAGACCGGAGCCAGGCACGACCAATGCCGGGATGACGGCGCGACTATTCAAAGCGATCTTGGACGCGGCCCGCAAATCCTCTATTCGGCTATTGGTGCACGATCCGATGAAAACGCGGTCGAAGGCGAGATCGGCGAGACGCATTCCAGGCTCGAGTCCCATATAATCGAGAGCTCGCAGCATGTTCGATCGCCGTTCGGAGTCGCGGAGGTTGGATGGGTCCGGCACGGACCCAGTTACGGGCGTCGCATCTTCAGGGCTTGTGCCCCATGTGACCATCGGCTCGATCTCGGCCGCGTCGAGAACGACCTCGCGGTCGAAAACCGCCTCCGGATCCGACGGCAGCGTACGCCAATAAGCGGTCGCCTGCTCCCAATTCTCGCCACGCGGAGCGTACGGTCGATCTTTGAGGTAGGCATAAATTGTCTCATCGGGCGCAATCATCCCAAACTTCGCGCCTGCCTCGATCGACATGTTGCAGATGGTGAGTCTGCCTTCCGGCGAGAGGTCGCGGATCGTCGACCCTGCGTATTCGATGGCATAGCCGCCCGCGCCGGACGCCGTGATCTTGGCAATGATGGTCAGGATGATGTCCTTGGCGACGATGCCCGGACTAAGCCGACCATCGATCGTAATGCGCATTCTCTTTGGCTTGCGCTGCCATAGCGTCTGCGTTGCAAGGACATGCGTGCCTTCGGAAGATCCGATCCCAAAAGCCAAGGCGCCAAAGGCGCCATGGGTGGCTGTGTGGCTGTCACCGCAGACCAGCGTGATCCCCGGGAGCGTGATACCTTGCTCCGGTCCGATAACGTGGACGATACCCTGGCGCGGATCGTCCAGACCGAAGAGAGCAAATCCCTCAGCCTGCGCGTTTGCGGAGAGGCTTTCAACCATAGCGCGCCGCTCGGGCTGGTCGATTTCGGCAACGTTGCGGGTGGTCGTCGGCGCGTAGTGATCGGGCGTTCCGAATACGCAATCCGGACGCCTGACTCTCAAGCCTTTGTCGTGCAAGACCTTGAACGACCGACGCGATCCCTCGTGAACGAGAAGGCGATCGATGAAGAGAAGCGTGGCTCCATCTTCGCGTTCTAGGATCGCGTGACGCGACCAGATCTTGTCGAATAGGGTCTTGGGTTGCAGCACTCGCAGGTTCTTTCTTTCAGGCCGAACTGAGCGCCTCGCTGCCGGCGCGAGCGTCGATCGCCATCACTTCTGTGAGTCCGAGGATTTCGAAGACATCACGCGGGCTCAAACCGCCCGAGGATTCGAGATCCGAGCCCGTTTCCTTGAACGCCGTGGCAGCACGTTTCATCGCAAGGATGGCTGCGCGCGAAAGTGCTCCGGGCCATATCGCGAATTTGAAGCCGAGCTCGCGGACTTCGTTTACCCGAAGATTAGGTGTTCGACCATTGGCCGCAATGTTCAGCAGCATAGGTCCGGGTGCGTGCTCGATGATGCGTTTCACTTCATCGAGTGATTCAGGCGCCTCAAAGAAACCTACGTCAGCGCCGGCGTCGAATGCTCGTTCGATCCTTGCCATCGCGTCGGCGAAGCCATTGACGCCGCGCGCGTCGGTACGCGCGATGATGATAAAATCCGGATCGTACCGCTCGCGAGTGGCCGCCCGTATCCGTTGCATGAAATCCTCGACCGAAGCAACGTCTTTCCCTTGGAGATGCCCGCAACGCTTCGGAAACGTCTGGTCCTCGATGTGGATGGCGGCAACACCCGCTTGCTCGAACAGGTGAACGGTGCGCGCAACATTCGCCGGCCCGCCGAAGCCGGTGTCGGCATCCGCGATAACGGGGACGTCCGAAACGCTCGCGATGTTCCGCGCATTTTCGACCATCTCGGTCAGCGTGATTAGCCCGAGGTCCGGCAGGCCTAGGCGACTTCCAGTCGTTCCTGCACCCGACATATAAAGTGCTGGGAACCCGACGGCATTGGCGATTCGCGCCGAATAGCCGTCATACACTCCGGGCGCCCAAACGAGCGGCTCGGTCTTCATGAGTTCGCGCAAACGTTTGGGCGCGTTCGGAACCACCGTTCGGATGTAGACCGCTGTGCCGAAATCTCCTCGCTGGGGGCCGTCGAGTAACCACCGCTTTGCGGCTAGCTACAGTTGGCTGGTGCGATTCAACCCACCGAGCGGCCGCCAGTCCTAGCGAAGTTGACAGCGTGGCCTGACGAGGGGCACCATGTGTTATGGCTATTAAAAGTATTGCCGTCCTCGGGGCAGGTACGATGGGCTCAGCTTTTGCGCGGCGACTCCTGGGTGCGGGAATGCGAGTGAGTGTGTGGGATCCGTCCCACGCCGGTGCCGCGCGTCTCGCGGATGTCGGCGCCCAGGCTGCAGACACGCCTCAGGAAGCAGTCCGCGACGCCGACGTCGTGATCACGATGGTCCCAACGATCGACTCGATCGAGGAAACGATGCCGCACGCGCTCCCGGCGATGCGTCCGGGCGCCACCTGGTTGCAGATGAGCACGATCGGCGTCGAGGGCACCGAGCGCGCGATCGCTCTCGGAAACCAGCTCCGGCCCGACGTCGTGTTCGTCGACGCTCCGGTATCCGGTTCGAAGACGCCGGCAGAACAGGGAAAGCTGCTGATTCTGGCGTCAGGGCCCGCCGCGGCGCTCGATGCGCTGGCGCCGGTGTTTTCGGTGCTTGGTCAGAAGACGATGCGGTGGGAGCGCGCGGGAAGCGGCTCGCGCATGAAGATCGTGCTCAACACGTGGCTCGGC
>Ga0209009_1000244_pt1 | contig 21737 bp, 17 predicted proteins | sample BlaSpr_A8_OM3_M2_FD_187979 | JGI IMG/M metagenome (GOLD analysis project Ga0209009, IMG submission 187979) | Forest soil microbial communities from Thunder Bay, Ontario, Canada - Black Spruce, Ontario site 2_A8_OM3_M2 (SPAdes) (version 2) | ecosystem: Environmental > Terrestrial > Soil > Boreal... | reverse complement strand
GAGGGGACAGGCCCGCTGAAGCCACAGCAACCTGGTGCAACTGCCAAGGTGCTAATTCCTGCCCAAGTGGGGAGAGATAAGATCCTCGACTGACCGGGACCCCGGTCGATTGAAGATTCAACTCCCAAAGTGAAGTTAAACCAGAATCGGCATCCGTTCACGCGGACTTGCTGACATCAGTCGCAGCGCATAGAGCGCTTGCGCAGGCCGTGCCGCATTTTTATTTTGTTGCGGAATTGTTTGCCAAGCTCCAATGCGCGGAAGCATTTTATTTCGGCCGATTTTCTGACGGTCTTTTTGGCGACATATTTTGCGACGTAGAAGGAGGGTTTGGATGACGGGCAGTTCAGGTTGGAGAGAGCGGATCGTGGTGATCAAGCTGGGTGGCTCGATTCTCGTGCGCCCCACAGCGTATAAGCGGGCCGCTGGTTTTGTGCGCAACCGGCTTCGCACGCATCCGGGCGAGAAACTCGTGATCGTGGTTTCGGCGCAAGAAGGCGCCACAGACAAGCTCGAGCGCGCGGCGAAGAAAATTGTGCGCGAGCCACACGCGGCGGCGCTGGATCTTTTGTGGTCCACGGGCGAAATTCGGTCGGTTGCCATTCTCGCGCTGGAATTGCAAGCGCTGGGTGTGCAGACCGCTCCGCTGAATATTCATCAGGCTGGCCTGAGCGTTTTAGAAAATGGAAGCGATAACCTTCAGTTCGGTGAGACCGCGCAGTGTAATCCTGAAAAGCTGTTGGACGTTCTGGAGAAGCACCCGGTCGCCATCGTTCCGGGCTTTTTTGCGAAGGATTCGGAACAGGCAATCGCTTCGCTCGGGCGCGGCGGGTCTGACTTAACCGCCGTATTGCTCGCGCAAGGATTGCAAGCTTGCCGGTGTGAATTGATCAAAGACGTTCCGGGTTATTTCACGAGCGATCCGCACCAGGACATGGATGCGCGACCTATTTCGCGGCTAACGTTCGAGCAAGCCCTGGAGTTTGCAAATAGCGGTTGCGATCTGGTGCAGCGCAAAGCAATTGAGGCGGCCAAGAGTTGCGGACTACCGCTGGTAGTCCGGAGCTTGAATGAGGACGAGCCGATGAGCCGGATCGTTGATATCGAAATTGCAGACAGTGTGACAAGGGAGACTCCGTCGGCGGTGGAAGCGTTTTAAGCACTTACCGTCAGGCGAACGTACTCGGGGACCACTATTTTGAGAAAACTGAAAATGCGGTGAAAAAGGAGCATGAAATGGAATTTGCAACTAAGACGATTCACGCAGGACAACCTTCTGAACCAGAAACCGGCTCGCTGATCGCGCCGATTTTTCAAACTTCCACTTACGAACAGGATTCGCCGGGGCATGACAAGGGGTTCAACTACTCGCGAACAAATAATCCTACGCGCCAGCGGCTCGAAACAGTATTGGCTGAACTGGAAGGCGTCGCGCATGCGGCGCTGTTCGCTTCGGGCCTGGCAGCGGAAAATGCCGTGCTGCAAGCTTACTTGAAGCCCGGCGATGAGATCATCATTTCGCTCGATGTTTACGGAGGGACTTACCGAATCCTGAACAAAGTTTTCCAGCCGCTGAGAGTGACTGTAACGCAGCTCGACGCTTCGGATCTGGCCGCCCTTGAAAAGGCTGTTAGCGAGCGCACGCGAATGGTTTGGATCGAAACGCCAACGAATCCGCGGCTGTTGGTGTATGACGTTGCTGCGATCTGCCAAATTGCGCACGCGCGAGGCGCACTGGTGGTGGTGGATAACACCTTTGCGACACCTTACTTTCAGCAGCCCTTCGAACTGGGCGCCGACATCGTGGTACATAGTGTGACGAAATACCTTGGCGGGCACTCGGACACAATTCAAGGCGCCGCGCTGGCTAAGGATCCCGCGATTTTCGAGCCGATTAAGTTTTTACAGAATGCAACCGGCGCGGTTCCCTCCCCTTTCGATTGTTGGTTGACCTTGCGTGGACTAAAGACGCTCGAACTTAGAATGCAGCGCCACGAATCAAATGCAATCGCGATTGCGGATGCGCTGAAGGGACATCCCTTGGTCCAGCGCGTTTATTTTCCGGGACTCGCCGAGCACCCAGGGCACGAAATCGCCAAAAAACAGATGAGCGGATTTGGCGGAATGGTTTCATTCGAGCTCGACGGGACGGTGGAAGAAGTGGTGTCGTTCGTTTCCACACGAAAATATTTCACATTGGGTGAAAGTCTGGGCGGCGTGAAGTCTTTGCTGTGTCATCCTGCCACGATGACGCACGCGTCGATCCCCGCGGAGGCGCGCGCGGAGCTGGGGCTTTTGGATACGCTGGTTCGTCTTTCCCCCGGCTGCGAGAACGCGAAGGATCTAGTGGCTGATCTGCTACAAGGCCTGGAACAGTTGAGCGAAGAGCGGGCATCGGGAAAGGCAGAAGCTGTCGGCGCGGACTAATGGTTGAGACGGAGTGAATAGGCAGAGGCCAGGAAAACTCGTCGCTCGTGGATGAGTTTCTGCAGCATGGTCTTGCCTTCTCCGTCGCTCAGGACGCCTTTGCGCTTGAGCGCGATGACTCGTTGCCGTTGGCGTGTGAGGATTGTGCGGGCAGCCCTTCGTCCGCCGCTTCATCATCGAACGGCAAAGTTCCGCTTAACTCGCCAAGCCATTTTTCAAGCAGAAGGATCTGGTCGGGATCTCGCGCAGTAAATCGAACGCCCATCCCCATCCCTCCGGAAGAACAGGCGACCTGGCCATGCGCGAGGAACGGCGTTTTATTGTTCATGATGCGCATTTTCAGGTCAGCACCCAGCCGGAATGGGCTTAATTTCACGAAACAACCCATGCGGCTCAGGTCGCTGACGCGCGCGTTCATTTTAGTGCGTGATTGCGCTTCGACTACTTCCGCTTCGGCGCTTAACGGACAGCGCGGGAAAGTACGGCGCTCATCACCTTTCGCGGCAGAACCGGCTGACTTCTTCTCTGAACCATTCCATCCATTGGGCATGGGCACACTCTTTCATCGTGGAGTTAGATTTTGACGAAAGGTTTGACAGGGAGGGGGGAACCAAACGGGCTTAAATCGACAATTTGAGGCGCCTGACTTGAAACGATGCCGTCTTGGTCCAGGGCTCGGGGCGATCCTGCAATTGGCAAGCGTTAATACACTTGACGACAAGATCATTCGTCCCGTTTTGGGCTTTATGTGGTAGGATTTCGGCCAGGCGTGCACGGGACATCCCCGCCCCGGCTCGAGAAACGGATTAAGCTCATTAGCCCACATTTTAGAACCTTATTCGATAGAGCTCTGTGGCCGAATCTTCAGGAGGAGTTATGAATCGTTTTCGTTCGATGGCTACGGTTGCGCTACTTTCTATTGCGCTGGGAGCTTTGACGGGCTGCGTTAGCAGCGGCACGAGTTCTGGCGGCAGTCCGAAGATTACGACCACCACGATTCCGTCCACAGCTACGGTTGGTTTGGCCTATGCTGGCGCGACGATCAGCACATCGGGCGGAACTCCTCCACTATCGTATTCTGTTTCTAGCGGACAGTTACCATCAGGCATAGTCTTGTCCAAGACAGGCGCGATTTCCGGCATTGCGAGAGCGGCCGGAACGTTCACCTTTGTGGTGCAGGTGCAGGACTCGCACAACCCGCCACAAACCGCCGTTTCGCCTCAATTTACCATTACAGTTACGAACCCCACACCGCCAACGGTGCAATGTCCCAGCGCGCTTCCGGGTATGTTTGCCCTGGGGTCCACGGTCAACTTGACGTTCACAGCGACGGGGACTAGCCCGTTCGTATGGTCCCAAACAGGCGCACCGGCAAGTTTAATGATGGTCCAATCAACGGGAATTCTGACCGGCGAAGCTACGCAACCAGGCACTAACCAGCCGTTTACGGTTACCGTCAGGGACGTTGCTGGGCAAACCGCGAGCGCTAACTGTACGATTACGATTTTGCCCGCTGCTCAGAAATTGATGATCAGTTCCACCGGAACGCCGGCTAATGGTGTCGTCGGAACTCCATATACTAGCTACACGCTTACCGCGAGCGGCGGGTTACCACCGTACTTTTGGCAATTTTCCGGAAACTCTCCGACGGGATTATCGGTGACTAACGGGTCGGCGACCACTGGGGTAATCAGTGGAACTCCGACAATGACCAACGACGCCCCGTATGTCTTCCAAGTCGAAGTCGGAGATTCTCAGCAGAATCCACAAGGTACTGCTTTCAGCCCGACGTTTACCGTAAATATAACGTCCAACATTGTTGTTACTATTTCGAACCCCTTCACGGCCATTGATGCTGCCGCGACGCCGGTCACAGTGAATGCTACCGTGACAAATGACTCCATCCCAAGCAATGGTGTCAATTGGACGCTTCAATCTGGATCTCCTTTGACGGAATGTTCGGGGACGAGCGCGGGCAAGTGCGGGACTATTTCCGCTGTTACGTCTACCAGTGCGACTTATACGCCACCCGCAACTCAACCGACCGGTGTAAATGATACGCCGACGATCACAGCAACGGCAGCGGATGATCCGAGCAAGTCCGCGAACTTCATGTTTACTATCAATGCTCCTGGTGCGGCAGCATGCGCGACCGGGCGCGAGTCTGCGATGAATGGATCGTTTGCGTATTTGATGAAGGGGTTCGATGCGAATGGTGCGGTGGCCATTGCGGGAAGCTTCCATGCTGATGGGACCGGAAAAATTACCGGCGGAGTGGAAGACGTCAACCGCGCGGGGACGGGACCGCAGACTAATCTCGCGATCGATCCTAGCAGCAGTTCGTACACGTTGGGTGCGGACGGTCGCGGATGCCTGACCGTTGGGACGGCGGCGGGACAGCAGACTTTCCGCTATTCGATGGCTGCATTCAGAAACGGCGCACCCACGGAAGGAAACATCATCGAGTTCGACGACAAGACGGGCGAGGGAACGCGCGGGTCGGGAATACTCCGTGGTCAGGATGCGTCTTCGTTCTCGAACGAGAAGTTTGCCAGCGGCTACGCTTTCGGCCTCTCCGGATTTGGGGCTGCAGGAGAACACGTTGCGTTGGCCGGTATGTTGACCTCAGACGGCAAAGGAAACATCGTTGGCGGCAACTTCGATCGCAACGATGCAGGCACCTTGACCGCGAACAGTTCGAAACTCGTTGGGACTTACAACATTCCGGCCGGATCGACTACTGGGCGCGGCACGTTCAACGCTACGCTCAACGGCGCTCCGCTTGCGTTTGCGGCGTATATGGTGAATAGCGGCGAAGTGATTCTCGCGGGAGTGGACCAGGTTAGCCCGACGAATCAAATCACTAGCGGAGAAGCGCTCGCGTCAGCGGGGCCGTTTAGCAATGGAACGCTGGCGGGAAGCCACATCCTTCGCGAAACCGCTATGAGCCGGTCGGGCAGCAACCCGGGAACGCGAGCAATGATTGGAGTGCTCACGTTTGAGCGAAAGAATGCCGGCGGCGTGACTGGAACTTTGTTCAACGACGAAGCTGGCTTGAGCAGCACGACGAACATCCTGCATGGTACGGCTACCTACTCGGTTGATGGCGGCACAGGCCGAATCACGTTTACCGGTATGGGCACCGATTCGCCAGTGGGCTATATCGTACACGGGACTAGCGGAGTGACGGCGTTCCTGGTGGGCACCGATAGTGGCGCCGCCGACGGCGCGCTGGAATTCCAATCCGCGGCGAACATGAAGTTAAAGACTTCGACGTTCTCCGGAGCCTACTCGTTCGGGACTGACGAGAACGTGGACTACTCGACCACAAACGAATCGCACTCGGGCAGCTTTGCGAAATCGACCGACGCGTCCGTTAGTGGCGCGAGCGACCAGAGCCAGCCGCATGCAAATGGCTTGGTTGCGAACCAGCCCTTCTCGAACGCTTTCGTTTTCAATTCCGAAGGAATTGGAACTAGTGGCAAGAACCCGGCCGTTACGAATGGGACGCGCATTTTCTTCATCGACGAGGAAAATGAGAGTACTCATCCGCGAGTAACGATTGCGGAAAAACAATAGCACGTACAACCTGGTTGATTTGGCCAAGGGGACTTTTTCGAAAGTCCCCTTTTGTATTTGGACAATAGTCAAAAGGGTTCGGTTCCTCATTGAATGACTCAGGCTGAGAACTCCGGCAGAAAAAAGCGCGAGGACAAAATTCTCGGCATGGATGAGAGGGTTTCACGCCGCGATTTTCTGAATGGCACGCTGCTCGCTTCCGGCGGATTGCTCCTGGGGTCAACAAATCCCATGGAGCTTCTCTCGGAAGACGATTGGACCGGCTATGGAGGCGTCGGCGATTACCGCCGCTCGAATGGCAATACTTACGAAATTGTGCAAGCGGGACACAGAATTCGCGATGGGGAGTTCCAGGCTTTTCCCGCGTCCTCCATCGATACCGGTCAAATGTATGACTGCGTGATCGTGGGCGGCGGAATCAGTGGGCTGGCAGCAGCTCTCTTCTTCGTTCGGCAAGCAGGGAAAAATCGCAAGTGTCTGGTCCTCGATAACCATCCAATTTTCGGCGGAGAAGCCAAGGGCAACGAATTCGAAGTCGATGGCCATCGGCTGATGGCGCATCAGGGGTCGGCGGTGTATTTCGCGCAGTATCCCCATAGTTTTATTTCGGATTTCTACGATTCCATTGGTTTGAAGTCGCCCAAATTGCAATACCAAGGGTGGGGCGGGTCTTCGCCTGAAATGCCACTGAGCAGGACTCCGTACGACATGGTTGGCAGCGAGCCAGCGAGCTACGGATTTTATTTCGGGTCGAAATTTGGACAAAGCCTCGGCGTCTGGGTCACCGACCCGTGGGGAAAGAAATTGCGAGGCGCTCCCATCTCAGATAGTGCTCGCGAAGAGTTGCTGAAATGGCGGCAAGGACCGCAGCTTCCTGAAAAAAGACCGCAGCGTCATGGGGACGAAATCTCTCGCCAGTTGGATCAAGTCACGCTGGAAAAACACATGATGGAGCTGTACGGAATCAGCCGCGAAACGATACGAACTTTTCTTTCCCCGGTTGAAGGCGGCGGATCGGGGCTTGGCGCGGACGCAATTTCAGCTTATGCGGACTATGCCACGGACGTGCTCTATCCAAACGATCCGGACGGCGAAGATCAAATGTTCCCCCGTGGAAACGGGGATCTGGCGCGATTGATGATGAAGACGCTGATTCCGAATTCAATTTCCGGGCCGGCGACGATGGAGGGAGTTTGCCGCGGGCATGTAAACTTTTCGGCACTCGACCAGGCAGATTCTAACGCGCGCGTTCGACTGGAGTCCACTGCAGTTTGGGTTCAGCACGATGGAGAGCCCGCGAAATCTGAAACTGTGTCGGTGATTTATGCTCGCGGAAGGAAGCTCTATCGCGTGAAAGCGCGAACGGCGGTGATGGCGGGCGGGAGCTGGACGACGAAACACATGGTGGGCGATCTACCCGCCGCGCATCGCGGCGCCTACGGACAGTTCTACCGCTCGCCGTGCCTGATGGCGAATGTCGCGCTTCGGAATTGGCGTTTCTTGCACAGAATGGGCATCAGCGGATTTCGATGGTTTGAAGGTATCGGCAATTATGCGGAAGTTCGAAGGACTGCGTTGCTGGGCGCGGATTCCGCTACGATCAGTCCGGACTCGCCGATTGTTCTCAACCTGAAAGTTCTCTATTCGTATCCCGGCGTGCCGGTTGCGGATCAAGGAAATCGCGGGCGTGGCGAGATGCTGACTACCCCCTTTCGGGAGTACGAGCGACAAATCCGCCAACAATTTACCGACATGTTTGCGCGCGCCGGATTCGATGCGCGGCGCGACATCGCTGGAATTATTCTGAACCGCTGGGGCCACGCGTATCTGAATCCGCAGCCTGGCTTCTTTTTCGGTAAAGATGGGAAGGCCGCGCCCGGCGACATTTTGCGAAAAGAAACCTTCGGTCGAATTGCATTCGCGAACACCGACCTCGCCGGAATTATGGATCATCGAAGTTCCATCCTGGAGGCGGAGCGAGCGGTGGCGCAATTACTGGATCGGTCAGTCGTGCAGGACAACGCTTAGAAGCGAAGTATTGATTTGAAGCCCGCCGTTGTATTTGATGAAACCCATCTTCCTGAATTTGTTCATGAAGAAATTCACGCGCGAACGAGTAGTGCCCACCATTTCCGCAAGCATCTCCTGCGAAACTTTAGGAAGCACTCTTTGGGGCTTATCTTCTTTGCCGTAGCGAGCGAGCAGCAACAACGTACGAGCGAGGCGCTTTTCGCTGGAATTGAAAAGCTGGTCCACCAAATCGTCCTCGATGCGGATGTTTCTGGAAAGCATGTAGGAGATAAAGCGATCGGAAAACTCATGTTCCACGTGCAAGACGCGGACCATTTCTTTTTTCTCAATCACCAGTACCGTCGTCGCGGTGATCGCGGTTGCCGAGCCTATGCGGAGCGGCTGTCCGGCTAAGCAGCCTTCCCCAAAGAAATCCCCAGGGCCTAAAACCGCAACGACCGCTTCTTTGCCGGTTTCATTTACTACCGATAGTCTTACCGCCCCTTTCTGAATATAGAGGACGGTTTTGGCAGAATCGCCCTGCGAAAAGATCGCTTGTTTTTTCGTAAACTCCGTAACCCTACGCGCTACGCCTGCCGAATCAAGGAAATCTTGGGCGTTGAAGGCGGACTTGGGATTGGCTTTTGGACGTTTGGAGGCCTTCTTTGACAAGGCGGTCACCTTTCTCCAGCCAGTATCGTAGCATGCGCCCGCAAATCCACAAGTAGGGTGGAAATGTGTTCACAATTGAACAGATACCCCTCGCAGCACCTTCTACGATGTAACCCTGCGAATGAAACATCCGGCAAGCTTAAGACAGGCCCCGATGTGTCTCATTGTTCTCGTTCGGAGCAGATGACAAATCGCGCATGGCGAAAAGGCCATGTGCATGAATTCTCGGTAATGGAGGCAACATTCATGAAAGTACTCGGAATCATTAGCACAACAGCCATGTTCTTGCTGCTGGGAGCCACAATTCCAGCTTTCGCGCAGGAGGAGCACCACGAAGAAGCTGCGAAGCCCGCAGAGCACCAGGAAGCGGCTAAGCCAGCTAAACAGGAAGCGGCAAAACCGGCAGAGCAGGAGCAAGCAAAACCTGCAAAGCAGCAAGAGGCACAGCCCAAACCAGCAAAACAGCAAGAGCAGGCCAAGTCCGAAAAGCAACAACCAGCGGCCAAACCAGCAAAACAAGAGAACCAAGCCAAGCCAGCGAAGCAAGAGCAGGCTAAGTCAGAGAAACAACAGCCAGCCGCTAAATCAGCAAAGCAAGAAAACCAATCTAAGCCGGCGACGCAAGAGCACGCTAAGTCCGAAAATCAGCAGGAACGCGGCAATAACGGCGGTCAACATGGTCAACCTCAGCGAAGCGCCGAAGCCCAGCAGAGGCAACGTTCGGCCCCGGCATTGCGGCTCAGCGCCAGAGGCAGCGGTCGCATACCTGATGATCGATTCCGCACCAATTTTGGCGCAGAACACGTATTCGTAATCAACGAACCGGTGATGGTCGGCGGGTTTTCGCGCTTCCAATACGGCGGCTTTTGGTTTGGATTCGAAAATCCATGGCCAGAAGGCTGGTATTACACCGATAACGTTTACGTCGACTACATCGATGGCGAATATTATCTGTGCAACCCGTATTATCCCGGCGTGCACGTTGGAATTAGCGTCGTACTCTAAGCCTTATTTCAAACCAGTTTGGGGCGACGGACCCGCAAATGGGTCGAGTCGCCCCGGCAGTGCGGCGACCACGGCGGATTGCTTTCAAATATTGCTTGAAGCTCTAAACCTGGGCATGAGCGGCAGTGCGAGGTGAAAAAATGGACGAGTCCAAACGCCTAGCGGTTCAGTTCCTGGAAAAGGAAATTAAGACCTACATAGCCTTGGCTTTGTATTTGTCAAAAGAAGGTATCAAGGAACACGTGCAGATGGGGGATAAAGAAGTCGTGATAGGCCCGACGTACTACAAAGAAAGAATGCGAGAAGCCAGAAAGCTGGTAAATGAACTCAGGAAGCCGGGATAACGAAGTTTCGTTCGCGCAGAATGGATGGGCAAACTAAGATTGCAACGAAAGCTGCCCATTAGCGCGCCGCGTAGTATCCTTCCCTGGTTTGGACCGCCAAGTCCTTCTGTTTCGTGACTAGATGGATCTTGTGGTATCCGAGAGTAGCGTCCGGCTTGTCCGGTGTGTAGCCTAGCGCGTATTGGTTGCGCAGTTCCTGGTCAATTTCGGTATAAATTTGATCAATGGGCTCCTTCTTTGAAACTTCGAAGAAGCGGCCACCAGTTTCCCTGGAGATCTGTTCGAGAATTTTCTTACCGTCGGGACGCGATTCTTCGGGGTATCGATGGTGGCCGCCGCCACCTCCGCCCATTCCGCCCGTGTGGCCACCGCCGTAGCCTCCGTGGTTTCCGTACCCTTCTTTATCGGCGAATAAAATGGAATAAACGAGAGTGTCTGCACGCTCCGCCGATTCTATGCAATCTCGCAAGCTCTCTTTGCTGCCGCGATCAACTCCGTCTGTAAGAACGATGAGAGCCTTGCGGCCTTGCTCCTTTTTCGCAATTTCATTCGACGCAAGATATATAGCGTCGTAGAGCAACGTGCCACCTCCGCCATGCCCGTGTGAGCCATGCCCGCCACCTCCGCCCCCTCCCGAACTACTGTCTGAGGAATTCGAAAACTCCGGAGCGCCGATTTGGTCGAGAGCCGCTTCTAACTTCGGGCGAGAGGAAGTTAGGTCCTGGAGAAGCTCTACTTCGTAGTCAAAATGAATGATGAAGGCTTTGTCTTTGTCCACGCGCAACACGTGATCCAGAAACGCGTGACTGGCGTCACGCTCCTGATCCAGGAGACGCCTTTGGCTCATGCTGGTGTCAACGAGGAGACCGAGTGTGAGCGGGAGATCCGAGTCTCGTGCGAAATAAATGATGGTTTGCGGATGACCGTCTTGCTCCAACACAAAATCGTCTTTCGTTAAGCTATTCACGATGTGTCCGTGTTTGTCACGGACGGTGGCCAGCAGGCTGACCATTTTTACGTCGACCGAGATAGTTGGGCCTTGTTGGCTTCGGAGAGGAAGATCGATTAGAAGTAGCGAAACTATTAGGATTGGGAGCCAAACCCTCGCCGCGCTGTGCTTTTTACGTGGTTGACGAATCATGTGTTTTTCTAAAATGGCAATAATATTGAAAAGTTTGCGGCTGGACAGACTTCTCCCCACATAGCTGCCACTTGCTTTATTCATCTCTTAAGGCTACAAAGTTCCATTCTTTTTGACGGTGCGGTAGCGTGCGTAGCGCACGCGCGAAATCCATTGAATGCTAGCCAGGGAAAATGCGACTAAACCAGAAAAAGCTGCTGTTATTTGTACTAATCAGCGGTTTGGCTGCAACTGGGGCGATGTGTCTGCATTCGTTTTGTTTCAGTGGCTTACCCGCAGCAGGCCCGGAGCTTAATGGCGCGGATAACCAAGCTGAGATGTTGCGAGCTTTCGCTGCGCTCGACCCGATCGATACGCATGTTCACGCATTCAAGAGCGATCCTGAAATTACTGATTTGATGGCTCACCTGCAATTGCACATCCTGGATATTTGCGTGGCCGATACGCACGGCATTTATGCTCCGTTAGATGTGGAAACAGCGCGAGCAAAGGCATTCGTGCAGGCTAGCCGGAACCACGCACGATTGTGCGTTACTTTTGATCCGTTCTCTTTCGGCGAAAAAGATTTCGCGCAGAAGACAGTCGAACGACTTCGCCAAGAATTTGTGGAAGGCGCGGTCGCGGTGAAAATTTGGAAGAACATCGGTATGGAGCTGAAAACGCGGGACGGGCGTTACGTGATGCCTGACGATCCGGCATTTGAGCCGATCTATCGAGCAATCGCGAAAGCTAACAAAACGCTTGTCGCCCACGTTGCCGAACCTTCTTCATGCTGGCAACCGCCAAATCCGGATAGTCCGGATTATGACTACTACAAGGAAAATCCGCAGTGGTATATGTATTTGCATCCAGACCACCCGCGCAAGGAAGTGATCCTGGCGGCGCGCGATCACCTGCTGGCCGAAAATCCGAAACTTCGCGTGATCGGAGCGCACCTGGGAAGCATGGAAACGGATGTGGATGAAATTGCGAAGCGCTTTGATCGTTATCCGAATTTTGCCGTTGATACCGCAGCGCGAATGGAATACCTGATGATACAGCCGCGAGAAAAAGTGCGGAATTTTCTGATCAAATACCACACGCGAGTGCTCTACGGCACGGACCTGGAATTCCTAACCGATGAATCCGCGGCGGACGCTCTGAAGGATTGGCGAGAGACCTATGCAAGAGATTGGAAGTTTCTCGCCACGAACGAGACTTGGCAGCATCACGGCCACCCAATCCAAGGTCTCGCCTTGCCCGAGCCGGTACTCCGCGAAATATTTCATGAGAATGCCGTCCACTGGATTCCTGGCATAGAATCTTCGAAGTAAGCTGACAAGTTTTTGAAAGCGAAACATTGCCGCAAACTCACGTGCGCAACCCGAGAAGCGTAAATCGACAATCTGATTTTCGATCTACTTGACGGTTGATGCAGTCTCGAATTGTTTCAACTGCGTGGCGATATCTGCGGAAAAATTGAAACCATTCTTCTGACACCTCCCAAGCTATTCCACCGTTAACTCAAACATGCAGTTAGAAGCACGTCAGCGCATACGCGCACTGGAGCGAGCGACGCTGCTCAACCTCTACAATCACAACAAGATCAATGATGCTGTCTCTTGATCTGTTTGATGTGCGATTTCCTAATTCCGACTAAGCGGGAGATTCTTCTCTCGTTGAGATCTGATTGGCTGGAGGTAATTCCGCTTGCGCATTCACCTCCAGCCAATTCCCTGCCAATGCTGATGATTCGCGGGTCGCGTTTAGATTCCGGTCCCCACGTAGCCATCGGTGGCAGTGATGAGGCCTATCTTCGGCATTTCAGTTTTTACCTTCACCGGCTCCAGAGTTGGTTTCTTTGCGCCCTTGGCGAGAAAGACGAGTTCGTATTGATGCTTCAGGCAGTTGGTCACATCGTCCAAATACGGAGTAAAGTCCACTGGAGAACCGAAACCGAGATAGTAGGTTTCTCCGCCGGTCTTCTGAGAAATCAGGTCTAGCCCAGCCTGCTGAAATGCGGTCCGAAAACCTCGGCCACGCCCGCCAACGCCTGCTCCGCTCGTGTAAATTGAATAGACGATGAAGCCGCCTCGTTGCGCCTGATTGCCAGCAGCATCGAGGTATGGGTTGTTGTACGGATCGTTCGAAAATCCGCCGCCAAGAGGATCGATTCCGCTAGTGATCATCAAAATTTCGCGGCGATCTTTCGTCTCCGGCCACTTCTTCATCAGGTCAGACAGGGCCAAGTAGGGACTGGTGTATCCGACCGTAGCGCCCAGCGGCAAGCGAAGCGCTTTTTTGGCCAAGCCACGATCCGGCGTCAAAGCCTGGGCCGTAACGACCATGCCGTTTCGCATATAGCCAATGCCGATGGAGGTGCTGGCAGGTTGCTCGTCGATAAATTTCTCGATGGACTTGAACTGCAAGGAGATGCTGTCTCGCGAGGTATCGTCAATCAAAATGAAGAGCTGCAGTCCGGCGCGGTCCCCTTGAAATGGCGCCCAGCTGGTGACCATATCCTGCTTATCGCGCTGAAAAACTTTTACGTCGTTGGCGGCCACTACCGGAACCTGGTCGCCGTGGCGCGCTTTTACGGTCACAACCATGTGCACCGGTACTTGATTTGAGGAGTCCGCATCGTTTGCTGAGGCCGTTGGTCCAGAGATCATGCCAATCAGCAGAACAAACATTACTCCCAAGCCTATGGAATATTTTGTGGTGAATTTTTTTGCCATCTTTTCGTTTCGCATCGTCCGATCCCTTCTCTCAGAAACTGAGACTTTCAACTGGCGCGGTGCACGTCTGTGTCGCGCGAGCTTGTTCAGAGCATTTTGCTCTCATAGATAGGACGCACAGATCGGAATCTTGGATGCATTCGCAAATTACTGCAACTACGAGACTTGCAAGAAAGGTTTCTTTAGATTATTCGGTGTAAAGCAGCAGCAGGATGCCGAGCACGATGAGCAGCAGCGGCCAGACTTTTTTGAAGAGTTCGCGCCAGGTCCAGCGAATCTCGGAAAGGCCTCTGGCCAAGGCGATTCCCCCGCCGGCAAGCGCGAAACCTCGGTGCTCCTTTTGAATTCGGTACATCACCGCCATGTGATCAGGGCCATGCATGCCGGCCTGGTGGTGATGGAACAGCAGCATGATGGCACCGATCATGCCGGTGATTGGAAACACCCAGGCGGCCCACGCGTTCTGGAGGCGACCGCGCGCCCTTTGCAGTTCTATGACACCTATTGAGAGAAGGATTATGGCGAATACTTTATGTTGCTGGTCTTCGGGGTCGCTCATGGCGATCCAGAAAGGTTTGCGGCCTATGGGCCAGATTTCCGTATCGCTGAAGATCAGCAAGTAAAATCCTGCCGCTAGAAAACAAGCTGGCCAAACATAGCGAGCCCAGGGCCATCTTGTTGCTAGTTTGTCCTGCGCGAAGAAGAAAGCTCCGGCAAGAATCAGCAGGAAGCCCGCGAGATGATGGTTGAATTCGCTCGCGCGTTTGTCGGCGGCAAGCTTGGCCTTTCGCGCGGGAGTTAGTTCTTCCTGATCGTGCTGCATGTCCATTCCGGGCATGTCTTGCTGCGCGGCCGAGACGAATGGACTTCCGGCCAACAACAAGATAAGTGCGAACACCATGGCAGCTGCAATACGACTCGGTGAGAAGTACGCTAGGTTCCGAGACAGCATGGGCTCCTGTGACCGACCGATGGATTTCTGGGGCGCAGCGATTGGCGAGTCGGTGAGGGGCATGATTTTGTCAGTTTTTGGAAAACCCTAAATGCTGTTCTGGCCCCGGTTAGAAAATTCCCACGCCCTTGTTTTGAGTAAGCTACGTCGAATTCTGTTGGTTGGCCGGAACCGGTTAGGAATGCCACAACCACTTTATAAAAATCCGTGTCAGAACTAGTGGAAGCGAGTCTAACTGCGTTAGGGAAAGCGCTCTTTCCCAAGACGGCGATTCGGCGAGCCTGAAACGTTAGTATCGGGAAAATAAGGGAACGAAAACAGGGCGGTCGGCCTCGAAATCGATTTCGCTTCGCGACTCGTGGCGTCTGCAAGCACGGTTGACGCTAGCATTCTTTCCCCGGGAATCGCAAGGTCTGTGTGTTGTGGATGGCCCGCCGCTTCCATCAAGCCGCGTTTTCAACACGACTTTCGCGATCACCAATTTGAATTAATCACGATTAAGACAGATCCGCCCGCGATGACGAGAGCTCGCTCCTAACGAGGCGTCCAGCAAAGTGTCAAAAGTTACAATCATGAAGGTTCGAATTGCACCCTCAATATAGCGGGGTCTGTAAATTCTGACAGTTCAAAATATATTGGAATAAAGATAGGATTGAGAGGGTCTACTTCAGAAGCGAAGCCAGATGCACGCGGCGATCTTTCAGAAAACCTTGACATTAGGGTTCACTACGACGATAAGCTGGAATGGAACCATAGCGGCCGCATTGCGGAACGAAATCCTGGGGGGATTATGAAGATCGCCGTGCTCGGCGGAGACGGTTATTGTGGATGGGCTGCGGCTTTACATCTATCGGCCAAAGGGCACTCCGTTGCCATAGTCGATAGTTTCGTACGACGACAGTGGGATCGCGATCTGGGAACGCCGACGTTGACTCCAATCCAGCCTCTGACGGAGAGGCTTAAGGCCTGGCATCACATCACGGACAAGACCATTGACCTGTTTATCGGCGACGTGACCGACTACGACTTTCTCTCTTCAACGATTAAAGAAATCGAGCCAGAAGCTGTCATCCACTTTGCCGAGCAGCGAGCGGCGCCCTATTCCATGATTGACCGGAACCACGCCGTCTTTACTCAGGTGAACAACATTGTCGGAACGTTGAACCTGGTGTTTGCGATTCGCGAATTTGTTCCAGACTGTCACTTGGTGAAGTTGGGAACCATGGGCGAGTATGGCACGCCAAATATCGATATCGAAGAGGGTTACCTGAAGGTTGAACACAACGGTCGAACAGACATACTTCCCTACCCGAAGCAAGCCGGCTCTTTCTATCACCTTTCGAAAGTGCACGACAGCCACAACATCATGTTTGCGTGCAAGGTGTGGGGATTGCGAGCGACTGACCTAAATCAGGGAATTGTGTATGGAACGGTGACGGATGATGTTGCGCGCGATGAAGCTCTGATCAATCGTTTTGATTACGATGAAATATTCGGCACGGTCCTGAACCGCTTCTGCGTTCAAGCGGCTGTGGGACATCCGCTCACTGTGTACGGAAAGGGCGGGCAGACGCGCGGTTTTCTGGATATTCGGGACACCGTGCGCTGTATCGAGATCGCCTGCCAGAATCCAGCTGCTCGCGGAGAGTTCCGCGTATTCAACCAATTCACAGAACAATTTTCGGTTCTAGAAACTGCGCAAATGGTGAAAGCGGCGGCAAAAAAGCTAGGCGTGACAGTCGAGATCAATCATTTGCCGGATCCGAGAGTGGAAGCGGAAGAACATTATTACAACGCGAAACATTCCAAACTTCTCGATCTTGGTTTGGAACCGCATTTCCTTTCTCATTCGCTGTTAGATTCGCTTATGAATATTGCGATGAACTACCGCGACCGCGTAGATGTATCACTTATACGGCCGCGCGTGAACTGGCGGCATCCTCATAACGATGTTCGCCGTGCACAGACCGTTCCTTTCAGAGCTCCGGCATCCGAAACGCAGTTTGAAACTGCCAACGTATCGGAACGAACAAATAAGCGTGCTCCAATCCAGAGCCGAGCAAGGCGGGTCGTGCGTAGTAAGTTTTGATGCCACAGATATCGGACACGCAGAGTCCCTCGTTCAGCCGTGATTCCCTAGCTGGAGCATCCACCACGCTCAGCAAGGGGTTAACTCGTTCCCAAAAGAACGGTTATGTCTATTTAGCCGTCCTGCTCTTTGCAGGTGCGATTTATTTGAGTTGCATCATTTCGCCGCCATCACTCATGGATGACGTGGACGCGGTGAACGGCCAAATAGCTCGAAATATGCTGACTTCCGGTGACTGGGTAACGGCGCGTATCGACGGCGTTATCGATCTCGAGAAACCCCCTCTGATTTATTGGCTGATTGCCGGTTCCTATAAAATCTTCGGTGTGCATGATTGGTCTGCGCGGATTCCGGTGGCGGTGTTTGCGATGGGGCTGGCCTTGTTGACGTGCGCTTTCGGCATATGGGCATTCGGGAGGAGAGCAGGTTTTTATGCCGGCCTATGCATGGCCACGTGTGTGGGAATCTTTTTGTTCACAAGAATTCTGATTTCAGATGTGATGCTCACGTTCACGATTGCTTTGGCGATGTGGGCGTTCTTGCGCGTCATTGATGACGAGGAACCTCATCCGCGCAGGTGGGCTTTCATTCTGGCGGCCAGTCTGGGAACAGGTCTGTTATTTAAGAGTTTGATAGCGATTGTTTTTCCAGTCGCGGCCGGGCTGATTTATCTTTTTCTTACGCACCAATTGTTTTCTCATGAGACTTGGAAACGTCTGCAGGTGGTTAGCGGAGCGCTCATCGTTATTCTGATTGCGGCTCCCTGGTACGTGCTGGCCACTTTGCGAAACCCTCCCTACTTTGACTTTACAATGCACGGCGGACCAGGGCAGTATCACGGCTTTTTCTGGTTCTTCTTCATCAACGAGCAGCTTCTCCGTTTTCTGAATTTACGTTATCCGCGCGATTACAATACGGTCCCCCATGCTTACTTTTGGCTGTTGCACTTTGTCTGGCTGTTTCCCTGGAGCGTTTACTTCCCCCCGGTCGCGAAACTTTCGTTCAAGCCTATCGACCGCGCAGGGCGAACCAGATTGCTGGCAATTTGCTGGGTAGGATTCGTGCTGGTCTTTCTCACGTTTTCCACTACGCAGGAATATTATTCGATGCCGTGCTACCCGGCGCTCGCTCTGCTATTAGGTTCCGCAATGGCCATGGAGGGGTTATGGGTGCGGCGAGGAACACGAGTGCTTTCCGCCATCAGTGGATTGGCGGCGTTGGCTGTTATTTGTATTCTCATCTATGTTCGCCACGTTTCGGAGACCGGCGATATTTCCAACGCGCTTACTACCCATCCAGAGGTTTATTCACTGTCACTTGGTCATATTGAAGATCTAACTCTCGATTCGTTCGCGTATCTGCGAACTCCATTACTGATTGCAGGAATTGCGTTTCTGGTGGGGTCGCTGGGGACACTGCGGTCGACTGGGCAGCGCGCATTTCTCGCTGCAGCCTTGATGATGGTGATTTTCTTTCACGCAGCTCGCCTGGCGCTTGTCGTTTTTGATCCCTATTTTTCTTCGCGGCCGTTGGCAAATGCGCTTCTGAAATCTCCGAATGGTGTGCTGATTGTGAATCATCACTACTTCACATTTTCATCTGTCTTTTTCTACACCAATAGAAGCGCGCTTCTGCTGAATGGCCGCTTCCACAATCTTGAATACGGAGCGTATGCCCCGGGGGTGCCCGATGTTTTTATTGGGGACGCGGATTTCAAGAATCTGTGGATCAAGCCGGAACGCTACTACCTGCTGGCAACCGGCTCCGCTGTTGGACGAATGCAAGATTTAGTGGGCAGTTCACAACTTGCGCTCGTGGCTGAAAGTGGGGGCAAATATCTTTTCACGAATCATCCATTGGGAAGTACTACACCGCCGTAGTGCAAATCGTCACGGCGCCGGCTCGAAATTTCGAAGTCCATTCGGAGTTTTGAGCGCCCGCAATATCGTATAATGATGTGAACTCAACATCTTGCGAGGGGATTCGCGCTCCGAGATGCTGCCACCCGACGGGGCGGACGATAGATGTTTGCAGACATAGCGCGTGATGCTTTCCTAGTTACAGTAGCTGCTCCGTTCCTCTACTACCTGCTGGTCCTGTACAGCTCCTGGCGGTTCTTTTTGCAACCGCTACCGCGAAATGGCTTTACTCCGCCGGTAAGCATTCTGAAACCTATTCGCGGGCTCGATCCCGAGGCTTATCAAAACTTCGCCAGCTTTTGTAATCAGGATTACCCGGAGTACGAGATTCTCTTTTGTGTCGGGCAAAGTGACGACCTGGTCATTCCGATTCTTGAAAAGCTCATTCGCGATTTTCCCGAGCGTCGCATTCGAATTGTGGCTGGGCCTAATAGGGGAGCGATAAATGACAAAGTCGCAAAGTTGCGACGCCTTGTGGCAGAAGCCCAATACGAAATAGTGGTTATGTGCGACAGCGATGTTCGAGTGACGCCCGATTATTTGCGAATCGTTATGGCTCCTCTCGCCGATCGCAACGTCGGAGCTGTGACTTGCTTCTACTTGCCAGCGCATTCGCAGACTCTTGCCGAGAATCTTCAAACCATCGGAATGATTTCAGATTTTTATGCCGGACTTTTAGTTGGTTGGCAATTGGAAGGAATCAATTTCGCTCTGGGGGCAACAATCGCAACTTCGTGCGAGCGCTTGGCAGAGTTCGGCGGGCTCCAAGCGATCGAAAACCAGCCGGGCGACGATCTGCTTATTGGCCGACTCATTGCCGAGCACGGACACGAAGTAAAGCTTCTTCCCTACACCGTTAAAAAGCTGGGTGGGTGCCATTCCATTAAAGAACTTTTGGCGAAACGCATGCGCTGGATGGTGGTGATGAAGCACATGCGTCGCTCCGCGCATTTCGGTTTGCTTTTCACACAAGGTCTGCCCTGGGTGCTGGCAGCGATTGTGGCTCACCGTTCGGCGGGATTAGCGCTGGCTTACTTCGGAATTTATCTCGGATTGCGGTTCGCTATCGCCTGGAGCATCGGCATTCGAGGGCTGAAACAGCCGGGCGTGCGGAAAGTCATTGCCTTGATCCCTTTGTGGGATGCACTTGCATTCTTTATATGGTTGGCCAGCTTTCTTCGCAAGAACATTCAGTGGCGGGACGGAGAATATTACATTCGCGACGGTATGCTTGTGGCAGCGTCCTCACGGACTGTTGAAAAATGAGGTTAAGACGGAGTTCCGAGCGGCGAAACTTCAGAAGAACTTCCATTCCTAGCTTCGGCCTATAAAGACCAGCGTCACACCGATGCAAACCAGAGCCACCCCGATCCACCGCTGTAGCGAAACACGCTCGCCCAAAAATAATTTTCCACCAAGGGTACCTGCAGCATAGCTAATAGCCGTAACTGGCACCACGAAGCTTACGTTTGCAATCGAGAGCGCACCCAGTAGAGATAGGAACGCGATGATTGAGAGGACCAAGCCGAGCCACATCCATCCGACTTGTATCGCGCGGACCATGACGCGAAAGACTGCCGCCGGGCGGAAATCTTTTACTTCGCCAACGGTCTTCATAGCGCGAGAAATGCAGAGTTCGCCCGACGTTCCGGCGATGACGATCAACAATAAAAGTGTGATTTCCCAAAACATTAGTTGTGCTCTGTAGTGCGAGGGTGTGTGTAACCGACAACAAACACTCCGGCGCAGATGGTCAGCACGCCGATCCAGCGAATTGGTGTGATGGTTTCGTGCAGCAGAAAATGTCCCCATAAAGCTATAACACCATAGGCGAAGGAAGAGGAGGGCTGCACGTAGCTATAGTCCGCCCAGGACAAGACCAGCATGTACGAGAGAAGAAACATCAGCAGAGAAAGCATACCGAGCCAGATCACGCCTGACGTGAAGACTTGATAGAGGATGTGAAAAAGATCGGGGAGCGCACGAATCGTGATCGGGCCGATGCGCTTCATGCCTTTGCCGAGAAGGGCGTTACCGAGAGGGCCGAACGTGACCATCATCAGGATCAGCAGGGCTGTTTTTGCGTGCAGGTTGCCGGAAGACTTCATGCGGTGAGGGGCCGGAGAATGGGCTGGATCGCGGATCCGCAATTTAAGGGAAAGAATTCGTCGAACATAGCAATCAATAAGTCGGTCACAAAGCCCTCCCGCTATATTTTACGTGATTTCTGAGACACGTCGGAAAGTGATTGCTTCGAGGAAGTCATTGGACGCGTGTGACGGGGGTAACCGCGCGCAGGCCCAATTCCTGGTCTTCCTTCGCGTACACAAAACAGGAATCGCACTTTACCAAGGGACTGCAAATTCCACGAGCTTATCGAGGACTTCATGCAGAGCGTCTTTATCTTATGCGGCCATGCTGCTGCCTCGATCGTGCAGCAGGTCTACATCTGTGCTGAGAATTGCGGTTTCGGTGTCCATAAACGAAAGTAACGGACTACTGTGTACCAATCGTAATTCCAGATGCGTGGAACAAGATTTCTTGTGAAGGCCCGCTATGTTGTGCTGTGCTACTGAATGACAGGGCCGGCGGATCGGGCGCCAGTGGCGCGACGCCCCACGGGCACGGTGATAGTTTGGGTGTCGCGTTTTCGCCAGCGCGACAGGATCGGCTCCCAGGTTTGCTCAATAGTGCATGGGCGACTGACTGGCTCGAGACGAACTAATCCGAAGGATGGCGACGAAGATCTCAGAAGCCGACGAGCTATTGGACTATCTGTAAGGCGCAGATGTTCTAGGAGGGCCTGGCGCAGCCACATGCGTTCGGGCTCCCCGATTTCCACGCGGCGGACGAATTCAGAATTGTAGTCGGTAGCGGCGAGC
>Ga0209009_1000243_pt1 | contig 21741 bp, 15 predicted proteins | sample BlaSpr_A8_OM3_M2_FD_187979 | JGI IMG/M metagenome (GOLD analysis project Ga0209009, IMG submission 187979) | Forest soil microbial communities from Thunder Bay, Ontario, Canada - Black Spruce, Ontario site 2_A8_OM3_M2 (SPAdes) (version 2) | ecosystem: Environmental > Terrestrial > Soil > Boreal... | reverse complement strand
CGGGGAAGTCTGTGCCTCGATGAGTGCTGGTTAGCTCCTCGTTGAAGATGTGGGTCATGCCAAACGAGTCAGTGGGCTTGGCCTGCACCGGCGTGACAAAATCTCCGGACCATTGCGGTGTAGGAATGAGATGCGAGAAGGCCCTTTCCTTGAGTACTTGATCCTTAGCAATTTTCTTTTGGCTTTCTGCATCGGGCTCGACGAAATTTTCCGGCACGTTTACTGGTCCAGTGCGGAAGTTGCCGGCTGCGATGTCCACCTTCTTTAGTGAGCGTACGACTCTGCCTCCTGGCAAGACTGCTCTGACGGATAAATCGTAGGTTCCAGGCTGCGTCTCGAGGTCGGCACCTGCCAGCGCATACCAGATTTTCGGATTGTCTGACTTGAAAAAGGACAAATTCTTGCCAATAAACACGCCTGTAACTCGCGGCGGGGTACCTTCGAGTTCCACTGTAAAAAAGGCTATGGATCCTTGCTGCAGGTCGTTCGGCTGCCAAAACACATTCTTAATTCCGTGGGCAGCGGATTGCGAGAAAGTTGGCGAGATTGAGCCGGACAAGAGCAATAACGCAGCGAGCCAGAGAAACAATCCCACTAAGTGCATTCTAGGTGCACCAGGTTTTAAGGACCGAATGGGCGATGCGAAATTGCGCGGCGGTTGCATTGTTGGAGAACGCTTCCCGAATGCACCCGATCCGAAGGCGCAGTCCATTGCACGCGTAAATCTGGCAGAATTACGTTATTGGCAAAATAGGGTAAGTCCCTTATTTACGTCCGATGCAAGATGTAGTTTCACTTCGCTGGTACTCCGACTTAACTGGCAGAATGGGCCGGCGGCCATACGCTAAGACACTTACGACAGATGAGACGTGCGCTGGCGGCATTTGCTGTTGTGCAGCGGAAAACGAAGCTCTCTCTGAAGTCAAGCAACTAAATTATATTAGAGTCCAATCTTGCGGAGAGCTTCCTGAAATCGCGGGTCGGAACGAACAGGATCGAACATGGGTTCAACCCTTAGGTAGACTAATAACCCGGCCCGTTGTTGGTAGGCCTGTTCTATACAAGCGAAGACCTGATCGGTATCTCCCAATCCTATATGGACGTAGGCAAAGTCCAGTGGGGATACGGACTGCGTCTGTGACAGGCACTTCAGACTATTAATTACATTCAGGGCAGCATCCCGGTCCCCAGACATGCCGTAGACGTGACCAGGCACCGCGTGGGTCACGGGTCTGGCAACAAGAGTGGATGACAGCTTAATCTCCGCGATCGCGTCGCTGAACCGACCACATTGCGCGTAGCTCATTCCGAGATCGAAATGGGCTTGCGCGAAATTTGGGTCCATGTCTAGAGCAGAGCGGAATTGCGCGATCGCACGGTCATATTCGCGCGCGAAGTGAAGTACTCGTCCAACTGCACTTCGAACAATGAGGGACAGGGGATCTTGAGCTTGTGCACGATTGACCTCTGCAAGCGCCTCCGCCGCCTTTCCCATCGCCGCCAGGTAGAGGGCATGCCAATGATGAGCGGTAGCATAATTGGGGTTCAGGTCCACTGCACGCTGGAATTCCTGCTCAGCCCCTGACCAGTCCCAATCCAGTCGGAATTTAACAAAAGCCAAAGAAGCATGGGCTTCGGCCAACCCGTCGTCTAGCTGTAGGGCCTTTATAGCCGCTTCTTTCGCTTTACCCATCACGTCTGCGGATGAAAGAGTTCCGTATGAAGCAGCTCCCAGGAGCGTGTAAGTGTCGGCCAGGCCTGCATATGCCAGTGCGCAATTCGGATCAAGCTGGATGGCCTGGTCGAAATAGGTGAGCGCTTTCTCGAAGCCTTGTGAGTTCCTTTTACTGAGGCAGTACCGGCCTTTGAAATAAGCATCCTGGACTTCGGGATTTTGTGGGCGGACATGCTTCAATCTTGCTCGCTCTCGTGGCGTAAGGTTTATATGAATTTCATTTGCTATCTTGGTCGCCACTTCGCTCTGAAGCCCCAGAACATCCCGCACATCACGATCATAACTTTCCGCCCAGAGGTGTTGATCCTTCGCTGCGTGTATCAGCTGCGCCGTTATGCGCACTCTTTCTCCAGATCGCATGACAGAACCCTCAACGATCGCGTCAACATTTAACTCTTGCGCAATCTCTGGCAGCGACTTCCGCGTTGTTTTGTAACGCATCACTGAAGTGCGAGAGATTACTCGGAGCGACCCGATCTTGGCCAGGGTTGCAGTCAGTGCCTCGGTCATGCCGTCGGCGAAATAATCCTGCGTTGGATCGCCGGAAAGGTTTTCAAGTGGCAGCACTGCAATCGCCCTAATTCTGATCGATGTTCCTTTACGCGAGCGAGCGGTTGCGATGGTGCTCTGGACCTTCGGTGACGATCCTGAGTCTGTGTCGCGCTTCAGCCGCTGCAAGTCCACGCCCATGTCGGACGCAGCCTGATAGCGCAGTTTCCGGTCTTTCTCCACAGCCTTGGTGATTATCTGTTCTAACTTTGCGGGCACATCGGGATTTATTCGTACGGGAGAGACAGGCGAACGGTTAAGGATGCCCTCGAAAATCATACCGCTACTTTCACCGCGAAACGGCAACATTCCGGTTGCCATCTCATATAGCACGATGCCAAAAGAGAAGAGATCCGTACGTCCATCGAGTTCTTTGCCGCGAACCTGTTCGGGCGACATGTAAGCAACTGTTCCGAGCGTGGACCTAGGGCTGGTCAAATGTTCAGCACTCACTCCTTCCGTCAATTCGCCGGTAACCGTCGCCGTCGGGGCAGCGGGGCCTTCCGTTACCGCCAGCTTTGCTAGCCCGAAGTCGAGAATCTTTGCGTGCCCTCGTTCGGTGACAAAGATATTCGCAGGCTTAATGTCGCGATGCACGATTCCTTTGGCGTGCGCGGCGTCCAGAGCGTCCGCAATGTCAATCGCCAATCTCAGTAGATCATCCGTCTCGACAGGCTTTCCGGCGATGCGATGCTTCAGCGTTACACCGTCCAGAAACTCCATGGCAATGAATGCCTGGCCGTCCTGCTCGCCAACATCGTAAACAGTGCAGATATTGGGGTGATTCAGCGAAGACGCCGCCTGAGCTTCGCGTTGAAAGCGAGCAAGCGCCTGCGGATCGCGAGCAACATCCGGAGGCAAAAACTTCAGCGCGACAAAGCGACGAAGACGGGTGTCCTCCGCTTTGTACACTACGCCCATGCCCCCGCCACCTGCCTTCTCGATAATTCTGTAATGGGAGATGGTCTGCCCGAGAAGTGGGGCGGAGTTCGGCATAGGGTGGTCATCTTAGATGGTGAATTGAAGGCAAGTCAACGCTAGGGGATTCGCCTTCCGGCCTACGGCCTCCAGGACTTGCGGAAAGAACAGAGAAACCCAAAAGCAAAATCAAACCCAAATACCATGTACCTGCAGATCACCCTTGGAGAAGACCATGGAAGTGGACCTTTCTATCTTGCGAAAACCCGGACCTTTCTACTTTGCGCTGACAGCTAGGGGATTTTGCGGCTGCTAAGTCCCGCCGAAAATCATTTCACAGTGTCGCGAACAAGCGAGGCGGGTGTACCATGGTGCTGTTTTCGAGATCAAAAAGGAAATTTCGGTTAGTTGTTAGACAACTTCGTCCTGAAGTCCTGCAAGGTTAGCTTGGCGGAGAGAATCCTCTATGAGCATCAGCAAAATGTCTTCCCTTATCGTGGCAGCGGCATCCATCACACTGACGTTTGGAGTTGCGGGATGCAACAAAACCCCCACCCAGGACAACAGCGCCCAGAGTCAACCGGCGTCGGCGCAGACGGATCAGACGCAGGATCCACAAGCTGCCGCCAACCTGGCCCCCGCTCATTATCAGCAAGACCAAAACTATTCCAGCAATGACTCCAATGCCGACTACGACGCCGGTGACGAGGACACAAGCTACGGCCAGCCGGTGCTCCAGGCACAGCAGCCTCCACCACAACTGCCGGAGTATTCTCAGCCCGATTGCCCTGGCGATGGTTATCTGTGGACGCCCGGATATTGGAGCTACTCAGATCAAGGCTACTACTGGGTACCGGGCGCATGGGCGCGGCCGCCTGAAGTCGGCTATCTTTGGACGCCGGGATACTGGGCATATTCGGGTGGCGGGTATCGTTACAACTACGGCTATTGGGGCCTCCATATTGGCTACTATGGCGGCATTAATTATGGAAATGGCTACACAGGCGTCGGATATCAGGGTGGGTATTGGAGCGGCGATCGTTTCAACTATAACCGCTCGGTCAACAATGTGATCATCACCAACGTTCAAGTATACAACCGCACGGTGACGAATACGGTCATCAACAACACCACGATTAACAACACTACTAGCGCCAGCTACGCTGGGCCTGGAGGCGTCACGCGCCGTCCTTTGCCGGCGGAACTCGCTGCAACACGCGAGCAGCGCATTCCCCCGATGACAACGCAGATACAGCAGCGGCAAGAGGCCGCACAGAACCGTCAGCAGTTTGCTTCCGTCAATCACGGGCGTCCGGCCGTTGTTGTGGCGACCAAGCCAATCCCGCAAGGTAAACCGATCGCTGCAGTAATTCCTGCTCGTGCAGTTCCGGCAGCGCGATCGTCTCCGGCAAACGCGCAACAGAATCGTGCTCAACCTGAACCGGCACGTGCGGCCCCTCCTGCGCCTGCAAAGCCTGCCGAGAGACCCGCTGAGCCCGCGAGAACACCAGCTCAACCAGCAGCTGAGCCATCACCGGCTGCGAAGGCCGCCCCTGCACCCGAGCACCGCGCTCAACCAGCTCCGGCTGCGCCATCAAAACCGACTCAGCCCAAGCCAGCCCCAAAGCCGGAAGCCAAACCAGCTCCGAAGCCGGAAGCCAAGGCAGCCCCGAGGCCGCAAGCCAAGACGTCCACCCCGCCTCCGGCTGAGAAGCGTACGGCACCCGAGCCTCAGCGCAAGACGCCACCTCCACCCGAGAAGAAGGAACCGCCAAACGATAAGCCGTAGCGACACGCGGTCTTGATCAGATGGGTCGACCAGGGTTTGGGCAGATTAAATTGGCGTCTAAACATTTCTTGTGCAAATGTGGCGACGCGTAAGCCGGGAATGTCCCAGTAACGCAACGGTATCGAAGAAAAGCTTCATCTTTAGTTGGATTGATTATATTCCGTCTCGGTATTCGTGGAGTCTTCGCCAACGCAAAATTGCTCCGAATTGTACTTTCGAACTGCAAAATTGACGCCGCAAGTGTTGAACCCACATATAGAAAACCCTTTGACCTTTGACCTGATCTTCCAACGGGTGAAAAAAGAAGAATGGCTCCCCGGGCTAGATTCGAACTAGCAACCCTTCGGTTAACAGCCGAGGCGGTCAAAAATCTAAGTGCCGCGTCTGGTGTCGCTTACATAAGACGCGGAGCCATTCTTACTATTTTAGCTGCACCCAATCCTGCACCCAAGAAAGTATTTGCAAACAGGTCCTGGCGAAAATAAAAGCGAAGTTTGGTCATCAACAATCGCCACTCCGTCGTTGAGCTCTTCAAGGATATTCTCCATGTGGCGAAACCAATCCGGAGTCTTGATATTGACGTTAGGCATGGCTTTGCTCAACTGAGTTCGTAAGCGAAGATCGTATGTCGCGATCGAGCAACCGCGTGACGAGAGCAAACAGAACACTCACCGATATTCCAGCCATCAACACACCGGTGATCGCTTCCAGAGGCCCTAAGACTCGCCAGTTCGACGGGAGAATCACATCGCCATATCCCACAGTCGAATAGCTGCTCGCTGAGAAGTAAAAGGCGAGCTCCCATGACGGGAAGCAACGCGTCCGGTAGAAACTTGCCCAAAGAAGAATCACGAGCCCGTGCAGAATTACAATTGCCACTGCCGATCTCACTACCAGGCTGGCTGAGTAAACCGGCCCATGCTTGTAAATATCCCGTGTCAGGACACGTTTTAGCCATTCGAAGAGCGTAATTACGCCCGCGCACTGCAAGCAGAGCGTAAGACTCAGAAGAAGAACCGCCGCGGCAATCTGATTAAAAAGAATCATCGCAAAAACCTTCAACGAGCCATTTCAGGGGCCGGGCGAACTTCAGCCTCGGCCGGAAGTTGTTTCGTTTCCCATCGGATGATTTTCAGATCAAGAACGAAGATGCTGTAAAGCACCGGCACCAACAGCAGCGTGGTAAAGGCTGCGACGGCAAGGCCGCCAATCTGCGCGTAACATAGAGGCTGCCATAGAGGGCCGCCTTCCAAAGCCAGTGGGAAAAGGGCAAGGATTGTCGCTCCCACGGTAATCATCACGGGCCGTATACGCTGGATTCCCGCGTCCGGAAGCGCCTGTTCCAACGGTTCCCCTTTCGCATGCATTTCCTCGATAAAGTCGAACAGCACGATCACGTGGCTAACGATCACACCGATCAGGCTGGCGATGCCCAGAAAAGCCATAAACCCAAAGGGCGTATGCATAATCGAGAGAGCGATGAGAGAGCCGATCACACCATAGGGAGCAGCAGCGAATACTAGAAGAGGTTTTACCGCGTTGTTGAACTGAACGAGTAGCGCCAAGTAAATTCCAATCAAAGAAATCAGCAGAACGGTTTTCAGGCTGCTGAATCCGTCTATTTGCTTTGCTCTTTCGCCCCCGATACGAAGCTGATAGCCGGGGGGAAGATTTTTCTGGAACTCCTGCAATTTTGGAAGAAGGGGTTCGAGTATTTGTGAGGCGAGAACGCCGGGCCGCGGATAACAAAGTATCGAAATGGTACGAAAATGCTCACGCCGGACGATGCGACCTGTTTCCAAAGAATTTCCGACCGTCGCGACCGACAGCAGAGGTACGCGATTGTTCGTTTGTGAAGAGTAAACATACAGGTTTTTGATGTCGGCTAGCTGGGCACGCTCCTCCATACGAAGGCGCGCGACAATGGGGATATTCTTGTCGCCTTCCTTGAACACGCCCACTGTCGTGCCGCTCATGGCGGCGGTCGAGGCGTTCGCGACATCCGCGTTGGTGATTCCTACTACGTTTGCGCGGTCAGGATCGATTTGAATCCTCTGCTGAACATCATCCGGGAACCAATCATCCCGAAGAACGGAAATGCCGGGAGATTGACTAACGATATCCTCAGCCTGTCGAGCAATCTGTCTCAGCGTACGAATATCGCTAGCTTCATTTCTCGCGTCGACGTCTGCCTGCCCGGAAATCAGCAACTCTACGGGATTCTCGACAGGATTCGTTTGGAGCTGGCGTACCGTAATCCACGCTCCCGGTACTTCCTTGGCCAGCGCGTCCTGGATCGGCAGAGCTAGTCTTGGCGAAGCTTCCTTGTCAGTGATCTCAACAATCATTTGCGCGTAGTTGGTCTGCGGCATTTCCGGTGATACCGAGAACCAGAAGCGAGGCCCGCCACCACCGGTAAAAGTCGTCAGAGACTTAAGAAGATGGCCACGGTTCTCCTTGGTTGTGGCGCCGGTTGAATTCTCGATGACCTGACGGACGACTCGTTCGGCCTGCACCGCAGCATCGTTCGTGCCGCTCAAGGGAGTTTCATTCGGCAGCCAAATATCCAGATAAAACCAATACTGGACATCTTCGGGAAAGAATTGAGTCTTAAGCCGAGAGCCGAACAACCCGCCTATGATTAGGAAAACCAGGGACCCACCGAGGACGGCCCAACGGTGTTTTATAGCCCTGCCGACGAGTTTGTTATAGAAGCCGTAAAACCCTCGCCGCCGTCTCTCCTCGATGGTTGGTTCGGGCTTTGCTGGGGCGCGCAGAATGTAGTAACCCAGGAACGGGACAAACGTCATCGCCACAAAAAGTGCGCACAGCAGGGAAGCCGTCATCACGATGGGAAGGCTCTTCAGGAATTCGCCGGTATTGCCGCTCAGCATCAAAAATGGCAGGTAGGCGATGATGTTCGTGATCGTCGCGTAGAAAATCGCGGTTGCAAGCTTTGTAGGTCCGAGCCAGCACGCTGTCGTGCGCGGAAACCCTTCTGCCAAATGACGTTTTATGCCGTCGCCAGCGACTACCGGCACGTCGACGAGAAGGCCAAGTGCGATGATCAGCGATGCGATGGAGACTTGTTGCAGATCAATTCCCAATACATATACGACGCCAAATGTCATCGCCAGCGTGATCGGTATGGCGAGAGCCATAATCAGCGCCAGTCGCCACTCCCAAAATCCGAGCAGCGAAACGATGACCACGAGAATGATGGCTTCGACAAGTGCGCGCATGAACAGATTGATGTTCTCCTTCACTTGGAGCGGTTGATCGGACGTGTGCGCCAAAATCAGGTCGGCGGGAAGAACTTGGCGAAGCTGCTCAATCTTCGAATTCACGGACTGTCCGAAGCGCGCGATTTGCTTCTTATCGCGCATGTAAACTGCCAAGGTGATGGCCCGGCTACGTTGCCAGTGCCCACTGGAGTCTCGCCATGTGTAGTAATTGAGGTATGCGGCAGGAGCGTGGTACCCGCGGCTAATTTGGACGATATCCCGCAAATAGACTGGGGCACCCTGTGACGAGGCGGATACAGCTACATCGCCGATGCTCCTGGCGTTGTCGAATTGACCGGAAGGGATGAGCGTAATCCTGTGTTCCCCCGTTTCCACCGTCCCACCCGGCGCGATGATGTTCCGAGCCGAAATGACTTTGGAGAGATCAGCAGGACGCAATCCGTAGGCAGCCAGGCGATCCTGCGAATAATCGAGATAGATGGTCTGCGACGAAACACCCCGCCGTTCGACCTTGGAAACTTCGGGAGCTCCCTGGACCGTTCGGCCAATCAAGTCAGAATAATTGTCGAGTTCGGCATAGCTGTACTTGTCGCCGGCGACGCTGGCTAGTTTCGTCCGTGTCTCGCTCGGATCGCGAATGATTGTTGGCTCCCACGCGTCGGGATGTAGCTCGGACCGTTTTAGGCGCTGCGAAATGAACCGCTTGACGAACGCTTCAATGGAGCTGTCATCTGCATCGGAAACGCCATCGAGTCCGATGAATCCACTCCCCTGAATGATTTCCGAGTCTCGAATTATTCCAACGCTCTGCGCTTCCGCTTGAAATAGGTATCCAGTGTCGAGGACTTCCTTTGCGGAGATGGATTGAGGAAAGGAATCTACCACCGTAATGCGCTGTCCCTCTCGATTCTGCTGTTTTGCAACGCGGGCTTTGCGGATCGCGGCCTCAACGGAATTGGCGCGAGCCGCAATTTCAACGTCGTCCGCCTTTGGGCTGGCGACCGTGAGCATGAGAGCAGCGGTATCTCCAAAATCGCTCTGGAAACTGATTGGGCCCGCGCCCTGAGGCAGCTGAGAATTTAGGGCGTCCAGCTTAAGGTTAATATCGCTGAATTGCCGCTTCGTATCGGCGATGCCCTCATCCAGTTGTATGGTCACAAACGAATAGCCCGGAAGGGATATCGACTTAATGCCGTAGTCCGCATCCGTTCCCGGATGAATGGTCTTATTCTCGGCGGCGACATCCTCAATTCGACGCGTAATGAATTGCTCGACCTGTTGCGCCGTCGCTCCGGGCCACGGACAAGCCGCGACTCCGACGCGCACGGGGATTTCCGGGTCTTTTCGTTGCGGCATGGACTTATAGCCGAACCAACCCCACATCAGGACTGCGGCCAGAAACATCCAGGAGATGTGCGGATGCTCGACGAAGAATCTGGGAACATTCCGGCGATTAGTGATGTCTTGCTCGTTCTCGTGTGTCATTTTTTTCCCTATACCTCTATGGAAGAACCTGGACCGAGTCGCCGTCCTTCAAACCGGCGGCTCCAACGACGACGATCTTTTCCCCAGGCTTTACACCATCGACTGCCACATCGCTTTCGTGCGTTTCGCCCAGCGTGACCTCACGCAGATGCGCCACCCATTTGCTGCCCTGTTCTTCGGCCACGAAAACCGCGTAGCGTCCAGGTGAGGCGGGGTCAGCAACGATGGCGCTTAGCGGGACGGCGGGAACCGGAGCCTTTTGGACTCCAGACACTGTGAGCGAGGCGATCATCCCGGGCTTCAGATCGCTCTTTGGATTAGGTACGGTCACTTCAATAGCGAAGACGCGATTCTTTTCGTCAGCGCTCGCGGCAATACTCGTGACTCGCCCGCTGTATTCTTTCGGATCATCCTGGAGATGAATGCTGAATTGTTGCCCCAAACGCAGATGCCTTACAGCGTACTCGGGGACGCCGAAACCGATTTTGACCGCGCTCGTGTCTGCAATCGTGAAGGCGGTCGACCCTGGTTCTGCCAGGTTCCCCAGTTCAATGTTTCGGGCAAGGATGTATCCCGAGAACGGCGCTGTTAGATCGGCATCGTCAAGTGCCAGCTGGGCTTGGTGCAGACTAGCCTTGGCCTGATCCACACCTGCACCGGTTGAATCGAATCTGGCCTGCGCTTGATCGAAATCGGGTTTGATCAGGCTCTGTGTGGCGTAAAGCGCCTTCGCGCGCTCGTAATCCTGCGTTGCTTCCACATGCTGCGCTTGGGCTTGAACGAGCGTTGCCGCAGCTTGGTCAAGCTGATTCTTCAAATCCTGATGCCGAATCTGCGCGAGAACCGAGCCGCGGCTAACATAATCTCCTGGACCTATGTCGCGACGCCGTCCATCTGCTCCCACGACCTGCTTGATCTCCGTTACGTAGCCTGCGGATTTGAACGACAAGCTCGCTTGGGCGAATGGCAAGACGGAAGCCGAGTAGCGCAAATCTTGTGAAGACGATTCCAAAGTCACGTCCACTAGATGAACTGGCGTGGGAGACTTGGCTTCGACTTGCGTGGGTTGATGACAGCCATTTATTACTGCCATCAAGGCCAGAAGAACAGCCGCATTTCCTAATCCGAGCCCTATCTTCAGTTTGTTGTCCATGATTTTTACTCCGCTCCAATTGCTTCCTCGAACTCCGCTCTGGTTCTCTGAAATTCTGGACGCGCCCGATGGCACTGCAGCTCGGCTTCCTCGGCTGCCGGTTTGGGATGAGGCTGTTCTCATGGCTACTCTTCTCCCATCGACTTGCGCAGCTCAGCGAAGAAGCTCCAATATGAGGACAGCGCTTCCTGATACTGAGCATTGGTTTCCGAACTCCTGGCCTGGGCTTCGAGGAGATCCTTCAAAAGCGAAGCCTGCTGTTTATATTTGTTGTTAGTCTCACGGAGCTGTTCCACAGCCGCTTCGTGGGCGGTCCGAGAAGCCTTAAGTAGCAAAGAGGCCTCCCGCCATTTGCGGAATTTCGCGCCAATTTCGACAGCGATCTGCGATTCTGTTTCTTGAATACCGTTGCGGGCCTGTTCGATAGTGTTACTTGCTTCGGCGACCTTGTTGTGGCGGCGTCCCCAGTCGAACGGCTCCCAGGTCAAAAGAAAACCCGCCGTGGCAACGTTTTGAGGAAGAACTTGCACGTTACTGATCTCCTGATAGCGCACGGAGAGACTCAGGTCCGGGATGTATTCTGCCTTCGCGAGACGCCGGTCATACTCCGCTTGCTTTTCTTTCAGACGCGCTTGCCGATTTTCCGGGCGGTTTGCCAGAGCCTCCTGGCGCGCTGAATCGAGCGTGAGATCGCTGGCGTCCTGCTCTGGAATGAAGTCAACACGAAAAGGCGTGGCTACATCGCGACCAAGCAGTTGGTTCAACGCCTCACGTTGTGTTACCAAGCCATCCTCTGAGACGGACAACTGATAGCGCGATTTCTCTAACCGCGCCTCGACATCCAGTACATCGCCCCGCAGCGCTTTCTTTTCAGTCTCGTACTGCGTGGTGACGCGCTCTGCTTCTTCGAGTGTCTTGACCGCCTCGCGCGCTGCATCCACGCCCGCCTGGGTCGCGACAAGATGAAGATATGCGCTTCGGACTTCCGCGGCGATTTTCTCGCGCTCGCCGCGTAAATCTTCACGGGCGATGTCGCGTTCCAATTCCGTCGCGTGAATCCCGAGACCGATCTTGTATTGTTGTGTCAACGGTTGATCGATGCTGCCGGTCAGGTAGGTGGTGAACACCGCAGGCGTGTGGATTTTGGCGTTCGTTGACGGGATTGGCCCAGTGCCCGGAAAGGTGCCTAACGAACCTTTCGGGATAGTAAAGTCAAACGGCTGCAAGAGCTCGCCTCCCAGCATGGAAAATTGAAATTGGGGTTTCCGGCGGCTGCGAGCTGTGTTCACCTGAAAGTCGTATTTCTGAGCCTCCAGCACCGAGTTCTTTACAAGTCGGTTTTGTTGGAGTGCTAGCGTCACCGCGTCATTGAGCGTGAGAAGCTGAGCATCAACATCGCCCGAGGAGACCTGTTGTTGTTGACCCAATGTCAACTCCGGGAATGCTCCGGCCAAGAGCGCGAAAATCAGCAACAAGTGTTTCCACGCGGTCGTCTTACGAGATCCTCTGGTGCCGAGTGAATGCGGCTGTGTCGACTGGCCTGTCCGCCAGCGCGTCGCTTTGTTTTTCGAAGCAATTAAGTTCATCGTGTTGCTCCCCATTTATGAGCAGTGCATAAGACATGCCAATTTATTTGTCTCGCAAGTAGTTGAATTTACATGGGCAGGAGAGACTCTTGCCGTGCTGCGCTGCCCGTATGCGGGCAATGCCGCTTCTAGGTGCCGCGGGCCCGTGATTACGGCGGGGCTTGATGTCTTGATCCATTTCGGCATGGCGATCAGACAGGGTCGCAAGGTAGATCTCTCGCTCAAGAAAATGGGCGATAGGGATTAGGGATGTACAGAGATACGGCTGTATGGAGAACAGCAAGCTGGGTGCAATTGGGAGGGAAATTCAAGTGGAGAGTCACATAGCAAGTCAGGAACGTGAGCGCCCGAGAGTTTTAGACTGCGTTTAGTGGCTGCATTTAGCGGGGCTTGCGTCGGCCAGCGTTTGTGCGGGAAGTGCCTGACGTGTTCCCACCCGATGCCTCACTCGGAGCAAGGCGAAGATGCAGACGCTCACATGTATCGAGTGTATAAGATGTTGGGGCGACGAATTTCGCCCCGAATCGACCAAAAAACGATAGTACTTCTTCCCCTACCGAGTCGATGAACGTGACTTCCGTAAGGTCGACGATCAGTGTCATTCCGTCATGGCAACGCGCCATGAGCGCACAAGTATTCTGCGCGTCATTACCCGTGAATCGACCTTCGAGCTTGAGGCTCAGAGCGTTCGCGGAATCGCGTATGTCAACGCGCAGCATCTCACCTCCGTAAGAAGCAGCCATCACAGTCGGCTGGAGAGAATCATGTCAAGTTGTTGCAGGTCTTATGCCAGAAATGAGTTTACGTAAGTTGTTGAAAGCACACGCAACCGTCGAGGTGTGTCTGGGGTCACCTGTGCCCGACCGACGGGCAGTGCCGTGATACGGGCACGATTGCCTCTCCCTTGAAAACCCATGGAGCGCAATGGCCGCTTTGAAGATGAGAGGTGAGGTCTGGTTTCCAGCGTGGCCGGATTCTCACCCGGAGTAGTCAGCGCGACTGATATTCAGTTTGTTCATCTTGTTTTGGAGTGTCGTTCGCTTCAGACCAAGGCGCTCTGCTGCCCCGCCCTTGCCCGCTATTCTTCCGGAGGCCGCCATCAAAGCATCGATGATGACCTGCCGCTCGGCCTGCTCGAAATTGGGTGCGGTGGAGGCAACGGGACGGACGGGTGGCTTCTTAAGCTCTGCACTTAGGACATTCAATTCGTCCCCTTGTGTGAAGATCACGCAACGCTCGATGAAGTTTTCCAACTGCCGAATATTGCCCGGCCAGTCGGCGTTCACCAGCGCCTCCATTGCCTGCTTCGGAACTGATTTGACGCGCTTTTGCATTTCCCGGGAGTGGCGCAAAACAAAATAGTGCACCAAGAGCGGAATGTCCTCGCGCCTTTGGCGAAGCGGAGGAATCTCAATCGGGCAAACATTCAGTCTGTAAAAAAGGTCTTCGCGAAACTGGTTGTTACGTATCATTGTCTGCAGATCGCGATGGGTTGCGGCAATTAGGCGAACGTTCACGCGAATCGTTCTCGTACTCCCCAGTCGCTCAAATTCATGTTCCTGCAGAGCGCGCAACAGCTTTGGCTGCAGATCCAGACTGATATCACCGATTTCATCTAGAAAGAGAGTGCCCTGATCTGCCAGCTCGAACCGGCCCTTCTTTTGCATCAGGGCTCCGGTGAACGCGCCCTTTTCATGGCCAAACAGTTCGCTCTCTACCAGCCCGGAGGGTATGGCGGCACAGTTAAGTCGGACGAAAGTGCGCTCGCGACGCGGGCTGATGTTATGGATCGCCCGGGCGAACAGTTCCTTGCCAGTCCCGGTTTCGCCGTGCAGGAGTACTGTCGACCCCGTGGGAGCGACAATCGCAACCTGGTCGAGCACTTTGCGGAGAGCGGTGCTCTTTCCGACTATGTCGTCGAAGTTGTGCTCCGCCAGAATTTCCGATTCAAGGTACAAGCGCTCTTCCTCAAGGCGATCCCGGGCCTCCGTGACGCGTCCATAAGCAATCGCGTTGTCAACCGCGAGCGCGATCTGAGTGCTGATTTGCGACAAGAGGTCCAGGTCTTCATGTCGAAAGTTGTTCGGCTGTCGGCTACCCATCGTTATCACACCCAGAGGACCGCTTGCGGTTGACATTGGGGCGATCGCCATCGAGCTGATCGACTCAGCTCTGAGCCTTTCAACGATTCCGGCCGGGAGGTTCTTGATCTCTTCGACCGACAGCAGTTCAGGGGTGTGGGCACGCAGCTTTTCGTGATCGGTGTCGCTAAGTTCGGACTTAAGCACAGCGACTAACGAACCTTTGCCGCTGGGAAAATCCAATACGACGCATTGAAGCTGGTTTGATTGTTTATCGATCAACCAGAATCCGGTGAAGTCGTTCCGAAAATACGTCCGGATCGATGCCGACGCCGACCGGAACAATTCGTTAATGTCTAGCTTGGAAACGATGTGATTGTTGATCTCCAGCAACAACCTGAGGCGATCCCGCTCTTTTACCACTTGTCGCTGGTACAGCTCTGCGCTGTCCCTCGCCAGAGCGCACTCGAGCGCGACCGCGACGTGTGACGCCAGAGAACGGAGCATCTCGACATCTTCGGGGGCAAATTCCTCGCCCTGCAACTTTGTCGCGGCGAGAAACCCGTATCGTTTCTTGGCGGCAGAAACTGGAAACAAATACGAAGTTCGTCCGACAACTTCGCCGGCAAACGGAGCCAGCTCAGGATGCTTCATCATTTCCTGCGATGTGTCCGGGATGAAAACTGGTTTCTGTTCCTCAAGCACCTGCGCCGCCGCGCCAATTCGTGACACTTTGGTTCCGATCTTGAACGCAGGTGCGTCGGGGTCCCGATCGAACTCAAGCACGTGCAGACTCTGTTCGTCATCGTCCAGAACGTAGAGTTCGGTTCCGTGCAACCTCGAAGTGCTGGAGAGAACGTCACGCAGGCTGTGCAGAACGGCTTTGACCGTGGGCTGATCGGCCAGGGCGCTGGAGGCATCCAGCAAAGTTCGATATCGAGATTCGGTGCTCCTCATGTCCTGCGTGCCCTACTGTCTGACCTTTGGAACGTAGGCCGTATCATACGCTCAACCTTGCATGAGACTCATAGCCCTTCTTACTTTTCTAGTCGCACCTGGTGCACCCAAACCGAAGTGCGTCCTCATGCGGCGGCCTTAAAGCTTAGTGCACACGTTTTTCTCCAGCAAATGGTAATGCGCACGCTGGAAACATCTGCCGTCCGCTGGTTTTTCGTCACCTCGGCGGTGAGCGGATTCCATCGGCGAGTTACGCGATATCTGCTTTCACGGGACCGCTGATTCCGTTGTATTAAACTCCGGCTCCAAGAGATCATTTTTCCTAACATCGAAAAGACCATTCACAAACAGCGCAACGCTCGCATCGCGCGCGTAACGTATCGGTCTGCTCGGGCGCATAGCCTACGCGGCCGAATACACGAGGCAGGCGTCTTCGCGTGGTGAAAACACTTCGGTCACAGACCGAGTGCTACGCGACCTGAACGAACTCCCCAGACCCAGCCTTGTGACCAAACTAATCACAATTTGCCGGAGCCGAGACAAATCGAGGGAATTAAGCTAGTTCTGACAACACGGGGCAAACCAGATTCACCTTCTCTTTTCAGTCTTTGTTCTCTTTTTGGCGCGTTTCAGCACGAGTCGCATGACACTGGCATGACACCGCCTCGTACGAACATCAGAACGCCTGCCTTGGGCGCGGACCGACCGACTCCAACAGCTCCATTCCCTACTTTGCTTTCTCTGTGCTTTCAGTATTTGGGGAATCTGCCTTATCTAGAATCGAAGACGTGAGCCCCTCATACATCTCACCGACCGCGGGCGCATGCCGAATTCCCGCTTTTTCGATTTGTCGAATCTCCGCTTCTTGAAGAGCCCGCAATAACTCCACGACCGTTCGTATCATGATGTATCCGTCGCTCACTTCACCGAGGAGGTCCACATTCACAGCAAGCGAAAGTCCTTAGATACTCTGCCGGTCGTCGCCATTCCCAGCTTCGCTTCGTTCGCGTAACTCGTCCAATTCTCAAGCACGCCCCGGACGTCAGCTAAGAGATCCTTGGCACGCCGCACACTGAAACGGTCGGCCTCGACCAGGAGGTCCTCTCTGGTGATGTCTTCGAACTTTCCATTCACGCTCATCAGGTGTTGATACGTCCACTCCCCTTTGGGGTTATAGGCATGCGTTACGTCATAGGCCGGAGCGAGTTCCCAGTTTCGGCCTTGCTTCAGAAGAAAGCCGAAATTCTTCGTGTGATCGTCGCAATTGCGGGCCATGACGTTAAAGGCCATCCTCCGAAAGATTTCTGCCACCGCTTCGTCTCCCAGGCCCAACTTCGCAACCGTAATAAAGAGCTGAGCATATGCGTGCGTCGAACGCTGCTTAAAGTCCAAGTGACTTAGAGCGCAGAGACTCTGCATGTGGTGTTTGATCGTCCGGCCTTTCCTCTCGTCCCGATCAAAGCGCCTGGTCATGAAATGGGCCCGGCCATTTTCTTCAAGAAGGCGAGAGTCAGACATCCGGATTCCGGCCGCGGTCGCCATTTTGTAGTACGCATATTCGATCCGGCCGTAATCCTCTCCAGTCCCCAGCTCCGGGTATTGCCCCACGCCATCGAATTTCACAATCCAGTGCTCAAACCCTGGCGCCACATCGAACTGACCGCTACGGATTTCGCTGGTCTTGGGATTCCAGGCGATGACAGCTTTCGCACGGGCTCCGCCTGCCGAAGTTCCGACCTTGATCATATTGGCGAGCGCCGCCTTGGCGTGCGCATCTATCGCGAGATTTCCTGACACCAACTTTCGTGCTTCCTCGACCAAGGATTTCATCTTGAGAGGCGCAGCGCTCTCTCTTTGCGATCCATGTGCGGGCTTGAACTCGAGGGCCCCCATCCCGCGCTTTCCCATGTAGGCCAACCGGTCGAGCGTTGTGACCGAGCTTTTTTGGACGCCATGCTCCGCCATCCAAGCATCGATCAGGGCATTTCCGAAATCATCTGGCAGAGCATCGGCCAGCATTCCCGGCAATCGATGAAAAGTCGCTTCAGGCAAATTCGGAAAGAGAAATGTGTCACGGCCATCTGAAAGAGGCATCATCACCGGAGCGAGCTCAATCCCCCGGCGACGCCAAGAAGGTAGGAAAGCGAATCCATAGACCCCAATTGTGGGGTCCGCCGCGAGCGCCCCCACGCGCTCGCCCCAAATCGAAACCTCGATTACGGGAACACTCACTGAAGCTTCTTCCTTCGCACATGCCGCACGCGCACGCGCGGCTTTGCCGTTCTCAGCAGCGCGAGGGGATTGACAGTGGGCTTAGGCGCCAGCATCTCAATCCCCTCTAGGAAATCGAGAGCCTTGAGCGTCCGCACAAGGGTTTCCACCGATGATCCACGGCCGTTCTCGAGATTTCGGAGGGACTTTTCCGCGATCCCTGCCTTTTCGGCCGTCGTGCGCTGATCGAGATTTCGCTGAAGACGCAACTCGCGAAGTCGTTTGCCCAGCTCTGTCTGGAGCTCCCGAGGGGTCTTGAAAGAAGTATCTATCACAGGCAACATATTACCTCTTAAAGGCATATTTTACAATAAAAGGTAAGTTTATGCCTCTTATAGATTATCTTACGAAATCTATTACAGGTAACAAATAACCGTTTGTAATGACATAGATGCTAAAGCGGCACTTTTAGTCCTATTACACAAATACGATATCGAATGCAGACTTCCACCGTTGCGCTAGCGATAGAAGGGAAATCTATCGATCACCGCGGAGGGTGCACCCAGGGGCAACCGTCTTCAAAAACGCTCGATTTGAGGAACGGAGACTGAACTCCTATAACGTATCGCACGCTCGCAAGAGAGTTTCCGCATAGGTAAACGCCGCAGTATGTACACTGGATTTGGTGAAGAAGAAGAGCCACGAAATGATCAGCACAACCGAAACGATCAGAGAGGCAGTCGCAGGCTCCGGCATCTGCGAGAATGCCGTCACATCGATCAATCCGTGTTTGGGACGGAAGAAGACGCCTTCGACTACCAACACCCACGACAGGGAGCCCACGGATATGACCAGACCGAGGGACTTTATGCCGAGCGCGTTGCGCCGAAAACCGTAAGCCGCGTTCTCTTTAAAGATCAATTCAAACTTCTTGTTGTCCTCAGGGCGAGTGTGGTTTAGGAGCCATCGAACGCCGGACTGATAGATTTCGTCTGCCGCCACCGGATTGTTCGCTTCCTGATTCTTGTCGGGAAAGGGCACGTTAATCTTGCTCGCAAGAAACGCGTGATAGCGTTGCTTCGTCACACCCTCAATGGTGTTGTCACGATGACGCAGCAGTTGGGTTGTGGGTTTGCCGCCCCATTCACGATAGAGTGTTTCTTCGAGGCGCTTACCTAATTCGCGGCAAAGATTAGTGGTAAGATACAAACCGCCGCATGAAACCGCGACAGTCACTGCGCCCGTCAGACTTGTTGCTTTTGGACCGTAGAGTAGCATTACCAACGCCACCAAGGGCAACAGAGCCAACAGCGCGGGGTAGAGGCGAGCGATCCTTTCGTATGGGTCGGTAATCTTCGCGACGACGTCATCTAGTCTCATGGCCGCGGCCCCCACGATCCTGGTCTGAACTCAAAGGCAATGCGTCCGGCACAACGCGTCGTCAGAACCTTGCGCGCCAGCTCTTGCCCAAACGGTCCGCCTTTCGCGATCCGTGAGTAGAACGGAATCGTCTTATCTAAGCAAGCCGATTTGTCCCGTCTCCGGCCCCGGTGCTCTCACGAAACTCGAACGTCTCCGGAAGAGAAGGGAAATCATCACTGCAAGCGGAGCGGACAGCCAGGAACACTTCGAGCAAGTGGAAGCGTTCAATCACGGCAAAACGTTTCGCCAACAAGCTGAATGGTGGCTAAACCACGTGCAGACTCGCAAGCGGAAACCGATCAAGCCAGCGACCGCAGCGGGGTTTGAGAGCTACTTGAACAAGTGGCTCCGACCCAATCTCGGCGATATGCCCGTCTCATCCGTCAACAATCTCGCGGTGCGAGATCTCGTGACCAAGATGGCAGACGCCTGCATGTCGCCCAAGATGGTCAACAACGTGGTTCAGGTCGTGAAGATGGTAGTGGCATCTGCGGTCAACGAGAACGGCGAAAGAGTCCATCCGCGGACCTGGAACCACGAATTCATCGACCTGCCGGAAGTGAAAAACCAGCGGCAGCCAACTTTCACAAGTGCGGTGATGGATGCGATTGCAGGCGGCTCCAAAGGAAGAGAGCAAATGCTCTTTGTTCTTCTCGGAGCCACAGGGATGCGAATCGGGGAGGCACTGGGACTTGAAATCGAAAAACATATCTCCAGCGATTTCTCGACTCTGTATATCCGGCAGAAGGTATGGAGGGGGCAGATCCAACCATTCCTGAAATCCGAGAATGGTGTTCGGGACGTCGATCTGCCAACTTCGATTGCTGCGGTGCTCAACGAGTTCGTAGGTGCCCGGACTTCCGGCTTGCTGTTTTGCTCGAAGAACGGTCTTCCACTATTACAATCGAACCTCTTGAGACTCTCCCTGCATCCACTTCTCAAAAAGCTGAACCAACCAAAGATGGGCGCTCACGCCTTTAGACGGTTCCGAACCACATGGCTAAGGAAACAGCATGCGCCAGAAGACTTGCTACGCTTTGGCTCGGCCATGCCAACTAGAGCGTCACAGACGGCTACAGCAAGCTGAAAGAGGACGTTCCATTTCGGAAGAAGGTCGTGGAGCAAGTGGGAATCGGCTTTGAGCTTCCAGCCGACAAACGCGAAGTTGCACCCAATTGCACCCAAAGTGAGTTGTTATCAACCTTCGCGTAAGCGAATGGAACTAAAGAGGAAGAATGGCTCCCCGGGCTAGATTCGAACTAGCAACCCTTCGGTTAACAGCCGAATGCTCTGCCGTTGAGCTACCGGGGAACACGCAAGCAGGCTTTTAATTTACATTAGTTTGCGAACGTACGCCACCGTTGTGCCATCCCGCCAAAACGCCGACCGTGACTGCCAGCAAAATCACGCTGAAGTTGTGAGTCAGTGACTTTTTTCTACGAAATTAGCCGCCGGCAATGGCCCCTATGATGAAAAATGGCTCTTTGCCCGAGGCGACTGCGTCCGGAAGCGGCGCGTCCGGCGAAGCAAATGACAGATCCTCTTCGCACGCGAAGAACCGCAAAAAGGGCCGGCGCTCGAGTGTTACTTGGTCGCGGATTGTGCCACGCAGCATCGGATAGCGAGATTCGAGCGCATCCAGAACAGCACGCTGCGTGGCATGGCCTTGAATTTCCAACTGCACATCGCCGTTAACTTGTGCGAGCGTCCGCAGATGTGCCGGCAGAACTACCAGAATCATGGCAATGTCTGGACTTCCACGGAAAGCACAGCCGGAAGATCTCTAACGATGGGGGCCCAATTTTCTCCGGCGTCAGGCGATGCGTACACTTGACCGCCGGTGGTCCCAAAATACACGCCGCAAGAATCGAGCGCATCCATACCCATCGCGTCGCGTAATACATTCACGTAACAATCGCGCTGGGGCAGACCTTTCGTCAACGCTTCCCATTCGTTTCCACCCGCGCGGCTCCTGTACACGCGCAGTTTTCCATCCGGCGGAAAATGTTCCGAATCGCTCTTGATCGGTACTACGTAAATCGTCTCCGGTTCGTGTGCGTGGACATCGATCGCGAAGCCAAAATCCGTGGGCAAGTTACCGCTCACTTCTTGCCATGAGTCGCCCGCATTGTCGCTGCGCATCACGTCCCAATGCTTTTGCATGTACAATACTTCCGGACGCGCTCCGTGCATCGCAATGTGGTGAACGCAGTGCCCCACCTCTGCATCGGGGTCGGGGATATGCTGAGAGTGCAATCCATGATTGATCGGCTTCCAGGTTTTTGCGCCATCGTCCGTGCGAAACGCACCCGCCGCCGAGATCGCTATGTACATCCGACCTGGATGCTGCGGGTCCAAAATAATCGTATGCAAACACAATCCGCCCGCCCCCGGTTGCCAGGATGAGCCAGTACCATGCTCGCGCAGTCCGGGAAGTTCGTGCCAAGTTTTCCCGCCATCGGTTGAGCGGAACAACGCCGCATCCTCCACACCGGCATACACCATATCCGGATCAGTCAGCGACGGCTCCATATGCCACACGCGCTTGAACTCCCAGGGATGGGGCGTGCCGTCATACCACTTGTGCGCGCCGGGAACTCCGTCGTATGC
>Ga0209009_1000242_pt1 | contig 21917 bp, 6 predicted proteins | sample BlaSpr_A8_OM3_M2_FD_187979 | JGI IMG/M metagenome (GOLD analysis project Ga0209009, IMG submission 187979) | Forest soil microbial communities from Thunder Bay, Ontario, Canada - Black Spruce, Ontario site 2_A8_OM3_M2 (SPAdes) (version 2) | ecosystem: Environmental > Terrestrial > Soil > Boreal... | reverse complement strand
CGAGTTTCCCTGCAATCCGCTGGGCGCTCGGGGGCCGGAGGCCGAGGGTTTCGCGCACGTCGCCCGACGTGGCTTGATCCGCCCAGAGGGCGGGCGGCGGGGCCTGAAGCTGGAGTCACGGCGGACACGAGCCACACGGCGCGCCCGCGAGGCCGAGCAACCGAACCGAGCGCCGAGACTTTCGGTGGCACGGCCGAGAGGCGGGGCCGACAGGTAGCCCCACGCTGCGGGCCGCCAGTATCCCGACTGGTGATGAGGCCCACGACGCCGACGAGGGGAGTGAAGCTCGCGGGCGGGCCCGCCGCCTCCCCCGAAGTGGCAAGTCAGGGAGATCGCCGATGCGATAGAAGAGGTCATCCTCGAGGGAAAGAAAGTACGCGGATGACTTTGATCGCGAAGGTCCGCTCGAACCATACGGGCGGCAAACGCGCCGGGAGATGCCGGTGACAGGAGCCGAGGACGCTTAGCTTCGGAGACTGAGACCGTTGAGAATCATTGGCGACCTCTCGCGGGGACAATCGTCGGAAACCCGTTTGGTCCGATGACCGGAGGCGTCGCGCCCGGGCTCATCGGGAAACCTTTTGTGGCGGCCAAGGGCGGTGCGGCAGCAAAACCTCCGACCCCGGCCCCCCCGCCACTGCGAGGCGGCCCTCCGTAACCGCCCGGCGTCATCGACCCGTCGGGTCTTGAAGCGTTCCCCGGTTCAGGTGCGGCGCTTGCCTCGCGTGCGATCTCTTGGAAACCGCCGGTGGGACCGACGTCGATCGCTTCGCCCGGCAGCAGCGCCTTGCTCGCGAGGTTGGCCAACTCCGTCACCCGAACGATCTCCTGCTCGGGAACGCTCAAAAACACACCGTCCGGGTGGCGGTGGAAGAGAGCCAGGCGGCCTTTCTGGACGGGGCGATCCCTGGAGAGCAGGCGCGCGTTCCCGCGCAGGTCAATCTGGTAGACCCTTTGTGCCGTGACAAGGCTTGCGAAGGAGAATCCGAGAAGGGCGAGAAGGAAGTGTCGTCTCATGGGACCACCTCAAGTCTATTCGAAGCGAACTGGACTCGACAGCCGTTGTTCCAATCGGCCGGCGCTCGACTCCTGTCGCGAGGCGGTCATCCTAGCCTGAGCGGCACGTTGATCCTCGTAATTAACGTGCCTTTCATGCCTGCCATGATGCGCGGGGTCGGGCAAGGAGGGATAACGGCGGCGAAAAGGGCGGGTCAGGAGATCGGGCACCCGATGGCGCTCGTCATCGCTGGTGGTTCTTCTCTTCGAGGGCGCTGACGCGGCTCCTCCCGCTTTCTATCTCCGCTGGAAAGGAAAAGGAAAGACCGCGAGCCCCGCGTAGAGCAACGAAGGACGCGTCCGCCCGCTCGGCACTATCAGTACGCTCGCGAGCTTGTTCAGGAGGACGCGGACTTCCTCCATTCGCGCGGCCATGCTGGACTCGCTCCGCCTCGGATTCTGCCGATCCGTGGATCGGCGCAAACCCCAGTAGGCACGGCAGATCGGCAGCTTCGGCGGTCCCGTCGCCGCCGGACCGGCGTCGGGCTGCCAGGATCTTCCGGTGGCCGCCATCACGGCTCTTCCGGTCCCACACGTTAGGACAACCCGGAAGAGCTGGAAAACAGCGGATAGGACGCTGGCTGCGGCGGAGATCACTCCTTTCGAGGGCGTCGCGTTAAATGTCGTGGGCTTCATTTGAGAGATTGCGGCGAAAGCGATCAATAACTGCACATCATACGTCCTCTGATGAGCCTCGGCGCGTCCGTCTCCCAGGCGCACGTAGTGACGGGGAAGAGCTTCCAGACTGTTTGCCCAGTTGGAACCGCGCGACCACTCGTTCTCGACCTTCCCACCGGAGTGGAGACTCGCCCGCGGTTGGTCTTCAAAGGGCAGCCCCTGCGGCTTCGAAAAAAGAAAACGGAATTCACAGCGAATATCGAATGATCAGAAACGCCTGGGCGTTGTGCGTGCGGGTCATCACCTGAGTTGGACCGGGAACGTCTTGTGGCGCTGTCACGGTGAGGGCCAGTTTCGTGTTGTCACCGAGGTCGGCGGTAGCGTTCGCCGGATTGCCCACGGAGTGATGCTTCGTTGGAGTATCCCCGTATACCTCCAGGCCGACAATGTTGATGGTTTTGCCCTGCGTGAAATAGGGGAAGTAGTCTTTGCGAATGGTTGCGCCGAAATCGCCGGCCCCATTGACGAACGCGGACCACTCGGTGGGAAAGTCGTGGGGAAAGCTGAAAAACAAGGTAAAGTTGGCGCCGGCAGTGGCTTCCTGGAAGAGATCATCGAGCGCGGATTTCACCTTGGTCGGATCTACGCCCTGCCGCGCCGTGTAGCGGACGTGCAAGATGACGTCAGATATAGTCAGGTAGTCGAACGCCGGATAGCTCTTCGGATCCGGCAGGTCAAGCTTCCAGGTGCTCTCCGCGCCCGCTCCTTCGAAGGGCAAAAAACGTTCGTCGCGCAGGTTGGTCTCAAACATGCCGCTATCGTTGCTGGCGCCGCTGGTGACGATGGACTGGATAACACCGGCGTAGTCTACAAAACGATCATCTTCGGATCCTTGCCGTGCGTATTCGTCATCCTTGGGCAGGGGAGACTTCCGCACGCTGCTGCGCAGAAGTGAAAGTGTGCAATGGACGTTGGTGTAAGGACCCACCACCGATGGTATCGAGAGACCCACGCTCTTGAGCCGTCGCATGTGGTGACCGGGGCAGTCTCGGTCGTAGAGCCATTCTGGGATGGTGATCTGACATGTTCCGGTCAACTTCAAACTTAGCAATGCCAGCGGGTTAAGCTGGCGTAAGGAGACGTGACGGGTCAGCTCAAGTTCTCGTTTGTTGTTGTCGTGATAGGCCATCTCCATGCGTTTAACGTCGAGATGGAGGGCCTCGCCCGAAAGCAGTCCTTTGCGCCCGCCGTCCCAGTAGTTGAACTTCACAAAGTCCTGGGCGTCGAGTTCGGGCCGCATGAGTTCCTGTTTCATGGTTCGCTCGGCCTTGCGCGCCGTGTCGAAGGCGAAGCGGTAGTACTCGTAGTAGAGCCGTGAAATCTCGCCCTGCATCCACAGGTACAGCTCTTCGTTCGTGAATTTGTCGTGCAGGAACTGGTCGACCTCCTGCGCGTTGGAAATCTGCTGCTTGACGTTCAGATACTCGTGGTGGGCGATCTGCTCGGCAATCAACGACGTGAGAATCTGCCGGCCGTTTTGCATCACTTCGTGGGCGGCCAGATTATATTGAAGGATCCAATCGTCGGCCCGGCGTTCGTGCCCGGCGGTTCGTGAGGCCATCCCGGCCTGGTCTTGCTCCCAGGCGGATACCATGCGAAGAATGTCCGCCGCGCCTTTGGCGGCATCGTGAAGCTTGGCCCCTCCAAATATCCTGGACTTAGCTCCCAAGCCCCAAAAATGCAGGTTGACATCGAAATCGGGGATGAACGTGAGCACGGCCGCAACCGCATCGCTCACCGAAGCAGCCAGCCGCGTATCTCTGGCGGTGGGCAAATGCGTATTGAGTTCTGCATCCTCATTGACGTTGAGATAGAGCCTGCCGCTACCGGAAGCTCCCGACTGCTGGGCGGGGGAGTTTCCGCCTGCGATCCTCAGATCCGCCAGCTTTTGCAGGGTAAGCGGCCGGTCGTATTGACCAACCAGCGCGGCGTACTGTTCGTCGAAAGTGTCTTCGTTGAGGTCACGGCCATCGAGCGTCAGAGTGTCGGGGGCGTTCGGGTCGGCGGGCGCACCCAGCAGACGCTGATAATAGTGCAGGCGCTCCAACGCCGTAACGCGGCTGGTGAGCAGCGACTTGGTGGATTCTTGAACCGACTTCCATTGCAGGAAACGCACCTCCTGTGTCATCTGCTGAATCTGGATCTCGTGGCGCTGGCGCACCAGGGAGAGATGCTCGGCATCACCCTTCTCCAGCGCCGAGAGCAGCGCGCCACCCAAACTGCGGACTTCACCGCAAAGCTCCATAGCCTTCTGGATCAGGCTCAAGCAGCGGACTGGACCGATGGGCTGATTGAGTCCGCTCACGATCCTGCCGATGTCGATGCCGGCCGCCGCAGCTTTTACCAGCATGCCTGGATCCAAGGGAGGATCGAACAGCGCCAAGGGGCGAGCAACTCCCTCGATGTTGATGCAGTGACGAATCTTGAAGAGCCGGTCAGCCACCGTGTCCCAGTAGCCCAGCAGCTTGTCGTTGCGGGGTATGCAGAAGTACAAGGCGCGCCCGATCCCGAAGAGTGGTCCGGAATCGCTGCCATCGCCTGACGTTGCCGAAGCAAAGTTAAACGGGAACTGGCTCTCCAGATCCACCAGAGCGTTGCCCATGGCGTCCAGACCAGCCGCCTTGAGCTGGGCATAGGTCTTGACCTGGACGGTTCCGCCCGGGGGAATGCGCTGCGGGCGCGGCCCAAGAATGTTTGCCGCCAGCACATAACGCTGCGTGGATTCGTTGATGGACTCGATGGTGTCCTGCTGGAACAGGTTGTCGCCCCAGGCGACGAGGTTGTCGAGGTACTTCATGACTACGTTGTATTGATAGGCAAGGTGGCGTGTCCGAGCCACGGCGTGTGGCTGGAAGGGTTTGTTGAGAATGGCCTGGTAGCCGTCAAGAATGTCCTGCCGCAAATTCTGGTCATCCGCTGAGAGGTCTGCCGGCTGCTTACTCAAAAGCGTGAGCAGATAGTCGATTTGCTTGGGTTGCTTGTCCTGGCGAAAGGCGATGAACTTCCAGAAACGCTTCGGCGGTTCCACTGCTTTGTCCGTATTCGTCGGATCGAAGATGTAGTGGAACCAGCGCTGGGCTTCGGAGAAACGCTGCGTCTTGCTCAGGTGCACGGCCACAGTAAGGGGAATGTGGAAGAACAGCTCCCAGTTGTAGTTCGCATACGGGCCATGCTCGGCGACGTCGATCTGCTTGGCAAACGATTCGACCTGCGTGAGCTTGTCATTCGCCGGGTGATACAGGATGTGAAAGAAATCGTGCGCGGGGTCCGTCTTGGGGTCCGCCGTCTTCAGGCTGTCTTGCCAGGTTGCGTCCATCACGCCCGGCAACGAGTCCCGGTTGAGCTTGGAGATAAGCTCTCCTACAAAGGGATGAAAGAAATTCTCGAAGGTGTAGTCGAACTGAGTGTCGCGGTGGCCGAGAGAGATTGCCACCAGGCCGGTCGCCAGCACCTGGTCGTGATAGCCCACCTTGTTCATGAAGTTTGTCATGCAGTGCTCCTTACCTTCAGGACTTCGTGTTGGAAATCGCCCCCGAGGGACCGATCTGAACACCGCCGAATTGCACTTTGCCCGTGCCGCCCAGACCTTGCCGGATATACGCATCCTGAGTGACAAAGCGCTGGACCGTGCCGGCATTCATCACATCGGGTCCCTGGGGACCGCCGTCGCCGACGAATCTTTGCCCGACCGGCGCAGCCTGTTCCGCTGCCAAGACTAGCGGCGGAAGCCGCCGGGCGGCCGCGACCATTGAACCCATCACGGCGCCGTAGTCGTTGTAGTTCGGGATCCAGACTGGTTGCTCCGTTGTTGTGACGTAGAACACGTGGCGGCTGTCCTCGACAAAGAAGGGGGCGTCCCACGGATTGTGCAGATCCTGCTGAGGAACGGTGAGGCTAAGCGGTACCCCGTTGGTGACTTTCAACACATCTCGATTGAGGTCGGTTTCAGAATCCGGTCCGGTTGAGGCCCAGTAATCGATCTCCAACACGTCGTTCACCGCGGAAGGAAAGCGGCCTGTCTTGGGAAAGAAGCGCGGGGAGAAGAGGGTGAGGTCGTCTTCTTCACGCACCGGCAGGCTATGGGTGTTGTAGAGATCGAACCGCGAGAATCCCTCCCCTCCGATCAAAAGGCGCAGAACATCTGTGCCCTCGTAAGAAGTGAGAGTGAGCTGGGTACGGTCGAAGGCGTAGGGTCCGGTGGGATCGTACTGCCCCAGCGTGGTGGCGCGGTTCACATCGGAGGTTTTTGCCGCTTGCCACTTGGCATTGTAGTACTCGCTCCAGCAGAGCACGGCCTGTACGATCACTTGCGCCGTGGCAGCGGCGTTCCGTTTTGCGTCTTGCTTGACCTCGCTCATGTGCAACCCGCCCAGCGTTGGCTCGCCGGGCGAAGGAGAGGCGGGAGAGTCCGGCACCGCAAGCGGGGTCTGCTTCATGATCTTCAGCCAGAAGAGCAAGAGCCTTCCCTGCCAGACAACCGGGATCACGGGGTTGTCTTCAATCTCCAGCTTGATCTCCTCCCACGGTGTCCAGTAGCCGAATTCATAGCGGCGGTAGTAGTACTTGCGGTGGGCACCAGCGGTGCGAGCGATCACATGATCGACATCGCCTTTCCCCTGTTGCGGATCGCCCTCGAGATGGTAGATGCCGCAGGGCTCCAGCTTGGCGACCTCTTCCAGCTTCGTCAGGTAGTTCAACAACGCAGTAGTAGCCGCGTCATCGGTGATGTCGCTTTGCAAGAGTTGGCTCTCGATCTCCTTAAAGATGGGAGACTTGTCGTCCCGCAACTCGGGCTCCAGCCAATTCTCCGGGAAGAGGAAGACTTTGCGGTTTGCTTCCCACACCCGGTAGCGCTTCATCCATTGCCAACGCGCTGCCTGCGTGGAAGAGAGGGTGGCATGGGGCTCCAGGTTCATGAAGCAACGTTCGATGAAGAGTTGGACCGAAGAGAGTGCATGACGTATCCGCGAAGTTTGCATGCACGGCTCCATCTGCACATCCATCAGAAAGTACTCGAAGAGTTTGTCGGCGGTATCAATCTGCTCGCTGGCAGGGTCTTCCCGCATCTGGTGCAGGACATAAGCCACCAGGGCGTCACGCTGCAAGCCGCGCATGTCATTGTTGATCGGCTGGATGATGTCGCGCCAGCTGGCGGTGTCATAGCGAGCGCGCAACGCGGACTGCAGGTCGCGCACGGTGTTGCCGGCCGGATCGTTGGTGGTGGACTTAGTCAGCGCCGCCGCCGCGATGCCCATGGTCTGCACCGGGGTAAAGGCGTCGTACACTCGCCGAAAAAGATCGAAGTGTGTGAGCCCGGCGATTGTGCTCCCGAACTGATTCAGCAGATCGTTGAGCGAAGTCTTGTCCCAGCGAAGCAGCGAGAACATCAAGCTGTCGGCGGTCGCAGTGGCGGCCACCGGATCCAGCAGCGCGGTCAGCAACTGCTCGTCCGCGGACGACACGGCTGCTTTGATTTCGGCAAACCCAAGAAGCGCCTCGAAGGGTTGCAACAGCGCCGCAGCAGCTGCCGGAGAAGGATCGCCGTCGACCGGCAGCGCGTTAAGCCAGCCGTCTCCGGCCACCTGGTAATCCGTGTCGGTGGCAAAACGCACCAACTCGTTCGCAGTAATCAGCAAACCCGCAGCCAGTGATGTTGCTTTCAAGAAGCGAACGTAGACATCCCGGAACGGCGCGATGATGGTAGGGGGATAGAGATAACGGCCCGGAAAAACTTCGCGCGCTCGCTTGGGCGTCTCCCATTTGACGCTTAACGTGTCCTTGACCTTCTCGACCTTCAGGACAATCCCGTAGAGCTTTCCGGCCTGGAGTTCGATGGAGTCATTGTTGCGCCAGAGCGTTCCGTTCTGAACCAAAGCACGGGTTTGGCCGTCCAAGCTGAGGCTTACCCCGGCGCCGGCATCAGTCTCAATGACGATGTTGTAAAAACCGGCTTCAGGTGTTTCCACCAATCCCGTCCAAATTCCGGAGATCGCAGCGCCTGGTGCCGAATTCGCTGGGAGCGGATTGGCCGGAGCAGCGTAGTCCAGATTGGCAGCGTCGGGATCGCGCTGGTCAACTGCGCCAGTGGCGGTATCGCGGAAGAAGAACTGGGCGGCCAGGCCGGGTGTTTCCAGCGCGAGGACGTCATTCAACGCCGGCTGGTCGGTGTGACCGGCAGCATGTAACGGGTAGGGTGCGCCGGCAGCATTTACCAGAACTTGCGTGGACGGGAGGTCGATCACCGCCGCGGCGCTGAGCCGCTGCAAGGCCTGCTGCTGCTTGCGCAGCCGTGAGAGTCCGGGACGGAAGGCGGCCAGCAGCCGGCTGCGCTTGACTTCGACGGGCTCCACCGAGGCAACGTAGGCATCGTAAAGCGGCTTAAGCTCGGGATAGCGGGCGAAGAAAGAACCAAGCGCATCCTGACTGCGGGCGAACAAATCATCAACGGCCTTCTTAAAGGCAGCCGTGGCTACGGGAAGCACTTCGAGCGCACCTTGGGTGGCGCCGCTCAGCAGTCCGGTCTGCGATAGCCGGTGGCGGAAATCATCATAAGCAAGGTTGGCGTCGACGGCAGTGATCGCGGGTTGCAGCGTGGGCTGTCCGTGGCTGTAGGCGACATCGAGCACCAGTGTGTTGTCGAGCAGTGCGAAGAAGCTGTCGGAGGCTTCCTGGCCGTAGACCAGGGTCATGCGCGCGCGCGCCACGTCTCCGCCGGGATCCTCGGTGGCAGCGAACTGGTCTTCAATGGCGGCGAAATCGCCGCGGAGGCTGCGGGCAAACTCGGTCACCTGCGCGTCGGTGGGCGCGGACTTGCCGCTCAGATCCTGATTCCAGATCAGATAAAGCGTCGCCGCCGACTTTAACGACCGAGCCTTCATGGCCTGCACCAGCGTGACGATGTGAAGAATCGCCGGATTTCCGGCACTCGGCAGGTCCGGTGCAGCAAAGGGATCCAGGCCGGTGAGTGAAGTAAGCAACAGGAGTTCGCGCACGCTTAGGCGCATCCGATGCGCGAACCATCCCCTGCGGTACACGGCGCTGATGTTGGCCAGCGTGAGAGGCGTAGTGCCGTCGAAGTTCAGCGCTGCCAGGATCCGGTCAAACTCATCTCCGGTGAGGCTGAAGGCCGCCCGGAGGGTCTCGGCATAGTCGGTCAGCTTCTTGTTGTTCTTCAGGAATTCCCCGAAGCCGTTGTCGGCGAAATCCGGGTCCCGCTGCGAAACAGCGGGGTTCAGGAACATCTGGCGGTAGAGTGCGGTGTCGCCGTGGATACCGATGTCTGACCAGCAGGCCAGCAGCGGCAGCAGTTCTCGCTTGGCGGTCAGGCCCAGCAAATTCATTGCGCGCTTAATGATGCCCAGGCGCGGCAACAGTATTTTGAAGCCGGCGTCGAGTTTATCAACTGCGTCCAGGTTGCCGACAGTGATGGGCGTCAGATCACCGTTATACAGCGCACAGATGGCAGCGTCCGTCTGTTCGATTGTCCATCCAATTTTCTTCCAGAGGCGGATAAAACGCAGCATGCGCACGAACTCGACCGTGCCCAGGCGAGTAGAGGTATCGCCGGCACCGGTCATGGGCTTCGCAAAACGGAATTCAAGCTGATCGAAATCGCAGGGATCAGGGTTGGCCGAGGGGTCGGTGAGCGTAATGAGACCCATGATGCGGTCAAAGTTGTTGGGATCCTTCACCCACTTCTTGATGTCGCCACCGTATTCAGCTGGGTCAAGCGTCGCTGCCCCCTGGGGCAAGAGGGCTTCAAATTTCAGGTCGGTCGCGGCGTCATTCTTGGTCTTAAGCTCCACCAGCATGGCGATGTTCACGCCCAGCTTGGAAAGTTTTGGAATCAGGTTGCTATTGGAATTGATGAACTGCGTGCCGAGAAGTGCGACGACATCTTCATAACTGATCTCAGCGCGGCGCGAAAACTCTTTGGCGTTGGCTAACTCGCTAACGACCTGATCGTCGCTCTTGAGCGACGCGAAGCCGTAGATCTGCTTGAGTGGCAGTGCACCATCGGTAAGCAGGTCATATTCATCCCGGGAGAGACCGATTTCCTCCGCAAGAATGTCACGCCAGCCGTAGGGATTTCCTCCACGTTCCAGGTCGTCACTCTTGCGCAGGCGCTCCATGGACAGAGACAACGGCACGCTGAATTGCTGGAAGTAGCGCCTCAGGTTTTCCAACGGCTGATGGAATGGGAGCTGCGACGGGAAACGCTCGCCGCCCAAGATGGTATAGGCCGCATCCATGACAAACTGCGGACTAGCCAGCAGGTCTTCTGAAGCTGAGCCGTTCGTGTCGTGGCCCTGAAAGTGTTGCAGCGAGAGTGGTTGGATGCCGTTCGCGACGTAGTACTCCAGCGTCTCATTCACCACGTCGATGTAGGGGAGTGCGGTGTTGGTGTTCTCACAAGTGAGGGGAAGGTGTTGCAGATCCGGGCGACGGCTCAGCAGGACGGTTTGCGGGTTCAGTTTACCCGCCGCCTTTTCCGCGGGCGTGGGCTCCTGATCGATGAACTGTAAGAGATCCACCAGGTAGGCGGCGGGCGAAAGCACGGAGCGGCACTCGGCGCACGCGCAAAAATCCATGGAGCCAAAGAGCGTTTCCAGCGTGGGATAGGCGATGACATCGGCGGCGTTTTCCGGGGTCGGGCCGGTAGGAGCGGGATCCAGGACCAGTCCGCTGCCGCTGGTACCCTTGGCCATGGCCCGGGCCACGGCGGCTGTCTGCCCGGCCGGCAGCGGCGCGGCGCCCAGTTGCAGCCCGCTGCTCGCCGTAAGATAGCTGATCGCAATGTTGAGTACGGCGTGATGCAGTTGCACCGCCTTGTCATAGACCCGGCCCGCCTCCTGCGCGCTTCCAATATCCTGCGTGAGCTTCTGTACGAAAGCCTCTTTGTCAAGACGCACGATGTGATAAGCGGCATCAAGCTCATTCCTCAGCAGCGCACCCATCGCCTGGTCAGACGTCGTCATCTGGTAGACGCGCTGCAGTTTCTTCACTTCGGCTATGGTTGTTTCAGGAAGCGCAAGCTTGTTTTTGGCGAGGTACTGCTGTACCGGCTGCATACCAATCTCAAACTGTCCCTGGTGGGCAGTCAAGAACTTGATCACATCGTCAGTAGCTTTTACTTTCAGGTCGCCGCTCTTAACCATCTCCGCCACCGCTGCCGTGGGGTAGCTGAGACGCACCTGCGCCGCCAGGAAGGCGGCATAGTTGGCCTTTTTTGTTTCCGGACTGTCGCCGGGAATCTCTTGAGGCACAGGCACAGTGGCACCCAAGAGCTCGACCCACTTCGCGCTCCGGTGATAGCCGGCTTGCGCCAACTGCACCGGATCGGAAAGGCCGGTGGCGCCGGCCAGCTTTTGCAATTGCCGCATCAGCGGCGCGTTATTGATGGTCAGAAATCCCAGCTTGCCGTCCACCTGGAGGCGGTTAGCAACATCCTTGCCGAAAGCATCGCCTACAGCCTTCCAAAGGTGGTCTGGATCGTTTCTGTTTGCAGAGTAGAGGGTGGCGAACTGTTGCTGTTGCGCTTCGCTGAGCCGGGAAACGGCCAGCATATCCTTAAGCGACGACACACCGGCGGCGGCCTTCCCCGTGAGCAGGTGCTGTGCGCTCAGAGCCTGGAATGCTTGCTGAGCTCGGGGCATCTCGCTTTCCAGCGTTTTGGGAACGACTCCCTGTGCGATCGCCTGTTTCCAGGTGCCGGCCACAGTGTCGACGCTGGCGCGATAGAGCGTATCTGGATTGGCGGGCAGACCGGCGCGAAAGAGGGCATAGAAAAAAGCGGGCTGAATCGCGGGCCCAGTCGCGGTCCCGGCTGAGCTTTGGGTGGCTTGGCTGAATTGGTCGGCCAGAGCTGCCAGCGCCACAGCGCGGGCATCCCACCCGCTCTTGTTAGCCAGAAAGGTAATATCCTGCTGGTTAGCATCTTCTTTCAGGTCTCGCAGGTTTCCCTTGAAGTGGCCAGCGAGCGTGCTGGTCAGGGTCTCATGCTCGCTGGGCAGAGCGGCGGAAGCGCTCGCAGGCAAACGCACGTCGATGGTCTCATTTACCCCGGCGTTATACCGCACTTGCGAAGCCACCAGAAGGGTGTGCCCTGCGAAGACACGCACCTGAATATCGGGCGCAGCCTTTTCCCGACTGGTCACCTGGACCGACGAAAACTGCAAGGAGTAGTTGCCCGATGCGTCAGTCGCGCCCTGGCCTAGCGACACATGCGCTCCGACGTTTTTGTCCACGACCTCGACGCGCAGGCCGCCTACACCGGCCCGGTCGGCACTGGAGACTCGGCCGTGTACGACGTAGGTTTCGATGGTGGTCGCCGCTGCAATCTCTGCTGTGCGCTTGCTTTCATCGGTCATATTAATTTCTCCGCAATCGATGGACTTCTTTATCGCCAAGTCACGCCGAAAACGCCGCCGCCGTAGACTCCTCCCGCGGGGAACGTCTGCTCGCCTACTTTGTCCCACTGCCATCGGTAACCAACATTTGGCCCGGCGCTGATGATCACCTGGCCGTTTAACAGCCTGAAATTGTACAGTGTAGCCAGACCAAGTCCGACCGCGGCGGTCCCCCCGCCTACGCCCGTGCCACCTTGGTTAACTGGAAGCGCCCAACCCGTGCTGCCGGTTCCAAAGAGTTCGCCTGTCAGAGTGAGTCGCGGTGTTTTGCTGGCACCGTAGTACCAGGCGTTAAGAGCTGCGCTGATCGCCGCGGTTCCTGTGATTTGATTGGCAAGGTAGGTAGACGGTTGAGGTGCACCGGCACCCGCGGCAGTCAGTTGGTTGATAGACTGCCATGCCGCGCCGAGGTTTGCTCCCAAGACCAACCGCGGTTGGTCTACGTTCGACCCGAAGAGGTGCTCATACGCGCCCAGCACGCCGACGCCAGGGTTCCAGCCGCCCGGACCGGCACCGACGTTTTGCGGAGTGACGAACAAATATCCGCCCACATGATTTCGGCTCTTTTCTGGAGCTCGCCAGATATGAAAGCCGACAGCTGGACTGATGCCAGCGAAGCTGCCGCTGTTGTCGAAGGGGGCGTTGACATTCGCCACCAGCTCGATGCCTCCCCATTTAGCCTTGAACACTCCGAGATTTGCGGCAAGCGAAGCTGTGTTCGAGCCCACGGCTCCTTTCTGCACGGCTACACCGGCACTGGCATTACCTGGGTCCTGACCTGTTGTGCTTTGTGACGTTGTCGGCGGGCTTATCGCTTGGGGGTCATCAGGCGACGACGGTGGCGGCGTTGGGGTTGGTGGCGGGGGTGGCGGAGGTGGCGGCACCGGCTTATCGTGCTTCTCAAGCCAATCGTGAAACTCCTCCCGCGACATCATATGAGGCTGATACTCGAGCGATCGTTGAATCGTTTTCCTCCATTCCGGGGATTGAAAGTATGCGCGCAGGCCCGCCCACTCGTCGTTGGCCTTTTCTTTCGTCTTCTTACCTTCATGGCCGCTCGTGTCTTGAAACAGAATCGGATTCGATCTTGCGTAGGAATACCTGTTTAGGCCGTCACCAAACCCGATTGGGTCCGCGGAGACCCAGCGTCCCAGCCACGGCGCATAGTACCGCGCACCGTGGTAGTAGAGATCATTCTCCTCATCGCGTTCGTTGGCCGTGTAACGGTAGCGCTTGGGCGTATCGGTCTGGTTGCGGACAGCTTGATAGGAAGTTGAACCGTAGGGAAAAAAGTCCTCATACGAAATCACGTCCCCGACCTGATCGAGCTCCAACATCGCCGAGGCGAGGTGATTGCTGTACTGATATCGAACGAGCTGCGGAGGCGCAGGGTCGTTGCCGACGGTGCGTGTCTCGATCAGGGCGGCTAGAAACTGGTCATCCATGACGTGCAGCGTCTCGCGCTCCAGCATTGCCGTGGCGCCGGTGGAGTTGTACTCCCGATAGATTTCGAATGGTCCCAGATAGATTCGTTCCAGCTTGCGGGTGGGCGTTATGCCCTGCGCAGCCTGCCGCGTGGTGATCTTGCGCACCCGCTGGCCCCCCGAGTCGTAGATGTAGTAAGTCATCTCCGGCATGCCGGCGTTCATCACCTGTTGCATAGTGGATTGCAACTGGTCGCCTTCGTACCAGGTCAGGGCAGGCAGATGCGGCATGCGCGTGATGTTGCCGTGCTCGTCATGGCTGTAGCGGGCGGAGTAAGGCCCCAATGGGTTATCGCCCGGCATGCTGCTGGAGGAAAGCCGGCCACAGGTCTCGGCGGCCGCGATCTGGCTCGTCTCAGCGTAGGAATAATGGCGAGTCCAGCTGCCGCTGGCCACTTGGTGCGTCATGGTCAACAGGTTGTCAACCGAATCGTAGTCATACAGTTCGGCGTAGTTGGCCATGGCATTGCCGTCTGTGGGACTCAGCAAATGAACGTTAGCGGCCGACTGGGTGCGCGGGCCATCGTCATTCGTGGTCTGCATGGGAGCACGGAGCACGCCCGCATTCTGACCCAGGTGCTCACGGCCGCTGGCGCTCCTCAACCGGTAAACGGGATCGTAAGTGTAGTCAGAGGAGGGCTCCACGCGCTGGTTCCGGAAATAAACCACGTTGTGGATGTCAGCGGTATCGCGCACGCGTGTGATATTGCCGACGGGGTCGTAGAAGTAGGCCAGGTCCTGCACGCTGCGCGCGTTGGGGTTGGGGTTAGGGCGGAGCGTGGTGAGGTTCGCCAGCCGGAAGGTATCTGGATCATAGGCGTAAGTCGTCCGTGCGCCGTTGCCGTGGTCGGTTTGTATCCGACTGCCGCGTGCGTCGTAAACAATCCTGGTGATGGCATGGATGTCCGCTGTTGCCGGATCCAGAAGCGAGGCTGGAACCACGGCCTGGCGTATCCAGACATCGATCGTCTGCAGCTGACCGGCCTCGTTGTATAGCGACTGGATCAGGGAGGCGGGTCCACCCGCTGTGTGCGGTGTTGCGGTCTGCAAGGGGCGGCTGAGCGCGTCGAACCTACCGGAGGCAAAGAAGGCATCAGCGACGGCCAAGAGCGGGGCCGCGGCGCCGTCCAGCGCGGCAAGGTTCAGGTTGGGCGCATCAACGATATCGGTAATCGCAGACCAGTCGGGCGCGATGTCGTAATACCGGCTGGATTGAGATGGAGGGATGAACGGCGCAAGCTGCCGCCCGCTCTCCAGCAGGTTGCTCTTGAAATCATAGCGGTTGTGGCTGACAAGACCGGCACTATCGTAGTGGCGGAACAGTTGGCCCTTCAAATTGAGTGTTCCGTCAGGATGTTTGTCTCCATAGACGAGCCGCTCAACCAGAATCTCGCCAGAGCCTGGCGGTGTAACAAAACGATGGGTGGGCCGCTTCAGCGCGTCGTAGCGCACTCGAAAAATAAAGCCGCGCGCGTCCCAAGTGCGCTGGGGGTTACCGGCAACGTTGTTCAGCGTCCGCCGTTCGCCGCCATCGGCGCCGTTGCGATAAAGCGCACTTGCGGTGAGATCGTAGCCGGCAACATAGCGGAAGCCGGCCCCACCGAGAGGCTCGCGGAGGCAGCACTCCATCGCGCGCCGGCCCTGCGCGTCGAAGACGGAAAGAGGTTTGCCCTCCGTATCCAGGGCGGTGCGCGTGCCGTAATGCTGTGGCGTTCCCGCATCCAGGCCGTTGTCGGCCACGGCCAGGCACTTGCGCCCCAACGAATCGAAGTGCACGACCGCGGGCGTGGCCGCGTGCGCCGCCGCTTTTTGTGCCGCATCCTGGTTGTCTGCCCGCTCTTCCGCAGTGCTGCCGAGCGCTCCGCCGATGCGGCGATCATGCCATGAGGCGAAAGCGCCCACCGCCGGTCCCAGGAGCCGCAGAAAGAAGTTCCCCACGCCGGCATCGATACGCGGATCGCCGATGAGCACCGTGTCGTTGGCGTCCCACGTTTCCTGGCGCCAAGCATCGAAGACGGTCTTTTCGAAGGTGCTGTCCGGGTGCAGCGTGGCGACGACGCGATCCACAGGGTCATAGCACAAGACCGAGCTGACGCCGGCCTGGCGGTTGAACTCGAAGAGATGCGTTTGCGAAAAGAAGGGTTCGTACTTGCGGACGGCCTTGCCCTTGTTGTTGTAGATGGTCCATCCGCTGCCGATCCAGCGGGGAGAGACGTCTTCACCCACATTCGGAACCGGGCCGCGCTCCGCCTGCGCCTTGCGTTGCGCTTCGCGGCCAAAGCCGTCGGAATAAGCGAACGCATGCTGGAAACGTGTGGCCTGTCCACCCGTCAGATCCGAGACGTGTGTCTCCCGCGCCAGGGTATAGACCATTGGCGAATCCGGCGTGGCCAGGTCGCGAGTACGAAAGTAAGCGAAAAGGTCGTAGACGATACGCGAAGTGGCACTGCTTAGAATTGCGCCCGGGTCGCTGAGCGGGGCAGTGCGCACCGCTTGAATCGCCGCGTCGGGCAGGTCAGGGACGAAGCCCGCCAGCGAATCGCCTTCGCCCGCCTTGCCTCGAACGGCAGTCCCAACCACCCGGCCAAGACAGTCGAATGCCGCTTCGTTGAAGTTGCCATTCGGGTCAGTCACGCGGAAAGGCTGCAGGACACGATAGTCGTCGTTGGCGGTGACCACATTCCCCACCGCGTCAGTCTGGATCCGCGGCAGCAAGTCGTAGACATCCAGGGCGACGCGGCTGATGCTTCCAAAGGGATCAATCTTCCGGCGCACTTGATAGAAGTGTGCTCGCGCTTCAGCGAGTTCCTGCGCCGGTGTGTCGGCGTCGCCGGACGAATAGAAGACCCGTCCGGAAGGCTTCCACCAGTCCGCCTGGGCGAGCAGGCGGAGGTAGCCGCCTTCCGTCAGAATCGGATCTGATACGCGCGTTCCGAAGATACGGGTGATCAGCCCGGGCGTAAGCGCAAGACGGTAACTCTCGCCCGGCAGAGCATGAAAATCGGCTGACCCCAGCGCCAGTAAATCGGTTATGTCGTCGCCGCGATAGAGGGTCCGGCTGCGGTTCACGATTCGCCGCGCAAGTGCAATCGGCACGCCAACGCCTTCGATGTCGGGTGTGGAAACATCCTCGTAGGGAATATCGTGCGTGCCGTCCCACAGGGTCAGGAAGTGCCCGTCCATTTCGGCGAAGCGAAAGAGAGTAGCAGCCGGCGCGATGCCGGTGAGTTCGGCAGCGATGGTCTCGGACGGCATAGGCCCGCGATAAGCGTCAAAGATGGCGTTGGTCTCCGGCCGTTGGTTGTTCACCGGGCCCGTGAAAAGATGCTGAGCGGCGGCAATGTGCAGCCGTGTCTGGTCATGCGCCAGCATGGTGCGGAACGCGCCGGAAAGCTGCGGCTCCGGCTCCGGATATCCCACCCGCCGGCCATAGGCGACAGAGACCGAGCGCACCACGTTGCCGAAGTCGTCCACCTCCAAAGTAATTTCGTGGGCGGCGCGGGGATCGTCAGGTTGGCGCTCATAGTAGTAGGTGAGCGTCTCGCGAGGCTGGGCCATGAAGACGGCATGCTGATTGGGGCCGAGAGGCTGCAGGCGACGCACGCTGAAGTTCCGTTCGGTAACCGTGTAAGGATTTTCCCTGCGGGGCGTTCCATCCTGAGCGTAGACCTCAACGCGCAGTGGCGAGCCTTTCAGGGCACGGTATGCCTCACGAACTTCATCGGCGGTCAGCCCCGGCTCCAGGAAACTTTCCGGCAGGCGCATGGCCGCGCGCGCAGCAACGTTGGCGGGACTGTCTCCGCGCAGCGCCGGCTCTACCCAATACTCGCGTTCATACTGCTGGCCTATCACAACGGCTTCAAAGAAAGCCCCGGTATGGAACCATGTGCGCGTGAGCACCGGCGGATTGAACGAGGCCGCGTCTTCGTTGCTGGTTTCTACGCCGGGGAAGAGGGTGTCGTCACGATGGGCTTCCGTATCGAACTGTTCGACCATGCCGAAACCGCGAAACTCGCGCTCGTCGCCGTCAAAATAGCCGTGGTGGTAGGCATAGCGCGTGACGAAGCGGCTGCGGCCAATCCAGTCATAGGTCTCGACGCGCTCCACCACGTGAACCGGGAACGGGAGACGCGTGATCCACGGCCGTCCGGCGCTCTGATCATCCAGGTAGAAACGGGTGGACGGCGCGTATTGAAGCCGCGTCTCCGCGCCCAGGTTGTTGCGCACCTGGATGAGCAAATGGGGCTTTTGTGATCCCATCAGATCGACGTAGCGCAGGGGAGCATAGGACTCGCCGGGCAGCGGCGATGACCAGACCAGACAAGCCGTGCCATTGCCCAGCAGATCAGTGACCTGCACCGAACTGAGCATGTCGGCGCCGGGGAAAATGCCCAGCCGGCTGGGCGCCGCCCATGAGTTGCCGGAGCGGTTGAAGCAGACTTGCACTCCATCGTCGGCAATATAGAGGAGGTCCGCGGTACCGGAACCGTCGACGTCTGCCCAGCGGACGCGGCGGGGATCGAAGCGCTCTTCATCGGTAAAACGCGGCGCGTCGTCCATGGTAACCTTGGCGCCGAAGCGTCCGTAGCCGAGGTTGGGCCAGTAGCAGACCTCGCCGTTTCGCACCCGCACCAGGTCGCGCATGCCGTCCCCTGACATATCTGCCAGGGAGACGCACTGCGTGCCATCAGCCAAGACCACGTGCGGCCCGCGTTCTTCGTCCCGCGGAGTGATCACCCGGTCCGCCTCGCCGAAACCATTCGCCCCGAGCGAGGGATAGAAGGTATAGACCTCATCTTCGGTGATGAGCACATCCGCCCGCCCGTCGCCGGTAAGGTCCACAAACTGAAGATTGGGCTCTGACCAGTCCAGGCGCGGCAAAGAGACAAAGGTTCTCAGCGGCTCCCAGTCTTCGTCTGCTGTCCGCGTGAAGTAACCCGGAGTGAGACCCTCAAACGTAACCAAATCAAGCTTCCCGCCTCCAGTGAGGTCCATGAGTTGCTGGCCGCCACTCAGAGACGCAGAAACCGGCAGTGACGTAATCCGTTCCAGCGGGCCGAACCGGGCGCGAGCCACACGGTCCCCGCTTGGTAGGTCTACCATGTTCGCCGAGCTGAGATTGCGCTTGTATCCCCAGGCCCCCTCCTGCTCAGTCAGGATCCCGGATAGCCCCTCGCCATCAAGGTCCAACAACCGGAACCGTGAGCCATCCAGCCCTTCCGGCGAGCTCGCCCGACTCTCGGGTTCGGTGAGCGTGAGAATCTCATCGTTGATTTTCGGCTGGCTGTAGACAAACTCCAAAGGAGGCGTGGAGCGCTGCTCGTAACCGCCTTCTTTGCGACGATATCCAGTTTGTGTGATCGAGGTTAGAAACGTGTAGACAGGGTTACGCGGATCGGCGGGCGCTACTTCATCCGAGTAGAGGAAATCGGTGGAACGCACCAGGCAATCCGTGCCCACTCCCGGTTCGTCAGGGAAGCTGTGGAGGAGCAGCACTCGCTTGCAACGCCGATAGGTCCGCACCTCGAAACTGGCACGATGGACTGAAAATGGGTCAGGGCGAACAGGCCAGGCCTGGTCTGGTGCCGGCGCAGGGGCGTTCAAGCGATGGTCGCCGTAGTCGAGCACGACCTGAAAATGCCAGTCCGCCGGAAGCGGGGTTGTTGCCGGTCCCTCCGACGACCAATCGGGAAAATAGGGCTGAAAATTGCCGTAGTGGATGTGCTTCAGATAACGCTGGCTGGCCCGGCCAAGCATCGAGCGGTTGGCCTCGTGGGCAGCGGCCTGATCGATGCCCGTGGAATCCTCAGGCGCATATTCGTAGAGAGCGGCGTTTCCCTTGTCGTCAAACGTCATGTAGATGAGGTAAGAAAAGACGCGACGCGAATCGGCTGGATCGGCAACCTGGCTATTCTCGTTGAATCCGAAGAGGGTGGTCACATTCTCGCGGGTGATCGTGCGCCAATGGCTCACGCCGCTGGAGGTGTCGGTCCAGCGTTCAATCCGCGCAAACAATCCCTCGATCCGCGGACGGTAAAGTCGAATTTCGTAGTTGATGCCGTGCACCATCCGGGGCGGCGACTTGATCCGGTTCCCGGTTTTGTCCAGGATTGGAACCAGGTCTTCTGAGCCCGCAAGAACAAAGACATCGGACTCGTCACCGTCTAGATAACGGGGCAGCCCTTTGTCGGTCTTGCGGGTGATCGTTGGCAGCGAAAGACTCCAGCCAAATCCGAACGGTCCGTTGCCTGAACCCGAGTCGTACGAGAGCGAGAGTTGAGGCCCGAAGCCGGACCGCCCGGGACTTAGAGCCAGGGGAACGCTGAGCGATGCGGTTCCGGTAACGGAATTGACGCTAAATTTCTCGCCGATCCCTCGAACCGCGCCGCCACCCTTGGGCAGAGAAATCGGCGGGCCCAGGTCTGCCGCCACCGCTTTGTTTGGAGCGCTGCTGTCAGGCGAAGGACTCGTGCCAAGGGAGGAGCCGAGTGAGTTTGATGGTGTGCTTGCCTGTTGTGATGGGAGGCCGTTCGCATCCGCAGTTCTCTTCTGATCGATCAAGGCCAATCTCCAAACGGGTTCTACCTCGGAATTTCAAGGCAAAGCGTGTACCGCGGGGGAAGTGATTCCTCGCATTCCCCCACTTCACTCGCCTTCACCCTGAGGCTAAGGCTAGGAATTTTCATTTCCGCCTCCAGTCGCTTTCTCCCTCCCGAACGCCTCCGGATCGCGCTTATCCGCATTCTACGTCCCACTGCCGCCACTCCACGATCTGGATCGGCCCAGTTTCCGGCGACAGGAAAAACGCTGGGGAGCGAGAGGGGCATGTGTGGCCGCGTGGGGTGGTCCCGACGCCGTCGGCCGAAGCTATGAGCGGGGGTGCGGGCGCTCCTGGACGGAGCGCGGCCAAGCGCTGGGGCCGGGTAGCTCGCTCAGGCGGGGATGTCGGCGAAGAGGTCTCCGGTGGCGCCCGGAGGGGGCCGGGAGGAGTAGGGATCGGGACCCTCGGGCGGGAGCGGCGATCGAGGATCTGCGCGAGGCCTTCGCGGAAGAGGCGGATTCTGGCGACGACTAGGACGCGGATTCCTCCCATCGCGCCGGCCTCCCGGGGCTGGGAGCCCACTGCGGTGGATTCCACGACCGAGGGGGCCGACTTTCCTTTCCCACGGCCAGCTGTTTCGCTACCCTGGCGGAAGGTTCCCGACCGATCTTTCACAGAAGTCCTTGCCTAGATTCGAATCAAATCGACTCGCGACGGCGCGATGAAGGAGGCTCTCAATAGAACTAATCGCGAAAGCCACCCCCCTTTGGCTAAGAAAACTGACCCACAGGCAAAAATAGGGCTACCGAGGTGCATGAGGATGCCACCCTTACGTTCGGTTGGCTATCAGGTGCGGAGACCGGGAAGTAGTTTTGAATCAAAGGTTTCAGTAGGAGTGTTGCACCAGGGAACATTATCTCGTGCCCTCTGACTTGAAAGAGTCGAAATGGCGGCCCGGATCCGGGCGCCACTCGAAAATCCCCGCCTCTTCCACGTCCTCTTCTTGTGGGACTCAGGATAGATCACCCCGCCGCACGCAGAGTGGGCGGCCCGCGACGGTGATGGAGCCTTGGGGGTCCCGTTACATTGCGACGAGACTACTCGGCGTGAACTCTGGGGGGTGCCGGGAAGGCCATTCTGAGCCCTGTGACCGCCTTCGGAGCACGGAAAAGACTCCAGAGGTGGGGGAGGGAAGCCGCAAACCGCCCTCCGGGTTGGGCCAGGAGATTCAGGCGGGCCTATGGCCCGTAAAGCTGCAGGTTGAGCGGTTGGCGAGGAATTTGGCCATGGTGCCGCGGGAGACGTTCTGGGCCGGGCCGTACCCTCCTGCCTCCCAACCGTGCCACCGGAAGATCCTGGCAGCCCGATGCCGGTCCAGCGGCGAGGTGACCGCCGAAGCTGCCAATCTGCTTGCCTACTGGTGTTTGACCTGATCACTGGCTCGACAAGATCGAGGCGAGGACCGCGGTGGCCTACCTCACCATCAGAGAGACGCTCATAGGACTCATTTCGATCGCTGAATGGAAACCAGAAGGTTCTCCTCGAAGTCGGACTGGCCCCGATCCCACCCTGCTCCCTTTGTTCTGGACACGGCCTTCCTCCCTGCCCGTTCTACCGCTGGATGCTGGCGACGTTTGGAGGCTTGCCCGCCTGCTGAGCGACGAATGCCCTGGCCGCTTCGAGGGCAGCGAGCTTGTCCCGGTTGTCGGTGATGTCGTACCGCTGGAACATCGCATCGGTCTCGTGGCC
>Ga0209009_1000241_pt1 | contig 21958 bp, 20 predicted proteins | sample BlaSpr_A8_OM3_M2_FD_187979 | JGI IMG/M metagenome (GOLD analysis project Ga0209009, IMG submission 187979) | Forest soil microbial communities from Thunder Bay, Ontario, Canada - Black Spruce, Ontario site 2_A8_OM3_M2 (SPAdes) (version 2) | ecosystem: Environmental > Terrestrial > Soil > Boreal... | reverse complement strand
CCGCCATCTTGCTGTCCTCAGTCAGCGCACCGTACCAGGCAACAAACCCGGGCTCGTTGCGGGCTGCACGCGATACGTCCCGCGCCAACTGGGTGGCCTGCGCTTCGGCGTCTTTGCGTATCCCCGAGATGGTCAGCCGGGCTGCCTTCGGGGTCTTGTGCGTGTCCTCCTGTGCCTTCACCTCAGCAACGTGCCGGGTCGTCGGCTTGGTGAGGACGTCCTTCAGCTTGGCCACCTGCTCCTGGTAATAGCCGCTGGCCTCGTTCGCTTGCAGCGCCTCCTTCGACTCCCACAGGCTCAGGAAGACGGCCTCCCCCTTAGGGTCGAGGCAGAAGCTCACGCCTTTGAAGCCCTTCTGCTTACTCGCAGCGGTGAAGATCGACGCGGCGATCATTTCCACTTGCTCTCGTTTTGTCGGGTCGATCGTCCCTTCGGTAAACCGTGCGTACATCAGATGCACCTCAATAGATGTCTGGATGGACCTCGCCGAACCTGCCCGAGCGGCATTCCGCGGCTCGCAAGGCTGGCTGTGTGGGAAACCGACGGTTCAGGAACATCCATCCCATGTAGGGCCCTGGTTTACCAGGAGGCCCCTGGGCCGCCGGTTTCTAAGGTCAGTATGCGCCTATTCGCGCAAGGTGGCACGCGAGAGGTCTCGGATCGACACAACTCCGACCAAGCGCTCGCCTTCCATCACAGGGAGATGCCGGAAGTGCCCTGCCAGCATCATTTCTAGGGCTTCCTCAACGGATGCTTCGGGGCCCACGGTGACCGGGTTTCGGGTCATCCACTGAGCAACCGGCTGGCTCGAAGCACCAATGTCGTTGGACAAGGCTCGGACGAGATCGCGCTCAGTGAAAATGCCATCCAGCCTCCCCTCCTCCATCACCAGCACCGCGCCTACTCCCTGAATCCCCATGACGGTGACCGCCGCTGCAACAGAGGTTGAGGGCTCCACCGTGACCAGTTGCTCGGTCATCACCTCGCGAATGGCTGCCATCTAGGTGCCTGCTGCCATTATGCGAGCAGACAGGACCCGCGACCCCGCGTCTTTTCGGCGAAGCTATGGCGCCAACGGTGAGCGTTGGCCGGATCCGATGGTCGTATTCAGCAGCCCGCCAGGAGCGATCCAACCGGAATCACTCCCCAGATCATGAAAAAGCATGCTGGCATTGTCCGGTCTGGTATTAACCTTCTATATGGCCCTCATCCCCGAGCCGGTTCGGCAGCAGCTCGCGGATCGGTTCGCCACGGTGCTTACCGGTCCGGTCCATCTCACGCTCTACACCCGGCCTGGCTCATCCCGCCTGATCCTCCCGGCCGGGCTCGGCTGCCCCACCTGCGAGGACGCGGGTCAGATGGCCGAGCTGCTCCGTGATGCCGCCCCGGAAAAGATCACGCTGGACGTGGTCGACGTCTCCCGCGACGCGGCGCGGGTCGAGATCGACGGCGTCGACGACGTTCCGACGATCGCCATCGGCTCGAACTCCGATATCGGGCGCATCCGGTTCCAGGGACTCCCCACCGGTACCGAGTTCCCGGCGCTGATCGACGCGGTCGAACGGGTCTCGCGGGCGGAGCACGGCTTGAGCCCGGAGAGTGTGGCCGCGCTCGACCAGCTAACCGAGCCCACCGAGGTCCTGGTCTTTGCCACGCCGACGTGACCGTACTGTCCCCGGGCCGTGAGCCTGGCTAACCGGATGGCGCTGGCTTCGCCGCAGATCACGGCAGTCTGCGTCGAGGCGAACGAGTTCACCCACCTCTCGAACCAGTTCCGCGTCCGTGGCGTCCCGCACACGGTGATCAATCGGCGGGCATCGTTCGTCGGCGCGCTTCCCGAGCCCGATTTCGTCGCCGCCGTCCTGGAGGGTGCGGGGGTCGCGATTGAAGAGCCACACGAAGCACCCAGCGGTCCCTCGACCGAGATCGCAAACTAGCCGACCCCAGATGCCGACCATCGACGGGCACGCTATCACGATCACCCACCCAGACAAGGTCCTCTTCCCTACCGACGGCGTCACCAAGGGCGAGCTGGCCGAGTATTACGAGTCGATTGCGCCGCGGATGATTCCGCATGTCCGGGATCGGCCGCTCCACATGAACCGATACCCGGGCGGCATCCAGTGGAATCCGATTCAACAGAAGCGCGTGCCCGACTCGTTTCCGGCCTGGATCGAGCGGGCAACGGTCGACATGAAGGGCGGCACGATCACCCATGCCCTGATCAACAACACCGCGACCCTCGTTTATCTCGCGCAGTACAACGTGGTCACGGTCCACGTCTGGCTGTCGCGCATCCAGGCGATCACCCAGCCCGACATGGTGATGTTCGATCTCGATCCGTCGGACGAGGACTTCGGTCTGGTTCGTAAGACCGCCCTCACGCTCAAGGTCCTGCTCGAGGAATTGAAGCTCGTGCCGTTCGTCAAGGTGACGGGCTCGCGCGGTCTGCACGTGATCGCGCCGATCACCGTCGGCCCGACCTTCGAAGAGGTGCACCTCTTTGCCGATGGCCTCGCGCAGCGGCTTGCCGCTGGTGACCCCGATCATCTGACCACCGAGTTCACCAAGCAGAAGCGCGAGGGCCGACTCTTCCTCGATGTCAACCGCAACGCCTACGCGCAGACGGCCGTCGCACCGTACGCCGTCCGAGCTCGAAATGGAGCGCCGATCGCGGTCCCGATTGACTGGTCCGAGGTCGAGAGCGACAAGCTCCGTCCCGATGGCGTTGGCATTCGAACCGTCGCGAAATGGCTGAAAGGCCGCGATGATCCATGGAAGTCGATGGAGCGTTCGCAGAAACCGCTGCCGTCGCTGATGGAGTCGGAGAGGCCCGATCGATCTGGTCGACGCAAAGGCGTGAGCAAGAAGAAGGTAACGTAGACGAGATGGACGCCCAGCCGAGTCGCCTGGCCCTGGCGCGGGACTGGTACCTAAAGGCGGTCGACGCCGTGCCGGCCGATGGCTGGTCGGGACCGACCCTGTGCGAAGGCTGGACCGCCTCCAACGTCGTGGCCCATGTGATCACCGGCGACCAGCTGATCCGTGGGCTCGTCTGGGATGCCACCCACCAGGGTCGGCACGGTCAGGATCTGCCCGTCGATTTCGCGGACCGCCACAAGCGGTTCGAGGTGGTGTCGACCTGGAGCCCAGAGAAGCTCAAGGAGAACGCCCGCAAAGAGTCCGAGCAGACGGTCGCGGCGGTTGCCGAAGCGCTCGAGCATGCTCCCGAGACGATTGTCACGATGCCAATCGGGCCGGCGCCGATGCCGGTCCTACGCAGCATGCGGCTGAACGAGTACATCATTCACGGGCATGACCTGGGACCCGCGATCGGCCGGCCGATTGCGTCTCCCGACTGGTTTTTCGATCGGGCGCTGGGGGATGCGGTGAACAGGATGCCGCGGCTGCACCCGCGGTCGCCGCACAAGGGCAAGTCGGCGAGCTTTCATATCCACCGCACCGATGGCGAGGGTGAATGGATTCTCCTCGCCGCGGGTGGAGAGTCAATGGTGAAGGCCGGCCACGGCAAGGCCGACGTCGCGATGCGGGGATCCGCCGAAGGCCTCTACTGGGTAATGATGGGTCGCGGCAAGCCGGACGAGCTCGGCGTCGAGATGCACGGCGATCCGGCGCTCGCCGCCTCCTTCAAGGAGTGGTTCCCCGGCCCGTAGGCTAATAGTTCCAGGACGCTGCGGCGAGTGTGGTCGCCATGGGTCCAGCCACGGTTGCGTATGACCCGATTTCGGTAAGGGTCGGTGGAGTGCGGCTTTGCCCGGAGTCGAAATAGGTCACCAGGGTTCTACCCTGGCGCATCACGACCCCGCGCTGGTGACCGGGCAAGCTATTTGAGCCGCGATATCGCTGGCTGCCAACCGCCATCGCCTCATCGCCAATCTGGAGCGGCTGCCAAATCCAGACGGTCGCGATGCCATTTCCGTCATCGTGATGAGCGCACCCCTGCACCGCGGCGCGGCGTTCGCCCATCGCTTGCCGGGCGGTGTTGACATCACGGTACACGACGATTCGGGTTAGCTTCACCGTGGTCGGCGATACGAGCGCGAGCTGGTGGCCGCCAACCCGCGCGCCGTCGCTGGGCACATAACCGCCACAGGGGCTCACCAGCGGCGGGAAGTTCGGTCCGTCGGCGAAAACCCAGTGAACCTCGGGCTGGGTAAGGACGATCTTGGCCCTCGCGTCGTCGGTCGCGGTGATCGCTGCCGGAATCTGGAATTGTGGCTCGCCGGAGGCGTACGGCGCATCGGCCGTCGGCATGATTGGCGGAAGTATCGCGGCGTCCGCGGCCTCTTGATTGCGCATGCCGAGCACTATGAACAACGCGGACACGGCCAGCACGACAGCGACAATCACGACCAGTGGCGCGCCGCGGCGAGACCACCAGCCCTGATGAGGCATCAACCTTCTATACACCGCTACCGCCGGAGCGGTTCCCAGCTCACCCTCCTGAACTGATTCGCGGCCTGTTCACAGGGCCTTCACAAGTCGAGCCCAAGATCAAGGCAAGACAACAAGGAGGTCTGAAATATGAATCGACCGTTCGGTTTCGCATGGATCTGGGGACTCGCGACGCTCGTCATCGCCTCGGTGGTGGGCGTGTTCGCCTTCATCGCGGGCCACGCTACGGAGGTCGTCACGACCAACCCGGGCGCCGGGACAGTCGTCAATGACGGCTACTACTACGGCCACTTCGGCTTCTTCCCGTTCTTCGGCTTTCTATGGTTTCTGCTGATCGTGTTCCTGCTCTTCGCCGTGTTCCGCCGCGGCATGGGTTGGAAGCGCGGCTATTGGGGCGGTGGCCCCTACGGCGGAGGCTACTGGCATCAGCACTCGCACGACGCCGGCGGGCCAACGGCGCCGACCACGCCACCCGCAGGTGGGGAGCCTGAGCAGCCCAAAAGCGCCTGACCTCCCTCCTCCCCCGTCCAGCCAGGGGCGGCCCACTCGGGCCGCCCCCGGCATTTCTGCGGAGCCCGGCGAGGATAGGATTCCCAGCGTGGCGACAGTGCTGGTTGTGGACGACGAACCAAAGATCGTGCAGCTGGTTCGGGACTATCTCGAGAATGCCGGCTTTGCGGTGATCACGGCGTCGGACGGGGCGGCGGCAATGCGCAGCGCCCGGACCGGCCATCCCGATCTGGTCATCCTCGATCTCGGGCTGCCGGTCGTCGACGGGCTCGACGTCGCGCGCTCGCTGCGCCGCGAGGCGGCGGTCCCGATCATCATGCTGACCGCCCGCACCGACGAGTCCGACAAGCTGGTGGGCCTCGAGCTCGGCGCCGACGACTACGTCACCAAACCGTTCAGTCCGAAGGAGTTGGTGGCGCGGGTGCGCGCCGTGCTCCGTCGGGCGCAGGGAATGGAGCGGCAAAGCGATATCGTTCGGGTCGGCACCGACGTCGAGCTCGACGTCCCAAAGATGGAAGCCACCATCGGCGGCCGCCGCATCGATCTCACCCGCACCGAATTCGAGCTGCTCGCAACCATGGCGCGCCAGCCCGGACGGATCTTCACCCGCGCGCAGCTGCTGAGCGCGATCCGCGGCGTCGCCTTCGAATCGTATGAGCGAGCGATCGATGCGCACGTCAAGAACATCCGGCGGAAGATCGAGCCAGACCCACGAGCGCCGCGCTACCTGCTCACCGCCTACGGCGTCGGATACCGCTTCGCGGACGCGCAGCGATGAGCCCCGGTCAGGGAGGCGGCGGGTGGTTGGGTGGCCGTCCACCATGGATGAGTCCGGGCAGCCCTCGCCCACCGTGGTGGCCGGAAGGCGAGCCCTGGCCGCCGACTCGTCCGCCGTGGATGCGCTATCGGGGCCGGTTCGCCCGACGCCTTCTGTTGGCGTTCTTCGCGTTTGTCGGATTCATCATTCTGCTCAACATCGTGGTCTTCCAACTCGCCGGCCGTGTGTGGACTGGTCCGGAAGGTCCTCCGGCGCATGGGTTCTTCTGGGGCTGGCCGTTCCTCGTCGTGCTTGTGATCATCCTTGTCCTGATCGCCGGACGCCGCGTCCGGCGAATTGCCGCGCCGGTCGAGAATCTCGTCGAGGCGGCCGGCCGCATCCGCAGCGGTGACTACAGTGTCCGCGTCCGCGAGGACGGTGCACCCGAACTGCGGTCGGTCGCGCAGGCCTTCAATGCGATGACGGCACAGCTGGAAGCGAGCGAGAAACAGCGCCGATCTTTTCTCGCCGACGTGACCCACGAGCTGCGGACGCCGCTATCCATCATTCGCGGTCAGGCAGAAGGCATCGCCGACGGCCTCTATCCGGCCGATGCCGCGCACCTCGCGCCGATCGTCGAGGCGACCCAGACGCTGGCGCGCCTGGTCGATGACCTGCGGACACTGGCGCTGGCCGAGACCGGTCATCTCCAGCTGCAGCGCGAGCCTGTCGACATCGCGACGCTGATCAATGACACGCTCGCCTCCTTCGATCCTCAGGCGAAGGCGAAAGGCGTCACCATGGCCGTCGACATCCCTGGCGAGCTGCCGACGGTGTCGGCCGACCCCGTCCGGATTCGCGGCGTCATCGCCAATCTGCTCGCCAATGCGATCGCCCACACGCCGGCGGGTGGTTCCGTTCGGGTCAGCGCATTACATGAGGACAAAGGCGTCACCGTCTCGGTGACCGATACCGGCGAGGGCATTCCAGCGGACCTGTTGCCGCGCATCTTCGACCGCTTCGTCAAGACGCCTGGATCGAGCGGGTCAGGCCTGGGATTGGCGATCGCGCGCGACCTCGTCACTGCCCACGGTGGCACGATCTCGGCGAACAGCACCGTCGGATCGGGGACGACCGTCCGCTTTACGCTGCCGGGCGGATAAAGCCTACTGGCAGCCATCCCCGTCGCTCGGACCGCCATTGTTGTCGCCGTCATGGTCGCCGCCGTTCAAGCCGGGAATGCAACTGGTCGGCATTGGGGTTGGTGGCGGCGTCGGTCGCCGCGTCGGCAGCGGCGCTGGATGCATGGTCGGGGCGGGAGTAGCAACGTGTGTGGGCGCCGCGGTTGGCACAGGAGTCGGTGTCGGCAAGTTCTCCATCAGTGAGGTGGTGGCCACGAACCATTTCCCCAGAATGCCATCGCCATTGGTGTCGCCCGCGGCCTTATCACCGCTAAAGGTGTACAAGGGCCAATCGCTGTAGGTCACCTGGCGACCGCCATCGGGTAGCGGCACCGTCGTCAGCGTTCCCGGCAGGGTGACGTCCGTCGTTAGAAGCCCAGAGGGCGATCTGTACGGGATCCACGTCTGCGTGCAGGCGCCGATGCACGTGATCTGCGCGTCGTGCTCCGGTGTGAAGTAGTAGAGGGTTCGCCCGTCGCCGGTGGTGAGGAATGTACCGAGGGTCGCGTTTGTCGCGGTGTGCACGGCAGCCGCGCTTTTCGATGGCGTCGGGGGCGGCGTGCCGGCGCTCACCGCTTGACCACAGGCCGCGAGCGCGACGGCGCTCACGCCGAAAAGAATCAATCGCTTCATGCGTAACTCCTGAGTTTTTGGTTCCATGTCTTCTCTGTTCATACGGAACGCGTTACAGGAGCGGAGAGAATGTCCCGCGACATGAAACCGACACAAAGTCGCGATCGTCGGCCCTTATGCTTCGGGCATGGTTGAGCAGGCGTGGGCGGTCCTTTTTGATCGCCGGACGTATCTGAGGATCGCGTACCTGCTACTCGCGTTCCCGCTCGGGACCGCCTACTTCGTGTTGCTCGTCACGGGACTGGCGACGGGGGGCGGTCTGGCCGTCATCATCGTCGGCATCGGGATCCTGTGGCTCACGATGGAGGGCTGGTTGCTGCTCGCCCGCTTCGAACGACAGCTCGCGATTCAACTGCTCGGAGCGAACGTCCCCCCGATATCACTGCCGGCCCCCGCCGGTGAGTCCTGGCGGCAGCGGGTCGGGCGGACGCTGACGGATCGGGTGACCTGGACGAGCCTGGGGTATTTGCTGGTGGAGTTTCCGTTCGGCATCGTGAGTTTCACCCTGGTCCTGGTTCTGTTCACGGTGTCGATCGCGCTGGTGCTGGTTCCCGTGGCCTACGTGCTGCAGGTCGCCTTCAGCCCGCAGATTCCAATCCAGGTCAACTTCGAGCCGTTGATCAGCCGCAACGGGCCGCCCTTTGGAGCGCAGTTCCTCGCGTCACTGCTGCTCGGTGTCGTGGGCCTCGTCATGATCCCCGCGTCGGCGGCGGCGCTGAGCGGCCTCGGCTGGCTATGGGCGCGCTTTGCGGAGGCGACGCTCGGAATCAGCCCGAGCCAGGTGCAACTGGCCGCGGCCCAGGCGGAAGCGCGCAGCCAGCAGGTACGCGCCGAGCGCTCCGAGCAGAGCCGGCGCCAGCTGATCGTGAATGCCTCCCACGAGCTGCGTACGCCTGTCGCGAGTATCAGCGCCCACGTCGAGTCGCTGCTCAAACCCGGCCGGCCAATCGATGACGAGGTGCGAAAGTACCTGACCGTGGTGGCGACCGAAAGCGATCGCCTGGGCTCTTTGGTCGATGACGTCCTGGCACTGGCGCGGGCCGACGCGGACGAGCTGCACCTCGATATCCGTGCCGTCGACGTGCCGGCAGTCGTCGACCACGTCTGCGAAGCACTGGCTCCGCTGGCGCGCCGGGAGCGCACGATGAGCCTGTTGCACTCGTCCGCGCCCGACCTGCCTCGGGCACTCGCGGATCGGGATCGCCTGACGCAGGTCCTCACCAACCTGGTGCGAAACGCCATCAATAACACTCCGGACGGTGGCATCATCTCGGTCGAGACGGTACAGGCGGGGGATCACGTCGTGATCACGGTTTCCGACACCGGCATTGGCATCGAGCCGCAAGACCTGCTTCGGGTCTTCGATCGCTTCTACCGGACTGACCAGTCACGGGCGCGGGGCACGGGTGGGTCCGGACTGGGGCTGGCCATCGTGCGTGACCTGCTGACCGCGATGGGCGGGTCGATCGCGGCGGAGAGCACGCCGGGTGTGGGCAGCGTGTTCCGAGTTTCGCTCCGCCGGGAGGCGGCCTGATCGATGGCCTCGATCCTGATCATCGAGGACGAGTCCGCCCTCAACGACCTGATCCGAACGGAGCTGCAAGCCGAGGGCCACGTCGTCCGCCAGGCTCGTGATGGGCGGACGGCGCTGCAAATGGTGGAGGAGCAGGCGCCGCAGCTGGTCATCCTCGACTGGATGCTCCCCGGTCTCGACGGTCTATCCGTCTGCCGCCAGCTCCGAGAGAAGCACCTGATGCCGATCATCATGCTGACCGCTCGCTCCGAGGAGGTGGATCGCGTGCTCGGCCTGGAGGTCGGGGCGGACGACTACCTGGTCAAGCCATTCGGAATGCGTGAGCTCCTGGCACGCGCGCGGGCCGCGCTCCGGCGGGTCGAGCTCGACGCCAAACGCGGCGAACGCGTGGGCGCGACGCAACAGGTGATCACGCATGGGTCGCTGCGGGTCGACGTCGACGCGCACCGAGCCTCGCTCGAGGGCGTCGATCTAGGGCTAACGCCCAAGGAGTTCGACCTTCTCCTGCTTTTTGCCGCCAACCCGGGACGCGCGTTCAACCGTGAGTTCTTGATCGATCGGGTCTGGGGAGGCGAGTATGAGGGCTTCGAACGGGCGGTCGACAACCACATTCGCCGGTTGCGCGCGAAGCTCGGCGATTTCGGCGAAAAGATCACGACCGTGTGGGGGGTGGGTTATCGCTTCGTCGCCTAGGAAGAGTTCAGTCATCCGTAACCGGTCCATGAATTAGAAGGAGAAACAGAGTGTTCGCAGCGTGGGGTCGCTTCGTTTACCGGTGGCGGTGGGCCACGCTCGTCGTGTCCGTCGTGCTCCTCGGCGCATCCATCTATGGCCTGATGACGGGCGGGACGCTGGGGACCGGAAACTCCGCGACCAGCACGATCGAGGCGGACCAGGCCGCCAAGCTCATCAACGACCAGCTCAGCTCGGGCACGACAAGTGGCACCAACTTCCTCTTGATCTTCAGCAGCCTGTCCCGGCTGGCGACCGACGCCAGCTTCCGAGCAGACGTCGAAGCCTCGCTCGTGCCGATCCAGAGCGACTCGCGCGTGACCGGGGTCCAGACACCCTACAACGCTCCGAGCCCGGCCGTCGCCCAGTCCTTCATCTCGAAAGATGGGCACCGGGCGCTGGTCCAGGTGAACCTTAAAAGCAGCGAGGGGCAGCAGGCTCGCGCCGACTACGCGGCCTTGCGCGCGACCGTCCACCCCAATGGGTTGACCGTGCTCGGCACGGGCAACGTGCCGATCAACCGCGATTTCAGCGCCACACTCGAGAGTGATCTCGCGCGCGCCGAGACGGTAACGCTGCCGGTGACGTTGATCCTGCTGCTCATCATCTTCGGGACAGTCGTGGCCGCTGGCCTGCCGCTTGGAATCGGGATCTTCACCATCGTCGGCGGCCTGGCCGGGACGTTCCTGCTGGCCCGCTTCACGAGCGTCTCGCAGTACGCGCTCAACATCGTGACGTTGATCGGCCTCGCCGTCGCCATCGACTACTCGCTGTTCGTCGTCAATCGCTTCCGGGACGAGCTCGCGGCGGGAAAGAGCCGGCCGGATGCGCTGGCCATGACCATGGCCACCGCCGGTCGCGCCATCACCTTTTCGGGGCTGGCGGCGGCGGTCGGACTCTCCGCCATGCTCTTCTACCAGGGCACCTTCCTCACCTCTCTTGGTCAAGCCGGCGCGATCGTGATCGCGGTCGCGGTCTTCTACGGCCTGACCTTCCTTCCCGCCCTGCTCGCCGTGCTGGGTCCGAAGGTCAACCGCCTGGCGCTTCCCCTCGTCGGACGGCGGCGCAGCAGCGATGCCACTAGTCGAGGGTTCTGGCACCGACTCGCGACATGGGTGATGCGGCGACCAGTCGTCGTGCTGGTTCCTTCCCTGGCGTTCCTGGTGATCGCCGGCACGCCGTTCCTGCATCTGCGGCTCGCAAACGCGGGCGTCGACCAGTTGCCGTCGAGACTCGAATCACGCCAGGGCATCGATACGCTGGTTTCGAGCTTTCCCGGCCAGGATCAGACGGCCTTCGACGTTGTCGTCGATTACGGCACCAGCACACCGACAACCGCGCAGCGAGTCAGCGACCAGCAGGATCTCAGCAATCGAATCGCGGCGATCCCAGGGATCCTTCGGATGGAGGCTCCGAAAGTCGGGAAAAGCATCGTGTTCTTGACGGCGGTCAGCAACCAGAACCCCTCCAGTGACGCAGCACGGAGCACCCTGAAGATGATCCGCGCCGAGACGGCGCCGCCAGGCAGCCGACTGCTGGTCACCGGCGCCACGGCGTTCGACGTCGACGTGATCGACTTCATCATCCAAAAGACGCCGCTCGCCATTGGGTTCGTGGTGTTGGTGACGTACCTCGTGCTATTTCTGCTGACGGGTTCGGTCGTCCTGCCGCTCAAGGCGGTGATCCTCAACCTGCTTTCGATATCGGCGTCGTTCGGCGCGCTCGTGTGGATCTTCCAGGACGGGCATCTGAGCAGCCAGCTCGGGTTCACGCCGCAGTCGATCGATCCGAGCATTCCGGTCATCCTGTTTGCGATCGTGTTCGGGATGTCGATGGACTACGAAGTCTTGCTCATCAGCCGGATTCACGAGGAGTACGTGCGGACCGGCGACAACACGCACGCCATCGCCGAAGGGCTGGAGCGCAGTGGGCGCCTGATCACGGGCGCGGCCGCCATTATGGTCGCGGTCTTCCTGGGCTTCGGTCTCGCCGAAGTCGTCCTGATCAAGTCGATCGGAATCGGTCTCGCGATCGCGGTCGCGATCGACGCCACCCTCGTGCGCGCCCTGATCGTGCCGTCGGTGATGCGGATCCTTGGTCGCGCGAACTGGTGGGCGCCGGCGCCACTGCGGACTCTACATCGGCGCGCCGGGCTGGCGCGATTCGGGCACGTCGTCGAAGAGGTGGCGTAGCGGACGAGTTAGCCTAGGATCGATGGACGTCCATGTCGCGCTGCCGAATGGGCATGCCGGAGTCACGATCACGCAGCTGGTGGAGATCAGCGAGGCCGCGGAGGAACTGGGCTTCGCCGGCGTCTGGCCCCTCGATCATGTTCTCGTTGGTCCGGACCTGAAGGACCGCTATCCCTGGGTGGTCGAGCCGATGACGCTGCTCGGGTACCTGGCGGCGCGCACCCGGAAGATCCGTCTAGGGACCTCGATCATCGTGCTCGGGATGCGCAACCCATTCGTGGTCGCCAAGCAAGCCGCGACGCTCGACCTGCTTTGTTCCGGCCGCTTCACGCTCGGCCTTGGCGCCGGTTACTCTGAGCCGGAATTCCGCAACGTTGGCGCAGCCGATGTCTGGACCACAAGGGGCCCGCGGCTGGACGAGGCGATCCAGCTCTTCCGGCATCTGTGGTCGGGCGTGCACGAACCCTTTCACGGCCGTTTCTATTCGTATGACGATGGATGGTTCGGGCCGCCGCCTCCACAGGGCGCGCAGCTGCCGATCCTAATCGGTGGTCACTCCGAACGCGCGTTGAAACGCGCCGCGACCCTTGGCGACGTCTGGCAGTCGACCAGCCTTAGCCCGGAGGAATTCAAGCCGAAGGCCGAATGGATTCGCACCCACGCCGGAACGCGTCACGTCGAGGTCGGGGCTCGCACGATCCTGGTCGGCGATCCCGATGTGGTCCTCGCGAGGATCAAGGAATACCAGGCCGCCGGGGCCGAGCACGTCTGCGCCTACTTCGGCAAGCGTCCAGAGGACTTCGTGCCGGCAATGCGCACCTTCGCTCGAGAGGTCATGCCGGCCCTGTCGACTTAGTACGACCTATCGCAAGGGGATCAAGCCAACCAGCGGCCTACCAGCATCACGTCCCTGCCTTCCAGTTCCTCGTAGCCACGGTAGGCCTGGATGCGCGCCGGGATAAGACGAAAGAAGACCCAGTCGTCGCTGATGTCCCGAGGATCCCAGCCAACTGCAGACGTGAACCCTGCCGCAAGATCTCCGTCGGCATTGCGTACTTTCACGCGGTCGGCAACCGTCGCATCGATCACGATGACATCGTCCGGCGCGCCCAGCGCGAACCGGGCAATGCCGTTCGCGTCGAGATTGCGGGCCGACCGGCTGGCTGCGGTCGTGGCGATGATCATGTGATTGCCATCCCACCAGGCTGAGACCGCAATCAAGTGCGGCTTCCCGTTGGGGTCCGCCGTCGCAAGCCAGAGATCGCGTTGGCGATTCAATTCCGCCATGGTGTCGGCCTTTCGTTGCTCGACCGTTCGCCCTTCGCTCATTCGCGTGCTCCTCCTCCCCGCAGGGTTCCGGCCCATGTTAATCACATCGGATCGATAAGCTGACGCGGTGAGTGCGGCCACGCAGGTTCTGCTGATGCGCCATGCTGATGTCGAGAATCCACGACGGGTACTCTACGGTCACCTTCCAGGCTTCTACCTCAGCGCCCTCGGGCGGGCACAGGCGGCGGCGGTGGGACAATCCCTGCGCGATCGCGGCATCAAGCGGATCGTGCACAGCCCGCTGGAGCGCGCGCTTGAGACCGCCGAGATCATCAACGCACAGCTGCCGGCACCGGTGCCCCTCGAGGTGGAGCCAGCCCTATGGGAGGCGGAGTTCAGCCGCTACCTGCAGGGCGTCCCGTTCTGGCAGATCCCGATCCGGCGACCGAAATGGGTGATGCACAAGCTGCAGCGCGGCTCGCTTACGGGTGACGAGAGCATCGATGTACTAGGAGGGCGCGTGCTCAACGTCGTGCACCGGCTCGCTCGCGAGCACCCGGGCGAGGTCTCGCTGTGCATCAGCCACGCTGACCCGCTGCAGGCAGCGTGGATCCTGCTCGATGGGCGGCCGCAGAAAGAATCCGAGATGGCCCGTAAACAGGTCGGTCGAGCGGGGCGTCTCGAGGTTGAGCTCGATGGCGATCGTGTGGTCTCGACGCGTTACGTTCCGGCTCCGAAGGTCACCGCCAGCTGACGCTGACGACCTGGACCGGCTGGGCGATGCCCTTCAGGGTGACCTCGCGAGGCTCCGACAGGGCGAACTTGCACGGTTGCGCCGTGTGCCAGCTAGCGAGCACCTCTCCACCTTGGGCCGCCGCGGCGATGCGAGCCGCCTCGTGCACACCCTTGCCGCGGTAGTCGAGCCCGACCCGAGTCGCGGCCGCCTGGTGCAGCCCGATCCGAACCTGGGGCGCATAGCCATGACTGCGGCGATGCTTGGCCAGCGTCCGCTGGATCTCGACCGCGCACTCGATGGCGCGTTCGGGCTGGTCGAAGCCGGCGAAGACGCCGTCCCCGATGTGGTTGATCTCCTCGCCGCCATGCCGGCCGATCAAGCCGCGAAGCGTCTGGTCGTGCCAGCGCAGGACCTCGTTCCAGGCCTCGTCGCCCATGGCCTCGACCAGTTCGGTTGATTTCACGATGTCGGTGAACATGAAGGTGCGCGTCGCCGGGTCAGCGGCCGCCGGTTCCGCCGGGAGCTGGCCGGACTGCGAAAGCATCTGGGCGACGCGACGCTCGTCGAGAACGGCGCCGAGCCGGGCAAAGGTCGCGTGCGCCGCACGCAGTTCGAGCACGCCGCCTTCGGGGTCGCCACCCGCCTGATAGGCGGCACCCAAAGCGGCGCGCGTCAAGGCCTCCTCGTAGGGCGCGCCGACTTCTCGCCACAATGCAAGCGCCGTGCAGAAATCTCGCACGGCACTGTCAGGATTTCCTTCGGCCAGCGCGACAGCGGCACGCGCGTAGTGCGTGTGGGCCCTCAGCGCCGGGGTCGTATAGGTTGCGCTGATCGTTGCCAGCTCCGCGGCGGCGGTCGAGGCCGTCGCTCGATCGCCGGCAGCTAACGCGATTGTCACCTGTGCGGGCAGCAGGCGCGAGCGAGACGCCGGTTGGCTCTCGGCGGCCAAGCCCCGCTTGATGGCCGCCGCCGCCGCTCCAACATCGCCCTCCGCCAGGCGAAGGAGAGCCAGACCCGGATTCGGTTCCCGCCCGAGATCGTGCGCCTGGCGGAATGCATCCCCGGCCTCGACGAGGTCGCCCCGATTGAGCCGGATTTCGCCGATCTGATAGATGGCCTCGGCCGCGTAGTCGTCCCGAAAGTCAAGAACCTCGTCGAAGGCATTGCGAGCCTCTTGTTCAGCCTCCTGCCAGGCCCCCGTCAGTCGAATGACTGCCGCCCGGTGGACGCGGCACATCCCCGGGAACCCTGCGATGGTCTGGCGCTCGCACCAGCGCCGCGCCGCATCGGTCCAATCGCTGGCTCGCTTGTAGTCGGCGATCTCTTCGCAGGCGCTGATCGTGTTGCAATAGATGGCGCCGGTCGTGAGCGGTCGCAGCTCGCCGGACAGCGCGGCAACAGTTGCCTGGTCGAGCAGAGCCATCCCTTCGCCGAACTGACCCTGGGCGACAAGGGTAAGGCCCTGGTCCTGGAGGCCAAGTGCCATCAGGTCTTTGTTGCCAAACCGGGTGCCGATCTCGAGCGTTTGCTGGGCGAGCTCGAGGGCCCGCTGGTAATTGCCCGAGTTATGCGCCTGTACGCACTCGCGGCGCGTCAGGTATCCGTGTTCGATCCCGACCGGTTCATCCTTGAGCAGCCGCTGTGCCTGGCTGAACCAGGCGGCCCCGACGGCCGCAGCCTTCCGGCCCGAGTGATCTTTCGCCAAATCCAACGCGACGAGGGCGGCTCGACGGGGTTCACCGGCCTCGAGACGGATCGCAAACGCCCGCTCGCGCGCGCTGATGCACAGCTCCACCCGGCCATTCCACCAGGCAGCTTCGGCGAGGCCTTCCAGATCCGCGGCCGTTAGGCCACCGGCTTGATCGGCTGCCGTCAGGAGCTCGAAGGCCTCCCGCCACGCGTGGCGGCCGACGGCTTCGCGCCCGGCTTCCAGCGCCTTATCGAGATTGACTTGCGCCATGCTCCCGCCCCGACGGTGCCAGACATTGTCCCATTTAGCGGCCGACCGCGTAGCCTTGCATGCCGCGCGGGTTCGCGGCCGCCATGAGCTGCCCGGTTTTCGGATCCTTGCCGGCGACGGCCAAGCGGCCGAGCGACCACGCCCCATCGAGGACAAGATCGTGACCGCGGTCACGCAGATGCAAGACAGTTTCGAGCTCGAGTCGGCCCTCGGCGTGGAGTTGGCCGGGATGGGACTCGTGCGGATAGAACGAGCTGGGGAAATGGGTGCTGTGGAACATCGGGGCGTCGATCGCCTCCTGCAGGTTGAGGCCGAAGACGGAGTGGGCCAGAAAGAAATTGAGGGACCACTGGTCCTGCTGATCCCCGCCGGGCGTGCCGAAGGCCAGCCAGGGTTCGCCGCCGCGTAGCACGAGGTTCGGACTCAAGGTCGTTCGGGGCCGCTTGCCACCCTGCAATGCATTGGGATGGCCGTCGTCGAGGTTGAACATCTGGGCTCGCGTCCCCAGCCCGAAGCCGAGGCCGCGGATTACGGGCGAGCTCTGCAGCCAGCCGCCACTGGGCGTGGCGGTCACCAGGTTCCCGGCACGATCGATGACCGCGACGTGGCACGTGTCACCGAGCGGGTTGGCGAGTAGCGTCGGGTCTCCGACCGAGTGGGTTCGCTCTCGACCGGCGGCGGATTGATGGGCGAAGCGTGGGAGGACAGGTTGGCGGCCGCTCACCGATCCAGGTCGAAGGTCGAGCGATGCGCGGTCGGTGATAAGCCGGCGACGCTGCGTCGCATAGCCTTGTTCGAGGAGGGCCGCCAGTGGCACATCGGCGAAGTCAGGGTCGCCATACCAGGCCTCGCGATCGGCAAAGGCGAGCTTTGCCGATTCGATGACGGTATGGATGTGGTCGGCGCTGAGAAAACCCATGGATTGGAGGTCGACCTCTTGGAGTAGCGCCAGTTGCTGCAGGAAGACGGGACCCTGGCCCCAGGGCGCCGTCTTGTGCACGGTGGCGTCCTGGTAGGTGAAATGGGTTGAGGGCTCGTAGCGCGCACGCCAACCGGCAAGATCGGCGGCCGTTAGGAGTCCTGGGTGGCGTTCGCCTGTGCTGTCGATCGCGGGAACTCGGCAAGCCGCGTCGATCGCTTCGGCCACGAAGCCTTCGTAGAAGATCCGTCGGGCGGCCTCGATCTGGCGGTCTCGGTCCGTTTCGGCGCCTTCGGCCTCGTCCAGGATTCGCTGGTAGGTGCGGCCGAGATCAGGATTGCGAAACGTCGTGCCCGCCTCCGGGACACCATTAGTAAGGTAGATGCGAGCGGACTCGAGCCACTCGCTTTGGAAGATCGGCGCCACGTGCGCGATCGCCTGCGAAATCGCGGCTACGATCGGGTATCCGCCGGTCGCGTATTCGATCGCGTACTGGAGAACGTCGCGTAGGCGCAACGTGCCGTGCTCGCTGAGCAGCATCAGCCAGGCCCCGAAGGCTCCCGGAACGCACGCGGCCAGCAGGCCGGTTCCGGGAATGTCGTCCAGCCCGAGTTCTCTAAAGCGGCTGATGCTGGCCGCCCTGGGCGCCGGCCCCTGGCCGCAGATGACCTCGACCGTCGTGCGGCGTGCGTCCCAGAGAATGATCGGCAGATCACCACCTGGGCCATTGAGGTGCGGCTCGACGACCTGGAGAACGAAGCCGGCGGCAACCGCCGCGTCGAAGGCGTTGCCGCCTCGCTCGAGGATCGCCATGCCCGTCTGCGAGGCGAGCCAGTGTGTCGAGCTCACCATCCCGAAGGTTCCTCGCAATTCCGGACGGGTCGTGAACATCTCAGCTGGCTTGGGCAAGGGCGTCGGTGAACTGGCTCTGATAGAGCGTGTAGTAGAAGCCATGTCGTGCGAGCAGCTCGGCATGGCTACCTTGCTCGACGATCTTGCCTTGATCCACGACGACGATGTTGTCGGCGTTGCGGATGGTCGAGAGCCGGTGCGCGATCACGAAGCTGGTTCTGCCCTGTCGAAGTCGCGACATCGCCTCCTGGATCTGGACCTCGGTGCGCGTGTCGACACTGCTGGTCGCCTCGTCCAGGATCAGGACGGGTCGATCGGCCAGGAAGGCTCGGGCGATGGTCAACAGCTGCTTCTGCCCGGCGGAAATGTTTGAGGCGTCGTCGTTCAGGACCGTGTCGTAGCCGTCGGGGAGCGTACGAATGAAGTGGTCGGCATGCGCCGCCTCGGCGGCCCCCACGATTTCTTCCGTTGTCGAGCCCAGTTTGCCGTAGGCGATGTTGTCGCGGATGGTGCCAGTGAAGAGCCAGGTGTCTTGCAGCACCATGCCGAACACGCGACGGACGTCATCGCGGCTGACGTCGCGCGCGTCGACGCCATCCACAAGGATCCGCCCGTCGTCGATCTCGTAAAACCGCATCAGCAAGTTGACGATCGTCGTCTTTCCGGCTCCGGTTGGGCCAACGATCGCGATGGTCGATCCCGGCTTCGCCTCCAGACTGAAATCCGTGATCAGCGGCGTTTCGGGCTCGTAGCGGAACGCAACGTTCTCGAGCGCCACGCGGCCTTGTGGGTCGGCGGCTAGTGATGTCACGACGCGGTCCGGGACTTCTTCCTCGGCGTCGAGGAACTCGAAGACCCGCTCGGCCGAGGCCAGGCCGGACTGCAGCAGGTTGAGCTGGCCGGCGAGTTGGCTGATCGGCATCGTGAACTGCCGGGAGTACTGGATGAACGCCTGGACGTCGCCAAGGGTGATGGCTCCCGAGGTCACCAGGTAGCCGCCAAGCGCGGCGATCACGACGTAGTTTAGGTTGCCCAGGAATTGCGTCGCGGGCTGGATGATGCCGGACAGGAATTGCGCTCGGAAGCTGGCCTCGTAGAGCGCCTGGTTCTGTTGGTTGAAATCCTCGATCGCCTTCTGGCGCCGCCCGAAGACCTGCACCAGGGCGTGGCCGGTGTGCATCTGCTCGACGTGGCCGTTGAGCGTACCGGTCCGTGCCCACTGGGCGGCGAATTGCTTTTGCGATCGCCGCGCGACGAGCAAGGTCACCACGATCGAGAGCGGCACCGTGATCAATGCGACCGCTGCCAGCACCGGACTGATCCAGACCATCACCGCGAGCACACCCACGATGGTCAGCGTCGATGTGAGGATCTGGGTCAATCCCTGCTGCAGGGTGGTCGAGATGTTGTCGATGTCATTGGTGACCCGGCTGAGCAGGTCGCCGTGCGGATGGCTGTCGAAATATTTCAGGGGCAGCCGCGCCATCTTCGCCTCGACGTCCTTTCGAAGGCCAAAGACCGTGCGTTGCGCCACGCCGGCCATGATGTAGGCGAGCAACCAGTTGAGCGCCGCGCTCAGGAGGTAAACGAGCGCCGCCAGTTCAAGGATCTGGCCCAGCAAGGTGAAGTCGATGCCGTGCCCGGGCACGACGTTGGCGCCGGCGACGAGGTCGGCGATCTGGCCCTTCCCGTGGGCGCGGAGCTGGGCCACCACCTGCGCCTTGGTCAGACCGGCCGGCAGGCCCTTACCCAGCACGCCGTCGAAGATGACGTTGACCGCGTTGCCGATGATCTTTGGCCCGATCACTGAAAAGGCCACGCTGCCCAGGGCCAGCAACGCGGAGACGACGATGCGAATTCGTTCGGGGCGCAGCCGGGCCAGCAATTGGCGGAGGGTCTTGCCCAGGTCTTTGGTCTTCGCCGGGGGTGGTCCCATGCCGAACATGCCGGGCCCGCCAAAGCCTCGCCCGCCGGGCCGTGCCGGCGCGCCGCGCTGGGCCATCACGCGACTTCCTCCTCGCCGAGCTGGGACGCCACGATCTCGCGGTACGGCTCGCTGGTCGACATCAACTCTTGATGCGTGCCGATCCCGACGATGCGCCCCGCGTCGAGGACGATGATCCGGTCGGCGTGCAGGATGGTGCTGACCCGCTGGGCGACGATAACCACCGTCGCATCTCTGGCTTCAACCTTGAGCGCGGCACGCAGCCGCGCGTCCGTGCCGGCATCGAGCGCCGAGAAGCAATCGTCGAACAGGTACAGGGGTGGTCGTCGCACCAGCGCCCTGGCGATCGCGAGGCGCTGGCGCTGACCGCCGGATAGGTTGGTCCCACCCTGGTCGATCTGCGCCGCCAGCTGATCGGGCATCGCGGCGACGAAGTCGCGCGCCTGGGCGACCTCGAGCGCGTGCCAGAGATCCGTCTCGGTCGCGTTCTCGTTCCCGAAGCGCAGGTTGTCGGCGATCGTGCCGCGGAACAGGTAGGCCTGCTGGGGGACGAGCCCGATGTCGCGCCAGAGCGTGTCGAGCTTCTGGGCGCGGACGTCGACCTCGTTGACGAGCACCGCGCCGCTGGTCGAGTCGTAGAAGCGTGGAACCAGGTTGATCAGCGTCGTCTTTCCCGAACCCGTGCCGCCGATGATGGCCGTCGTCGCGCCTCGGTGAAGCTGGAATGAGAGCTCGTGCAGCACCGGCTTCTCCCCTCCCGGATATCCGAAGGTGACGCTGCGGAACTCGACCGCGCCCGTCACGCTGGCGGGCTCGATCGCGTTCGGCGGGTCGACGATGGAGGGCTCGGTGCGGATGACCTCCTCGAGCCGCGTCGCGCTCGCCGCCGCACGTGGCACGAAGATCACCATGAACGTCGCCAGCATGATGGCGAAGAAGATCTGGAGGATATAGGCGAGGAAGGCGATCAGGTTGCCAACGCTCAACTGGCCGCCGTCGATCAGGTGGGCGCCGAACCAGACGACGGCGACGCTCGACATGTTCATGATCGCCAGCAGGGCTGGCAGTGCCAGCGCGAAGATCCGGTTCACCCGCAACGCGGTCCCGGTCAGATCCGCGTTGGCCGTTTGAAACCGGTCTTGCTCGTGCTCGGTGCGATTGAAGGCTCGGATGACGCGCACGCCCGTGATCTGCTCCCGCATCACCTGGTTGATGCGGTCGATCTTGACTTGAAGTGATTGAAATAGTGGAACGGCGAAAATTATCAATGTCCCGATGACCCCCACCATCAGGGGAACGGCCACGATCAGAATCGCCGACAGCCTCACGTTGGTGCGCAACGCAAGGATCACGCCGCCAACACCCATGATGGGAGCGATCACCATCAGCGTGAGGGCCAGCTGGACAAAGATTTGCACCTGCTGGACGTCATTCGTATTTCGAGTGATCAGGGAGGGCGTCCCGAATCGGTTCATCTCCTGGGCGGAGAACTGCTGCACGCGTTCGAAGACCGCGCGTCGCACGTCGCGGCCAAGCCCCATCGACGCCCGGGACGCGTAGTAGACACCGATGATCGCGAGGATTCCGACGACGACGGTCAAGGCGAGCATCACGCCCCCGATCCGCCAGATGTAGCCGATGTTGCCCCTGGCGACGCCGTTGTTGATGATGTCGGCGGTGAGGTTGGGCAGATAGAGGTTCGCGATCGATTGGATCAGGAGGAGGATCACGACCACGATCACCTCGAAGGCGTACGGGCGCAGATAGCCCCTCAAAAGCCGGATCAGACCGCCCATTGCCCGCTTGATGATATCGTCGGCGGACAGAAAATGGAGGCGTACATCTGCCGGACCTGCGGCGTGCAGCAAGCGCCGACCGAGCGTGCACCGGCGGCGTGCGCGATCTGCGACGACGAGCGCCAGTACGTGCCGCCCGCGGGTCAGCAGTGGGCCACGCTGGCGGAGCTGCGCGCCGAGGGCCACCGGATCGAGGTGCGCGACCTCGAACCGGGCCTGACGGGCATCGGCGCGAATCCGCAGATCGGGATCGGTCAGCGCGCATTGCTGGCCCAGACGCCGACCGGCAACTTCCTCTGGGACTGCCTCGGATTCATCGATGAGGAGGGCGTCGCGGCGGTGCGGGCCCGGGGCGGCCTACATGGGATCGCGATGTCGCACCCACATTTCTATGGCGTCTGCGTCGAATGGAGTCGGGCGTTCGAGGGCGCTCCGATTTACATCCCGACGGCGGATCGTCAGTGGGTGATGCGACCCGACCCGGCGATCCGCCACTGGGACGGTGCGATCGAGCCGCTGCCGGGCG
>Ga0209009_1000239_pt1 | contig 22030 bp, 18 predicted proteins | sample BlaSpr_A8_OM3_M2_FD_187979 | JGI IMG/M metagenome (GOLD analysis project Ga0209009, IMG submission 187979) | Forest soil microbial communities from Thunder Bay, Ontario, Canada - Black Spruce, Ontario site 2_A8_OM3_M2 (SPAdes) (version 2) | ecosystem: Environmental > Terrestrial > Soil > Boreal... | reverse complement strand
CGACGCTTGCCGTCATCGCCGCCACTCTGGAGATCCGCGACTATGGGGCCGGGAATGGCGCGGCGATCTCGCTGACCTGGACCGCGTGCGCTGCAATCCTCGTCGCCGCGGGCGCACGCTCGCGGTCGTGGCTCCTGCGCTGGGAAGGGCTGGCACTCTTCGCCATCGCGATCGCGAAGGTCGGACTCGTCGATCTCGCATCACTCGAACTCACCTATCGCGTGATCTCGACGCTCGGTTTGGGCTCGGTGCTGGTGGCGGTCGCCGCATGGTATCAGCGCCGGCCGGCGATTGCGGAAGAAGAGTCGTGATCTCGTTGCCGCCGGCCGCGTTTTTCGCGACCGTTCCGACCTGGCGGGCGTGGCACTTTGATCTTCCATTAAAGCCGAGTGCAAGGCGAGAGACGTACGTTCGCGTCCTTCTCCCGCCGTCGGTAGATCCGGGTTCGGGCGGAACCTATCCCGATCTGCGCGTCGTCGACGACCGCGAACTGGAAGTCCCGTACGCACTGGACGCCGAACGGCCGCCGGCGGACGGCGACGAGCGATCGGTGCAAGTCAGCGACGTCGGCTTCGTGACACATGCCTTTACGGAAGCGACGCTCGACCTCGGAACGTCGGGCGCAGTGCACGACGCGATCAAGCTTAAGACCTCGGAGGCGACATTCTTCGTCCCCGTCGAGATCGCGTCGAGTGACGACCGGAGAACCTGGCGCACGCTGCGGCGCGACGCAATGATCTACCGGGTCTCGCAGGACGGGAGCGAAGACACGATGGTTCGCTACCCATCCTCGCGTGCCAGGTGGTTGCGGGTGCGCGTGCTCGAGCCGCGTCATCCCTTCGACCTGCAAGGTGCCTCCATCATCGGCGCGGATCGAGTACCGCCCGAACACGTGGTCCGCCTGCGCGTCGATGCTTTGCCGCAACCTTCGGAGGATCCGAACGAAGAGACGTGGCTCTTCGACGGTCGCGGAAGACGAATCAGTGTCCTGGCGGTTGCGTTCGATGCCAAGCAAGCGACGTTCGAGCGGAACGTTCGCATTCAAGCAAGCGACGACGGGGAGCACTGGTACGAGGCCGGCAGCGGCAAGATAGCGCGTTTCGCGACCGGCGAGCCTGCGGTGCGCATCCCTTTTGGCGAAACCTATGCGCGTGCATTTCGCGTCGTCGTCGACAATCGTGACGACCGTCCCGTAAGCGGCCTCGCGCCTCGACTCTACGGACGGCAACGCTTCTTGATCTTTCGCGCCGATCCGAAACGCCGCTACCGTCTGCTATGGGGGAATCCGACGGCGGCGGCGCCCGAGTACGACCTCCGCGCAAAACTCGACCACGAAGACTGGTACGCGACGCCGCTTGACGTCGTCGAGGCGATTCGGCCGGCACGTTTGCATTCGGTAACCGACGCTTTGAGCGGGCCTCTCATTTTCTCAGGCGCATTGCTTGCGTGTTGCGTCGTACTCGGAGCTTTGACTTTACGCGTATTGCGAGAATGACGGTACACTGGTAGTACACGGCGAAGGAATCATCGTGCCGAGCGCGAGCCTTTCAATCGCCTGCTTGATTGTTGGTGCGTGCGATCCGACGGCACGATGGTAGTCTCGACAATCACTCGATAGTAGGGTCTGTAGCTTGCGATATATTTGGACGGCATTTTCGGTCGTCGCTGTGGCGTCAGTGGTTTCCGCGTGTTCGAGCTCCGCAACGGTCGATCGCGCGGCTGCGGTACCGCCTTCGACGGTCGCCATCGCCTTTATCATCACCAAGCCGTCGACCCAGAGCGGCGTGAGAATCCCGGCGTTCGTATCCCCGAATGCCCAGTCCGCATCGATCACAATCACGGGCCCGAGCGGAACGAAATACGGTCCATTCGTCGGCAACTGTTCGGGCAACAATTGTTCCCAGACCGTCAACGCGCCCTTCGGCGTCGATACCTTCGCGGTCGCGCTGTATTCAGGAGCGAACGCCACCGGCACGCTGCTTTCGAACGGGACCCTTACGGCCAATATCCTCGCCGGTCAGTCCAATACGGTTTCGGTGACCTTCAATCCGATCGTCGCCAGCGCGGCCGCGACCTTACCCCTGAGCGTGCCGGCCGGAACGCCGACCTCAATTCCCGTCACGGTGATCCCATATGATGTGAGCGGCGCCGCCGTCGTCGGTCCGGGCGTCTATCAGGATCCCAACGGGAATCCGGTGACGGTTTCGGTGTCGGTGACGGACCCTAGCGGCCACGTAGCGCTAAGCGGTAACGGAAGTTTTACGAGCGGCTCGCCGACGGCGACCTTGTCGTACGACGGTACGCCGCCGCACCTTTTCGCGACGCCGAAGTTCAACGTTTTTGTGAACGGCAACCTCGTGATCTCGTATGCGATCGCGTTCAGTCCCTCGACTGTCGGGTCGCCGATTCCGATAACCGCGAGCGGGCAGAGCGTTACCGCGATGACCGAAGGTCCCGACGGCAACATCTGGGTGTCGATGGCGAACCCTGCGCAGATCACGAAGTACTCGGTCGCAGGCGGAGCGATCGCCAATTACCCCTTGCAATTCGCAGACGCCGATCCGACCTACATCATCGCCGGCGGCGACGGCGCGCTGTGGTTTTTCGAGCAGAACCGAAATAATTTCGGGCGTTCGACGACCTCGGGCGGCATTACCGAGTATCGCGTCGCGTACCAGGCTTACGACCTGGTCAAAGGCGTCGACGGAAACGTCTGGTTCTTTACGACCCAGAGTCCGCCGCTGGTCGGGAAGATTACGACGGCGGGAGCGGACACGACCTACGCAATCACCGGCTACACGCCGACTGCGACGAACGGCGGGTTGTCGCCGGGTCCGAATAACCGTATGTGGATGTTCTTCAACTGCTGCACGCATAACGATTCGGTCAGTTTAGCCAGCATCGCGCCCGACGGTACCGGTTTCAGCGGGTCGCAGCTCAATCTGCCCGCACCGCCGAACGATCAAACTGACGGCGGCGGCAAGATACTCGGGATGTACTACTCTCAGCCGAGTGGGGTCTTTTATGGGCTTGAAATCGCGGACATTAACCACCAGTATTACCTGTATGCTGAAACTTCGAGTGGGACCGCAACGATCACTAATACCTTTCCCAGTTTCAACTACTCTTTGACGGTTGAACCATTCGGTGACGGCATAGCGTTTGTGAACTATAACAATTTATTCCAGATTTTCAACTTCCTCGCTTTTGACTCAGCCGGTACTGCGAGTTTCAGCAAAACGACGCTCGTTCCAATACTGTTCGCGGCGCCGGGCGGGGATGGTTTTGTGTATTTCTTCGTCCCTGCCAACGGACAGATCAGCCCCGCCGGTTTGCAAAAGTTTGCGTATTAGCGAAAGATTAGAACCAGCTCGTCATAAAGCGGATATCGATATTACTTTGCGGCACTATTGGTGGAATTCAATGAATAGCAGTCTATCCCGTGCCTGCGCTATCGTCGCATGCAGTATCGTCTTTTCCGCGTGTTCGTCGGCGACGTCGCAAGAGTCGCCCTCGCAAAGCGCCGTCCAGTTGAACACGCCGCAGTCGGTGTCTCCGGGCTCGATCGCGCCCGCACCGATGGCGCGCACTGCGATTCTGCCGCCGAGCGTGATGCAGTCGGCGACGGTGCGCAAGACCCAAAGCGATATTGCGAACCTCAGTTACACGCAGATCCCCGGTGCGGCCAGCTTTGCGGCCGCGGCCCCGGACAGCTCGCTCTATGTGCTCTCGAACCAACCCGGCGGGGGCGACAAGTACATCTGGCATTACAGCAGCGGCAGCTGGACGAATATTCCGGGCTTGGCCGCGCGCCTCAGCGTAGCACCCAACGGGACGCTCTTCGCGATCAATTCCGGCGGCGGTGCGTATTCGTATAGCAGCGGAACGTGGACGGCACTTGGCGGCGGCTGCCGAGATCTCTCGGCCGCGGCGGACGGCTCGCTCTACGTCATCTCCAACACCGGCGGCTCCGACGGCGCGATCTGGCATTTTGCCTCGGGCACGTGGACGCAGCAGCCGGGATCGGGGAACCGCATAGCCGCTTCGTGGGACCCCAATAGCCACGCCGTGCCCGGCGGCACGATCACGCCCGGTGGTTTCTACGTCGTCACCTCGCAAGGCTCGATCTATTACCTGGCCTCGTCGGGCTACATCCAAGTTTCGGGGACCGCTTCATCGGTCGCCCCGATCACCGGCGGTGTGTTCGCGCTCGGCTATCCGGCCGATCTTAACAACGGCAACATCATCTATTATTACAACCTAGATATTCCGGGCTGGAGCGTCAGAGGCGGCTCGGGAATCAGTATCTCGAGCGACAGCAGGACGCTCTACGTCATCGCTCCGTCGGGTGCAATTTATTCGTCCGCGGTCGTGCCGACGTGCACCAGCGGAACGGCGACGATTTCGTTTAGCCCGCAGTGCCTCGCGTTCTACAGCCCGACCGGGCCGTCGCAGTCGTTCACGGTGAGCGAGAACGGATACAGCGGGACGTTCTCGATCGTGCAAGCGAGTTCGACCTGCCTAACGAGTCCGCCGATCGCTACGATCTCACCGACCTCGGGGGCCACGATGTTCAGCGTCTCGCCGCAACAGTTGGGGCTTTGCACGTTCGTAGTCATGGATACGATCGGTAACCAAGCCACCTTCAACGTCTCGGTTTCGACGGTCACGGTCGTCGGACAATAGCGTGGAACGCCTCTGGGCGGCGTTTTCCACGGTCGCCCTGGCGGCGGTGATATCCGCGTGTTCGAGTTCCGCAACGGTCGATCGCCCGGCTGAGGCGCCGCCTTCGACGGTCGCCATCACGTTCATCATCAACAAACCGGCGACCCAGAGCAACGCCAGAATCCCCGCGTTCGTATCGCCGAATGCTCAGTCTGCGTCGATCGCGATCACAGGCCCGAACGGAGCGAAATCGGATCCGTTCGTCGGCAACTGTTCCGGGAACAATTGTTCCCAGACGGTCAAAGCGCCGTTCGGCGTCGACACCTTTGCGGTCTCGCTCTATCAAGGGATGAACGCTACCGGCACGCTGCTGTCGAGCGGTTCGGTGACGGCCAACATCGTCGCCGGTCAGACCAATACCGTTTCCGTGACCTTTAATCCGATCGTCGGCAGCGCGGCGGCGACCGTGGCGGTCGTGCCGGCCGGAACGCCTACGTCGATTCCCGTTTCTGTGATCGCTTACGATCCGAGCGGCGCTTCTATTATCGGCCCAGGCGTCTATCAGGATGCGAACGGGAATCCGGTGACGGTTTCGGTTTCAGTAACCGATCCGAGTGGTCACGTGGCCCTGAGCGGCCCGGGCACGTTCACGACCGGCTCTCCGTCGACCACGCTCTCGTACGACGGCACGCCGCCGCATTTGTTCTCCGCGAAGCTCAACGTTTTCGTGAACGGCAACTTGGTCACGTCATACGCCGTCACGTTCACGCCCTCGCCCGTCGGTTCGCCCATTCCGATCGGCGCCGCCGGCCAGACCGTGACCGCTATGACCGAAGGTCCCGACGGGAATATTTGGCTGTCCATGGCGACCCCGGCACAGATTACGAAATACGCCGTGACGGGCGGCACGGTTGCGAATTACCCGTTGCAATTCTCCGATGCCGACCCGACGAGCATCACGCTCGGCGGCGACGGCGCTCTGTGGTTTTTCGAGCAGAACAGAAATAATTTCGGACGTTCGACGACCTCGGGTGGCATTACCGAGTACCGCGTTGCATATCAAGCCTACGATCTCGTTAAGGGCGTCGACGGCAACGTCTGGTTCTTCACCACGCAGAGTCCGCCACAGGTCGGGAAGATCACCTCGGCCGGAATCGACACCACCTATTCGCTTCCCAGTGGATACACGCCGACCTCATCTAACGGCGGGCTGTCGCCGGGTCCCAACGGCCGAATGTGGATGTTCTTCAACTGCTGCAGCGCCGCCGATTCAGTCAGTCTCGCCGGCATCGCGACCGACGGCACCGGGTTCACCGCGTCGCAACTAACGCTGCCCGCACCGAACGGCGTTATTAACTATGACGGTGGCGGCAAGATCGTCGGGATGTCGTATTCTCAGGCCGACGGCGTTTTCTATGGACTGGACTACCAGTACGCTTTCACGCAAGCTCTCTTCGCGGTAAGCCCCACCGGCACGGGAACGGTTCCGTATTACCTTTTCAATCATAGCGGTCAGTTCGTTACTGGGCCATTCGGAGACGGAATATTCTTCGCGGTTGTCAATTCGCTCCCGGCAGCGAACGGTACGCAATTCCTCGGAATTAATTCCACGGGTACCGCGAACTTCACGGCGAGTAGTTTGAACAAGTACAACCTGGTCGGAGTCGCACCGGGCGGCGACGGATTCATTTATTTTTGCTACTCGGGTCAACTGATCAAGTTTGCGTATTAGGCGGCATGGCGGCGGAGCGCCGCGCGGGAAATGTGCGCCGAAACGGTCAAGAGAGCCGCATGGCTGACGTCACGATCGAAGGCGATTACCTCGACATCAAGCTGTCGCTGCTCGACGAGCTGCTGGCCTTTCACGGCTCGTTTCATATCCCGCTCGCGCACGTCACCAACGCCTACGTGAGCAATTTCGAGGATCTCGAATTGCAATTCCGGCTGCTGGGGACGGGGCTCGGCTACCTCAAGACGGCGGGCATCTTCGCCAACCCAGCCGGGATCATCTTTTGCGATCTGACCGGCGAAGCGGATTGCTTGGTGATCGACACGCGCGGCGAACGGTTTCCGAAAATCGCCGTCACGCTCGGCAAGGATGCCGATCCGAACGCGCTCGCGCACGAGATCATGAGGCGCCTCCCCGATTCGGGCCCGGTAGAGTGACGGCGTCGCAACCACCGGGAAGCACCGGGCTTCCCGGTTTGGGTGAAACGCTGGCGTTCGTCAAGGATCCGTTCGGATTCATCCAGGAGCGGCGCGCTCGCTACGGCCGCGTGTTTCGTACGAGTCTCCTCGGGCGTAGCACGGCCATTCTGACCGGCCCCGAGCCGATCGAAGCGTTCTATGATCCCCAGAACGTGATGCGCAACGGTGGGAATCCGTCGAACGTGCAAACGCTCTTCGGCGGGACGGACGTCATCAACAACCTCGACGGGTCCGCCCATCTACGACGCAAAGAATCGGTCAGCGCGGCGCTCTCCCGCGAAGCGATCGACGCCTACGTGCCGGTGCTGACGCGTTTCATCGACGAAGCGTTCGCGCGCTGGACGAGCGAGGCGGAGATCGTTTGGAACAACGAACTCAAGCGGCTCGCGATCGAGACGCTTGGCGCCGTCTTTGCTAGCCTCGAATCAGGACCCGATCTCGTTGTATTGGTGAAACGATGCGAAGCCATCGCCGCTGCGTTCACCGCGTTACCGATTCCCTTGCCCGGCACGGCTTTTTCGAAGGGCGCGCGCGCGAAAGACGAGGCGCTCGCGTACTACCGAAATCTGGTGCGCGCGCACCGAGAGCGGACGTACGACGACGGGCTGGCGCGCATGCTCGCCGCGCGCACAAGGGACGGCACGACGATCGCGGATGAAGATGCCCCCGGCGAACTCCACCACCTGTTCCTTGCCGGTTACATCGTCTTCGCGCAATTCGCCGCGACGATCGTCCACCTGACCGAGCGTCCCGACGTTCGCGATCGCCTCGCCGCCTCGGTGGCGACGCTCTCCGACGCGCCAAGCGCCGCCGAGCTAGCCGCGAACGCGTATCTCATCCGAGTGGTCGACGAGGTGCGCCGATTGACGCCGGTCGTGCCGTTCGTGATCGGAAAATCGCGGCGCTCGTTCGTCGTCGACGGTTTCGTCATCCCGGCCGGTTGGATGGTCGCAGCCGCCGTCTGGACGAACGATCGCGAGGCCGCGAGCTTCAGCGACCCCGAACGTTTCGATCCCGAACGTTTCGGCGAACGCGCCGAGCAGGCGGCGCATCCGTACGCTTACACGCCGCAAGGCGCGGGCCCGTCGGACGGACACCGCTGTCCCGGCTTCGATCTCACGACGGTCTTCATGGCGCTGTTCGCCACCCGGCTCGTCCGCGGATTTCGCTGGGTCTTGCCCGCGCAGAATCTCACGCCGAATTGGACCGTTATTCCACCGGTGCCGCGCGATGGTCTCCGCGCCATCGTCCGTCCGCTAAACCAGAGGGGCCCTAACGGAGATCGAGAACTCCCCCTGCCGTGAAGCGCCCGCGATCTCTGGGACTCTTAGTCTTGGGGACTGTGTTCCTTTTCTCGACGGCGACGAACCATTCAGCGCAGGCCTAAAACGACGACGCTCCCGATCATATGGGGATGGAACGAGCAGTAGTATGCGTACGTCCCCGGCTTATCGAACACTCGCGTAAACGTCTCCCTGGGTGAGAGCGATCGTGCGCCGGCGATCCCATCCCGGAATGTAACCGTGTGGGCCGGTCATCCGGGGAAGTCGTGGCAGGCGTACCACGAGTATGATAAATATCTCAACGACCCTGACTCCTCGCCGCGTAGCCCTCTTTGCCTTTTCGGTTGCCTTGGTGGCGTCGACTACGACATTGAAGGCCCAAACGACGCCGCAAACGTCGAAGCTGGCGACCTACATCTGCCGTCCGGCGCAGGCCGACGAAACCGCGACAGCAACCATGGTTGCCGGCGCGACCAAACTTGAATGCCGGCCGTTCGCGGTCAGCATGCGTATGAGCGACGGTTCAATGAAGATCATTGGTAATACGACGGTTAAGCCGCAGTCGGGCCCGGATCTATCACACGCGCTAACCGCGCAGCAAATACAGGAAGCCTGTGCCAGCTGGCTCTATCAGGTTTTGAAAATCGAGCCCGCGACCTTACACACGCCTTAGTGCGATCGGCCGTAGGTAACGGAGAACAGGCGGGATAAGGGACGCGTGTCGGACGCTGGAGGGCCGACCGATGCGCTTCCTCTTGCTCATAGCGGCGCTGTCCTTAACTGCCTCGCCGTCGCTGTCTGGTAACCCCGTATCGCCGTCAGCGCAATCTGCGCCGGCGACAGCGACTGCGATTCGAGCGAACGATAATCGCGTACCGGCTGGGCAGTTCGCTCGGCACGAGTTGCACTTGTCGCTCGAGGCGCGCTGGGGCAACTGGTATCCCGATGGCCCAAAGGGCGCAGTCGTGCCGATCCAAGCCTTCGCCGCGACCGGCGAAACGCCACAAATCCCCGGCCCGCTGATCCGCGTCCCTGAGGGGACGGTAGTGGTTGTGCGAGTTCGCAATGCAATCGCCGGCTCGCGCTTGACCGTGCACGGTCTCATGGATCGCCCGGCGTTGCGCGATCGACCCTTCGAGGTTCCGTTTGGGCAAACGCGCGTCATCCGATTTCATGCCGGAGCCCCGGGGACGTACTATTATTGGGCCTCGACTACCGGAGCGTTGATTACTCGACGTCTTGGCGCGGATTCTCAATTGAGCGGCGCCGTCGTGATCGATCCGCGCAATGCCGGCGCGCGAGCCCCGCGAGATCGGATCTTCGTGATCGGGCAATGGATCAACGTTCTGACCCCTAAGCGCGGACCCGATTTTAAATACGAACTGGACGTCATCAACGGGAGATCGTGGCCGGCTACCGAGCGACTCTCCTATGCTCAAGGTGCGACGGTCCGCTGGCGTGTGATCAATGCCGCTTTCGGCCTGCACCCACTGCACTTGCATGGATTCTATTTTCGCATCGATTCGCGCGGCGATGGCACCGCCGACGTGATCTATCGACGCGACCAAGATCGCGACCGCCGTGTCACCGAACTGATTCAGCCGGGCAGGACGTTTTCGATGACGTGGCGAGCTGCGCGCGCCGGTAATTGGCTCTTTCATTGTCATCTGACGTATCACACGATTGCACACTTGCCGATCGCCGAAATGCTGACCGGCAAACAATTGACGGACGACATCCGATACGAAAATGATATCCTGCGCAAGGGCGTAACGGGCGGCCTCATCCTGGCCCTTTCGATTCACGGCAGCGCTCGCAGGCTTGTCGAGCCGTCTGCTTCGCGGCACCTCACGTTGCTCGTCGAACCGGCGCCGGACGATCGTGCCGACGCGCCTTCGTTCAGATACGTCCTCGACGAGGCTGGAAAGAAGGTCACCGAGCCGGGTGCGGCCGGGCCCCCGATCGTGTTGACTCGAGGCGTTCCCGTCGCGATAGACATTGCCAATCGGTTACAAGAGCCGACGGCGGTTCATTGGCACGGCATGGAAATAGGAAACAGCTTCTACGATGGTGTGGCTGAGTACAGCGGCGAAGGCGATCACCGGGCTCCGATGGTCGATCCCGGTCAAACCTTCCAGGTCCATATGGTGCCCCCGCGCGCCGGCACGTTCATCTATCACACGCATTTGAACGACGTGTGGCAGCTGCGCGGCGGGCTGGCAGGGCCGCTCATCGTGCTCGAGCCTGGCGAAAAATTCGACCCGTCGACCGATCATATCTTCACGATCTCGACGACGCACTCGCTCGACGACAGCCTAAAGATCTTTGTCAACGGGGTCTTTCAGCCGCCGCCGCTGACGGTACGTGCCGGCGTTCCGCAGCGGTTGCGTTTCATCAACATAACGACGTTTTGGGTTCGCGCGATCGTCTCGCTCAGCTCCGGCAATCGCACGTTGCAATGGCAACCGCTGGCCGTCGACGGCGCCGACCTTCCCGAAGCGCGGCGTACTCCACAGGCGGCGGTGCAAACCGTCACGATCGGCGCGACGCGAGATTTCATCTTTACGCCGGCCCGCGGTACGGCACTTCTTCAGATATGGAAGGGCCCCAAAAACCTCGGCGTGACGATTCCGGTAAACGCAATTTAGGGCGAGAAAACCCCGGTGCAAAAGAAGGGGGGAAGCGATGAGTAAAAAGAGGCCGGGGGCGTGCGGCATATTGCATGTGGCTCAATGGCGCTTTCGCCTCAGGTTCAGAGGAGGGCAGCAGTGGAGCGCCCTGGCGTCGTGGAACCGAGCAGTACGCCCCGCGATGGGTGCGAGTCCACGGGTTCGACACGGAGAAACGTTATGCGTAACGCGATTGTCCTTTTTTCCGTCGGAGCACTGCTCACGACGGTTGGGTGCGCGGGCGGCACGCGCTCGATCCCGGGCGCGACGAGCGCGGCGCAAAGCACGACGAGCGCAGCCCAGAGCACGACGCGCGAAGCGCTCTCCGAGTCGCCGGCGTCGGAGGACGACGGGACCGCTTGTCAGGCGCGCGACGGCGAGCAGAATCGGGCCGATCGGTGCCGCCTCTTCGTTGCGAACGCCGGCGGCAACACCGTGACGAAGTATCCCTTGAACAACCTCGCGGCTTCCCCGACGGTCATCTCGAAGGGCGTCGTCTCCCCGATAGCGCTAGCGTTCAATCCGTCCGGCGACCTCTTCGTCGCGAACTGTGACATATCGTGTGGCGGAGGCGCACCAGACACCGTGACGGAGTATCTCTCCAACCACTACGCCGCTTCCCCTACGGTCATCTCAAACGGTATCTCCTACCCGGATGCGCTAGCGTTCGATTCCTCAGGCGACCTCTTCGTCGCAAACGCTAGTGGCAACACTGTTACGGAGTATCGCTCCGGCCACTACACGGCGCCACCGACGGTCATCTCGAACGGCGTCAGCGGTCCCTCGGCGCTAGCATTCGATGCCTCCGGCAACCTCTTCGTCGCCAACGCTGCCGGCAACACTGTTACGGAATATCGCTCCGGCCACTACACCGCGCCACCGACGGTCATTTCGAACGGCGTCTCGGTCCCAGTAGCGCTGGCGTTCGATTCCGACGGCAACCTCTTCGTCGCGAACACCGGCAACAACACCGTGACGGAGTATCGCTCCGGCCACTACACTGCTTCCCCCACGGTCATCTCGAACGGCGTCTTCTTTCCCGTGGCGCTGGCGTTCAATCCCTCCGGCGACCTCTTCGTCGCGAATTGCGTCGTCGTGTGCGGAGGAACGGGATCAGACACCGTGACGGATTATCGCTCCGACCACTACACCGCGCCACCGACGGTCATTTCGAACGGCGTCAATGATCCCACAGCGCTAGCGTTTGACCCCTCCGGCAACCTCTTCGTCGCAAACGCTCATGGCAACACTGTTACGGAGTATCGCTCGGGCCACTATACGGCGCCACCCACGGTCATCTCGAACGGCGTAAACACTCCCTATGCGGTGGTGATCCACTGAGCATCACGACAGGCATCCTTCCGATTTCTTAACGAAGCCACGCTAGAGTGAGACTCCGGTGGATTGACACCACATCCCAGGAGGACACTCATGAACAACAAGACTGCAGCACTGGCGCTGATAGCAGCCCTATTCGGCACGGTCGTGGCAGGCGGTGCCTACGCCGCAACGATGGCCGTGCACCACGCGGTTAGCGGCAAACACATCGGCGTGAATGCATCAACGGGTGCGATCGTCGCGCTGCCGCCGGAGAACGCGAAGGAAGGCCGCGATGGCGCGAACGAAACTTCTGACGGAGATGGCGAGTCACCCAGCCGCTAGGTCCACGCGCTCGACGGTGATGCGATGCGTGTCCTGATCGTCGAAGACGACGCCCGTATCGCGCGGCCCGTTGCGGACGATCTCCGGCGTCAGCACCATGTGGTGGATGTCGCCGGAGATGGTTTGCGCGGGCTCGAGTTCGCGCGTAGCGGTGTGTACGATGTCATATTGCTCGACATCATGCTGCCCGGCGCCGATGGCGTCGAGATTGCACGCCGGCTGCGCGCGGAGGGGTCTGAGTCACTGATCTTGATGTTGACGGCGCGTGCGGGGCTCGACGAAAAGGTCGCCGCGCTCGACGCGGGCGCCGATGATTATCTGGTCAAGCCGTTCGCACTCGAGGAACTCTCAGCGCGCATTCGGGCGCTGTCGCGGCGAGGCTTCGCGTCACGCAAACCGGTCCTGGAGCACGGTCGGCTGCGCCTCGACACGACGGCGAAACGTGCCTTCTTCGGGGACGTTCCGTTATCGCTGACGCCCACGGAGTATGCGCTCGTGGAGCTGCTCCTACGCAATCCACGCCAGGTGTTCAGCAAGACCCGCCTGCTGGAGAAGGTCGCATCGTTCCATGCGTCGTCGGCGGAAGATTCGGTGAAGGCTCACATCACGAATCTTCGCCGGAAACTGCGCAAGGCCGGAGCCAACGCCGACGTCATTGCAACCGCATACGGCTACGGCTATCAGCTCGCCGACCAGGCGTAGCGCCGCCCTGGTCCGGGCGCTCGATCGGAGCGTCGCTCTTCCTTACGCGATTGTGTTCATCGCGGTATTGGCGATCTTCGCGGCCGCCGTGCACGTGGTCGTCCTAATTCTGAGCGATCGCGAATCGGTGAGCCGGCTCGACACGCTTGCGCGTGCCGGGCTTGCCGCGGCCGATGCCGGGCCTACCGGCATCGAAGTCGGCGAACAGGGCGGCCGCATCGTCAATCCTTCGGAGCAAGGCCTCGAGTGGTTCGATCGCTCCGGCGGGCGGGTCGGTATTCGCGGCCTCGACCCCAACCCGCATCTACCGGTCGCTATCGGACCGGTGCAGCGTTACGCGGCGAATGGCGAGTCGTACGCAGCGGAGACGCTTCCGGTTCGCGCCGAGAACGGCCGCGTGATCGGTTACGTTCGTGCGACGCAGTCGGACGAACGTAGTGAAGCGTCGATGCGCTGGGTCGACCTCTCGTTGGCCGCCGGCTTCGTGCTCGCCGCACTGACCAGCGTCGCTGGAGGCTGGTATCTTTCGCGCCAGTCCGTTGTACGCATCAGCGAGAACATGCGCGCCCTCGAAGAATTCTCCGCGAACGCGGCCCACGAATTACGCACGCCTCTAGCGGCAATCTCCGCCAACGCGGAAGCGAGTCTGCGCGCGGAGTTCCTTTCCGAACAGGATCGCTCGCGGATCGAAACGATCGTCGCGACGGCGGATTCGATGCGCCGGTTGAGCGAGGATCTCCTGACGCTCGCCGCAACTGAGGGCCTTGCAAAACATGAGTCGCATCGGGTCGATGTGGAAGAGGTCGTCGAGGACGTCGCCCGTGGCATCGCGCCGGCCGCGCGGTTGCGCGACGTGAATCTGCTCTGCGACGTCAAAGGGACGCCGGCCGTGCGCGGCAATCCGGAACAGATCGAACGTATCGTTGCGAACCTAGTCGAGAACGGCGTTCGCTACACTGAAGCCGGGGGCCAAGTGGACGTGGCCTGCTGGACCGATCGCGGAAATGTGGTCATCGTGGTGTCCGATACCGGGATCGGGATTGCACCGGTGGATCTGCAGCACATCTTCGAGCGGTTTTGGCGTGCCCATCGCGCGCGCCGCACAGGCGAGGGGTTCGGCCTCGGCCTTGCAATCGTTCGTACGCTCGTGCAGCGGCACGGCGGGACCATCGCCGTGCGTAGCAGGCTTGGCGCCGGAAGCGAATTTCGCGTGACGCTCCCTAGCGAACCGGCAACGACGCCCGAATCGGGCCAAACGATTTCTTAACGATTGGTCCGTACACTCGGCGGATGCTCAACAAGGTTCCGCAGGTCACGATCTATTTCTGGACCGTAAAGGTGCTCGCGACGACCGTCGGCGAGACCTTCGCCGATTTTTTGGCGACGACGCTGCGTCTGGGCCTATTCACCACCTCGTACGTCATGATCGCGCTGTTCTTGATCGGGCTTGCCGCTCAACTCGTAAGCAAGCGCTACGTACCCGCACTGTACTGGACGGCCGTGGTCTTGATCAGCGTCGTCGGCACGCTCGTATCGGACATGCTGGTCGACAAACTGGGCGTCGGCCTCAAGACGTCTTCCATCATCTTCTGTGCGATCTTGGCGGCGATCTTCATTGCCTGGTGGTTGACCGAAAAGTCGCTGTCGGTGCACAAGATCAGCACCACGAGACGAGAGCTGTTTTACTGGGCCGCGATTCTATTCACGTTCGCTTTGGGCACGTCGGCGGGAGACCTCACCTCAGAGGCGTTGGGCCTTGGGTACGGCGTGGCGTTGCTGATATTTGCCGGCGCCATCGCGGTCGTGGCAATCGCGTACTTCGTTTTCAAGATCGATGGCGTGCTGGCGTTTTGGATCGCGTACATCCTGACGCGGCCGCTGGGTGCGTCGACCGGCGACTTGCTCTCACAAGCTCGACAGGCTGGCGGCCTCGGCCTCGGCACGACCGCAACGAGCCTGGTGTTCCTGGTCGTGATCGTTGGCTTGGTCGTTTTCTTAAGCATCACCAAGAAGGACCAGGAACTCGGCTCTGAGCCGACTCGCTATGCGCCGGGAAGTCGTATCGAAATCAGTTCGGTTATATGAGCGCATCACGTCGGCGGACGCTCGCGCTCGGCGCAGCGTCGGAGTCCGGCCGGAGGTAGCGCGCCAGGGCGGGAAGACGGCATGCCGTAGTCCAAGAGGCTCGCCTTTGATACTGAAAACGCCGCCCGCCGTCACCACTGGCATTAACGTCGCCGGATACATTCGATCGGAAATGGGTATCGGCGAGGCTGCGCGCTCGCATATAGCGGCGCTGGAGGCCGCCGGGTGTCCGGTATCGATCATAGATGTCTCGCACACAACACGTCATCGCAACGAGGATACGAGCGTTTCAGCGTCGGCTGGGCCCCGTCACCAAATAAATCTCGTGTGCGTCAATGCGTGCAACGTTCCCGCGTTCGCGGCCCAAGTTGGGTTAACGTTTTTCAAGAAACATTACAACATCGGCTCGTGGTGGTGGGAACTTCCCGATCTTCCGAAGGCATGGCATAACGCCTTCCGTTTTTTCGACGAGATTTGGGTCGGAACAAAGTACGTGCAGCAGGCTCTTGCCAAAGTTTCATCGATTCCCAGCGTTCTAATTCCACCGGTCGTCAACACTGGATTGATCCCGGCGACGACAAAGTCCCACTTCGGGCTCCCGGATGACGAATTCACCATCCTGTTCGTGTATGATTATTCTTCCGTCTTCCAGCGCAAGAATCCGTTGGCCGCGGTCAGCGCCTTCAAGAAAGCCTTTCAAACCAACGAGCGCGTCAGGCTCGTCCTCAAGTCCATCAATGCTAAAGACGATTCCGAAAACCACCGCCGCCTGCTCGACGCGAGTGACGACCCGCGAATATCGATCTTTGCGGAGCACTTTAGTCGCCTTGAGAAGAACCGCTTGATCGCAGCTTGCGATGTTTATCTCTCCCTGCACCGCGCGGAAGGTTTCGGCCTCACCATGGCGGAGGCGATGTTCTTGGGAAAGCCGGTCGTCGGCACCGCGTGGTCCGGCAACACCGATTACATGAATGAGGCGAATAGTTTTCCCGTTCAGTATCACCTCACCACCCTGGACCAGGATTATAGACCTTACGCGGCCGGTCAAACGTGGGCCGAGCCGGACGTCGAGCATGCAGCTAGCATCCTGAAGCGCCTCTACAACGAACCGTCGCTTGGGCGGGAGCGGGGCCGACAGGGTGCCGTAGACATTCGCACGCACTTCTCTGCGGACGCCGTTTCTCTTCACATTCTTGAACGACTGAAGATCATCGAACCAGCTGTTCCGCGTCGGCTAGAAGGCGACGACAGGTGGCTGGATCGAGTGCACGAAACGGCAGCGCGGCCGGCGATGGCAATTCGAGTGGCGCGCCGATTTCGCAATTTGATCTTTAAGCCTCCCGCTCCGCGCGAGATTGAGGCAAGCAGGCTATTCGATCGAGAGTGGTATCTAGAGCAGAATCCTGACGTAAATGCGGCGGGGATGGACCCGATCCTACACTACATCGAATTCGGTGCATCGGAAGGGCGCGACCCTAGCCCGTCCTTCAGCACGTACACATACTTATTGGCCAACCCCGACGTTCTCGCCGCCGGAGTGAATCCACTGTTGCACTTCATCTTGCATGGGGCAAAGGAAGGGCGATCGGGCGCCGATGGTCAGTGGGGTCCTTTTGATCCCTCAGAGAGCCGATTATCGACTGGCTCAAAAAGCGCATCGCGCGAGGTCGACTGCGCCGTGGCCGTACCCTTTGCATCCGGATCATTCACGTCTGGGCCGGCTGCGCACGTTGCCGCAATCTGTCATATCTTCCACGACCAAGTTGCGCCCGAGTTTCGGCGCTATCTTCAAAATATTCCGTTTCCGTTCGACGTCTTCATTACCACCGACACACCGTCGAAACAAGCAGCTATTCGGCACTGCTTCGCAGACTGGGACGTAGGCGCAGTCGACATCCGGTTGGCGACTAACCGCGGGCGCGATATAGCGCCGAAACTCATCGCCGTTCGAGATGTGTATGCTCGTTACGAATATGTTCTTCACATCCACTCAAAACGTTCCGTTTATCCCGAGCTTGTTAAGTCGCACTGGCGCCGTTTTCTTCTTGAAAACCTGCTAGGCTCGCCGGAGGTCGTCGGCAGCATTTTCGACGCATTCGCGCGTTATCCAGACCTTGGGATCCTCGCTCCGCAGCATTTTGAGCCCGTGCGCCGTGACGTCCATTGGGGCGGAAATTTTGGGCTCGCCGAGAGTCTGGCGAGCCGCATGGGAATTCCGCTATCGGAAGATGGGCGCCTCGACTATCCGTCGGGTTCAATGTTCTGGGCTCGGTCGGCCGCCCTGAAACCGCTGCTCGATCTAAATCTGTCCTTCGAGGATTTTCCCGTCGAGTCCAACCACGGCGATGCGACCGCAAATGGCCGCGCACCGCGTGCGGAATCGGTGATCTTCGCACCATTAGCGCATGCGATCGAGTGCCTTTATTTTTTCGCCTGCGAACGGGCCGGGTTTAGGTGGATCAAGGTTGCTCGTCCCGAGTTGTTTCGTCATACGCTAGGAATCATCCCGATCGACAGCCCGGAGGCGCTCGACCGATTCATGGCCGAAAAAGCTGTGAGGTTGACCGGTTGAGAATCGCCCCCGTTCAGGGGCGGCAGCCCGCCGAAAAGCTTCGCGGTCTCGCGAGTTCCGTATTGCTAGCCGTCGGACTACGTTCGGAAGATGCAGAGACCGTCGCGGACGTGCTGGTCGACGCGGATCTCCGAGATCTGGGATCGCACGGTCTGATCCGCCTCGCGGACTACGTCGCGCGATTCGAGAGCGGCGTCGTGAACAAGCAGCCTATGGTCGCCGTCGTCTCCGACCACGAGGCAATCGTTCATCTCGACGGAGACCACGGCCACGGGATGGTCGTTGCTAAAATGGCGGCTCAAATCGCGATCGAGCGTGCAAAGCGTTATGGCGTGGGAGCGGTGAGCGTGCGCAGGAGCGGGCACTTCGGGCAGGCCGGCTACTTTACGCGGATGATGACAGATGCAGGATGCGCGGGGCTCGCATTCACCAATGCCAGCCCCGCGATCGCGCCGTGCAATGGTGCAGAACGGTTGCTCGGTAACAACCCTTGGTCGATCGCCGTTCCGGGGCGCGAGGGCGCGATCTGCCTCGACATGGCCAACAGTGTCGCCGCACGCGGAAAGATGATGGTCGCTGCGCGCGACGGCGTGCCGATTCCGGAAGGCTGGGCCGTCGATGAACTCGGCGAGCCGACTACTGACCCGACAGCCGCGTTGCGTGGCGCGGCAGTTGCGATCGCCGGTCACAAGGGCTACGCGATAACCGTGATGGTCGAAATCCTGGCGAGCGTGCTTTCGGGAGCGAGCTATCTCGATGACGTCGCATCGCCGCGCTTCGCTGAGGGCGTGCAAGACGTTGGTCATCTCTTTATCGCAATCGACATCGAAAAGATCATGCCGCTGCCGGAGTTTCTGCTACGCATTACAGACTACCGGTCACGAATAAAGACGTCCAAAGCGGCCCCCGGTAAAGAAATCTTCATGCCTGGTGAACCCGAACTCCGCGCGATCGAAAGGAACCTGCGCGACGGGATTCTTCTGGGGGATACGTGGGGCGTGATTACGGCACTCTGCGAGAAGTACGGTGTGCCGGCGTAGTAACTGACTTAGCGCTGGCGCTGAAAACGTAGCGGGCGCGCCCCTCCGGCCATTACGAGCGCTAGGCCCGGGACCGCATACGTGGGTCAGGGAATGCCAGAACCTGAGCTAAGGAGGCTGCCGTGAACCGATTCATCGCTTTTATCGCGAGCGTCTTTGCGTTCGCATTTCTCGCCCTATACTTTTTGAGCCGCGAGGCACTCGCTCAAGACACCTCTCTGGTGGGTACCTGGACATTGGTCTCGGTGGACAGCATCAGCGCCGACGGGAACAGGGCGCAAGTATTTGGTGCGCATCCGGCGGGCATCGCCATGTTCGACGCCGCTGGACGCTATTCGATACAAATTATAACTACCGGCCGTCCAAAATTCGCGTCGAACGACCGCGCGAACGGGACGCCGGAGGAAAATCAAGCCTTTGTGCGTGGCAGCAATCCGCACTGGGGAAGGTATTCGGTCAACGACACGGATCATACCATTACGTTTCAGATCGAACACGCCGCATATCCAAACTGGGAAGGAACACAGCAAATTCGACGCTTTACGCTCATTGGGCGCGTGTTAAAGTACGTCGTTTCCGCAACAGCTAACTCCAGTGGCCGCACCAACGAGACGGTGTGGCAGCGCGCCAGGTAACGGTCGTGATCTCGCGCCTGCTCGGCATCGGTCGTGGCCTTCTTGGAAGCTCCCGAAGTACGGCGCTTGTTCGCGACTTGCGAAACGATTGCCACACGTCGGGGAGCCCCGATTTTGAAAGCTTCGTGCGCGGCGCATTTGATTCCGATCTGTATTTGAACCAGAATCCGGATGTCGCTGCAGCCGGAGTTGAGCCCGCTGGCCACTGGCTTGACTACGGCCTTTCGGAAGGGCGCCCTTTTCCAGGCGACTTCATCGTGCACGCCGACTCACGGTCTCCGGCGTCGCAGCGAGACGGGCGCATGCATTTCACCTGGCGCGACCGCCACGTCGTGGCGAGGGCGAGGATCTCGCCGCCTCACAGCGTGTTAGCTCAGATCGCACAACAGTCGCGGCATGATCCCGCGGTACTTGCGCCCGGCGCCCGGTGCCTCGAGAGACTGCCCGCGACGTATTCGACGGACTTTGAATTTCGATCGGGCCTCTATTTCCGCGATATGCTTTCGGCCATACCTGCTCATCCGCGTTTGGTCATGCTCCTGCCCTGGCTAAAGATCGGCGGGGCCGAGCAGTACGCCGCCGACTTACTTCGTGCCCTTAAGCCGCCCGAAGCACGCACGGAGTCGCTGATCGTCCTTACTCGGCAGTCTGCTGCCGAGGCCGAAGGTTGGGAGCGTTGGTCGATACTGGAGCCATTTCGCGGTGCGTCCCTGCTCTTTTGGTCGGATGTCACCATGCCGCAGGTAAACGAAGAGCCGAGCCTCTTCGGTCGCTTTCTGAACATGCTGCAAGCAGAACACATCGTGGTTATCAACAGCCGCCTCGGACTTGAAACGGTTGCTCGGTTCGGGAGAGGGCTGACTCAGGTTAGTCGGTTGACCTGCGCCTATTTTAGAATGGGCGTAAATGAGGTAACTTACGGCGATTTTTTCCCGCGGCGAACGGCGCCGTTCTCTCTGACGTTGACCGATAACGAGCCGATGGCCGAGACGATGCGCCGGCTGCACGGTAATCAGCCGGGTCCCGGGATACGTCTTCTTCCACCTCGCTTGCCGACCACCGACGAAGCTACATTCGAGTCGCGTGTGGCCGCTCGCCGTACACGCACTCGGAGGGCGGCAACGGTTACACGCTGGTGTTGGATATCACGGATAGAACCTACGAAGGGCCTCGATATTCTTCGGCATATAGCAAGCCTGCGTCCGAGAGATAAGTTCGACGTATTCGGGCCGCTTGAAGGCGGCCCTGATACCCTCCAAACTGAATTGCAGAATCTGCGATACTGTGGCGAAAGCGTGGATATTGCGACCGCCGACTTTACCGATTACGACGGTTTCCTCTTCACCAGCTATGCTGAAGGGATGCCGAACGTCGTCCTAGCGATGTCGCAGCATGCCATTCCGATGATCCTAACGCGAGTCGGCGGGCTAAGCCATACCTTCACTCGTGGCGTCCGCTTCATCGACCATGGGAGCGACTGTTGGCAGACGGCTCGGGAGTTTTCGGCGGCGCTCGACGAGATCGTCGCGCTGGAGCCGGCGGAAGTCTCGCGGATGACGAAGCAGGCGCGTGCGTGCGCGTTGGAACGGCACTCAACTGACGTTTTCAACCGAAACGTCGAAGAGATCTTTGGGTCCCCGTGGCTGACGTCAACATAACGGTCAACGGCATCTTTCACCATGAGGGCCCGCTGGCTGTACCGGCCCTCGCATCGATGCGCGATATGGTCGCAGCCGCACGGGCCGCCGGCCTACGAATCCAGGCGCAAGCCGTGCTCGATCGACCGAACGAACTGACGCGCGAGGTCGTCGCTCGGTGTGGAGATTGGCTGGACGCGGTCCACGAGGTTTCGTTTGGCGATCTCGGTCTTTCGCGCAATGCCGGACTTGAAACGTCCGTCGGGGAATTCTGTGCGTTCCTGGACGGGGATGACCTTTGGGGCGCCGATTGGCTCACGGCAGCGCATGCGGTCGCCACCGCACCGAATGCCCCAGCCGACGGGATCTGGCACCCACAATGGATCTACTATTTCGATGAATCCGACTTCGATCGTCACTCCCAAACTGAGACGCCGAATCGATTCGCAAGATCGTTCTTTATGATTCAGGAATCGAGTGTCGATGCCGGATTCGATCGGGACGTTCTGTTCATCAATAATATTTGGACGGCTAACGTCTTTGTCAGAAGGCGCATCTACGAACGATTTCCGTATGCTCCGGTCGATCGAACCAGAGGCTTTGGCATCGAGGACTGGCAATGGCACATGCAGACGCTGTGGAGCGGCTTGCCACATTGTGTCGTACCCAACGCCGTCCACCTGACGCGCCTGAAAGAAACGGCGTCACTCGGCCAACGAAACGACGCAGAGGGCTTACTCGTCGTTTTCCCGGCGGGTGCAACGCCGAAGTACAGCCCGGAGCCTGGCGCTCTACCCTAATGCTTTGAAATCACCGGTATTGCGGCGGACATTTCGGCGAGTTCGTTTTCGAGTTCGACACTCCGAGCGATC
>Ga0209009_1000238_pt1 | contig 22030 bp, 22 predicted proteins | sample BlaSpr_A8_OM3_M2_FD_187979 | JGI IMG/M metagenome (GOLD analysis project Ga0209009, IMG submission 187979) | Forest soil microbial communities from Thunder Bay, Ontario, Canada - Black Spruce, Ontario site 2_A8_OM3_M2 (SPAdes) (version 2) | ecosystem: Environmental > Terrestrial > Soil > Boreal... | reverse complement strand
ACCCCCCGTTCCCGAAATGCTGACCGCTCTCGATAATCTCGAAAAGTTTCTACACGACGGCTCACTTCCGGTTCTCATTCAATGCGGGTTGGCGCACGCGCAATTTGAGACTATTCATCCGTTTCTCGATGGAAACGGTCGCGTCGGAAGGCTTCTCATCACGTTCCTGCTATGCCAGAAACGCGCGCTCGAACGACCGCTGCTCTACCTCAGCCACTACCTCAAACAACACCGAGCGGAATATTACGACCGCCTGACATCAATTCGCAATGACGGTGACTGGGAAGGCTGGCTAAGATTCTTTCTCCGTGGCGTCCAGCAAGTCGGCCAAGAAGCTGCCGACACCGCGCGAAACATTCTTCGGATAAGAGAAGAACATCGCCAGCTCTTAAACGAGAAACTTGCGAAGGACAAACTCGCCGCCACGCCGTACGACTTTGCCTTGTTGGAATACTTATTTCAACAACCCATTGTGACTGTTCGATTAGCCGAGCAACACTTGAATTGTGCTTTCGTCACCGCCAACAAGGTAGTCGAGCGGCTCGTCAATCTCGGCTTACTCGAAGAGATGACTGGGTTTCAGCGCAACCGAAGATTTCGGTATGCTCCTTATCTTGCGCTGTTCGAGTCTGCTCGCACGTAACGGCACGGCGTAATACGTTCGATCCCTTGCGCGGCGTCTAGCGCGTCACCGACGCGATCATGGATTGGCCCTGGCACACAACCAAACCTGTCAATTCTAGAAGGACCAACCAATTCCAGTGCTGAGCCCAAGCTCATTACGTTTTGCGGTCGTGGGAGGTCTGCTGTCGAAGTTATCCCAAAACGTGAAGACCAAATGGAAATTGTTTCTTAGCTTGATCGTGAGGGAATTATTCGTGGTCACGCGGACGCGGCCAGCGTCCGTCAGTCCTGGAAAAGTCAGAACTTGGGAATCGAACTCACCGAAGTTGAAGCGGACTAGATTGTATTGTAAGCCGACCACAGCTTCCATGTTTTGATTGGTTGGTTGACCGGCGATCGTATCGAAGGATTCGTGAATGTACACAATGCCGCCGAGCCAAGAGAAGTTGCTGTTCGTAGTCCGTTTTAAATAGCGTCCATAAGCCCCGCCAAGAGTAGTGCGCAAGGTCAAATCTTGCTGACTGCTATGAAGGAAATCAGATAAAGCCAACACGTATGAATTTCTGTTCAGAAACTTGGCGAACGTAGACTGTAAGTCTTCGCGATTTGTTTTGGATCCTCCCGACTGACCGCCAAACGTCGAATCGAACGAAGTCGCAGCCTCCCATGCCGCGGTCCGATACGCCGCGCTTGTGTCGGCATTAAACGTGGACTGACTATTGCCGCTGGTGAAGCTATAACCAAAATCGATAGCCCCTTGTAATTGGCGCCAGAAGGTCGGCTTTTGCGAGTCTATCTTCGCGATCGAAGCCGAGGGGATTTGAACTTCCTCGGTCGCCTCGCGAATAAGAAAGTCTTGGCCATTCGCTTTCTCACCGGAGACCTTCTCGAACTTCCCGACTATTCTCTTTCCACTATTCAAGACGATTTGGAATGTCGCTGTACTCTGGACGGACTCCACTTGATCCCAATCCAGGGCAATGGGCCCCGTCACGTAGTCTGTCTCGACCATTAATAGGCCGTTCTGCAGACGCTTCACTACCCCTGTGAAATGGTCGCCATTGTTCATGACCACCACGTCTTTTCGCCTTGCGCGCGCTGGAGAACAGATGAATAGCAAAAGAGTGGTGAGGAATAAAATCCGCCTCACGCTGGGAAACGTAGGAATCCGGATGATCATTTTCTGACTCCTGCTATGAACGAGATTGCAGTAAACGCGAGCACCACTTATCAACAACACCGAATGTTCGGTGCAGACAAATGCCTCGGAATTGACGCCACGAATCACGAAACGTTGTGGATTCTTGAAGAACTCGGTTAGGCGGCACAACTTCAGGAATGAAAACTCCGCACTGCCATAGCACCTGTGTCAAAACGCCTCGCCAATGCCCATGCCGAAAGTGTGACCGTCCACGCCCTGGGCTATATCAGCGCGAAGATTAACGTGATACTTCTTGCTTAGCTCAAATCGCAATCCGCCGCCGCCGCTGGGCAGGAAGTGGCCGTCCTGCACCCTCTGTAGTAGTTGGCTTCCACCTGGAATCGTCCCGCCAAGGCCACCGAACACAACCAATCCAAACCTCTTCGGCAATTCCAGGCGATACTCGACTTGCGTAGCGAGAGTGTACTTAGTGAAGTAGCGCCCCGCCACGTATCCTCGCAATTCATTGTTAGTGCCGTAGATGCAATTCCCGTAGAACGGAGGCTTACCGGAGGTTCCGCAAAAATTGGCGTCGTAAGCGAGGACTTGTTTCTTGCTCAGGCTCCAATATTTGTCGAAGGCGGATCTATAGGACTGAAAGGAGTACTTGCTGCCCAAGTCTTGAGAGAAGAAATCTGATGTGATTGTGAAAAAAGTTCCCGCGACCGGATAGAAATGGTTAGGGCGGGTGTCCCGTGTCAGCCTTGCGCCGACGGAAGTAAGAGTGGTGTGCAGCCCGACTTCGGGAGGGATTGGGAAATTGGTGTCATTATTCGGTTTGACTGTGACGAAGGAACGACCTGTGATAAATCGCGGGCCTATAAAAATTTTCCAACCGATGCGGCGCAGGAACTCACCGAGAAACGCCTCACCGGTTTGTACGAGTGGCAATTTAACATTTGTTAAAACGCCGTTGCCGTAAATGTTGTAATCCACATTGCCATGGATGAAACCCGATGTGAGTTCATATGTATTCTGCTTAAAGAAGAGTTGCCCCCCTATAGCGAAGCCCCGACTTCCATTGTCCGTAATAAGGCCTGCCGCTCCGATTGTAGAGGGAGGCGAAACCTTGTCCTTCGAACTGAACGGGAAGATATATCCAAGAACCGGAACGATACCGGAACCGATAGCGGGACTAGAAATTGGAAGAGGAGCAACTACAAACACTCCCGGACCGAGATGCTTCTTTTTCTTTTTTGATTCGACCTTAGCCTGAGCGGGTGGAGTTGTCTGCTGGTCCTGCACGGGCGGGTTCGGCGAATTCTCCTGAGAAACCGTTCGGGCAGTTGATTCGTCGACTTGTTGATTTTCCTGACCCAAGCATGGGATGCTGAGCGAAAAGCATCCTACAAAGACAAGCGAAAGTAGCAGCAAGAGGTCGGTGAACGTCTTCGCCTTACGTACACGCTCGGATTTTCGTGGAGTCCCGGTTTGGAGTCCCATGTGATCAGCTTTCATCGGTTCACCGGTTCGGCGCCCGTGGATTCAATCAAAGCGATAGGCACAGAAGCCTCGCTGCTTTCTAGGGGCCGATCGTCACCCGAAGATGGTAGGAAACGAAAGGCAGTTCTGACATTGTCAAAACTACCAGTTAAACTCACTGGACTGAGTGACCGGTGCTGACCTCGCGGTTAGGGGAGTGAAGGTCGACGGATTCGCGTAAACGGGAAGGCATTCAATTCGGCAAGAGAATAAGCTGCTTTCCGAGACCTTTAAGCTTTAACAATTGAACGATACCGTATTCTGGCATACGTTAGCGGAGCATTCGTGCTTCGTCTTAATGCATCATTACGAGTGGAAGCGTGACTGTGCAGGATTAGCTGGGTACTATCCGCGGCCAAAATCTAGTCAATATGAGGTACTAACAATCCGTGAACTCGCCATTCTCTATTCTCTTCTTGTCTTTCGTCGTGTTGTGGCTCTCGGCGCGTCTCGGTGCCGAGTTTCGCAAACAACAACTGCTGGAAGACGACTTACGCCATGACCTAGATGTTGTCGTCGGCGCTACCTTAACATTGCTCGGTCTCATTATCGGATTCACCTTTTCGATGGCGGTCAGCCGGTACGATCAGCGCAAGAACGACGAGGAGGCAGAAGCTAACGCTATTGGCACCGAATACGTACGCGCGGATCTATTGCCCGACGCCGAGGCGGCGAAAGTGCGTGCACTGCTACGGGACTATCTGGATCAACGTATTTTGTTCTATCAAGTCCACGATGGGGAGCGGCTTGGACAGATCAATCGTGCCACCGCCCAGCTCCAGACTGATCTGTGGTCCGCTGTCCTAGCACCTGCGGCGCGGCCGACACCTGTGCTCGCTCTGGTTCTTTCAGGTATGAACGACGTGCTGAACTCGCAGGGATACACGCAGGCTGCCTGGTGGAATCGAATTCCGGTCGCGGCATGGGTACTAATGATAACGATCGCTGTTTTCGCCAATGCGATGTTCGGCTACGGTGCGCGGCGTCGTAAAGCTGGTGTCATCCATATGCTGATTCTACCCCTTGTTCTGTCCATCGCATTTTTTCTCATAGCTGACATTGACAGCCCGCGTAAAGGCGTTATTCGCGTAAGTCCGCAGAATTTGATAAGCCTCGCTCGCTCCCTGCATGTCCAGTAATCCGAACTAACCTCGGCAACCACTCGAAAAGCTTGCTTGTTTTGTGAAGTGATGTCTCTGCTCTACGAGACAAAAAGAAATACAGTCGCGGATAGAACTCCACGGTTACATTCAAGAGGAAACCGGCAGGGGCGCCGGCTGTTGCAGTCGAAATTCGAGCAGAGTCTCGCTAGGTATGGACAGCTGCTGGCCTTTCTTGGACGCCGCGACTGCGGTCCCGGCTCCTGCGCCCGCGAGCGCACCGATTCCAGCACCTTTTCCGCCTCCTGCGATTCCCCCGATAAGTGCGCCGAGGCCTGCGCCACCGACAACTTTCTTTGCCGTCTTCGAACCTTCTCCTTGTCCCTTCACTTCATAAGTGCTCGTGAGAAGCGGATAAGCCGTGCCTTTGATCATGATGTCAGTCAGCTCAAGAGTGAGTTGAGAACTGCCAGACATCCGTCCAGCCGACTGAGCTGCCGCTAAACGGCCATAAACCATGGTTCCCCTGGGCGCCACCACCACGTCGTCGACCTGAAGGTTTGTTTCCAGGCTCGCGGTGAAACGGTACCCAGCTTTCTGTTTGCTCGAATCGATTGGATCGATAGTGCGAATCAAGATGCGTGTTCCGGCAGGAACAGTGACCTTGACCTTTTGCGGCGCAGGAGCCGCAACCCCGGCAGTGCTCGCATTCCAGCGCAGTGGCGAGACGCTGCCGAACGAATTTAGTTGTAGAGCTCCAAAGCCGAGCAGAACGACGGCGCAGACGACTGACTTTTTCATACTCTTTCTCTCCTTCGTCACGGTCATTAGTTTTCTCCAACGATGGGCAGAGAAGAAGCGATCTGAAGATCGATTATTAAAAGCAGTTGGTGTTCAACCTGAAGGAAACGCGCCGCCGTGATGGCGCCCACCGATTGCTTCATGCGATCGTAATATTTTGCGAGAAGCTCAGAGCGTTGCTTTTGATAATCGAGGGCCTTCTGAATCAACTCATCGGCCTTTTCATCGGTCATCTGCGTGTAATTCTGGGCATAGTCTTGAATGTTTTGGACCCTCAGGTTGTTCAGCTTGGTCAATTCCGCATCGTACTCGCTATAAATCGGCCAGAATTTCGCCGCGTCGTCAGCGCTCAACGCCATGACAGCGCCCATTATTTCCGATTTCTGCTGACGGACATTGGTTCGCAAGAGTTCGATGTACTCTTGAACATTCTTTTTCTGCGCATCGCTGGCAGACGATTGCGCGGGCTGAGTTTTTGTCTTTTGCGGCTGGGCCGTAGCTTGCGCTAGCGCTGCTGGGCAAGAGACGACGAACAGGAAAAGCGGAAGCCACACTGATATTCGTTTCTTCATCTTATACGCTCCTCCAAGAAATCGCATTGTGATGCCCGACTCGCGGATTCTGCCAGCGAAAAGAATTCAGTTTCGTTCCATTACGTTCACGAGCTTCCACGGTCCGGAACCGTAACTCTCGAAAACTAACTGATTGTCCTTATCCACCTTCACGCGCAGTCCGATGATCAAGCTTCCGGAACTTTTCGAAGGGTCGTTGCTAAGATTCACCTCGAGAGCAGACAGGTCATAGTCCTTCGAACGCGTGCTATCGCGGGCCTCGGCCAACTGAATCGGGCGATCAGTGATCAAACGAATTTTCCGGCCATTTTCCATCGGAAAGGTCCGGATGTATGCGATGTTGTAGCCCAGGGTCCCTGTGACTCCTACGCGGCCCTTGGATTTCATTTTGGACAATGCTTTCGTTAGTGCGCGCTGGCCGCCTTGAGTGAACGCGTCAATCAACACCTTTTGATCGTCCGGCGTGGAGTAAGAATTGATTGAGATGGTTACATTAAACTGCTTACCGGTTGAAGTGCTCTGTCCCATCGCTTGCGCTTGAATCGTTTCCTGTTTTGGTTGGTCCTGCGCGTGAGTTTCAACGGACAAACCTACAAGGACGCTTATGGCGAGAACGCTAGCTGCCAAGATAAGACTGGAACCAGAAGGCTTCATAGTTACGGCGCCACCCAGCGCGACCGCACCATGACAGAACTCGTCTTGGCTGCTAATTGTCAAAACTAACAGGTGGGGAGCTGAGCTCACGAGTCCAGGATCGTAAATTGAAAACTTTCATGTCATCCGCCCGCTTTCGCGTACTGGCAGACAGAGATATGAAAAAATGGATCGACTTATTTTTCGAAAGGGGTAACCGTGCTTCCAGTCGTCTTTCACGCTTATCACGATCCAGCCGTTCTTATTTGCTTTGGTCATTAGAGCTTCGGAGAAAGCGCCGACGTGAGTGTTTGAGAGACCCGCGGCCGGTCCATACGCGTACTCGCGCGTCGCGTCGTCATGAAGAACGAGCATCATCAGCCGCGCGCCATCGCCTGCTTGGGTCCATTCCAACATTGGGGCGTCGCCTTCGGTATTTCCGAAGGACGCGTATGGCCGCTTACCGATGAACATATTGATACCGATTGCCTTGCCTGGGCCGTCGTCGATAAAGAACACTCTCGGCTCCCGCATCATCACTGGCTTGCCGCTCGAATCATCGAAGCGGGTTTGCGCGATCGATCCAATCACTTGCTCAGGCGGAACGCCGTAAACCTGCTCGCTGTAAACGCGCACAAACGCTTGTCCACCCCCGGTAACAATGTATGTACGAAAGCTCTTCTCTCGCAGATACTTCATAACCTCCAACATGGCCTGGTAAACAAGATCGGTATATGGCCGGTCGAAGCGGGGAGCTTTAGCGGTGGCGAGCCAGTCTTTAACAAGCGCCTGAAATTCCTCCAAACGCAGCGCGCCCCGCCGTGCAGCTTTGTTGGGCGTAGTAATCGGTGAAGAGCGCTCCTTCATTCGCTATGCGGTCGATGTCAGGCGTTCGGCCGCCCATCATGCCGCGATGGAAGGCGCTGATATTCCAAACGCCGACGTCATCAGTCATGATGACGAGAATGTTAGGTTTTTTCTGCTGAGCACTTACTCCAAACGCTGTAAGCAATACCAAGCAGAAAATCCAGATGATGGTTGCCCTTCGCGTCATGTTGACCTCTCGATTTTTTAGATAACCCATCGCAGCTCCGTAAGCTTGTGTATGAGTCGTAGCTTTTTTCGCGCGCGGCAACGCGTGATCCACGCGCAACGACCTGACAGTTTTGGTGATACTGGCCCGAGTGGCTCGCGGATGTAATTGTTAAAAGTGACAAGTCAAATATGGAAGGCTATTCGTGCGACTAACTGAAGAGAGACTTCCACCTTTGGAAGCGGAGCTACATCTAGAGATTAAACAATTTCGCGAAATCCGCTTTGCAAATCAGTTTTGAGCCGCATCCCATGAAACATCGGGATTGTAAGCAGTGATCTGAGACGCAAGCTCAGCCGTTCGCTCACCGAGATCCTTCTGATATATGACACCGTCTTGATTGACGATGAAGGTCATAATGGCGCTTGAACCATATTGAGCCGGATACGCGATGAGAGCAAAACCGCCTGTCAGCTTCCCATTTACGATATAGCTTTTCGCGCCTCCCTCAGCGTCTGGACCCTGCTCGGTAAGAATCTTATAAAGGTAACCGTAATAGGGCGCTGTGGTTGTTCCTGATGGCTCCGGCTCTGCAGCTGCCGCGTCCGCAACCAACGGACCCATCGGGCTGGCTGGCTTGCCTGCCGACGTAACCCAATAAAGACCGTCCTGCTCGCCTGCGTCACTGTGGAATCTCGATGCGTAAATACCGCTTGGATTGCCGTCATGTCCTTTCGATGCGTATTCGACCTGGCTTTGCACGTAGCCCTCGCATACGGCGATTGCACCAAGTTCATTCCGCCCGACTCGACGATAGACGATTTCTTCATCGCCACGATCGACGTCGAAATACCAAACCGTGCCGTCGCGGACGATCGGAAATGGGAAAGGCCAGTTTCCAGGACCCACTTGCAGGTATTCGAAACCTTGTGCTTCAACCGAGATCGAATGCTTTTGACCGTACGCCTTGACAAAGTCTGCGAGAACTTGTTTTGCCTGTCCGAAATCGCCCGAGGCGACGAGCTCCTTCGCGCGCGACCCGAGTAGCGGCTCGAGTTGAGCCGGATCACCCGAGCGCGCCGCCGTTACCAAGGCCTGGACAGCTTCCGAAGACGAAGCGAAAGTTTTCTGTCCAGTGACTGCCTGCGCAATCAGCGGGACGGATGTCACTAGCCATAAGAGAGCCATCAACGCAAGAAGCGTCAATCTGAATGACTGCAGCTGAATCGAGTGTCGAAATCTCATTGTTTTCCCCTTCTTCCCTGCGAGCTTGCTGCGCCACGCTGGCTGGCCATCTTCTCTGACTTGCCACTGTTTCCTGCTCCTTCGAATGCGCCCGCTGGACGAGTCTGCGCGGCCGGTTTCTGAGTTGATGCCGCATGGGATGAATTGGACGAGCTAGGCGAATAGCCTCGGTCTGGCTTCACGCCTTGAGTATTTGCCTGTCCCGAAGAATTAGGTCTAGCGTTCGTTGTCGATAGATTCCTCGACGCGTTGTTAGCCGAGTTTCCATTATTCTTATTTCCGCCGTTGTACGTCGATTGCCCTTTCCAACTTTGATTCGACTGCGTGTTACCGTTGTTCGCAGCGGTGTTTCGCGTTTTGTTGCTCTGATTGTTGACCTGGTTGCCGGTATTGATCGTGACGTTATTCCCGCTAACGTTTCGATTGATGGTGTTGTTGCTCTTGTTTTGATTATTCGAGCCGCCGCGATAATTGTTGTAGTAATTATTCGAATTGTAGTGGGCGTTACGGTTATAGGCGTACGCATAATTCGGCGGCCGGTAATATAAGGTCGCGCGATGGTAATTTGGGCCGTAGACAGGACGATATACGTAATGGTGAGCAACCCAGGGGCCTCCGCGGTAATACACGCCGCCGCCATAGCCCCAATGCGGATAATAATAGTTGTTACTGCTGAACATGGCTCCGACCGCGACCCCAACACCGAATGCAACGATCAGACCCGTTGCCGGCTGCGCAGGCGCGGGCGCAACATACACTTGTACTGGATTATATTGCGGCACGTAAATTATTTGAGGGTTTGCAGGCTGGATGACGATCACCTGCTGGGCGCCCGCCTGTTGCGTAACTACCGTTTGTTGCGGAGTGGTTTGCAGATTACCAGCTTGTTTCGCCTGAAGCCGAAGCCGCTGGACTGAGTCTAGAACCGCGCTCTGGCTCGCGGTGAACGCTGCGCCAAGTTGCTTGGTCCATTCAATCTCCGAACACATCATGTCAACGACTTGAGGGAAGTGAAACAAAGCGATCATGGCAGGACCAAATCCCGCACTCTTCGCAGCGGTATCGAGCTGGGTACCTTCTAGGGTCTTGTTTTGCAGCAGCCAGTTCCCTCCATCCAAGACTTCCTGGGAGTCCACCGAAGCCGCCAAAACTTGCATGAGCAAGGCGTCCGGGTACAACGCGACCGGGGCAAGAAGTTCATCGAGTTGTTCCGGCGACGATGCGGCCGAGTCTGCTGACTGAAAGAACGCTGGAGATCCGCCTGCAAGGCTCATATTCATGCAAACCGCGAGGATCACAATAATTGTCTGTTTAACAAGGATGCTCGACCTTTCCATAATGCTCTCCTGATGCAGGTGGCAAAGAAAAACCCCTGTCCTCGGACGATGTCTTTGCTGGTCTTGTCATGGTGCTCCCCACGCTCTGGGAATGTAACTGTCAAAAGTAACAGTGAGCTGTGACATGTTAATGTGTGATCGGCTCGGCGCATCCCCAATGCGGGTAGTGGGGACAATACTGAACCCAATATGTTAGTTTTTAGCTGGCATTTGAAATCAATTGCACGAGCCGTCGTCCACAAATTGTCCACTGGCCGCCATAGCGCCTAGTGAGTGACCGCAGGCCACGAATCGCTGGTTCAAACTATCGTTCTGGAGCGCATCGGGGGAAATGTAAGTCAGATTGGCACGTGCGGCGACATACTTGTCGCTCATCTTTGCCATGGTCTGAAATTCGTTGCTCAATAACTGATAGGCTTTACGATCCGAGTCGGTGGAAACCGCAGCCGACGCTAAACGCAGGTTCGTTGTCGCTTGAGCGCGATACGGTGTAAGCGCGACGCTCGTGACAGGGTATCCATTTTGTATGGCGCTCATTAGAGCGGTGTGCCATTCCCGAAGGGTCGCAGCTTCCTCTATGCCCGCATTCAAAAAGCTTTTTGAAAATCCCGGATTCGATACTTGGACGGGCGTGGCCACCGATGCTGCTGGCGTGCTGGTAGTTCCGCCAGGAAAACTCAGCACAATCTGGTTTCCAGCAAAACTGAGAGAGGCATTCGATACGCGCGCTAAAGCCTCCAGATCAACGTAAGACCGGCCATTTACTTGAATCACTGGAGCGTTGCCGGGCTGCCCACTTATAGTCAGCGTTCGGTTCTGGCTTGTATCCTGCGCCGATGCACCGCCGCAACCAACGAAGAACGCTGCAATCAGCAACCAAGGAATTGATTGTCTTCCTCTCATAACTGGGCTCCTGGGATCATGACGGGGAAAGAAATTTTTCCGCTGATCAATCCTAACGATGACTCGAACGATGTCTCAACAATAGCGAACTAGGTGAAACTCCTACTCGACACGGCATCGAATAATTTTGTTGAGCCGAATTCAAACCGACGCGGACAAGACCCCTACAATCCACTCTCTGATTCAGAGCTTTTCACCATTACGCGTTACAGCCTCTGGTAATTTGAATTGGTAGTGGTGACAACAAGCTGCTTGGCGCTAGCGTTAAGAACTGTCTGCTGCGAATAGTTGGTACCATCGGGCAAGCTGGCCATTCGAACCTGTAGCGTGACTGCATCTTTTGCCTGACCCATGTAGGTATTCACGCTCAGAGCGACTATCTTTTTTGAAGCGGGGTCGAAAGTAAGGGTCATTCGGTCACCGGGCTGAGCGTAATCCGTGAAAATTAAATTCACGACGCCTCCCGCGGGATTGAATGAGACTTTGCCAGCCTGAAAGGCTTGCTGCATGTTCTGCGGGTCAGGTGGGACATACATGGTTAAGAGACCCTTCACGTCATCCATGTAATCAGTCATCTCCGCTTTTTTCTTCGCAACTACCCGTTGCTTCACTCTGCCGCCGCTGGGTTGTTCCGGGGGAGGACCGATGGGAGTCTTTTGAACCTGGCCGCTAGGACCGTACTGGCACAGATTTTGTGTGGGAGATTTGGCGTCTCCCTTCAACGTGAGCTGTATTGTTTCTGTCCACTGATACTGGCGCAGTCTCTGCTTATTTTCCTCGGCGGATTGCTTCACGGCTGCGAGCTTTTGCTGCAGTTCACCACTTTGAGCAAACGCTGAGGCGGCAGTGATCAGCAGCAGCAGCGCGCCGACAAATACTAATTGTCTGCTTATCAGAACAGGCGTACGGGTCACGGCTTGATTCTTGTTCGCGGTTGCAAGAGTACGCTTCATTAAATTCTCCTTTGGCTAAATCAAATTCTCTTTGGTGCGGCGATCGGGTCGCGTTACTTGAGGTTAATTGTCACGCCGAAGAATGGACCGGACATCGCGGGGGCGAAAACTCTGGTTCCGTTGGTGTATCTCAGGTCCAGATATCGGTAACCGGCTTGCAGCGCGAGAGCTGGTTTTATGCGATAACCGAGAATGCCAAACACTTGATAGTCCAGTTGCGAACCGACACCCCAACCGCCCACGTCGCCTCCAATCGTAACTTCAATCTTGGGCGATAAAATTCCTGTTATGCGCCCACCCACCAATGGATCCACCCAATTTTGAGAGCCGGAGAAATTCAGTGAGTTGGTGGTGAAACTCACGTTTTGTCCCAGATGCCAGTACCGGAAACCCACGAGGGCGTCGATTTTGATCATTTCAGAATCGATTACCCTGTAACCGACCTTGGGAGTAAGGACGAATACATCGGCCTTCACGTTTACGACCGTGCCGTTCGGCGTTCTCGGCAGCGCTCTATCGTCGCCTAGCCTTAGCCATATGATGTCGAGCGGCAGCAGCAATCGCTTGTAGCTCGGCTGCACCACACCCAGCAGGCCGAAGCGAAAATGCGAGAACAGTTCACCGGGCGTGGCATAAAACCTGGCGTCGTTGCCGTTCGCGCCGATCGTTCCGTACACCCAGGGAATCCAGAGATAAGGAGCGACTATGAGGTGCCAGTCGCTGTCGCTGCTTGCAGTACTGGTCGGAGCGGCACTAGGAACTGGTGCCACCATTTCGGTGTTGGCCGCTGGTGGCAGATCGGTACTAGTGATTGCCTCCGTAGTAGTCGAGCTCGGAGTATTGTCCTCGAGTGCATCTACATTGCGTTGGGTAGCGGCTGCCTGAGCGCGGCATGGCCACGCGTTCGCCAACAGCAACAGTCCCAGAAATGTTGCGCATGCCGCTAACTTCCGAGTTGGTCTCAAGAGAAACTCCTTTAGAACTGAAATCGCTAGCGCGTACCTCATTTCTGCACTTCGATTTAACGCGCAAGGCTTCGCGAATTTGTTCATGGTGCCGCGATCGCTTTGCGAATGTTATTGTCAGAATTGACAGTCTGGTTTGGCGCATACAAACGGCCATTGTTATAAGGCTTTTTGGCAGGCGTAATTCATTCGAAACCTGACGGCAAGCTGCAAGTCTCGTAAAATCCTTTTTGCGCCGTGTTTATTCTTAGTTCTTTGCAGCAGGGCTGGAAAAATGGAGATTGAGCACAAGTCCGGCGGCGTTAATTATTTGGTTCGGAGACTTGCCGGTGTTGTTTTCGTGCTCGTAATACGGATCCAGTTCAATGTGCTTGCCCATTGGAAATAGGCAGCCCACGTAAAGCGCGGTTGTGCTCCATTTAGTATATTTGGTTTCGTAGAAAACCTCGGCGCTAAGGTACGGCGCTGGATGGTAAGAGCGAATGGTGAAGCGACGTTCGAGCGTCACACGATTGCGGTAGCGCCAGGTGAAATTTCCACTGGACCAATCGAGATCCGCACGGTTCCTGTCAGAGAGTAGTATCTGAGCTAAAAGGGGAAAGTGAAAAGTGAGGACCGGTTCCAGCCGGTTTACGGTGGGCTTGCCTGGTGTTGGTACATAGCGATATCCCACCGCTAACACCAGCGGCCTGGATTTTGCATCGTCCAGATCGAATGCGGTCACCTTTTTTAACCTGAGGAGCGGCTTCAAATAGAATTCGATGCTAGGACCTATCTCCGCTTGGGTCGGATCACCACCTTCTCTGGTAGATTTGGCCTGAAAAACGAAGCGAATATTTGAATTCAGTTTGAAGTACGCATCGATCTCTGGAAAAAACTCCGTGACTGATGATTGAGCAAATGCCGGTGAACAGGGAAACAACAAAAGAAGTGCTGCCATCAGCCACCTGCCGCGAGTGGAATTCATTTGTTGATCTTTTCAGAAACTCGGAGGAGTCTTAAGCTGTCTCTCTTACTTTTGCGATACGAAGCAAACTGAACCAGAATCGCAGTTGGCAGCAATTTCGTTGGAGGGTGACCTTTGCGAGCCGCCCTCCGTCTTTCTTAGTTGCTAGGATCTTTGGCCGCCTCAGCCTAGGCCATCCGGTTTATTTCTCGGTTAACCGATTTAGGTTAGCTATTTACCAGCGCCGGAGGCTCCTTTCGAGACAGCTTCAAGGAACTGGGTGACCGTAAGTCCGCCGCTCGCCTGGCTCGGCGGATATTCCTTAAAGGTCTCCAGGAACTGGCTCACGATTACGGTGGCGGGCACCATCGTCCACAACTTCTCACCCCACCATTTCCCGTAATTCATTGACTCGTCCTGGTAGCGTTCCCACGGGTCCTGCCGCAAGTTGGTCACGATCGGAGCCTGCGTGCTGGATGCCTCGCCCGTGAACAGGTTGCCCTTGATGGTTTTAAAGCTGACTTTCCACTGGTCATAACGCATCGCCATCATGTCGGCAGTGTTGCTGAAGTAGAAAAACTCGTGGCGCGGCCCTGCCGGCGCTTCGCCCTTGAAATAGGGCATAAAGTTATAACCGTCAAGGTGAGTTTTGAACGTCTTGTCTCCTACTTTCACACCTTTCAGCAGCTTATCTTTCATGTCGGGATCGCCGGCAGCAGCAACGAACGTCGGCAACCAGTCCTCCATCGCCATGATGTCATTAATAATGATGCCGGGCTTGACGACTCCGGGCCATTTGACCAACAGAGGGACGCGGAATCCACCCTCATAGGTAACACCCTTCTCGCCTCGGAACGGATGGTTGCCCCCGTCCGGCCAAGTAAAGATTTCAGCGCCGTTGTCGCTCGTGAATACCACGATGGTGTTGTCGGCGATGCCGAGGTCATCAAGCTTTTTGAGCAGCTCGCCGACCTCCCAGTCCAGTTCCATCATGCCATCGGCGTAAAGACCGAAGCCGCTCTTGTCCTGCCATTTCGGGGATAGGTGCGTCCAGACATGCATGCGCGTGGAGTTGTACCAAAGAAAGAACGGCTTGTTAGCCTTGACGGAACGTTCCATAAAATCCGTAGAACGCTGGACAAGCACCGGTTCGATGTCCTCCATGTTGGTGGTTGCTTTCGGATCCATATTTGGATGCGGAGGCAATGGACCTTCATCAACAATCTTCTGCTTACCAACTATTCCCCAGCGAGGATCGTTGGTGGGATCGGCCACATCGGTGGCGGTGGAAGAAATGATGTTGCGCGGGCCGAACCGTTCCTTGAAATTGGCCATCTTCGGATAATCGTACTCATACGGTTCTTCCATGGCGTTGAGGTGGTAGAGAATTCCATAGAATTCATCGAAACCATGGACGGTGGGAAGATATTCATTACGATCGCCCAAATGATTTTTCCCAATTTGCGCGGTAGCGTAGCCTTCGGGTTTAAGTAGCTCCGCAATCGTAGGATCCATCCTGTATACCTTGTTTGGCACCCGGCAAACCCACCATCAGCAGGCCAGTGCGAAAAGGAGTCTGCCCGAGGATGAAGGCGGCGCGCCCTGCGGTGCAGGATTGTTGCGCGTAGTAATCAGTGAAAAGCGCACCTTCACTCGCGATCCGGTCAATATTAGGTGTGCGTCCTCCCATCATGCCGCGGTGGTAAGCGCTAATGTTCCATATACCGACGTCGTCCGACATGATCACGACGATGTTCGGTTTCTTGGCCTGCGCTGAAGCGCCCGGCGAAACTGCCAGCCCCATGACTGCGACTAATGCCGCCAAAGCGAGGCCCGCTTTCTTCAACAACTTCGTGTCCATTAGCATCCTCCTGTTTTTCTCGATTCGGCGAACTTGGTCATACCGGCCGAATTTCATCAAAGCAGTCGTCTTAAGTTTTGGCGAGCGTCGCGATTCTGCTCGCTGCGCCCGCACGATGTTATTGGCAAAAGTGACAGTCTTAAATTGATTCGGACCACTTGCGTTTGATACATCAGACGAATCGCCGCGTCAGATCCACAAGCATACGGATATCTGCGAATAAGCTGGATTAACAGACACTTCTGACAATGCCGGCTCTGTGAAATTCTTTTTGTATTTTATCGGTCTAGCTGGGTGGGAAGTTCTTCAGCAATTTCTGCATGGCTTTATCCAGGTTCTTCTGTTTCTTCGCCTGGTTAGCACTGGGATCGAGCGTTTTGGTCACACGTCCAGTCCAAACCAGTTGTTTAGTCGCTGGGTCATACATGTCGAGGACCAGCATTCCAGTACTAATGGTGGAACTTTGGGCCGTGGCCATTCCGCCACCCCAACGCAGTCCGCCCCCCATACCGTAGGCATTCCACTGTTTTTCTTGATTGATGGAACATTGATACGCAACGTAAAGATCGGCCTTGTCACCATCCACTTTGTTGAGTCCTTTGGCCGCCAACTGCGAATCTATGGAATCTTTGATCTGCGTATCCACAATCTGGTTCGGGTACGACGCGCCTTCGACCGTCACCCACTTGTAGGTGTGGTATTTTGCGAAGTTAGTTCCCGGCATCGCATTCGTCGTAACATCCTGCGCCGAAACCACGCTGCACGCCAGTAACGCCAGCACCAGTCCCGTGCCCACCTTTGCTATCGATGTTGAAGTTCTTTGCATCATTTTTCCCTCCCTTAACAAACTCCCGATTGGGCAGCATCGACAAGGACCGCAATGCGGCAGCCTTTCGAAGTTATGGATTGCAAATTTAACTTTTTATAAAAACGTCCTCGCCATTGGCGGAGCGGGCAGCCGGCGATTCGTGGCTATTACTTTAAGTTTACCGGAGGTCCGCTGACTCGCTTCGCCTTGAGATCCACGGTCACCTCGACGCGATCGGCAATCTTGATGAAAGGAATGCCGCTATTCATGCCATAGTCCTTACGGTCGAAGGCCATGGTTCCTTGGATCGAGCCTGAGCCGGTCCCTTTGCCGGAAACAGTAAGTGTTAACTTTTCGGGCTTGGTAACTCCACGTATCGTAAAGTCGCCGTCTACCTCGAAAGTGTCCGGACCGGTCTGCACAATCTTCGTTGACTTAAACGTGATCAATGGATCGTGCTCGACGTTAAAGAAGTCTTTGCCCTTCAGCTTGCCGTCTTTCATGCCACTGCCGGTATTCACGCTGGCCGCTTGAATCTCGACATCTAAAACCCCTGTGGAAAGATCAGGCGATGTAAACGTTAGCGTGGCGTTCCACTTGTTGAAGTCCCCTTTTATAGCCACCGACGCATCCACGCCGAACTTGACGGAACTTTCTACTGGCGTAACCACGAAAACGGGGGGTCCCTGTGCGCGCGTCGCTAACAGAAGCACAATGGATGCCAAAAAACATAGAACAGCTAGTCGCAACGGAAACTTGAAGCTAAAGTGGTTCTGCCTCATCGTCTATTCTCCTTTTGCAAACGGTATTCCGATGCCGTTTTAATCTGTCCCTCTCGAGTTATAGTTCTCAAACCAGCTTTTGCTGAGATGGAAAATTGGAAGTGAATCTATGACCAGACAGAGCCTCATTAATCGCCAGAACCAAGTCAGTATCCATGAGTAGCTTAACTACGTACCCCAACCCTCCAGCAGCATGGCAAGTCTTTAGAATGTCCGTGTCTTCGTGGACTGTAAGGAACACGATCTTGGCCTTGTTTCCTAGTTTCTTAAGCTCTTGCGCCACTTCAATTCCGCTCATGAGCGGCATCGAGATGTCCAGGACGACCAGATCGGGTTCGAGCTCCAGCGTTGCTTCCAAAGCTGCTCGCCCATCGGAGACCATGCCGACAACGTCGAATGACTCGCGCAGCAGTGTGACCACTGTGGTCAACACGGGAGAGAGATCCTCCGCCACTACAACTCGTGGTCGAGTCATGAGAGTTTGTTGCCGGTGGGTTCTACTTGCAAGTTCGACCAACGGAGTTATCTCCCGCCGGCCGTTTGTTCACTCGCAGCGGAGCCCTTCCTCTAGATCCATCCTGAGCGCGATTCAGGCCTATTGCTATTGGTAGAACTTACAGTCGAGAAAGAAAAATCGTGGAGGCTAAACGGAGATAATCCGGTGCTTGATTGCGTACTGTATCAACTCGGCGCTAGTCTTTACCTGCAGCAGTTCCATTGCGGTGTATTTGTGAGCGGCAACAGTGCGCGGGGTAATGTAGAGAAGCGTGGCCACTTCTTTCATGGTGCGCCCTTCTGCCAATAATTGAATGACTTCCCTCTGCCGTGCCGTAGGCTCGGGAGCAAGTTCCCGGTTCTTGGGATCCCTCATGGAGATATCGTCAAGGCCTTTCGAAGCACTCGGCGTCACGTAGGAACCGCCCTTTAGTACTCGCTGGATCGCCTCGTTTAGCTCTAGCCCCGCTGCCTGCTTAAGGAGGTATGCCGAAGCCCCCGCTCGAAAGGCTTCTCCCACCAGGTAAGGGTCTTCATTCATCGTCATGTAGATAAGCTTCGCGGTAGGCATTGACTGTTTGAGTTGTCGGCCGGCCTCCAGCCCGTTTAACTGCGGCATAGCTATGTCAAGTACGATAATGTCAGGTCGCAACTTCTGGGCAGCTTTCAGAAGTGCACGTCCGTCCGTTACCAAACCCACTACTTCGTAACTGGGTTCTAGGAGGCCCTTGAGCGCATCCAGCAACATCTGATGGTCGTCTGCTAACAGTACACGTGAACGTCTCATGTTTTTCTTCCTCCTGCAGCCATACTTCGTATCTCGGCGCCATCTGTTGAGAGTGACAGTGGAACTTCTGCGACAACTTCTGTCCCGTGCATGGGCACCGAATGCACCGAAAACCTACCTCCAACCAATCGTAGCCGCTCGCGCATGCTAATCAGTCCTAATCCCGCTTCTCCGTTTGAGAGTGCTGAATCAAAACCCTGGCCGCCGTCAACGATCCGCAGCTCAATTTTGTTTTTTGCCCCGCTAAGCTCAACCCGAGCTTCCTTCGCCTGACTGTGCTTAAACACATTGCTAAGCGCTTCCTGCGCGATTCTGAAAAGACAGAGAGCTACATCCTTGGGGATTTCGAAAGAGTCTACGTGGTCGGTGAATTCAATTTGGATCTTAAATTTTGAGCTGAACTCCTTGCAAAGGCCCATCAAAGCCGGAGCCAGACCCACATGTTCAAGCTTGCTGGAATGGAGTTGATGGGAAAGCGAATGCATATCAGAAGACATTTCCTGGGTTTTCTTTATCAACTCCTGAACCTTAGACCGCTCTTCTGTGTCAGACTCGGGTAGCTTCTTCCAAAGCTGCGCAAGTCCGATCCCCTGGAGAGCCAGGCGCTGGCTGAAGTCATCATGGAGTTCCCTGGCAATGCGGGTGCGTTCTTGCTCCTGAGCGTTGATCAAACGTCCGCTCAACTCTTCGAGCCACGCCTCCGACACCTTGCGGTCCGTTATATCAATGCAAGAACCGATATAGCCGCAGAAGACCCCGTCGGATTCAAATCTGGGAACGCCATAGTCAACAATCCATCGATATTTCCCATCGAAGCGCTTCAGACGGTACTCCATCTCGAAGTCGACGCGGGCGTCAAACGCACGTGAATACGTTTCGAGACAACAAGTTAAATCTTCCGGATGCACTCCTGACGCCCACCCTTCTCCTATCTCGTGTTCTATCGACTGCCCAGTGAAATCCAGCCAGTACTGATTGAAAAAAGTGCAGAGCTTGTCTTTGCCGGACATCCACATCAGTACCGGGGCCTTGTTGGCGACTAAGCGAAAGCGTTCTTCGCTTTCACGCAGGCTCTGCCCCACTTGCTTGCGCTCCGTGATATCCAGCACCTCGGCAACAAAGTACCGAGGGTTGCCGTGGACATCACGGATTAAGGAAGCACTGGTTTCTCCCCACAACACTTGTCCATTCTTGTGCAGACAGCGCTTCTGGAGCCCCTGGAAACTGACCCCATCCGCGAGGGCTCGTCTTAACCTCTCCGAAAGCATCGACCAGTCTTCTGGATGAGTGACAGATTGAACCGTACGGGCGAGCAGTTCCTCTTCCGTGTATCCAATGTACTTGGAAAAGGCTTCATTTGCGGCAAGAAAACGGCCGTCAGTTGAAACGATCGACATTCCTATACCAGCATCCCGGAAGACGCTGTGAAATCTTTCCTCGCTTTCGCGCAATTCTTCTTCTGCTCGCTTGCGCTCAGTGATGTCTTGCACCGTGCCATGTAGACGCACTATGCGGCCCGTGTAGTCGCGGAGTGCTTCGCCTCGACCCACGAGCCACAGTTTGGCTCCGTCCGGCTGCGGCGATAAGTGGTGCCCAACTCCTACGCGGCACCAGCAATAATATGGACACAATAAGCGCGCAACCGGGCCAGAGCGGCCAAACATTTTGGGGATAGAGGACCAGGGCGCCTCCGAGCCTTGCAGCTATGTAAGCCAAAGCAGCCACGCCGCAAACTAGAATGGCTGGACGAAAAATGGAATTCAGTTCCGGAGTGTTCCACGAGGAGCGACCGGCGGCATCCATCACTCACCTTCCAGACAGAAAGCAGCCGCCACAAAACGTATAAGGCAAGAACCGACGTATCTTGCGGATGTTACCGTTATGCTAAGTTTCGCAGCTTTCATTTTCCGGACGCAACAAGTCGTCGGCCTGAGTTGCCGATTTGGATTTGAAACAGTTGCTGCTTGTCTGACCTGGAACGCTGGCGAGAGTTTAGAGAAATCTACAACGAACTAGGTGTCCCATATGGGACAGTCACCGAATATTCATAGCAAGGTAAATACGGATGGACCAGCACGCTCGTAGCTTCGAACAACCTCTCGCTATTCATGGAGAACAACGCGTAGAAGCGAACGATGTACCTGCAATCCATCGTTGTACTTAACGTAGCCGAGCTTTTTGAATCTGTTCATAAAGAAATTCACTCGTTGGCGCGTTGTGCCGATCATCTCCGCGAGGGTCTTCTGGCTTATATTCGGAATCAATGCTTCGGGCTTTCCGGTTTTTCCGAAGCGGGCTTGGGTTAGCAGTGCTCTTGCCAGCCGTTTTTCGCTGGAATTGAATAATTGGTCGACAAGGTCAGCTTCTGTGCGGTTGAAACGTTTAACCACATATGCAACAAACATGTCAGAGAAAATGTTTTCCCCGTGGAGAGTGCGCAGCATCTCCGTTCGTTCAACTCTTAGAAGCGAGCAATTTGACAGAGCCGTAGCTGTCGAAACGCGGACCGATTGATCCGAGGCGATGCATCCTTCCCCCACAAAATCGCCGGGACCAAGAAGCGTGATGGTTGCTTCTTTACCGAATTTAGACAACACACTGACCCGCACTCGGCCTTCCTGAATATAAAACACAGCGTCCGGGCGCTCTCCTTGAGAAAAGACCTTTTGTTTTGGTTTATATCGATGAAGGGTCTTGCCAATGCCAGCGTTAGCTAAAAAGGCTACAACATCAAAAAGTTTGGCCGGTAATTGCGCATTCCGCGTTCGGGACAAGCGGCGAGGGGGGCCCATGGGGAACCTCCGATGAGAGCGGCAGGCCTCAATGTGCGGCAATTGTGCCAGCTATCCTTATGAACGTCAACGTACATAGCCAAAAGGACTGTCAGGCAGGCTGAGGCGCTAATACTGTCATTACTAACAATTCCATTCAGTCTATCCTCCGCCAATCATGCAACTCTGTCCAAAGCGACAGGTAGTATAGAAAACGACGCAAAAAAATGAGAGATTCACATGAATGAAGTAAAAGCCAAAGGTGGGACCCTGAAGCAGAAGGCCGTCCATGAAGGCCAGGAATTTCTTGGGATCTCTCTGTATCTGGCGTTCTTCTTTTGCGCCGTCGTGACCTATAGCACGGTTTTACTGGGCCGGTTTCACGTCTCGTATTTCGGCTATGGCTCTGCGCTTATCAACGCTCTTGTGATCGCCAAGGTCATTCTTATAGGAGAATACGCGCACCTCGGAAAGAGACACGAATCCAGACCGTTGGTCCTGTCAGCGTTTTACAAGGCCTTTCTGTTTACACTGCTTGTGTTGGCGTTTCACGTCGTCGAGGAAATGATCAAACAACTTGTACACGGAGATACGATCGCAAGCGCGTTTCACGAAATACGCCTGGATATCCTAATCTGCCGCAGTCTGGTTATATTTTGCACGTTCATTCCACTATTTGCGTTCAGGGATTTGCAGCGGGTGCTGGGAGAGGGCAACTTTCGGTCCCTGTT
>Ga0209009_1000237_pt1 | contig 22050 bp, 19 predicted proteins | sample BlaSpr_A8_OM3_M2_FD_187979 | JGI IMG/M metagenome (GOLD analysis project Ga0209009, IMG submission 187979) | Forest soil microbial communities from Thunder Bay, Ontario, Canada - Black Spruce, Ontario site 2_A8_OM3_M2 (SPAdes) (version 2) | ecosystem: Environmental > Terrestrial > Soil > Boreal... | reverse complement strand
GCTCTCGCTTATGCGGAATTTACCGACTCGCTTTTCGCCGTCTCGCGCTACCGTCTCTTCAGGCTTCCAGCAGCCTACCGGCTGGCCCCGGACAGAGCGCCTCGCCATCTCCTCTACCGCTGAACCGTTTCCGTTACTCGACTCAGCGCATCCGCTTCCCGCTCGGCTGGAGCCTCCGCCGCCCGGAACGGTCGTAGGCCGGGTGGCGCTACGCGAGCTTTTTCAGGCGGCGGATGCGGTCCTTGAGATCCTGTTCAGCTTTTTCGGGGAGGGGGCGACCGCCGAAGGCGCTGGCGCAGTAGATTGATACGACGCGCCGGGCGTCGTCCTTTGCCGCGGGAACTCTCTCTTCGAAGAGCCTCGCGACCTCGAAGGGCGGGACGGCGGGAGACAGGGAGCCGAGCCTTGCCGCGAGCAGGCGCCGGAGGGCGAGGTACGCCTTTGTCGGCGCTGCGGCGGCCGCCCGGCGCATCGCGCGGCGCGCGAGAACGAAGGCGGCGGCCGCGAAAAGCAGGATCCCGGCGACGGTCCCGGCGCGGCGCAGCTCCCGCCCCCGGAAGAGCTCCCGCCAGGAGGCGAGGCTCTGTCCGGCGTCCGCCACCGCCTGCCGCGCGGCCTCGAGGATCCGGACCTGGTCGAGCGAATCGAAGCCCAGGATCCGCCGGTCGTAGAAGAACTCGACCTCGCGGCCGAGGTTGGAGAAGAACTTCCGCCACGACATCCGGCTCTCCGCGGCGGGAATGCCGGCGTCGGGCGTGGGGTCGAGCACGGTGAATCCCCTGCCGTCGATGTCCGCTTCCACCCACGCGTGCAGGTTGCTGCCGCGGACGACGAGCGCGTTGGAGAGGAGTGCGGTCTCCCCGCCGAAGGACCCGGTGACCAGCCGGGCAGGGATTCCGCGGGCGGTCAACATCATCGCGGCCGCCGAGGCGAAAAACTCGCAGTGGCCGGCCCGGGAATGCACGAGGAAGTTGACGAGAGGATCGCCTCTTGAACGCGGGGGATCGAGCGTGTAGAGGAAGTCCTTCGCGAAGTTGTCGCGGATCCGGTAGTAGATCTGCATCGGCTCGGCCAAGTCTCCCGTCAGCGCCGCCGCGTACTCGCGGATCTCCGGCGGCACGGACGCCAGATCGATGACGCTCGAGCCGACCCCGCGGGGCTCGACGCCGCGGACTCCGGCCGTGTAACGCACGGAGCGGGCGCCGCCCGGGAGCTGAAAGAGCCCGTCCCGAAGCGGCGTTGGGGACTCCCGCTCGACCTCGACCCCCTCCGCGCCGTACGGCAGGAAAAGGAACCCGTTGGCCGACAGGTTCAGGTCCACCGACAGGCGCCCGATGAGCATCTGCTGGGCCCGGGTCTCCCGGAGCGGCCGCTCCGCGCGCGAGAACGGCGCCGCGACGCGGGCCCTCCCCTCGGGGCGGCGGGTCCAGACGCCGTGGTTGTATTCCGTGAAGACGGCCTCACGCAGTCGCAGGACACGCGGGAACCTGGACGCCGGCTCCATGTCCATCCGCAGAACGATCTGGTCGCTTCGCTTGGCGGATCCGAAGGACTCGAGGTCCACGCGATCCGACGTGAGCGTCGTCCCTAGCGCATCCTCGAACCGGAAGGGAGCCACGGCGAAGGGGCGGCGCAGCCGTGGAAGCGTATAGAAGAGCGGTCCCGTCATCACGGCGCCGATGACGATGGCTCCAAAGACGATGCCTCGCGTGGGCACCGAGCGGAGAACGCGCTCGGGCGGCGCGTCCTCGAAATCGGCCAGCACCGCCAGACGCGCGAGCGCGCGGAACCCCAGGAACGCCATCACGGCGAAGTACAGAAAGGAGGAGACGTGCGTCGCGCTGGAGGCGGAGGCGAGGGTGATGAGGAAGATCACGAGGAGCGCCGTGCGGACTTCGCCCGGCCGCTTCAACGAAGCGAGCTTCGCGACGGCGGTGAAGAGGAGCAGGTGCGAGACCGAGCGAAGCAGTCCGTGCCGGAGCGTCAGCACTTCGAAGCCGAGCCACAACAGGTACGCCACCCCGATGAGGTTCAGGATCCCGTTGGAAAGGCGGGCCGGCCGCCCGGCCCGCGCCCGCCGCCAGAGCACCAGGAGGGCGCACTCGTAAAGGAGCACCGCATAGCCGGACGCCCCCTCGGTCCACAGGAGGGGAAACGGAGCGACGACCGCGAGCGGCGCCAGCACCTCGAAGGAGGCACGGCGAAGACCCGCCGGGATCTCGGGCAGGGGCGTCACCGCACGAGCCACCGGAGCTCCTCCCGGCGCAGGGGCGGAAAACCGGGAGCCCCCGACGCCGCGACCGGCTCCAGGCGCGCGAGCGCCTCCAGGATCCGGGCCCGCTGCGCCCGGCCGCTCGAGGCCGGAACCCGCACGTTGCGGGCCTGGAATCCGACCTCCCCGTCGCGCGAGAGGAGGAGGACAGCCTGCCCGGCGCAGCGCGAGATCCTCCGTTCGAGCTCCACCCGCGAGGCCGCGTCCTCCGGGTCCGCCAGGGCATTGTCGAGCGTCAGGACGACCACACGGTCCCGCTCCGCTTCGCGCTCTCGCACGATCCAATGCCGCATCCGCGCAGACTGTTTCCAGTGGAGATCGCGCGGGTCATCGCCAGGCACGAAGTCGCGCAGCATCCGGATTTCGGAGCCTCCGCCTCGCCGGCGAGGATGCGGCCGGCCTCCGCGCGCGTCCTCGGGCGGCACCATGCCGACGCTGCTCGCTTCCGGCATCGGGTACACCACGACCTCGCGGGCCAGCCGCGCGTGTCGGTACTTGCGGAAGAGCCCGAGCGGGAAGCGCGACAGCAGGCCGGCGTCGGCATCCTGGAAGACGCCCCGCCGCGAAAAAACGCCTTCCACCAGGACCTCGCGAAGCTCCCCGGGCTTTAACGGCTCGACCCAGAGGGGACCCGGCAGACCTTCGTGCAGGAAGAAGAGAGCCTGCGCCGTGGCCGTCGCCATCCGGTTCTCGAAGCGGACCTTCAGGAGCGCCGGCCTCCCGGCCACGACCTCGCCGACCGGCTCGATCTCGCACTCGACTCCGCGCACGTTGCGCCGCGAGACGATCCCGGAAACGACCATCGCCGAAAGCATCCCTGCCAGCACCAGGTACAGCCCGTTGTTGCCCGTGTTGGTCGCGCCGATCGCGACCACCAGGCACATCAGGACGTAACCGAGCCCGAAGTTGGTGATCCGGATCTCCCAGTCGGGAATGAGGCGAGTCATGAGGAGTCGATAGTCAATAGTTGATAGTTGATAGTTGATAGTTGGGATCCCGAACTATGGACTATCGACTATCAAGTATCGACTCTTCGCTCACAGGGGGACGGCTATTTGCGCGAGGATCTTCTTCACCGCTTCGCGCTCATGATTTCCGGAGCCGAAGCCGTCGGAAGAGATGGCCAGGATGCGGTGCGCGAGCACCGGCTCGGCCACGGCCTGGACGTCGTCGGGCGTCGCGTAATCGCGCCCCTGCATGAGCGCGTAGGCCTGGGTGGCGCGGAAGAGAGCCTGCGCGCCGCGAGTCGAGACAGGCAGGCGCAGGTCCGGCGCCCGGCGCGTCGCGCGCACGAGCGAGTGGAGGTAGTCGAGCAGGCGATCGGAGACTGTCACGGTCTCGACCCGGTCCTGGAGCGCCAGGACCTCCCCGGGGGAAAGGACCGAGGGGATGGCGTTCAACGCCTTTTCGGTCCCGCCGCGCCGCAGGAGCATTTTCTCCTCCTCCTCGTTCGGATACCCGAGCGACAGGCGAAGGAAGAAGCGGTCCATCTGCGATTCCGGAAGGGGATAGGTGCCCAGGTACTCGACGGGGTTCTGCGTCGCGACGACCATGAAAGGCTGCGGCAGGGGCCGGCGCTCGGACTCGATCGTGACGGCGCCCTCGTTCATCGCTTCGAGCAGCGCCGACTGGGTCTTGGGCGTCGCACGGTTGATCTCGTCGGCGAGGACGATGTTGGCGAAGATCGGTCCCGCGTGGAACTCGAACCGTTCCGTCGGGGTGTTGAAGACGGAGATGCCGAGCACATCGGCCGGCAGCGTGTCGCTCGTGAACTGGATCCTGCGGAATTCGAGAGCCAGGCTGCGGCCGAGAGCCCGTGCCAGCGTCGTCTTGCCCACGCCCGGCACGTCCTCGATCAGGACGTGGCCGCGGGAGAGGAGCGCGGTCAGCACGAGATCCACCGCGCGAGGATCACCCCTGTAGATCAACCGGACGTTGTCGCGCAACCGCGTCAGCCCGTCCGCGACCCCCACCTTGACTCGTGCAAACTCTGCGTTCATGCCCTGGCCTTCACGACAACAAGTCCAGAATGCCACCACCGGCGGCTGTTCCGGTCTCTCTTGCGAAAAATCTCATGGTAAACCGGAAAGCCTTTGTAATCAACAGGAACCCGGCACATCTCATCTCGTCTTTCCCCTCTCGGAGCGGTCCGTTCCCGCTCCTCCGGGTGACAGAGATCTCGGTCTCCGTCCTTGAGAGACAACGGGATAAGGGCGCAAGACCTGCCCGGTAACCGCCGTGGAGCGAGCTCGTTCGTTTTTGAACCGGGCGCACGGGTTCAGGGCCTGCCCGCATCCTCCTCTTCTCGCTTGAGAAGGCGCTCGACGGCGGTGCGCAGCTCGTTTTCCCGCTCGAAGGGGAGGACGAGCACGCCCTCGCCGCTGACGACGATCGCCGTGTCCCGGACGCCCGGAGCGAGAACCGGGGCCTCCGACACGATCAGGTTGCCGCGATCGTCGGAGGGCCCGCGGATGTCCCGCACCGACCTCCAGGTGCCGACGTCGCTCCAGCCCGCGCGAAGCGGCACCGCCCGGATGGAGGCCGCTTTCTCCATGACCGCGTAGTCGATCGAAATGGAAGGCATCTCGCCGTACGCGCGGCGCGCTCCCTCGTCGTCGCGCTCTCGCAGGCGGCTCCGGTAGCGCTCCACCTGTGCCATGAGGGTTCCAGCCACCCTGCGCGCCGCCGCGAGGAATCGCGACGGACGGAAAACGAAGATCCCGGCGTTCCAGAAGCAGCCCGAGCGCACGCAGGCTTCCGCGTCCTCGCGCCCGGGCTTCTCGATGAAGCGAACGACCTCCAATCCCTCGCCCGCCGCGGTCTCGGCGACTTCCAGGTACCCGTAATCCGTCTCCGGACGGCTGGGCGGCACGGCGAGCACCACGGCGGACGCCGAGTCGGCGACCCGCGCGGCCTGCAAGAGCGCCCGGCGGAAAGCCTCGGCGTCGGCCACGGTCTGGTCGGAAGGAATCGCGGCCGTCACCGGATCGCCGTCCCTCTCGAATTGGAGGGCGGCGGAGAGAAGCGCCGGTCCCGAGTTGCGCCGGAAGGGCTCGAGAACGACGCGGTCCGCCGGGAGCGACTTCAACTCCGAGAGAACCAGGTCGGCATGATTCTCGGTCGTGGCCACGAAGATCTCATCGGTCAGCGGAAGGACCCGTTCGTAAGTCTCCGCGAGGAGGCTCTTCTGCGAGAGGAGCGGCAGGAACTGCTTGGGCCTGTGCTCGCTCGAGAGCGGCCACAGCCGTGTTCCCGCGCCCCCGGCGAGCAACAGCACCCTCATGTCACTTCCATTTCATCCCCAGCAACTCGACTTCCGGAGCAAGGGTAATGCCGAATCGCTCCCGTACGGTATCGCGGGCAAGACGCATCAGGGCGAGCACGTCCGCCGCCGTGGCCGCCTCTTCATTGACGATGACGTTGGCGTGCCGTGGAGAAATCACGGCGCCGCCCCGGCGGCTCCCCTTCAGGCCGCAGGCCTCGATCAGGCGGCCCGCGTAGTCGCCCGGAGGGTTGCGAAAGACGGACCCGGCGTTGGGCTCCGACGGCAGGGCACCGCGGCGTTTCTCCGCCACCTCGCGCGTTTTCGCCTCGATCTCTTCCCGCGGAGCGCGCCGCAGCCGGAGTTTCGCCGACGCGACGATATCCCGCGTCTCGATCAACCGCGTCCAGCGGTACCCGTGCGCGATCTCCCCGGCGCGGACGCTCCCGACGTCGCCACCGTGAGAAACGAGCCGCGCCTCGGTCAGGACGTCGAAGATCTCCCCGCCGTAGGCGCCGGCGTTGATCCGGACGGCGGCGCCGATCGAGGAGGGGATCCCCGAGATCGCCTCGATGCCGGAAAGCCCGGCGCGCGCCGCGGCCGCGCACACGGCTCCCAGGGCCGCGCCCCCGCCCGCGGCGAGGACCTCGTCTTCGACGTCAACGCGCAGAAAGTCCCCCTCCAGGCGCACGACCACCCCCGGAAAACCGGCGTCCGAGACGAGGACGTTCGAGCCCATCCCGAGCAGAGCCAGCGGCGTCCCGCTTGCCGCCACCTCCGCGAGCACGCGCGCCAGCGCCGGTTCGGTCCGGACCCGGCAGAACCAGCGGGCGGGGCCGCCGATCTTCCACGTCGTGCGCGGAGCGAGCGGCTCGTCCTCCTCGACGCTCCCCTCGTCCGCCGGCAGCGAGATCTTCACGGCCACACGCCGAGAAGAGACGCTCCCGCCGCGACACAGCCGGCCGCGAGCAGGCCCGCCGCGACGTCGTCCGCGACGATCCCCCACCCCTCGGGCAGGTCCTGGAGCCGCCAGATCACCCCCGGCTTCCACACATCGAACAGACGAAAAAGAAAAAAAGACGCCGCCCAGGCGAGCGACTCGGCCCGGAGAGTCGGATACCGGAAGAGCGGCACGGCCGCCGACGCCAGGAACTGTCCGGCGATCTCGTCGATGACGATGCATCCCGGGTCTTTGGAGGAGAGGGCGCGCGCGGTCCTCGTCGAGAGGGGAACGCCCGCGAGCCCGACGAGAAGCCCGGACATCAATAGTCCGGCCGCCGCCGTCATGCTTGGCGCGGTGGTTGAGAGCGAGCGGGCCAGAAGCCAGGCCAGGACGAGCGCGAGCGCGGAGCCGGCGGTGCCGGGAGCGAAGGGCGAGAGTCCTGTGCCGAGACCCGTCGAGAGGAGAGTCGTCACCGGAGAGTTTTCGAAGGCGCGGCGGACGTCCGCCGTTGACACCCTGTTGCGGCCGGGAGATGATGGCGCCGTCCTCATCGTTTCGAAAACCCGCCCGGAGTCTATAATCGCGCTCTCACCTGAAGCCAGGAAGCCGAGACGCGCAAATTGGTGGGGAGCGAACGCTTCGCCACGAGTGAGAAAGGTGAAGACATGTCCAGCGTGAAATCTACTGAGAAATGGCGCGCCGTCGAAACGGCGCTGACGCAGATCGAACGGCAGTTCGGCAAGGGCTCGATCATGCGGCTGGGGGACCAGCCCCAGCAGGTGATGTCGGTCATCTCCACGGGCTCCCTCGCAGTGGACGCGGCGCTCGGAGTGGGCGGTATCCCGCGAGGCCGGGTCGTCGAGGTCTTCGGGCCGGAGGCGTCCGGGAAGACGACCCTTTCCCTCCAGATCATCGCCCAGGCGCAGAAGACCGGGGGTCTCGCGGCGTTCATCGACGCCGAGCACGCGCTGGACGCCGACTACGCCCGCAAGCTCGGCGTGGACACGGACAACCTCCTCGTCTCGCAGCCGGACAACGGCGAGCAGGCGCTCGAGATCGCCGAGATGCTGATCCGATCGGGAGCGATCGACATCGTCGTCGTGGACTCGGTCGCGGCGCTCGTCCCCAAGGCGGAGATCGAGGGAGAGATGGGCGAGGCGCAGATGGGCCTCCAGGCGCGCCTCATGTCGCAGGCGCTCCGAAAGCTCACGGCAATCGTCTCGAAGTCCCACACGACGCTCCTCTTCATCAACCAGATCCGCGAGAAGATCGGCGTGATGTTCGGGAACCCGGAGACGACGACAGGCGGACGTGCCCTGAAGTTCTACGCGACGATCCGCATAGACATCCGCAGGATCGCGTCCTTGAAGGACGGGGAAACGGTCGTCGGATCGCGCACGAAGGTCAAGGTCGTGAAGAACAAGGTCGCCTCCCCGTTCCGGCAGGCGGAGTTCGACATCACCTACGGCGAAGGGATCTCCCGCCCGGGCGAGCTGATCGACATGGGGATCGAGGCGAAGATCGTGGACAAGACGGGCGCCTGGCTCTCCTACGGCGACCTGCGGATCGGCCAGGGGCGCGAGAACGCCAAGCAGTTCCTCAAAGACAACCCGCAGCTCGCGGACGAGATCGAAACGAAGCTGCGCAAGCATCTGAACCTCGCGCCCATGCAGCCGCCCGCCGAGAAGCCCGCCTCCGCCGAAGCGGCGGCGGGGAAACTCGTCTCCGCGCCGGCCGAGGCCCCGCGAGAGAAAGAGAAGGCCCGGCGCTAGAACGTCGGCGAGCTGGCGCTCGCCTCCCGCGGCGCGAGCCTCCTCCCTCGGTTCCCTCGGGAGACTACTCGCGCCGCGACCGGGGCCCGGATTTCACCCCCTCTCCCAGCGGGAGAGGGTAGGGGTGAGAGCGTCGCGATCGCCGAACGGCCCCTTGGATCGGTGCGGAACTCTGCGATACTCGCATCCTCGATGCGAATGACGGAAAAATCGAGCGCCCGCTTCTTCGCGGGCGCTCTTCTTTTGTGCGCGGCGGCGCCGCTGTCGGCCGAGCGCATCGGACTCGCCGCGGAAAGGGCCGACCATGCCTGTCCGGCCCCCGGGCCTCCCTTCGGTGTCGCTCCCCTGCCGGCCTCCGGCTCTCCCGCGCCGGCCGGCGATTGCCTGGTCCACGTGCCCGTGCCCGACCTGACCGACGCGACGCTCGAAGACCTGGCTGCCCGGATCGCGCGGATCGGCCACGGGCCCGCGGTGGACCTGGATCTGAATCTCGTGAGCTGCATGGCGCCGGCCCTTTCCGCCGAGGAGCGGAAACTCCGCCTCCCCTACGCTTTGAAGAAGCTCTCGTCGGCCGCCCGCGCATCCCTGCCCGGCCGGAAGGTCCTCGTGAGCCTGACGGCGATCGGAGAGGTGCCCTGGTCGGAGGTGGAACAGGTCGCCCGAATTCTTCTCGAGGAAGACCTGGAGCCCTACATCGATCGCGTCGCCCTCCCGCCGGCGTTCGCCGAGTCCCCGTCCTTCGATCAGGCCCTGTTTGCGAGACCCTGGGTCCGGACCGCGGCGGGACCGGGAGGTGCGATCAACGCGGTCTTGACCGCGCTCGCGAGAGTCCCGGCCGCCAATCCGATCGTGGTCGGGGGGGCCGTCTCGGCGGCCGACTGGGAATCGCTGCGCCGTCTCCAGGCCTACCTGACCGACGACGTCTCCCGGGATCCGACGATGACGAAGGCGGTCCGGCGGGACGGGACGCCCTTCGATGTCCTGCGCTTCTTCGACGCGAAGAAGTTCACGCCGATCTTTCTCCTGCCGGAGGATCCCGCGGGTGCCGCCGCGATCGATCTGTCGGGCGGCGCGTTCGCGAAGGCGACGGTCGAGAACCTGGGAAGCGGAGTGAAGAAGGACTTCGACCTGCGAGGCGCGAAGACCCTGACGCTCGATCTTTCGAAGGGCCCCCTCGCCGCCGTGCTCGTGCCCGCCGCGCGGCAAACCGGCGAAACAAGGGCGTCCGTCGAGGTCGGCGCCGCGCGCGGACTGACAGCCGAGGAGATCGTCGCGCGCGAGCGCGCCTGGGACTCCGGGCAGCGCGAGAAGGTCCAATCCTTCATCGCCGAGATGAAGGCCTCGCTGCGCTTTCGCATCGGCGAGGTGAACGAGACCTTCGACCTGACGATCCTGGGCCCCTTCTATTTCCGCCGGGGCGAGCCGCCCGACTGGGAATGGGACGAGTTCTTTCTCAACGGGGTCAGGTGGAAGGGCAAGACGCTGCCGAAGCTGCCGATCCTCCAACCGGAGAAGGTGACGGCGCTGCCGCTCGACATCCGGCTCACCGAGGACTACGACTACGCCCTCCACGGCGAGGCGACGGTCTCAGGCCGGCGCGCGTACCACATCACGTTCGCCCCGAGGACGACCGTCGGCGAAAAGCCGATCTACCGCGGAAGCGTCTGGATCGACAAGGAGACCTTCGCCCTCCTGCGGCGCGATTCGGTGCAGTTGAACCTGACGGGCGAGACGCTGTCCAACGTCCAGAGCGAGTTCTACCGTCCCGTCCCCGGTCAGCCCGGCGTCCTGCTGCCGCTCGAGATCAAGGGACAGCAGGTCTTCTCAACGGCGGGGCGCACGACGGCGATCGAGCGCGACGTCGTGATGCAGTCGGTCCGCGTCAATCCGCCGGATCTGGCAGAGCGGCGCGCCGCGGCCTATGCCTCGCAGGCCCAGATGATCCGCGACACCGAGAAGGGAATGCGATATCTCGTGCCGGATCCGGCGCGCCCGGGCGTGCGGGTGGTCGAGGAGAAGATCACCAAGAAGAGCACGTTCGGGCTGCTCGGCGCCTTCTACGACGAGTCGCTCGACTACCCTCTGCCGCTCGTCGGGATCCAGCACTTCAATTTCGACCTGTGGGGCAAGGGCAAGCAGATCTCCGTCTTCTTCGCCGGGGCCCTCGTGACGGGCAACTACACGGACCCGTCGCTCGCCGGAAGCCGCTTCGATCTGGGCGCCGACCTCTTCGCGGTCGCCTTCCCCTCCGGCGACGTCAGCTACCGCGGTGGCAAGGAGGTCCCCTCCGAGAAGTTGAAGCACCTGCCGGCGATTTTCCAGGTCAACGTGGGGCATCCGATCGGGCCGTACCTCAAGGCGTCGCTCGGAATCTTCACGAAGTGGGACAATTTCCAGCGCGATAAAGACACCGGGCCGGCCTTCATCGTCCCCGTCGACACATTCACCGACGGCGCGGATTTGAAGCTCGTCGGCAATATCTCGGGCTTCAACGCGATCGCGAGCGGGTCCTACTACCGGCGCCGCCGGTGGGAGTTCTGGGGGGATCCCTCGACCTCGGAGTTCGACGCGAAGCAGAAGGAGTACTGGAGGTATTCGCTCTCCGTCTCGAAGGACCGGTACTTCTCCGGATTCCGAAAGTTGCACCTGGGCCTGTCGTACCAGAGCGGCAGCAACCTCGACCGTTTCTCCAAGTACGAGTTCGGGGCCTTCTCGGGCAACCCGGTGCGCGGATACAAGTCCGGGAGCCTCCGCACGGAGAGCGCCTTCGTCGGGAACATCTCGTACGGTCTCAACATCGAGGACATCATCCGCTTCGAGGCGTTCTACGATCAGGCGTTGCTCAAGGACAAGCGCTCCGGATTCAACAACGCCTACTTCTCGGGCGGCGGCCTTCTCGCCTCGCTGAACGGTCCGTGGCAGAACTCCCTCATCCGCGGCGAGATCGGCACCCCCGTCGTCAGCCACGGCGTCCACGGCATCGTCGTCAACGTCCTCCTGCTGAAGCTCTTCTGATGTCGCTACGCGATCGTACGGATCTGCGCCTTCGGCGCACCGGCTCGCGGCTCGGCCGGTTGCGGCCTCGACCGCGAGCCTGATCCTCCCGATCGCTTCGCTCCCGCGGCGCGCGCCTCCTCCCCTCTGGGAGACTTCGCGCGCCGCGAGCGTAATCCCTGACGCCTCGAAAAATCCTCGATGCCCGTTATCGAACGCTAAGAGAGAACTATTAGTCCACCATGGCCCAGTAGCTCGCGGCGTGAGTAGTCTCCCGAGCGAAGCGAGGGAGGAGGCTCACGCCGCGGGAGCGAGCGCGCAGCGCGGGACCAGGCGAGCGATCGAGGCCGCATCCGGCCGAATCGCTCGCCGGTGAGCCCGCAGGGCGCAGGTCCCACGCGGAGCGCGAGCGACGTTACCCCTTGCGGACGCGGAAGGAGAAGACGTCGGAGTCGCGGCGCGACTCCACCAGGTCGTGGCCGCCTTCGCGGCAGAAGACAGCCACGTCCTCGACGACGGCGGGGTCCGTGGCGCGGAGGCGCGCGACGAAGCCGGCGCGCTTGCCGGCGAGAGCCTTGGCGAGGCGCAGCACGGGAAGCGGGCACCAGAGCCCGCGCGCATCCACTTCGACGTCGGCCTCGGTCATCGCTCCGAGACGTTAGCCGCAAGCCGCGACCCAAATCAACGGGTCACGGCTCACGGCTCACGGCCCACGCTCCTATAGAATTGGTCGCGATGCCCGAGCCGATCCCATTCCCTTCCGCGGTCACGGCCGTCCGGCGGGCGCTTCTTTCCGTTCACGACAAGACCGGCGTCGCGGAGCTCGCGCGGGAGCTCGCCCTGCGGGGCGTCAAGATCATTTCGACCGGCGGCACGGCCGAGCATCTGAAGAAGGCGGGGGTCGAAGTGAGCTCCGTCGAGGAGACGACCGGTTTCCCGGAGATCCTCGGCGGCCGCGTCAAGACGCTCCATCCCCGGATCTTCGGGGGTGTGTTGGCGGACGAAACCCGGGAAGACCACGCGAGCGATCTCGCGAAGGCCGCGATCGAGGCGTTCGATCTGGTGGTCGTCAACCTCTACCCGTTCGAGGAGACCGTCGCGCGCGGAGCGCGCCCCGCCGAGGCGATCGAGATGATCGACATCGGCGGCCCGGCCCTCATTCGCGCGGCGGCGAAGAACCATGCGCGGGTGGCCGTGGCGGTCGAGCCCGAAGACTACGAGGACCTTCTCGCGGAGATCCGGTCGACGGGCGGGACCACGCTGCCGACGCGCGCCCGCCTGGCCGCCCGGGCGTTTGCCAGGACCGCGGCCTACGATGCGGCGATCGCGCGCTCCCTGTCCGAATACGCGCGCGCGGGCGAGGCCTTCCCCGAGAACCTGGTCCTCGCGTTCGAGCGCGTCGGGGCGCTGCGGTACGGGGAGAACCCGCACCAGCGCGCCGCGCTCTACAGGGAGCCGCAGGCCCCGGCCGACGCCGTCGTGCGGTTCGAGATGCTCCAGGGCAAGGACCTCTCGTTCAACAACCTTCTCGACCTCGACTCGGCCGTCGCCCTCGCGCGCGATTTCGACGGCCCCGCGGCGGTCATCGTCAAGCACAACAACCCGTGCGGCGCGGCGACCGGTGAGACGATCGTCGAGGCGTTCGGGCGGGCCTTCGCGTGCGATCCGCTGGCGGCGTTCGGCGGCATCATCGCGATCCGGGGCCGCGTGGATGGGGCGCTGGCGTCGCTCGTGCTCCAGCACTTCGTCGAGGTCGTCGCCGCCGACGACTACACACAGGAGGCGATCGATTACTTCGGCAAGAAGCCGAACATCCGCTTGCTCAAGGTCCCCGTCTCGCGGCGGCCGGCCGGGGAGATCGACTGGAAGCGCATCGAAGGGGGCCTGCTCGTCCAGGACGCCGATTCGGAGCCCGACCAGACCTCCGCCTGGCGCGTGACGTCGCAGCGCAAGCCGACCGCTGTGGAGCGCGCGGCGTGCGAGCTCGCGTGGAAGGTTGTCCGGCGCGTCAAGTCCAACGCGATCGTGCTCGCCAACGCCCGCCAGACGATCGGCATCGGCGCCGGGCAGATGAGCCGCGTGGACGCCTGCCGGCTCGCCGCCGCCAAGCCCGTCCTGCCGGTCGTAAACTGCGGGGCGGCCTCCGACGCCTTCTTCCCGTTCCGCGACGGCCTGGACATCCTGGCCGACGCCGGAGTGATGGCGGTCGTCGCGCCGGGCGGCTCGATTCGCGACCAGGAGATCATCGCCGCGGCCGACGAGCGGCAGATGGCCTTTTTGCAGGCGCCGAAGAGACACTTCCGACATTGAACGAATCGGGCGATCTGCGATCGAGCCATCGGGTGATCGGAACGGAGAGAAAAGCTATCGTGCGCATCCCCCGATCACCCGATCGCCCGATCATCCGATTTCTCCTGCTCGCCTTCCTTCCGCTCACGGTGACGCCGGCGCCCATACCGACGGCGAACTCGGACATTTCGGCGGCGCTCTCGCGCGTTGCGGCCCTCTACGCGGACGGCGCGGCCCACTCCGCCCCCTTCTCGCAAACGTACACACCGGCCGGCTTCGCGACGGCGCGGCGAGAGACGGGGACGATCTGGATCCAGGCGCCGCAGCGCCTGCGGTTCGACTACACGGGCCCGGAGAAGAAGGTCTTCACCTACGACGCCGGCGAGGGCCGTCTTTTCACGCCGGAGGACCGCCAGCTCACGATCCGGAAGCTCTCGGCGGAAGAGCGGTCCCGCCTGCCGATCGTCTTCCTTTCCGACCCGTCCGAGCTCAAGCGCCAGTATGCGATCACACTCGAGCCCGGAGACGGCGGTCGAAGCCGCGCGCTCCTGACCCCGCGCTCCCCGCGGCCGGACCTCTCGTGGCTGCGTCTCTCGATCGCCGCGGACGGGACGATCGAGGCGCTCGCGTACGAGGACTCCTCCGGCAGCCGCTCGGAATTCCGTTTCGAAGCCTGGCGCAAGGATAAGCCGCGGACCGCCTCCGACTACCGGATCACCGGCCCCCCGGGCACCCGGATCCTGGAGAATTGAGACTCACGCCGACGGAGGCCAGTCCTTCTTGTTTTCCCGTCGTGCTCATCCCAATGAATTCGCGCGGCGTGCGAGACGGCCACGTCACGCCGTCATGCCGCTCTCTCCCCCGACGTGCTTCCGCCCCGTAGGGGCGGCCCTTTACGGCGCCCGGGGCACGAACGAGGTCGCGCGACATGGTGTCGTAAAGATCAGCGCGCCAGTCCTGCTCGCGGAGCGGATTCGGGAGAGGCGGGCAGGCGCGTACCGAGCGTCGTCGGCCGCGGTAGCGGCCGAGGGACGCGACAAACGGCGGGTCCGCCCGCCGCTACCGCCCGCCCCTTGTATCTACAACGCGAGGGGCACGACGAGGACAGCCGAGCAGACAGGACCATCGTCTCGAATAGAATCTCCCCATGCCGCAGGACTTCTCTTTCGACGTGGTGAGCAAGGTGGACCTCCAGGAGGTCTCCAACGCCGTGCAGCAGGCCTCCAAGGAGATCGCCACGCGTTTTGATTTTCGCGGCAGCGTTTCGAAGATCGAGTGGGACGAGAAGGAGCTGGCCCTGACGTTGACTTCCGACGACGCGGGAAAGATGAAGTCCGTCGTGGATGTCCTCGAGGGCCGTCTCGTCAAGCGGGGCATCGCCGTCAAGGCTCTCGATTTCGGCAAGATCGAGCCCGCAGCCGGGGCGTCGGTCCGCCAGGTGGTCAAGGTCCAGCAGGGGATCCCGTCGGAGAAGGCGAAGGCCATCGTCCGGACGATCAAGGACCGCAAGTTGAAGGTGCAGGCGGCGATCCAGGCCGACCAGGTCCGGGTCTCCGGCCGCAACAAGGACGACCTCCAGGCGGTCATGGCCCTCATCCGGGGCGAGGACTTCGGCCTCCCTTTGCAGTTCACCAACTACCGATGAACCGATGAGACTGTCCCGCGCCAGCCCGCGCCTGCGCCGCGCCTACGACCTGATCTCGGACAAGCTCGCTCGCGTCGAGGAGGAGCTTCTCCTGCACTTTCAGTCGCCCATCCCGACGATCGACCGGATCGGAAGCTATCTCGCCGCCGGCGGGGGCAAGCGCATCCGTCCGGCGCTGCTTCTGCTCTCCGCCCGGCTCCTTGATTACGACGAAGGGGACAAGGACGTCCGCTACGCCGCGGTGGTCGAGTTCATTCACACAGCAACCCTCGTCCACGACGACATCATCGACGAGGCGCGTCTGCGCCGCGGCCGCACCTCAGCCAACGCCCGCTGGGGAAACAACCTGACGGTGCTGTTCGGCGACTACCTCTACACGAAGTCCATGGGTATCGCGCTCGACGAAGGAGACCTGACCATCCTGAAGGTCCTCTCCGACACGACGCTCTCGATGATCGAGGGAGAGATCATCGGGATCGAGAAGACCGGGAACATCCAGATCACGCGGGAAGAGGCGATGGAGATCATCCGCCGCAAGACCGCCGACCTCTTTTCCGCGGCCTGCCGCCTGCCCGCGCACTTCGCTCCGCGGGGTGACCTCTTTGCCGCGGAGCGTCTCGCCGAGTACGGCCGATGCCTCGGCGTGGCCTTCCAGCTGATCGACGACCTGCTCGACTACACGGCGAGCGAGGAGGCGGTCGGCAAGCCCGTCTTGAACGACCTGCGGGAAGGAAAGTTGACGATGCCGCTCCTCCTCGCGCTGCCCGAGGCGACACCCGCCGAGAGAAACAAGGTGGCTGCCGTCCTGCGGGAAAGGGAGTTCAAGAGCGTCGAGCCGGCGGAGATCCTGACGCTCGTCGCGCGCGCCAACGGAATCGCGAAGACCCGCGCCCTCGCGAGCGACTACGCGGGCGCCGCCCGCGTGGCTCTCACCGCGTTCCCCGATTCCGAAGCCAAGGAAGGCCTGCTGCTGGCAACGGAGTCGGTGGTGGATCGGGTGAGCTGAGAAAAAAGTCGAAGGTCGAAGGTCATATGGCTAATAAAATAAGGAAGTTTACTTAAAATCTAACTAATATTTTATAAAAATATAGAAACTCAGAATATTATTCGGAAATCCTAACATTCGACCTCTGATCTTCCGACCTTCGACCATCCCGCCCACGAGCCGGCCCATATAAAAGAAGGAAAACTCAGTCGAAGGCCGAAATTTTTCTTGCCGCACACATCAAAGCGGCGTACTCTGCCTCACAAGACGATGCGTTTAACTCCCTGGAACAGCCTGGCGACCACCTTCAGGCAACTCTCCTCTTTTCTTCCTCTCCCCCCGCGCGAGGACTCTGCGGAAGAGGCCCGGCTCTACTACAGGAGGGCCTGCCTGGCCGCCGCGGAGGAGCGTTATGACGTCGCGCTGATCTTCTGCGGGAAGGCCGTGGATCTGGACCCGAAGCACCTGCCGACGCGGCTCCTCGTCGCGCAGATCTACGACTACGGCCTGCACGACGTGAGCGCCGCGGTCACGGCCTACGGCAAGGTGATCACGCTCGCCGGCTACGACGGCGAGAACCCGTACTGCTCCGCGGCCCGGGCCGCCCTCGATGGCCTCGTGACGTCCGCCCTCCAGGCCTAGCCGGCGCGGACGCGCCGGCTAGAAAGGTCCCCCGCTGGGATTACTCGGACACACTCCTAGCCGGCGCGTCCGCGCCGGCTGGATAGCCCCACGGATACATCGGCGGACGGCCCCACACGGCAGCGCGGGCGCACCTGCCGCGCGCGAGGTTGGACTCCGAAAGACCGACGCGCCAGCTCGCGTCGGTGTCGATGCTCGTCCCCTCCGGGAGATCGAGATGGAAAAGAATGCCCCCCGCGCCCGTCGGGCTCTCCGCCTCGATCACGAGGCTGTTGTCACCGGCCACGAGGGCGGGGGCGATCTCGATCACGGCGAGAGGGCTTCCGGGGCGCTGCTCGGTCGCAGGAAACCGCGATCCGTTGACGGACAGGACGCCATGCCGGTCTACGAAGAGCAGGGCCTTCGCGGACGCGGGCACGCGGGCGATCGCGAAGTCGCGGCGGGCGTAGAAGCGGACCGGTTTCGGCTCGTCGATGTCGAGAGCGAGCCAGATCCAGCTCGCGCCGCCCGTCACGAGGCGGGAACGGTCGCGCATCGCGCGAGTCCCGGCGAGCAGTGCCGCCCCCGCGACGATCACGAAGGCGAGCAGAAAGAGGACCGCCGGGACCGGGCGCGCGAGCAAGCCGTGGTTTTCTTCTCTCATGAGCGGCGGCGTGTGACTTTCGGCCGCGGCGTTGCCTTCGCGAACAGGCGGCCGAGAGATTGCAGCCAGACGGGGAAGTCCGATAGCACGTGCCCTGCACAATCTGCCAAAAGCCTTTCTTGACGCAACGCGCCGCGCAGGATACACTTTTCGTCCCGACGTCATGATGATCGTCGGAATAGTCCCGGCCCGCTACGCCTCCGTCCGTTTTCCCGGAAAGCCCCTCGCCCTCCTCGCCGGCAAGCCCATGCTGTTGCACGTCGTCGAAGCTTGCCAGGCCGCGCGGAAGCTCTCCCGCGTCGCGGTGGCGACCGACGACGAGCGGATCGCGGCGGCCGTGCGCGGAGCCGGGTGGGAGGCGATCCTGACTTCGCCGCGGGCTGCCAGCGGCACCGACCGCCTGGCGGAAGCGGCGCTTTCCCTCCCCGCCGACATCTATGTGAATATCCAGGGGGATGAGCCGCTGATGTCGCCGCAGAACATCGACCGTGCTGTCGAAGCTCTCCTCGCTTCGGACGAACGCCGGATCGCGACCCTCGCCATCCCCATGCCCGCCGCCGAGGCGCCGGACCCGAACGTCGTCAAGGCCGCCGTCGCGAAGGACGGCCGCGCTCTCTACTTTTCGCGCGCGCCGGTCCCTTTCCCTCGCGCGGGGGCCCCGGCCTACCGCAAGCACCTCGGGCTCTACGCCTACCGCGCGAAGACGCTCGCGGAGCTCGCCGCCCTTCCCCCCTCGCCTCTCGAAAAGGCGGAGTCTCTCGAGCAGCTCCGGTGGCTCGAGGCCGGCTACGAAATCTGGGTTGCGGAAGCCTGGAGCGACTCGATCGGCGTGGACACGCCCGAGGACCTGGCCAGGGTGGAAGACTTCTTGAAAAAGGAGGCCGTCTCATGAGCGGCAAGTACGTCTTCGTCACCGGAGGAGTCGTCTCTTCGCTCGGAAAGGGGATCGCAGCCTCTTCGATCGGAGCGCTGCTGGAGGCGCGCGGCTACAAGGTCGCCATCGCCAAGTTCGACCCGTACATCAACGTGGACCCGGGGACGATGTCCCCCTTCCAGCACGGCGAGGTGTACGTCACCGACGACGGCGCGGAGACGGACCTGGACCTCGGCCACTACGAGCGGTTCACCTCCATGACGGGCTCGCGGATCAACAACACGACGGCGGGACGGATCTACCTGACGGTCATCGAGCGCGAGCGGCGGGGCGACTACCTGGGAAAGACCGTCCAGGTCATCCCGCACGTCACCGACGAGATCAAGGAAGCGGTCAAGCGCGTGGGACCGGACGCCGACGTCGTCCTGATCGAGATCGGCGGGACGGTCGGCGACATCGAGTCGCTGCCGTTCATCGAGGCAATCCGGCAGCTGCGCCAGGAGGCGGGGCGGGGCAACGCGGTCAACGTGCACCTGACGCTCGTCCCGTATATCAAGGCCTCCGACGAGCTGAAGACCAAGCCCACGCAGCATTCCGTCAAGGAGCTGCTCTCGATCGGGATCCAGCCGGACGTCCTCCTGTGCCGTACGGACCGGTCGCTCCCGACCGACGTCAAGAAGAAAATCGCCCTCTTCTGCAACGTCCCGGTCGAGGCCGTCATCAACGCCAAGGATGTCCCCTCGATCTACGAGGTCCCGCTGCAGTTCGCGGCGGAAGGGCTGGACGAGATCCTGCTCGACCTGTTGAACCTCCCCCACTACGACCGGGACCTGTCCAAGTGGGAGAGCCTCGTCAACCGCATCAAGAACCCCGCGGGCGAAGTGGACATCGCCGTCGTCGGCAAGTACGTGGACTATGGCGATTCCTACAAGTCGCTGAACGAGGCGCTCGCGCACGGCGGGATCGCCAACAACCTTCGCGTGCGGCTCCATTACGTGGACGCCGAGACGCTCGAAAACGACCAGTACCCGGAGGTCCTGACGCGCGCCGACGCCATCCTCGTGCCGGGCGGCTTCGGCCGCCGCGGCGTCGAAGGGATGATGAAGGCGATCCGGTACGCGAGGGAGAAGAAGGTGCCGTTCTTCGGGATCTGCCTCGGGCTCCAGACGGCGGTCATCGAATACGCCCGCAACGTCGCGGGGCTGGGCGGCGCCAACTCGACCGAGTTCGAGGAGGAGCCCCGGCACAAGGTGATCTTCAAGCTGCGGGACCTGATCGGAGTCGAGGCGCTCGGCGGAACGATGCGCCTGGGCAAGTACCCGTGCGACCTCGCCCCCGGCTCGATCGCCGCCCGCGCCTACGGCGAAAGCCCGATCTCCGAGCGCCACCGCCACCGCTACGAGGTCAACCAGGAGTACCTGCCGGCACTGAAGGAGGCGGGCATGTCCTTCACGGGCATGTCGCCGGACCGCAAGTTCGTCGAAATCATCGAGCTCCACGAGGGCCATCCCTGGTTCCTCGGCTGCCAGTTCCATCCCGAGTTGAAGTCCAAGCCCTTCGCCTGCCATCCGCTCTTCAAGGACTTCATCCGCGCCGCGCGCGCGCACCGCGCCGCCAGCATCGAAGAGGTCGAGACCGCGAAGGTCCTCTCGGAAAGGCGCGAGGACCTCGACTGAGCGGCGAGGCCCCGCGACCGATCGAGATCGCTCCCGGCTATCGCATCGGCGGCGGTCATCCCCCGCTCTTCTTCGCGGGACCGTGCGTCATCGAATCGCGATCCCACGCGCTCGCGATGGCCGCGCGCCTCTCCGGGATCGCCGCGGAAACGGGAGCGCGCATCGTGTACAAATCCTCCTTCGACAAGGCGAACCGGTCCTCGAAGGATTCCTTCCGCGGCCCCGGTCTCGAGAACGGGCTCGACATCCTCGCCGAGGTCAAGGCGAAGACCGGCCTGCCGCTCCTCTCCGACATCCACGAGCCGTCGCAGGCGGAGCCCGCGAGCCGCGTGCTCGACGTGCTGCAGATCCCCGCCTTCCTCTCCCGGCAGACGGACCTCCTGACAGCCGCCGCCCGGACCGGAAAAACAATCAACGTCAAGAAGGGGCAGTTCCTCGCTCCCGACGACATGGGTCGCGTGGTGGAAAAGTGCCGGGCCGCGGGCAACGACAAAGTCCTGCTCTGCGAGCGCGGCACGTCCTTCGGATATCACAATCTCGTCGTAGACATGCGCTCCTTCCCGATGATGCGCCGCTTCGGCTGCCCGATCGTGTACGACGTGACGCACTCGATGCAGCTTCCCGGAGGCGGCCACGAGACCGGCGGCCTGAAGCAGTTCGCGCCCGTCCTCGCGCGCGCCGCGGCCGCCACGGGCTTCGTGGACGGCTTCTTCCTCGAAGTCCACGACGACCCGGACCACGCCCTCTCTGACCACGCGACACAGCTCGACATCGCGACGCTCCCGGAGCTGATACGGTCCGTGCTCGCCATAGTTGAGGCCGGAAGAGGAGGGTCATGAGTTGTGAGTTGTGAACCGGCTCTCGGCTCTCGGCTCTTGACTAACGACTATCGCCTATCAACTATCAACTATCAACTATCAACTATCAACTATCAACTATCAACTATCAACTATCAACATCCAAGAGGAGGCCCTCATGGTCAAAGAGTTCAAGGAATTCCTGCTCAAGCAGAACGCCCTCGCCCTGGCGATCGGCGTCATCATCGGCGCCGGAATCGGAAAAGTCGTTTCCTCGATCGTCGAGGACGCGATCAACCCGGTCATCGGGCTGCTGCTGCCCGGGGGCGACTGGCGAAACGCGAAAATCGTCCTGGCCCACGGCGTGGACGCGGCGGGCAAGCCGACGGAGGCGGCGATCACCTACGGGCACCTGATCGGGTCGCTCGTGGACTTCGTCATCATCGCCTTCGTGATCTACATGATCGCGAAGGCCTTCATCCCGAAGCCGGGCGAGGCGAAGCCGACCACGAAGGAGTGCCCGCAGTGCAAGGAGATCATTCCGCTCGCCGCGACGCGGTGCAAGGCCTGCACGCAGCCCGTCGCCGCCTAGCAGGCTGCTGAAAAATGGATGCGTCGTGTCTGACCTTCGGCCGCGGCATTCGCTTTGCGGACGGCGGCCGAGAGATATAAAACCGGAGCCAGGCTCCCGGGGGCCTATAGAATCTCTCGGCTGCCGGTCGCCGAGCGACCGCCGCAGCCGAAAGCCAGCTCCGCGCGCCAGGAGGCCAACGATGCGAACAGCCACAAAGGGAGCCCTCGTCCTCGCCGCGATCCTCGCCTGGGGTCTTGCGATATCGCCCGCGCCGGCGCTCGCGGCGAAGGCCGACAAGATCGACATCAACAGCGCCAGCCAGGCGGACCTGGAGAGCCTGCCGGGCGTGGGCGCCGCCACGGCGAAGAAGATCATCGCCGGAAGGCCCTTTTCCTCCGTGTCCGACCTGTCCCGTGCCGGGGTCTCGGCCGACACGATCGCGAAGATCAAGCCGCTCGTGAAGGCCGGCCGCGGATCCGCCCCGGCGGCGGAAACCGCGAAGACGGAGAAGCCCGCGGTGAAGGCGGCAAAGGAAGAGAAAGCCGCGAAGCCGGCGGAAGAGAAGGTCATGAAGGGGATGGCGCAAGCGAAGGTGGCGCCGGCCTCGGCGCCCTCCGGCGCCAAGTTGGACCTCAATACGGCGTCGGAGAAGGAGCTCGAAGCACTTCCGGCCGTGGGCGCC
>Ga0209009_1000236_pt1 | contig 22088 bp, 23 predicted proteins | sample BlaSpr_A8_OM3_M2_FD_187979 | JGI IMG/M metagenome (GOLD analysis project Ga0209009, IMG submission 187979) | Forest soil microbial communities from Thunder Bay, Ontario, Canada - Black Spruce, Ontario site 2_A8_OM3_M2 (SPAdes) (version 2) | ecosystem: Environmental > Terrestrial > Soil > Boreal... | reverse complement strand
CGCTTTCCGATGAACTCGGCGTCACCGCGCAGCCTCTCGTCACCCTCACACGCACCAATCGCCGCAATGATTTGCGGCGCTTGCGCGAAATTTGCAGGAAGCATAGTGTTGCGCGTATCCTCGTGGGCCATCCTTTGCATATGACGGGGGAATCAAGCCCCATGGCGGATGAAGCGGCGCTCTTCGCCGCACGATTGCAGAAAGATCTCGGCATCGAAGTGGAACTCGTAGACGAACGGCTGACCACCTGGGAGGCGGTCCAAACTATGGCGGAAGTAAAATCCTCTTCGGGACGAAAACGAGCCCCGCTCGATGACGTCGCCGCGGCCGTTCTCTTGCGTGATTACCTCGAACATAAGCTCCAGTACAAAAAAGTAGTTGAGCCTGCCTCGGTTCCCATCGTGGAGAGGTCCTAATACCTGATGCGCAGACTTGGCCTCATTGCTCTTCTGCTCATCGCCGCCCTCGGCGCCGGTGCAGGGTGGCTCGACTCGCAAATCAGCCGCCCATATCGCGGCCATCGCCCTGAAAAAGTTTTCGTGGACATTCCGCACGGCACCTCGCGTCTCGGTGTGGCTCACATCCTCAGGAAAAATGACGTAATTCGCAGCCAGCTGGCATTTGAATTCTTCAGCATGTGGCATTTTCGGAAACCCCTGCAGGCTGGTGAGTATTACTTCGATCGTCCGCTTGATTCGCGAGAAGTCTTTTGGCAAATTGCCGGAGGCAAGATCTACGTTCGCACCGTAACGATTCCCGAAGGCTGGAACATGTTTGAAATGGCCGCGGAACTCGATCGCCAGGGAGTCTGCACGCGCGAAGGTTTTCTGGACGCTGCGAAAAATGCTTCACTCATCGCCGATCTGGCGCCGAACTCCCCCAATCTCGAAGGCTTTCTTTTCCCTTCCACCTACCAATTTAATCGCCGCACAACTTGCGATTCGATTGCGAAACGCATGGTCCAGAATTTCCGTGCTGAGCTCGAATCGTTGGATCCTTCCGGAGCCACAAATTTCCCGCAAGGTTTGACGCTCTATCAGGTTGTCACCCTCGCCTCGTTAGTAGAGCGCGAAACTCCTAAGACGGAAGAACGTCCCATGGTCGCCGGAGTATTTTACAACCGCCTTCGCAAAGGTCTGCCGCTGCAATGTGATCCCACCGTGCAGTACGCGCTGGAATTGGAAGGCCACCACACAAAGAATGTCCGCCCCGCCGACCTGCACGTCGATTCCTTGTACAACACTTACGAGCATCCCGGCCTCCCTCCCGGCCCCATCGCAAATCCCGGAGAAGCATCTCTGCGCGCTGCGATGGAACCAACGCTAAGCGAGTACCTATATTTTGTCGCCAACGATCAGGGTGGCCATTTTTTCGCGAAAACTCTCGCTGAACACAATCGTAACGTCGCGCGCTACCGCCATCTGCTAGCCGGTGACACTCTAAGCGCCGATCCATCCAAGCCTAAACACCGAGGTCCCTCTTGACCGAAAGTAATCCCAGCCCGAATCTCGAGAGCGGCTCTCCCACCAAGAAGAAATTAATTCTTGAAGTAGCTGCAGAATTGGCCAAGCCTCGTTACACTCCCGCCGAAATCGAGCAGATCAGGCGTAAGCTCATCGTGCATCTCGGAGAAAAAGGAAAAACCTCAGCAGACTACATAGTCAGCGTTCTCGAAGAAGCGGGCATGCGTGTGGTGTGGTCCACGCGCTCGGATACCGAAGGCCGCTACGAAGAGGAATTCAGCGACCTGCTTCATTTCTCCACGCTCGACGAAGCGGAAATGTGCTTGGTTCGTCTCGACGAGCTTCTTCGCAAATTCGTGCTCGAAGCCGACCGTTCCGCCGCAGAACGCGTTCGCGAGGTTGCGCGCCTCGGCCGCCGCCGCGCAGAAATGATCTCGCGCAATCACAAAGTGGACGCCAACAAGCGCGCTGAAAAAGAAGAAATTGCGCACTGGTTCGGAATTTGGCTGGAAACTCCCGACGCGTTTTTCGATTGGCTGGAAGTCCGCAAGCAATCTCCCGACTTTCAAAAGCGCTTCCCGCATCCATCTGACGAGGTAGTTTAGATGTACCTTCTCGATGTCGAGCCTCTCGACTTGGGCTCAGATGTTCGCGCCGTCGGCTTGGAACTCACCGAAGCCGACGCAAATCGCGAACCCGTGCGCGGTCTCGACGCTTCGAAAATTTGGAGCCGCGTTCTGCGCGGCACGGCCGCCGACGAAGTCTGGGCCCTCGATTTTTTCAGCCACCTTGACCGCATTCGCGATTACTGCAAGCTTCACCAAATTACATATCGCGAACCCCACAATCACGCCATCGTGATTCCCGCACCCGAATCCTCCGTGCTCCAAGCTCTCATCGACCGTTTTCAGAATGAGACTTTCGGCACTCGCGCCGGAGCTCTGGTCGCAGAAGGCGACCCTGCTCTGGAAGGTGAGTTAGCCCGCCGCGGAGTGGACGCTTACCACACTGCATTTACGAAATATTTCTTCTGCGCCATCTGCGCATTCGAAGACGGCTCGCTAGTATTTCTGAGTGAGAAACTCTGGGCCAGCGAAGTGATTCGCCGCGTCCGCCCCGCTTTGGAAGGTCAGGACGTCGAGATCCGCCTGCCTTCCTAAAATATTATTTAAATGATTTCGCCGAGCCGCCGGACGCCCTCCCGAATTTCATTTTCCCTCATGCGAGAATATCCAAGCATGAATCCTGCCAGCGAAGGTCTGGTTAAGAAGTATTTGGATATTCCGTAAATTCCAACTCCACGCGACGCCGCGCTAGAAATCACTTCGTCTTCGGAGACGCGTTTTTTGGGCCACAAAACAACGTGAGCTCCCGCGCCATCGCCCGTCACCTCCACGCGCTCGTCCAAATATTTCCGAATGGCGTCCAGTAGCGCTGCCCGTCGTGCTGTATTTCTGCGGCGAACCCGGCGCAAATGCCGTTCGTAACCCCCCGTAGCTATGAACTCCGCAAGAGTTTGCTGTTCAAGCGTGGCCGAGTGCTGGTCATTCAGCCACTTGGCCGCTGTGAAAGCCGCTGTCAGCGACTTTGGCACGATCAAGTAACCTACGCGCAGGGCCGGAAATACCGTTCGGGAAAATGTCCCCACGTAAATAATTCGGCCTTCTGGGTCTAACCCCTGCAAGGACTCCAGCGGCTGTCCTTCGTAGCGGAATTCTCCATCGTAGTCGTCCTCCACGATCACCGCATTCTTGCGTTTGGCCCATTCCAGCAGCGCGAGACGGCGTGCCAGAGGAAGGATCGCACCCGTTGGAAACTGATGAGACGGCGTCACGAAACATATTCGCGCATCGCTGGGAAGCTTCGCCGGATTCAAGCCATCGCGGTCCACTGGCACCGGCCGCAGCCGAGCGCCTGCTGCTATAAGAATCTCTGTGGTGCCCTGATACGACGGATTTTCGATGGCCACGCGGTCGCCTCGTTCCAGTAACACGCGCGCAACCAAATCCAGGCCTTGCTGCGATCCGTTTACCACAATCACGTCCGCGGGCTCGCATGCCACCGCGCGAGATCGCCGCAAGTGCGAACAAATAGCTTCACGCAGCGCCAAACTTCCCGCCGCCGGACCATAGTCCAGTTCGAATACCGGCGCCTTCCGCGCGCGCCGCGTTAAAATCCGCCGCCACGTTTCGAACGGAAAAGTTTCGATATCGCTTTCGCTCCGCCCAAACGCAAAGTCGTACCGGTACGTACGCGATCGACGGCCGGAAACATTTAGACTTACTGCCGTGTCTGCCGCCGCGGAACCAAACCTCGATAACCGGAATTTAATTTCCTTTTTCGGAGCTACCAGCCGGTTCGAGGAAAAATCATTCGCCACATACGTTCCTGAGCCACCTCGACCCGTCACAAAGCCCTCCGCCAATAACTGATCGTAGGCCATCAACGCAACCGTCCGCGAAATCCCCAACTGGTCGGCCAGATCCCGCGTCGAGGGCAATCGATTTTCGGCGCGAAACGTGCCTGCCAGGATCGCTTTCCGCAGCCCGAGATAAACCTGGCGAAAGAGGGGCCCGCGTCCTTTTGAAAGTGGTATCGCCAGTTGCATAAAAAGTGGTTCTTCAAAATTACCACAATCCAGGCCAACCTGGGTCGTGTACAAGTGCCCTCTAGGCAAGGCACGAAACACCAGAACCCAAATGGAGAATAGAAAATGAACGCAGTACGGACCCCCCGAATTTACTTCATACTAAGTGCTTTGATTTTCGTTTTGACGTGCCGCCCGGCCGCGGCTCATTCGGCCACAAAGCGACCCGGCGCTTGTCCCGCAAAAGCAATTTCGGTCGCAGTTCCCGCCACAACGATCCAGAACCCTGCCGCCGAACGCGATGGTCAACACGATTTTGACTTCAACATCGGTACTTGGCACACGCAAATAAAACGTCTCGTGCATCCGCTCACTGGTTCTACCACTTGGGTCGAAATGAACGGCGCCGTCATCGTCCGCAAGGTCTGGGATGGCCGCGCTCAGCTCGAGGAAATTGAAGCCGACGGCTCCTCCGGCCATTTCGAGGGTTTGACTCTGTTTCTTTACAATCCCCAATCACATCAATGGAGCCAATATTTTTCCAGCAGCAACGACGGCGCCATAGCCCAACCCGCAATCGGAGAATTCAAGAACGGCCGCGGCGAGTTTTACGATCAGGAAACATTTCATGGTCGCGCAGTCCTGCTTCGCATTGTCTGGTCCGACATCACCCCAGATTCGCACCACTTTGAGCAGTCGTTCTCAGACGATGGAGGCAAAACGTGGGAGCTAAATTTCACTGCAATATTGACGCGGGTAAAACAATGAACTCACTTAAACGCACAACGATTTATTTCGCCTTCAGCGCGTTTGCCTGCCTTGTTCACCCACTCGCATCTTTTTCGCAAACTTCTTCTGCATCGTCCATAACAGCCACTCAGCAGTCCGTCACACTGCGAGATGGCCAGCACGATTTCGATTGGCAACTCGGCACCTGGAAGATTCACATGCAGAGACTCCAGCATCCTCTCACCGGCTCAGCCCAGTGGACTGAATTAGACGGCACCGTCGTCGTTCGCAAGATTTGGGATGGCCGCGCCAACCTGGCGGAGATCGTCACCGATGGCCCATCAGGCCATCTCGAATTTTTGTCGCTGCGTCTCTACAATCCCGAAGCTCACCAGTGGAGTCTCAATTTTGCCAGCCGCAACAGCGGCACTCTTGGCGTGCCGATGATCGGCGAATTCAAAAACGGTCGCGGCGAGTTCTACGATCAAGAACCCTTCAATGACAGAAACATTTTGGTCCGTTTTATTTTTACTGCAGACTCTCCGAATTCCACTCGTGACGAACAATCCTTCTCAGACGATGGAGGTAAAACTTGGGAAGTGAACTGGATCAACACTGCGACTCGTGTGCCAGACGAATCCGTCAAAACGCGCTGAGTCGAAATTACTTGGAGCTGATTCTCCAAGTACTTACGAGGTACGCGTTGGACGGAAACGGAAGGACTTAGCATCCTTCGGGACGGCTATTGCCGCCTTTTTGCCGCCTCGTTTTTTCATCCCACTTTTCTCTTTGGAAGAACCATTTCGACGACCCGACTGTTGGCCTCCCGCATCGCATCCGGCACAACTTGTGTGTATATGTTCATCGTTGTGCGAATGTCCGAATGGCGCAAAAGTTCTTGCTGAACCTTCAGATCCACCTGCAAGGAGTGCAACAACGTGGAGTACGAGTGACGAAAGATGTGCCAGCCAATAGGACCAAGTCCGGCACGGATTCCGGCGGGAAGCAAGTAATCGCGCTGAATTGTCCACGGCCATCGTGGACGCCCGGTCCCGTAAGGGCTCGGGAACAACCAATCGCGATTCCCTGCTTCTGGAATCCTCTCGGCTCTGTACTCGAGCAGCAAAGCTGCCAAATTCTGATGCACCGGCAGCCGCCTGTTCGAGTTCGTCGTCTTCACTTCGTCCACACGACCACTGACCACTCCCCGCTGGATATGGACCTCAAGAACTTCCCAATCGAAGTCTCCCCACTGCAGGCCCACGAGTTCGCTTGCCCTAAGTCCGAGGCAGGCGGCCACGATGCACATGGTACGGATCGGTTCTTGGAGTTTGTCAAGCAACACCCGGAATTCTTTGACGGAAAGTGTCCTGGGTTGTTTGAGCCGCTTTGAAGAACCTTCCACTCGAACGAGACTTATAGGATTCATTTTGTCAATATCGATGAATTCCCATTTCATCGCCCAGTTATGTGCATGATGCTGCGTACGTTTCGCTTGCTCTTGGGTGCAAGATCGAGACTCATAAGCCATTCCTCGACAAGCAGAGGCTTTACTTTTCTTATCGGAACGCCTCCCCACTTCGGCTTCAGATGATGAGTGATCCACAAACGATATTTGCTCGCAGTCGACTGGCGCCTCGGCAGTTTTTCGCGCACGTGACTATCTACTAGCGTCCCGAACGCAACATTCTTGTTTTGTTTTTCGGAGTTCGCCGCTAGGCGGAAAGACTCCACCGCTCGCCATGCCTGGGCTTCTGTGGAATATTGCTCGATGGTCCCGACAATCACTGTTTCCCTCTTGCGCCTTCCATCTGGGTTGGACGTGTTTCGCTCCCATACCCAGACATCGGGCTTCCTCTTGCGAGGTTTTCGACGTAAATAGCCGAACTGATATCGCGCTCGCGCACAGCGAGTTCCTGTGAGAATTCCACGATGTTGTCGCAGACCTTGCCGGTATGCTAGGGTGAGGACTCCGGGGACCGAGGCATTTCGAGGCGCAGTGGAGTCACTCGCCCGACTCGCGCATCCTCGAGACAGGCAGCCAAGTGCCGGGCCAGAAGAGACGAACGCTCAGCGATGGCGAAACCACGCGCAACGTTGCGGGTCGGGTTCGTGGGCTGCGGGAGGGTAACGCAGAGCCTGCACCTCCCTGGTTTCCGACGCCTCGCCGATTATCATGTGATTGCTGCGGCCGATAGCGACGCAGGCCGCCTGAACGCAACCACGAATCGCTTTGGGATTCCGCGGTGTTATACCGATTATCGGGCCCTGCTCGACGACCCGGAAGTGGACATCGTTGCGGTGTGTGTGCCCCCGCGCCTACACGCCGAAGTTGCCCTGGCTGCCCTAGCAGCCAGCAAACACGTGTTCATCGAAAAACCGCTCGCGGTGTCGCTCGGCGAATGTGATCAGATCCTCGAGCACGCCGCGCGCACTCCGCGCAAGGCGATGGTGGGATTCAACCTCCGCTGGCATCGCCTGATTCGGCGGACCCGCGAGATGATTCGAGACGGCGCCCTTGGAGAGTTGGAGCTGATCCGCACAACGTTTACCACCGGAGGAAGATTGCGAATGGGCTCCCCGGGATGGAGCACCTGGCGGGAACCGGGTGGCGGCGTGCTGTTTGATCTCGGCGTGCACCATTTTGACCTGTGGCGATATCTCACGGGCGCCGAAGTAGAAGAAATTTCTGCCATGAGCCATTCGCGCGACACGGGCGGCCAATCCGCTGTAGTTACGGCCCGCATGGACAACGGCCTGCTCGTCACTTCCATCTTCTCCGATCAGACCACCGAGAACAACGAGCTGGAAATCTGTGGGCGCAAGGGTTCCGTCCGGGTATCCTGCTACCGGTTCGATGGCCTGGAATTCATCCGCGCTCCGGGCTCCTCGGGCAGCCTGCAGAAACTCCCGTCCAGAATATCAGCAACACTGAGAGAAATTCCGGGGGCTATTGTCCGGGCTTCCCGCGGCGGAGACTTCCAGTCCACCTACGAAGCGGAGTGGCGGACTTTTGCGGATTCAATCCGCAACGACACGCCAGTCGAATGCACGCTCGAGGACGGCTGGCGCGCCGTTCAAGTCTCGCTTGCCGCGATGGCTTCGGAGTCGGAGTCCCGACCCGTTCACGTTTCGGAGGCGCCGCGCAAAAGCGTGGCGGTGCCCTCACCTCCTTCCGCCGGGAATTCCGGGAGGCAATGCGAACCGGTAAAGGACTTCCATTCGGATGTAAGCACTTTGAGCAATAGCAGTTCACTTGCGATCTCAGTGATTCTAGCCACACCCGACTGCTATGAGACCATCCGCAAAACGATTGGTCATCTCCGGGTGCAGAGTGCCAGCAAACAGTTGGAACTCATCATTGTCGCGCCCTCAGCAGGTTCGCTCAACATCGTGGAAGACGAATTGAAAAACTTCCTTCAATACCGGGTGGTGGAAGCGGGGCCGATTCGATCAGTCGGCTTCGCAAATGCCCTCGGTATTCGCCACGCCAGTGCGCCCGTCGTCGCGTTGGCCGAAGACCACGCCTTTCCGGCCCCGGGTTGGGCAAAGGCCCTGATCGAAACCCAACGACAACCGTGGGCCGCAGTCGGGCCAATCATTCGCAACGCCAATTCGGCGAGTAAGCTCAGTTGGGCCGACATGCTCATCGGCTACGGACCCTGGATCGATCCGGCGCCCGCAGGATTTGTGGATCACCTCCCGGGACACAACAGTTCTTACAAACGCGAAGTGCTACTCAGGTACGGTTCCGACTTGGAAAGGATGATGGAGGCGGAGACCGTGTTGCACTGGGATCTTCGTGCCAAGGGTTACAGGCTATATCTGGAACCTGCGGCAATAATTGCGCATACCAATTTCGCGCTCCTCGGCCATTTTGTACCGGCGCACTTCTATGGCGGGCGAATGTTTGCCACGATTCGGGCGGAGGACGGTCATTGGGCATGGCCCCGGCGGCTGCTCTTTGCGTGCGGCTCCCCCCTGATCCCGCTTGTGCGATTGTGGCGAATCCTGCGCGATATGAGTCAGCCCGGCCGCCCGTTGCGATTAGCTTTGCGTGTGCTCCCGCAGCTGCTTTTAGGGCTCGTCATGGATGGGGCGGGACAGATGCTCGGCTATGCGCTCGGGGCCGGCGAAACCAGAGCAAAGCTGATGAGACTTGAATTCCATCGCTACCGCGACGCATGCGGAACCGGAGCGGAGAAAAATGAGCAGGGACGAGTCCCCGGTCCGTGCAATGCCGAACGACCATGAGCACTGCTTATCTCCCCGAAATGTCCGTGGTCCTGGTCACGCGAGACCCATTCCGCGCGATCCGCAAGACTGTCCGCTACCTGTCGCGACAAACTTTTAGGAACCGGCTGGAGCTTTTGATTGTCGTGCCATCGCGCGAGAGGCTGGATCTGGAGGACTCCGAGGTACAAGGCTTTGGTGCCGTGCAGGTGCTTGAGGTGGGCCCGATCCTCTCGATAAGTCAGGCCAAGCTGGTCGCTGCGCGAAATGCCACGGCCCCCGTGATTGCCTTCGCTGAAGACCACTGTTACCCGGAACCTGATTGGGCCGAACACCTGATCAAAGCGCACCGGCAGTCCTGGGCGGCGGTAGGACCAGCGGTGAAGAATGCCAATCCCCGTACCCTGAACAGTTGGGCCAGCTATTTGATGTCTCATGCTCGCTGGAGTGAACCAGTTACCACTGGCCCCACCGACGGATTGCCCTGGCACAACACGTCCTACAAGCGCGATCTTCTGCTGGAATATGGTTCTGAGTTGCCTTCTCTGCTTTCCGTCGAGGGCTTTCTTCAAGAAAGCCTCGCAGAGCGGGGACACCAGCTCTATCTTGCCCCGATGGCCAAGGTCAGCCATGTAAACGTCTCGGTGGCATCATCCATGTTGGCGCACGCATTTGTGGGTGGACGCCTCTTTGGCGCCATGCGCGCGCGTTATGGGAAGTGGTCGCCTTTGCGGCGGTTGCTGCACATCGTGGCGACGCCGCTGATCCCCCTGGTGCGTTTGCGGCGCACCTGCCGGGACATTCGCCGCATCGGCGAACAGGAACGATTGCTTCCGCGTGCCCTGCCCGCCCTCTGCGTCGGGTTGACTTTTCACGCCCTAGGTGAGTTGGCGGGCTATGCATTCGGCCTGGGGAACGTGGAGCAGCAATACTCGAGCTACGAGCTGAACCGCATCGATCACATCACCGAAGAGGACCGGCAAGTGGAACTGGCGGGATGAAACATCACTCCGCGCATCCGGCCCGGGACACACTCGTGGGCACTCTTCGCGTCTTTCTCGCAGACATGATGATTCTACCCACCGGTCTGCTCACAACCGCGTATCTCACGCGACGGCTCGGCCCCGAGCGCTACGGCTTGTTTATTCTCGCCGCGACCCTGGTGGCCTGGGTGGAATGGAGCGTGGCCGCGCTGTTCAGCCGGACGACAATCAAATTCGTCAGCGAGGCGAAAGACTGGCGACCCGTCGGCGCCGCCGTTGTCTGGCTGCACCTGTTGACCAGCACCGGGGCGATGGTCCTGCTGGTTCTCTTGGCCGGTCCGCTCGCCACGCTTCTCCATGAACCGCATTTGGCCGGGTACCTGCGACTATTTTCCCTCGATATTCCCGTGTTTTCCCTGGCACAGGCCCACCGGAACATCCTGGTCGGAATCGGTGGCTTCCGCGAACGCGCGCTGGCCAGCGCGGGCCGTTGGATCAGCCGGCTGCTTGCCATCGTGCTCCTCGTGCAACTGGGATTCTCTGTGTCCGGAGCCATCCTGGGGAGCATTGCGGCGTCACTCGTGGAGCTGGTCATCGGACGCATCTATGTTCGCCCTTCCCTGTGGCGTCCAGCGGGCTTTTCGGTCCGGCCGTTATGGGGCTACGCGCTGCCGCTGCTTTTTGCGGCGGTGTCGCTGCGCCTGTTCGATAAATTGGACCTGGTTTCCTTGAAAGCGCTGGGCGCGTCGGCCGGGCAGGCGGGCACTTACGGAGCGGCCCAGAGCCTGTCGCTCGTTCCCGGCATCTTTGCGCTCTCATTCTCTCCGCTTCTGCTTTCGACCGTGACGCGCCTGTTGCTCAGCGGCGAAGCGGAGGCGGCGCGCAAAATAGGGCGCGACGCCATGCGTCTCGTGCTGGGATTTCTCCCCTTCGCCGCCCTGGTGGCCGGCGCAGCTCCGGAAATTGTGCTGCTCATCTTCGGTCAGCGATTCCTGTCCGCTGCCCCGCCGCTGGCTCTGCTGATCTTTGGAGCCGTCGCGTTGATGATGGTCTCGGTTGCTTCGGCGATCCTGATCGGAGCCGGCAAGCCGGGCTGGGCAGTAGCGCTGGCGAGCCTGCTCGTCCCGCTGGCGCTCACCGGCTGCTTCTTCTTCATTCCGGCCTGGGGTCCGAGGGGCGCCGCGCTGGCTACAACGCTCTCCGCCGCTGCCGGCGCGCTCGCTTCGATGCTGGCGGTGAAGCGCTTATGGGGGCTCCTTCCTTCCGCCACCACGCTGCTGCGAAGTTTCCTCTTGAGCACGCTGGCCTACATCTCGGCGGCGTTTTGGCCCACGCCTGGTATCCTGCTCCTGGTGAAACTGACCGCGATTTCTCTACTGATATGCATGGGCTATTTTGTTCTCGGAGAATTCAGCGCGGCTGAGAAGGTTCTGGTCCGCTCGATCCTCGATTGGCCCGGAAGCTCGCGGAAGAGCGCACTGGAAGCCGAGTGACACAACAGCTCCCTTTTTTCTCCGTTATCATCCCGACTCATAACCGGGAATCGCAACTTGCGTCGTGCCTGCAGGCGCTTGCAATGCAGGAGTACCCCCGCGACCGCTTCGAGGTGGTCATCGCTGACGACGGTTCGCACCAGCCTCCACGGGAAATCCTCGCCTCCGTCGCCGGGGTCCTCAACGTCACGCTGCTCATCGAGCCTCATGGTGGCCCGGCGGCGGCCCGGAATGCGGGGGCCGCGCGGGCTCGGGGCGAATTCCTCGCTTTCACCGACGACGATTGCGAGCCCGCTCCCGATTGGCTGAAAAATGTGGCCGCCCGCCTGGCGAGTCTCCACACACATCTGGTCGGCGGGCGGACCATCAATGCACTGGCCGGGAATATTTATTCCGCAACCAGCCAAGCGATGATTGACGTTGGCTACACCCACTTCAACCGGGATCCTGAGAACGCGCAATTCCTAGCCACAAATAACATTGCGATGCCAGCTGCGCAATTCCACGCCCTGGGTGGGTTTAACTCCAGCTTCCACTTCGCCGAGGACCGCGAGTTCTGCGACCGCTGGCTGCACCACGGATACAGGATGACCTATGCCCCAGAAGTACTCGTCCATCACCGGCACCATCTCAGTCTTCGCCTCCTTTGGCGCCAGCACTTCAATTATGGCCGGGGGGCATTCCTGTTCCATCGGATCCGCGGGCGTCGCGGCTCGAAGTTCCGCTTCGAATCGGCCTTCTATCTTGCCATTTTCCGCTATCCGCTGGCCCGCGACGGAGGCGCGCGCGGCCTGTTGATGGAAGCGCTGATGGCCGAAATCCAGATGGCGAACGCTGCCGGGTTCTGCTTTCAGGCGTTCAAAGGGGCCGGTCCCTCAGCCAAATCCTCCACTATGAATGAGTAGAAAGCCGGTACGCCTCAGGGGACGTTCATGGTCTCATGTACCGATTGGCATAGCGCGTTCGTCGTCAGGACGGATGAATGGGGACAAAATTCACCACGCGAGTCCACTCCCATCATCCGGGCCCTGATCATGCATTTGGGGGGTACAAGAGATAAGAGAAGAACTTATTCCGGTATCCGCGAAAGCCATTCTCTCACGACAAACGCGTCTCCCCGGATGTCCTGCCACAGCCGATCTACCTCGTCCCACGAGGTGAAGAATCGGGGCTCTCGGAAATCAAACACGTAAACCCTTATAATTTACCGTGCGCGCAAGACCTCCCGCGAATGTCGTCGGCTTTTACAATTGTAGACCGAACACCGTGTTTCAATAGCTTGTAACCTGCGGTAAGACCCACAGGATCTGCACCAATCTTGATTACTTTTTTATTTGTCATCTTTAAGAGAAAGTGAGCTCGTCGAGAAGCCGCTTTCCACGCCATGCGCAGCAATCAGTCTGCGCCCACCAGTGGGTCAGAGTTGCGACGAAGTCGTTCGGTCCCGGGACCTATTGTTGGTGAGCGGAAAACGGTCTCGCAATACCTCTGCGGCAAAGCAAAATAGAAAAACGATTCCACTGTAGAAGAGGTAAAGCCAGTGAGCCAGAATCGCCCCGGAGGCAAATCTCGATCTCCTTTTCCGCCAAAAGAAACTGTACAGTTCCCTATTTAGGAGCAGCAGCGTGGTAGTGGCTAGCAGCAACCCGGTTGCGAGAATTCGCGGAGACAAGCTCGCAAGGCCTACCAGACCAGCAACCAGCCCGGTGATAAGCACGGCCACTACGCCAACTAAGGTCGCACTGACTCTTGATGTCCATGTAAGGTTGAGATCTCGCGGAACAGAACGCGTTCTCAGGATAAGTTGGGTCCACGGCACGGCGCGCCTAAAGACATCTGTCTGCACCACTGATCTCAGCGTCCATTTCTTCAAATGTTTTACCTGTAGCCGCTTAACCAGGCGAACCTTTTGCCGCTGTTGTGTCAGTCGAAACCCTAGCTCGATGTCTTCGATACATGCGTTTGTGTACTTAACTGCATCGAATCCGCCGACGGCCTGGAAGGCTCGCTTGCGGATCGCGCCACATCCTGTCCAGAAAGTAGAAGGATTGGAACTTGAAGACTGATGTACGTGGTGATGCATCAAATTCTTGAAGGAGGACCAAAAGTCGAGGCAGGTGGGATTATCGTCGTATGAGCCGAACAGGGCGGCTATATCAGGATGAAACTCGAACTCCTCGAGGATGATGCACAATGCGTTGGGAGGTAGGAGCACATCGGAATCAACAAACACGATGATGTCCCCTAGCGCGTAATTTGCTCCAAGGTTTCGTGCGGCCGCGGGACCCCCGTGCCCCGGCGTCCGAAAATACCGCGCCCCGTGTCTCTCAGCGATATTGCGAATGTTTTCCGTCGAATGGTCGTCGACTACGATTATTTCGCATCTATCCTTTCGGAAAGCCGTCAGTGCTTTCAGACACTGCTGGAGCCCGGAACTGCCATTGTGGGCGGGCACGACCACACTGACCAGGCCAATGCCTTGCGAGGGGCCCCCGAGCGGCTCGGCGACATTTACCGCGTCATTCCTAGGCTTCAAACGGACCGCCAAGCGGGGATGGAGTTTGGAGGGAATCGGGGCATGGGAGAGATCGGAGACAAACCCGGAGCCAAGAACAAGGCAGGGTTCGCGTATTCCATTTTCTCGCGCTTATCGAGTGAATACTGTTTTCGAGAGAAACTCATCGCGAGCTTCCGCCCATGATTTCCGTGAAGATACACTACAGGCGCGAGCGCAGGTTGCTTGCCAATGGTAAAGCCTTTATTTCCAACAGAAGGTAAGGGGGTTCGTGCCATTCACTCATAAAAGCACCTCTATTGAGTGCTCTAATTGTGTAAACCGTTTCCCAAACCTCGGCGGCTCCGGGTGCTGTAGGCGTAAGCACAGAGTGGAACGCTCCTAGTGCGAAAAAGACCAGGATGCATTCCCCGGCTGGGTAGATCAAGACCGACCGAACTGCTCGCGCTCTGCAGTCCGGCGGGGAGAACGGGCCGCTTGTGATGATCTTGCCCGAGACTAACGTTAGACGGCTGCGGCCGGTGGCCTAACAGCGAATCGGCCCTAAGGGCCGAGGCTCAAGGGAACGATAGGCCGGCCTGATGATGAGCTTGTTTTCGGTTTCTCCGTTTGAATCAAATATAGATAGTAATCCTCAGAGCCGACGATGCTGCCCTGGAACGAAGCGATTTCATGAGCAGATTGATCGCGGACATTCAATATAACCAGAACGTCCTGGTGCTGATCGGCCGCCCTCCTTTTAGCTAACTCGAGGATTGGCTCCTGCGGACGAGTCCGCTTATTATCCCAAAGGATATAGGATCCCATTCGTTCTCCCCGAGGGTAGTAGATTTCACGATTCAGATATCCTGCTATCGAAGACACTGCGAAATCCGCATCACCAATAATAAACATGTTCTCCATATGCTTCGAGCGGAGGAAATTAGATGCGACCTTGGCTTCCGAAAAAGGAACCTTGAGAGCGATCATGCTAGCGATGAGCGCAGCGATTACTTGACCGGCAAGAAGGCCCAGAAAAAGGCGGTCTTGATACGGCCTCAGCCGCTCCGCTGCCGTCTCGGCCATCCGTAACGGAAATCTCTGTTCGGGGTAGGACTTGCCCAACCACATACAGGCAAGGAAGAGAATGAACGCATGGCCGTCATGACGAAGATAGCCAGCATACACAAGCTGTTTGAACAAGAGTAGAGCTCCCAAGCCGGATAAGTACAGGAAGAGCACGGTCCGTTTGCGGATGAAGAAGAGGACCGAAATGCAGAGCAACAAAATCGACAAAAGGGCCATCAGACGGGTGTGACCCTCAAGGAGATTTGAGCTCCAAAACTGATGCGATGGCCGTGGTATCGGAACGAAAGCTCTCCAAATCATGGCCATCGTGCCACTGAAGCCAGTGTGGGTGTGGGCAGCAAAATTTGATCTAAAGTTCCAACTGGCATCTGTGGGAGGACGCATGTGCAGCAGCGAGATGAACACCGCAGTTAAGAAAAGTATTACGGCACATGCAATTTCCCTTACGCTTAAAAACAGGTATTGTGATTCACGCGCCTGAAGGGCTTCAAACACGATCATAAGCGCTAACGACAGAGCGAGGATTAGAGCATAAATGTTAGATTCCGCCATCAGGGCCAGGAGTATGACCAGCAGTCCATAGCGCTTTTGGGGACCTGGCCGGAACACAGCGCAAAAAGAAAACAAGCACAGGATGCCTAATGCGTAGTCGCGACTTATGGCGGCATATTCGTAGAACAAAAAGTAGCCGAAGACAATCAGAACTTTCTGCAGCCGCGGGAACGGGGAATAATGGGCCACGACGTATACAGTCATCGTCGCAATAGCGAGATGAAGAACCTGCATCGCTACAGGGTTGGAGGACAACCGCGAAATGGAATAAACCAAAAACTGCCAAGCGTGGGGATGGCCTTCATATCTCGTGAGATAGAGCAATTCGCGCAGTGAGTGGCTGTGCTCGGAGAAGGACCAGACCTGCAGTTCGTCCCTCCACATCGCGTGGTGCAGGATGTTGATAACCTCTAAGAGGAAAAAGACCGAGGTGAGTGTGGCCGCAAACCACCGAGTAGCCATTGGCTCGCTACCGCGATTTTCGTCTGCTTCAGGCATCGCACTTGACTTCATTCTTGCGGGTGAGCGGCCTTGCTATTGCAGATGCAGCCAAACTGCCTTTGTACATTGTCACCAAGGAAAACGCAAGACTGGGAATTGCGAGTGTGAGACTCTTGTGCCCCATTCGAGAGCATATATTGAAACACAGAACATGCTCGCTCCTTGCGAAGATGCACGGTGAAGCAGGATTTAGAGAAACGAGTTGCCAGGCTGGCAAATTGGGCGGTCTACTGGACCACTTCGTCCGGGGTCAAACGGGCATGGCGGCTAGCCCGCGCTTACGATCCGCAAATTAGACGCCACGTCAAGGTCCCCGTCTAGGCTCAATTCTGCGAGGCTCAAAAGATCCTGCGGGTCCCGACGTGCGCTTTCATGCTCAACGTTCTCTTTCCTTCCCGTCGGCTTTCGGGTGAAACTCGGGGGAGACCCTCAGGTGCTTTGCCACTGACTGCTTCGCTTCATGGTATTCCATCTCCGTATTCACTTCCCAAATGTTGGCCTTATCCGTGCGCCCGGCGATGATATTGTCCACCGACACCATAGCCGTGAGCATGGAATGATCCTGGTTGTTGTACTTGTGCATGCCGTTGCGCCCGATTAGGAACAGATTCTCGAAGCCGTCTAGATACGCGCGTACCTCATCAAAGCGTTCATAGGCACCAAAATACGCCGGATAGGTCTTCGGCATGCGTGCGACGGTGAAGTCTAGCACGTCGCTCTTATCAATGATTTTGATCTTGTCGAGTTCGGCTATCGCCAGCTGCGCCATCTCTTGATCGGACTGCCGCCACAGATCGTCGCCTTCCCTGCAGAAATATTCCACGCCGATCCATACCGTGTTAGCATCCGCTACCAGGTAGGGACTCCAGTTGTTGAAGATCTGCAACCGGCCTGCAAGCACATCCGGATCCTGCAAGTAGATCCAGTTGTCGCTGATCAATTTGTTTTTTCCGATACCGGCATCCTCGATCTTCAGTCGCGTGAGCAGCAATCCAACAGTGATGAAATCCCGATACTGCAGCCCTTCCGAAATTTCGCGCACGTTGGCTGGAACATCTACCTTCATAGCCCGCACCAATTCCTGAACGCTGGTGGTGGAAAAGAAATAATCGCCGTCGTACCGACATTCTTTACCCTGCGCATCTTTGCCGGTTAATGCGACTACGCGCCCGTCCTTTGTCTCGACTCCTGTCGCGTCGAATTCCGTGACAATCTGACCGCCGCTTTCGGAGAGACGCCGTGCAACTTCTTCCCACATTTGTCCCGGGCCAAACTTCGGGTACAGAAATTGCTCGATCAAGGAAGTTTCTGTGTCCTGCTGTGCGATGTCACCCTTGTTTTTCCCTTGCTCACCTGATCGCTTCAGAAAATGCAGAAGGGCCTTCCTGCTCGACAGCCCCTTGATCCGTTGCGCGCCCCATTCCGCGCTGATTTCGCTGCATGGCACGCCCCAGACCTTCTCGGTATAAGACTTGAAGAAAGTCGCGTAGAGTTCACGGCCGAAGCGCTTGATGAAAAACTGTTCCAGGTTTTCAATTCGATTAGAGGGAAAGAGCTCGCTACGCAAATAACTCAAGCAGATGCGAAGTGTGCGCCACATCCCAAGATTCATTAGGGTTTCTCGCGACAATTGGATCGGATAGTCGAAGAACTTGCGCATGAAGTAAATGCGGGATTTTCGTGAACGTGTCAGCATGCGCCCATCATCGTGGCTTTCGCCATCGCGCGCGATAGGCAATTGCTTCACCCACCACTCCATCACCCGGTCGCTCTTTGAAAAGAAGCGATGACCCCCCAAGTCCATCCGGTTGCCTTTGTAATTGATTGTGCGCGAGATTCCGCCCATGTATGTGCTGCGCTCAAGCACGATTGGCCGAATGTGGGTTCGGGTGGCTAATTCGAATGCCGCAGTCAGCCCGCCAGGGCCAGCACCGATGATAATCGCGGTTTTTCCTCCGGGCAAAAAAGACTCCTGTAGCTTCTAACGCGAGCTTTCAAGTAACGGCAGAGTCTCGGTTACCCGCGGCGGAATCCCGTGTGATACTCCGACAGATTCGCGCAAAGGAATATGTTTCCGAACGCAGTCAAAAGCCTGTTGGCTAAGTATTTGTACCGTGGGTCTCGCCACGAAGTTCGCTCCTGTCAACTATGCGCGGACCGAGGACTACATCATAGACGCCTGAAGCGATCATCCCCGTCGTCGCTGTGACAAGCCTAGGCTTGTACTGATAGTCCGAGTGCACCATGTCGCTTGAATATTCCCACAGTTAGACGTAGAAGGGTACCTTACGATTCTATAATCAAATAGTAAATGCATGGTCTGCAGAATCTCCGAGTTCCAATAAGCGAAGCAATATTGCTCCCTCTGTGGCGTAGATAAGCTCGCTCAGCTTCTCGTTATTCGATTCTTTAAGTGCTTCAAGGTAAGGCTGTTTCCAGGACGATGAGTTAGAGTCTGGCATAAAGCTCTCTCGACGCCGGAGACTACGACTTGAAGTGGCCCGGCAACTCACTTGGCGGTACGCTACAATTACAGTGTTAGTAAGTCAACGATCCAACCAATCCATCCTTACGGACACATTAGCATGATGCTCCGACTCGTCAAAATAGCGGGTGTCCTGCATTGAACCTAGATAGGAAAAGTAGGGGTTGTCGATTCTGTTTGGTCCCAGATTCGGCGTGGAATAGAATCCGACCTGCCGAGGTCGCTCCCCGATCTGTTCCGAACGCCATCGCGCGCAGCGTTATCCATTCGTAGCGGGAATTCAAGTCACCGATCTCAGCACGGAAAAACAACTTGCGGCACACATAGAGGACTTGAATCTGTCCGGGTGCTTTGTAGAGACCACCTCTCCGCTGCAGGAGGGAGCGAAAGTCAGATTACGAATTTCGTATCACGGAGTGAATTTCTTCGCCCAGGGCAAGGTCGCTTATTCGCGGCCTGATGCTGGGATGGGAATCGCATTCACTTCAATTGAGGCAAGCAGCCTGCCGATCCTGGATGATTGGCTTGCGGAACTTAGAAAATGAAAGGTTCCATATCACCAAAGAATCGCCGGGAGAGGGTGATCGCCTACGCTTTCTTGGTTTTTGCCTTACCCTGCTGATAGATTCTTTTTCAGATGTCTCATGCGGCTTGCGCTCACTAAGTACCGCAGATGGGCAGCCTGTTGATGCTCGAGCGATGTCGAATCCGGTAAGCTAAAGAGGAATTATGCGATTTGGTCCGTTCCTCGGAATAGCAATAGTTTTGCTCGTATTGTGGATTGGTGGTTTTCTGATGTTTCATGTAGCGAGTGGTCTCGTTCAGTTACTTCTTCTGTTCGCTATCATCGCTTTCGTTGTGCATCTATTTACTGGGGCCGTCAGAGCTGCTTGATTATTTCCGATTCCAAAAACTCGGTGAGGTGGGTACCTTTCTTGGTCTGCACCGCGAATCTTTAAGGAAGAGTGTTTGGAGTTGAACTGTGGGAGAAACCCACTCGCGTAGAGAATCGCGGGTCAGGCTACTCGCGACGTTGACGGCGCTGCTCAGAAAAGCGGGTGCAGCATGGATTGCTGATAATGCCCCTAGGCTCGGCGCCGCGTTGGCGTTCTATACGCTATTTTCCCTCGCTCCGGTTTTAATCATCGCAGTGTCGGTGGCGGGGTTTATGTTCGGAGAGAAAGCAGCTCAGGGAGAGATTGTTCGACAGTTTCAAGGGTTGATAGGTACTCAGGGCGCCAGCGCAATCGAAGCAATCCTTCAAGTCACAAATCGGCCTGCGCTAGGCGCGTTCGCGGCCACGATCGCCATACTCGCGATCTTAATTGGTGCGTCAGGAGCGTTCAATGAGCTTCAGGATGCTCTCAACACAATCTGGAAGGTAGACAGCACGAAAAAAAGTTTCTGGGTGGTCACCATCAGGCAGCGGTTTTTCTCGCTCGGTTTAGTCATAGCTACCGGATTCCTGTTACTCACTTCTTTAGTTGTCACGGCCGTTCTGTCCGCTGCGGCAAGGTTCGCAAGCAACTTAATTCCTATGCCGATTATCCTTTTGGAATGTATAAACTTTGTTTTCTCCTTCGGCATGATTACGATTCTGTTCGCGGTCATTCTCAAATTCATCCCCGACACCAAAATTCCGTGGCGCGATGTCCGGATAGGAGCAGCAGTCACTTCGCTTCTCTTTATGATAGGTAAAGTAGTCGTAGGATTCTATTTGGGTCATTCAGCCTTAACGTCGGCTTACGGTGCAGCAGCGTCTCTGGTTATCTTCCTGATCTGGGTTTTCTACTCCGCGCAGATCCTGCTGTTCGGGGCTGAACTCACATATGCTTACGCGCTTAGGTATGGTTCAAGAAGGGAAACCAATTAAAAACAACGATCACCGTTTTGTTGTAGACATTGACCGCGCGGGCTAACGGACTCCGTTCTGCGCCGAAGAAGTAATACTCCCACCGTTGCCAGGGTCCAGGCACGGGCACCAGGTTCGCGTGTTCTCCAACGGAGTCCCGCAATTGCTGACCACGCCCTTCGACGCGAAACATCGGATTACTGAGGATAGGGATAACCCTTGGCCAACGCCTGCGCCAGCCTGGCATCGTGCCCATAGATGTCGTCGTAAAAATCCACGCGGCCGTCTTCATCCACTCTCGCGGTGCCATACAAGATCAGCACGGGAATCGGCGAGCTCAAGTTCACTTGCACGCTCTTCTCTGCGTTCATCGCAGCCTGGATGCGTTCCGGAGTCCACTCCGGCTTGGACTGCAGCACCCACGCGGCCAGCGCGGGAGGGTCCTGAACGCGAATGCAGCCGTAGCTGAAGTCGCGGCGGGATCGGGAGAACAATTCGGTTTTGGGCGTGTCGTGCAGGTAGACCAAGTAAGTGTTGGGAAAGATGAATTTCATGCCGCCCAAGGCGTTCTTGGGGCCGGGACGCTGCCGGACAGATAACTTCCCCGCGCGAAGAAGTTGGATCTGCTCCGGGGTCACCTCCCCTGCGCTTGAAATCTTGCCGCTGGCACCATCCCGGGATAGGTGCCGCCCCGTGCTACTGGTTTTTCTGGAACCGGGAGCTTCTCGCTAGAATCCTGTTGCGCGAGAGTGAGATACGTCCGCAGAGCCTGAGAGGATCGCGAGTATCCGTCTTCCTGCGGTTCCACCTCGTCGAGCAGCCGCGCGATATCGGCGGCCTGTGAAATTTGGGCAAGAAATTCCGGCAAATCCGTCTTCCTGTGATTCAAGTCGAGATCAAATTTAAGGTGCCGGGGGTTGATGCGTCCCACGTCAAGCGCCGAGACGTATCGAAGCAGACAGACCGATAGCGCGAGATCAAATCGCGCAATCTCCTCCGGTGTCGGCGTCCTGGCGAGAGCTTCCTCGCGGGCCTGCCACTTCGAGGCATCGTAGTCTTCCGGGTTCAGCCCTTTCTGGGCCGTTTTTTGCAGGATGGAAACGACAACCTTCGCTTGTGCGGTAGGCCCCGCTCCGTCAACCCAAGCGGGCGCGTAGCCGCGGCCTTCATAGAATTTCGCAGCGCCGCCACTGACGTCGCGGAAGTCCCGCCAGCGGAGGCTATCTAATTTGGCGGAAGCGACGAGGGGACCCAGCACGGCGCCCGCAGCTTTCGCAGTCTCCGGATTGCACGCGATCGCGGTGAAGACGATAAGGATCGCGGAGGCCGAAAAGACACAGTGGCGCAGTTCGCAAATCCAATCGGGTTTTTGTACAACTTTCATCGCAGGATACACTGAGGACTAGATTTCCGATTTGGACCTCTGGCAGGCCACATCGTACTCCTCGGCGGGATCCGACACAACGAGTGGCTGTCTTTTCGTGTTCGTTGTGAGCCGTGAAATCGCCGAGTCTAGGTGACTGCGAAGTCCTGGAGCCCAACTCCCACCGAAAAGGTGAGAAGAGAGGACGCTAATCAGGTAGCAGCACCTACTGGGTCGAAAATCACTGCACTGGTGCTTGGCTGG
>Ga0209009_1000235_pt1 | contig 22160 bp, 25 predicted proteins | sample BlaSpr_A8_OM3_M2_FD_187979 | JGI IMG/M metagenome (GOLD analysis project Ga0209009, IMG submission 187979) | Forest soil microbial communities from Thunder Bay, Ontario, Canada - Black Spruce, Ontario site 2_A8_OM3_M2 (SPAdes) (version 2) | ecosystem: Environmental > Terrestrial > Soil > Boreal... | reverse complement strand
CAATTGACCGTCCACGCGGCTCCGAACCGTGACTGTATTCAAGGCCGTCACGGTGCCGAGGCCCGTCAGATAGATGCCGAGGTCACCCGTCTTCGCCGCCGCTCCGACGACGGGGATGGCGCGCTGTGCCGTCCTGGCCTTGGCCGCCTGCGCCTGGCTTTTCTCTTTTTGACTGGACCGCGTCCAGAGGAGAACGGCGATGAGGACCGCGACGCCGAGCCCGACCACCCACGGCCACCGGCGGCGTTTCTGTTGCGTCGGCGCGACGCCCGGGGCTTCGGCCTCGACCGGGAGAGGGGTTTCCTCCCGCGGAACCAGCGCCTCGTTGCGGGCGACCGGCGCGTCCGTTTTGGTCATCGAGACAACTCTCCCTCCGAGCCTTTCGGCCCTCTCTGGATTACGTAAGATTCTGCGGAGAGGTTACTAACCCTCCCGGCATCGGCCTGCAATCCGCCTGCGAAGTCTAGTCCGCCCGGGGCGGAATCGGGGTCTCCGGCTCAAATCGATCCGGTCGAGACCCCGGGATCGGATCGGTGCCCCCTGCGGCCCCATGAATGGCAATCTTCCGACGATCCCGCTTTTTCGAACGTTTTGGAGCGTTTACCGGTTGCCGTGAACCGCGATTCCGAGCTCGCTCGCGATTGCGTGAATCTGTTCCTGTTGCTCTTTCAGCAGCGGCAGCGTGTTCCAGACCCACGCCTGGAGCTCGACTTCCTGACCCATCGGGGTCTGTGCCTCAAAATCGGCGACGTCCGCGTTTTGGTTCCTGAGCGTCCTCTCGACGTAGGCGCGGTCGAGCTCGGGCGAGGAGAGCCTGGAGATGCGCGCGATATCGGCGTTGCCGGCGGCACCGGGAGTAGCGGGGAGATCGATCCCCTGACTCTCGGCCAGTTGCTTGAGCGCTTGAGTGGTCTTGCCCCGGTCCTCGACCATCAGTTGCCCGAAAGCCCGGACGCCGGCGTTGGAGGACCTCGCGGCCACGATCCGGCCCAGCTCGAGTTGCTCCAGGGCACGAAGTTGCACCCTCGCCATGAACGTCTTGTCCATTGCGCGCGCGCGATCGATGTCGGATCTGGCCGCCTCCGGATCGGTCGCACGGGGTGTGCGAGTCGGCGAAGGCGCCGGCGAAGGCATCGGCGAAGTCGAGGGTGTCGGTGTCGGGGACGGACTTGCCTGCGCCGATACGACGAAGGCGCAGAGGACACATCCGGCCCCGATCGCGACGACCCTGAAGAACGGTCCACGCATGGTCGTCAACCTCCTCCGATCACAGAGTAAGCGATATGCCACGGCCCTCACGTCGCTCGCAGTCCGCTCGCTCCCGCGGCGTGAGCCTCCTCCCTCGCTTCGCTCGGGAGACTACTCACGCCGCGAGCTAATGGGCGATCCTAGGCCAACAGGTTTTGGCTCAGTTCCGCCCGAAGCTCACGCGACGTTCCCGGTGCCCGCCCTGGTCGCGGCGCGGAGTGAGGGACCAGGCGAGCGGTCGAGGCCGCATCCGGCCGAGCCGCTCGCCGGTGCGCCAGCAGGCGCAGGTCCCGAACGAAGCTCTCGCGACGGTTTGGTCGGGGCGGCCGGGATCGAACCGGCGACCACCTGCTCCCAAAGCGTATCCAGTAATACAGGACCACCCCGGATACGTCCGGATGCTAGGAAATTTGAGCCTCCGAGGTTGTCCGGGGTTATCCGGTTTCATCGTTTGAGTCGAATTCGAACTCTTTTCGAACTCCGGAAAACCCTTCCGAATCGCTTATGAGTACTCTAGTTCTCGGAAGCTAATTCCTGTACTCCCCACCCGACATGGACCGGATGGGGATCGGGTGTCCTAGGGTCACCAGCTCGCTAAAAAACGGGGTCATGGATCGACCCGTCGGATGGGGATATCCACCCCGCGCCGATGTCGCGCCGCGCCCTAGTTAGCTGAGCGGAACGTATTCGACGGCGCCCGTATCTCCGTCGTAAATCATCTCGTATGGGAACCAGTAGATGTATTCGTCGCCATACTCGTCAGTGTAGGCGTAGCCGATGTACGTCATTCCCAAATCTTGGGTCTGCGCCAGTATCCCGCGGTAGGACACCAAGCTCATTCCACCTGACTCGCCCATCTTGCTAGCCATCTTCTTCGTGGTCTTGTATTTCTTGACAGGCACATCTCCCTTCTCGCTGTGCTTCACGTTGATGCCTGCGATCTTGCCATCTTTGACGGTGGCCGAAACGGCGTACTTGCCGTTCTTGTGAATGAAGTGGTTACCGTTGGTTTTGATCTTCTCGCCGATCAGTTGCTGACCGGAAAAGTGGTGATGTTTTCCCTTTCCCTTTCCCTTTCCCTTTCCTTGTGCGTCAGCCAAACCGACCATCGTGACCAAGCCGATGACGGCAAGAATCGCCGCAAGATAACGACGAGTGCAAACCATATAGACCTCCAATTTAATGAAATTGAACAGAGCCGTTAATGCTATTTCGGTCGCAGTCCCGAATCATTGCAGCCCACAGAACTGCAAGCCACATGCCAGGGCCACCCCGCTGAGGGCTGCGGTCGGGCGTCCTAGGGTCTGGGTCTCCGAGGCCGGTTGAAGTGTAATTCGTCTCTCGCATCCTAGCAACCGTCTTCCCATCGCTCTGTAAACACCAACTCCTCAACAAGATAAGGAGCCTTCCCATGTCCAACGCCGAACCCTCGTCTGTGCCCGTCCCCATCCGAGCCCCGCGTTCTGCTCAGCGTCGAAGTTCTCCCCGTCGAACGTCATCCCCCGCGCCGCCATACCCGCCCCCGTCCTCATGAACAGGTCGAACTTTCTTCAAACTTTATGGAGGTCAGAAATGGAACTCATCACGAAGGAAATCGAAGCGATCCTCCCGTCCCTCTACTCTCAGGAAAACGTCTCCGATCCGGTCGCCGTCATCAAGATCTTCGATCCGTGCGGCAGATGTACCTTCTACATTCTGGAAGGTAGCCGCCAGCCAGACGGCGATTTGCTGCTCTTCGGATTTTGCCGCTCCGCTCTCGGCCCCGACTGCGATGAATTGGGCTATGCGTCGCTCCGGGAGCTTGAGAGTGTTCGCAGGCCGCTCGGGTTGGGTTTCGAGCGCGATCTCTACTTCAAGCCTACGCCGCTCTCCGAGATCAGAGGTATGTCATGACAGGAAGAAGGCGCTGAATGGGAATGCTGATTCATATTCGGTAAGCGCGACGGAGCGGCACGAGTCCGCTGAAGCCGCGGGTTCGCTTTGTTAGACGCGACATGGTGATCTGGATGCACGTTCAAGCGAGCTACTTTGGTTTTGACTCCGACTTCTCATCGGGAGGGTCGATGCCGAATGAAAAGAGGTTGGGGTTCCCGAGAGGTGAGCCGAGACCGTACTCCCCAGGTGCGAGTGGCTTCGTGGGAGTGACCTTGGCGGACGATTCACCGTAGCGGCCCGCGTCAAAGGGAATGCGTGCAAACCCTGTGGTGCCGCTAGTGCCCATTACTCCAGCCTTGCTGATGACCAGCTTGCGCCCGTTCTTCTTGGGCTGCCAGGAGAAGAACTGTACAGCGCTTCCCGGGTCAGTTTCAGGAGAATCGAGCCGCACTACGAACGAAAGCTGCTGGTCGGCCTTGAAGCGGATGGGAGATCTCTCGCCTTTGATCTCTGCGAAGCTCTCGCCACCGCCAAAGCCGACCTTTTCTTGTAATGTTCCAGTCTGGCGCTCGAGCGGGAGCAGAGAGGCATCCGTAGTGCTGAGCGCAAAGAACACATTTTTGTACTCAGGCTCCTGGACCTTCGCCGCGTTCTGAGCACGCGTGCTGAGTGGGGCGGTGAGAAGAATAAGCAAGACGGCGACGGTGAGGTGGTGGTGACTACGCTGCGTCATGGTGTTACCTCCTTCAGAATTCGGTGGATAAGACGTTGGGACTCTGGGAAACACGCGCCGACTAGAATGAGATACGAGCACAGCGACGTTACAGCTGCGTGACGGCGCTCCTTTGATGGCGGAAGGGTTGGAGCGGCGACCGCGCCCAACATCATTTAGACAGCCAAACGAAAAAGGGCAAACGAAGCTCGAACCGCTTCCTATTTCGCTGACGGCGAGGAGATAGGCTGCCAAGTGCGCTGCCTAAATCCGCCAGAACCAATCGGAGTGGGCTTTCAGAGCCGAGCGCAACGTGGCTTCGAATCATGACTACCAGCTTAGTTGAAGTGTAGTCCACCTACGCCGTCCTAGCAACAGCCTTTCAGTTCCACCCTAAGACCCAGTCTCTCAACACGAAAGGAGATTCCCTATGCCCAACGCCGAAGCCTCATCTGTCCCTGCCCTCATCGAGCCCCGTGCCCTGCTCCGCATCGAAGCCCTGCCCGTTGAGCGTCACCCCGCAGCCGTCTACCTCGCTTCCCTTGGGTCCGGTTCCCGCAGAACCATGCGGCAGTCCCTTGGGATGATCGCCAGTCTTCTCTCAGGTGGGCGGGCAGACGTTCGTAGCCTGAAATGGGAGGCGCTGAGATACCAGCACTGCCAAGCCGTCAGGACCGCCCTCTCGGAGAAGTACGCGCCGGGGACCACGAATAAAATGCTGGCCTCTCTCCGTGGCGTCCTGAAGGAGGCGTGGAGATTGAGCCTGATGAGCGCGGAGAACTACCATCGTGCCGTTGACCTCAAGGCGATCAAGTCCGAGACCCTTCCCCGAGGCCGCGCCCTCTCCTCCGGTGAGCTTCGAGCACTTTTTGAATCCTGCGCCGATGGGACGAAAGCGGGGGTCAGGGACGCCGCCATGCTGGCGATTCTCTACGCGGGAGGGCTACGCCGCTCTGAGGCCGTCTCGCTGGATCTTGCCGACTACCAGCCCGACACCGGAGCCATGACCGTAAGAGGAGGAAAAGGACGGAAAGATCGTATCGTGTACGCCTCGAACGGATCAGCCGACGCCCTCGCTGACTGGATATCTCTTCGGGGAAGCGAGGCCGGTACCCTATTCTGTCCGGTGAACAAGGGGGATCGGATAGCCTTTCGGAGGATGAGCGATCAGGCTGTCCTTGGAATCGTTCGGAAGCGGGGAGCGGAGGCAAGTGTAGCTCGATTTTCACCACACGACTTGAGGCGCAGTTTCGTTAGTGACCTGCTCGATGCCGGTGCCGACCTCTCGACTACGAAGCGGCTGGCGGGGCATTCCAGCGAGACGACTACGGGCCGGTACGACCGGCGAGGGGAGGAGGCGAAGAAGAAGGCGGCGCTACTTCTCCATGTTCCTTATGTTCGGAAGGCCGTGGTCAACCTCGACTGAACCCAGAAAGCCTATCCGATGGTAGTAAGGACGTATTCCATCTGCCGTTGCCTGCACCACATCTCTGCGGCTTTGCGCTTGCGGAGAACATCGTTGGAGTCCATGCGGCTTGGGTCCTTGACCTCGATAACGGACTTCCTGCCGTCTTCATACTCGACTAGAAAATCCGGTACGTATCGCCGCTGATGCTTCTGGCCATCTATCCACGGAATCGTTATGCCATGTCGCTTCATCCATTTGGCGACGTGCGGGTCTCGCTCCAAGCGGTCCATCATGCGTCGTTCGAGGTCGCTCTGATACCGCTCGAAATTCCACGGACTCTTCGTCGGATTCTGGTATTCGCCGTGTTTGCTAATCGCCATATTCGATGATTCCAGCTATCAGCCCTGGGATGGCTGAGACCTTCGTGCTGACCTGCGAAAGCATTCTCCATGCAAAGCCCAAGTCCGCCCGCTCTGCCAGCCCGAGAGAATGATCGTTGAGAAACTTCGCCCGGACGTGATGGAGCAGCGCGCTGTAAACCCGGTCCTTGAACGATGCCGCGTAACCCGCTTCAACGGTCAACCTCTCGGCCATTTCTAAAAGACCCGACTTCACGGCATCACGCACCGCTCCGTCAGAAACCTGTGCGAGAGCAACATCGGGAGGGGAATTCGGGTCTGACGCGGAATGCATGGTTTTCCAGCCCTGTGGGCCTAACTCCTGACCAAACACGCCGGTGATGTTGACTTTAGTGATCGCAACAACTGTCGGGTCGTATTCGATTCCTGCCAGCGCATCCCTCCAGTTCTCCAGTGGCTTCGGCGGCGGCGGCAGATCGCCCACGTCGAACTGCCCATCGTCCATAACCGAAGGATCGACCGAAGAAATGTCGATAGCCAGTTCTGGCTTCTCGAAATCTTGCTTGGGCGGCGGCGGCGGCAGGTCTTCCGTCTCGTCGAACGAATCATCAATCAGTACGTTCTCGCGCTTTTTAGCGTTGAAGATGTCCCACAACCATTGGTGTTCCAGCTTCGGATGGTCCACAACGGCGCAGACTTGCGGTTCGGTCGGCTCAACCCCTTTGACGCGGACCCGCCGGAGGCCGCGCCCGATAACTTGCTGCCCATAGACCTTGCTGCCGAACTTGCGCAGGAGCAAAATCACCCCTACTTCCGGCAGGTCCCAGCCCTCCCGCAGCATGAGAACGCTCACCACAGCCTTATAGGGCGTGGCCGTCTTCTGCTGCCTCCCGAGTTCCCGCGCCTTCTGGCGGTCAATTTCATCGCTGTCTTCCGTGACGAGCAGCGTCTTTACACTAAAGTAGTTGGCCAACGTCTGCTGGGCCTTCTGTGCGTCCGTCTTGCACACAGCCACAACGAACAGAATCGGCTGGTAACGCTTCTTGGCTCGTCGCTCCTGCTCCTCTACGCGACGGAGGGCGATTGCCATCTGCTGGCGCATAGGCTCGTCGTCCGTCACCCATTGCGTTGCGCTCAAGCCGAGCCGGTCCACGTCGTCCCAGTCGATCTCCTCGACCTTTCGCTTCTCGCCGGTTCGCGCATCGGTGTAGGTCAACTGCACCGTCTTGATGTCAGGCTGATAGACCACCGGGGTCTTGATGATCCCGTCTGCAAGGGCGTCCCTCACGCCGTACTCGTAGACCATATCGCTGTCTGGCACCTTTCCGTCGGCGCGGTCCGGTGTAGCGGTCGTGTCCACCCGCAAGATCACCTTCTCCCGCATGCGGCGCAGCGTCGCGTCGTACTCAGTGGCGGGCGAGTTGTGCGCCTCGTCGTTGAACAGCGCAAAGTCCGGTCCGTTCATCAGGGCCGAGAGGTTGCTTTGCCCACTCATATTGCTCAGGTAGAACTGGTGGATGTTGCCCAAGACCACGGGTGCGCTAAAGAGGCTCGCCCAGCCGCCCTCTTTGTCGCTGCCCAGTGTCGTCAGGACGAAATCCTCCGGCCCGCAAGGCCCCCAGCCCGGTAGCAAATCCCGGTCCTTGAAAACCTTCCCACCCTGAAAGTCGTCCTCCAGACGGTCGCGCACGATCAGGTTCGGGCAGAGCATCACGAACTTCTGCACGTTGTGCGCAATGCGTAACCAGGCGATCAGGGCCGCGATGACCGCCGTCTTTCCTCCACCCGTTACGATGTTGAGCAGGAACCCGTCCGCGCCGATCTCAGTTTTCCCGAGAACCTCGTGCGCGTAGACCACTCGCAGGAAGGATTCCCACTGATGCGGCCAGAGCGTCCCCGCCCGCGCTGCTTGGTCGTCGTCCGGCGATGTTAGAAACTCTATGTATTTGTAGGACTCCTCCTTCAGGCCCGGCATTCCATCCCGCCGCCACTCGCGGAAGGTCTCCTCGTATGGTGCAAAGCGATTGAACATCGAATCAGCTCACGTCGATTTCTTTCGAGCAGAGTCCCTCGCCGCCCATGTCGTCCTGCACCTTGCAGGCGATGCGCTTCCTGCCCGGCGACGGAAACCCGTACTGGGCTAGCAACTCCGGTTCCTTCTTGCTCCCACGCACGAAGGAATAGCCAGGTGTGCTGGAAAAACGTTTGCCGTAGTCGAAATCCCACTGCACGTTAATGATCTTCGCCCCGGCGTTCATGATCACCGTCTCGCTCACGTCGAACTTATACGAGAGACGCCCGATGCGCTTGTGGCCCACCTCGACCCTCGGAGGCTGGACGAACGTCAGGAAGTTCTGGTAGTCCGCGTGGTCGGTTGAAAGCGCCGTCACGTGCTCGCGGAACTGGGGCGAGTCAACGCGGATCATGTCGAGCCGAATGAAGTTCAGATCGGTCTGCTCCAGCCGCCGAAGCCTCTCCGCCGCTTCCATAGCGTCGGGCCGAAAGGCCCACGCCAGCATGATCCCGTCGCGCAGGTTGTCCTGCTTGTAACGCAGCGTCTTGCGCACGGCGTTCGCGAAGCCCTGCACGTCCGCCGCCGTCACGGCCTTCTTCTGGTTCGGCTCTCCGACCCAGACTGGGATCGCCCCTTTGTAGCCGTGGATGCCCTCCTCCCGCTCTTCTGGCACCGCCCCGAACGCCCGCAGGACAAAGGCACGGAACTGCGTGGGCGGAGCCTCGGACATCCGCCTGGCCTCATAGACGCCCCAGTGTTCCACGGTGAAATCCGGTACAGGAAACATTTTCCCCGTCCGCTCCTCGACCTGTCGCGTCAAGCGGTCCGCCGTGATTGCCACCGCCACCCGCGACTGGTCGCACGAAATCCACCGTCGCCCCAGCCGCTGTGCCACGGCGGGCGTGGTCCCTCCACCGCAGAAGAAATCGGCCACCACGTCGTCCTCGTTGGAGGAGGCGATGACAATGCGATCTAGAAGAGCTTCTGGCTTTTGCGTAGGATATCCGATTCGTTCGGGTGACACTTGATTAATCGGTGATATACTCCAGAAGTCAACTTGTGACTTTCCTGCTTTCATGTAGTACCGCTGCACCAACTCCGGGTTTGTCTCTTCCCATTTTGGGCTTACGTCTCGATGTCCCTTAATGGGGCTATCTTTGAGAAATCTTCCAATCAGTCTGTATCTGCCCTTTGCATCTTCATACTTGAATTTCGCTCTTCCCTTGTCATCCCACTCGTCAAGCACTTTGTCCCAGTTGAAGGTGTGATTGCCTGTCTTTGAATAGAAAAGAATCGTGTCGTGCCGCCTTCCGTACGCCTTTTTGGAGACACGGCCACCGAGTTCGTAACACCAAGCTATTTCATTTACAAAGTTGCCCGCTCCGAATATCTTGTCCATCTCGACCTTGATGTAGTGACTCGCGTGCCAGTCACAATGGACGTAGATGCTACCGGTGGTCTTGAGCAGGCGCTTCATCTCGATGAGCCTGGCGTTCAACCAGATGAGGTAGCCGGGCATCCCACCTTCCCAGATGTCCGAGAAGGAGCGCAGTTCGTTCTGGTCACCGAAGATGACGTTGTACTGCCGCCCGGAGAAGAACGGCGGATCAATGTAGATGAGATCAATGCTCCCCGACGGGAGTTGGCGCATTACGTGCAGGTTGTCGCCCCAGAAAAGCCGGTTGGGTTCAAGCTTGGGATGGCCGAACGAGACGCGCTCGACCACCTGGAATGGCAGCAGTACCTGGGGAAACAGCTTGCGAAACCCTCTGCGCCGGTCCCAACCCAACGGTGACGTGGGGGACAGGGAGAGCCTTGATTGCACCCCACGTCACCTCGTGAGTGCTCGTCGGCTCGTCCACGCGGTTCTTGAGGTGGTTGGTCTCCGGATCGCCGTTGGGATCACCATCTGGCCCGCAGGTGCCGCTCACGCCTGTGAATGTCACCTCGACGGGAGTGCCTTTGGGCCAGCTCGGCTGAATCACGGTGGCTACCCCTGATGGAGTTGGCGGCGGGCTAGGAGTGACTCCCGCAGCGGGAGTGGGTGTTGGTCCCGAGGGAGTCGGAGCTGCTGTTGGCGTCACCGGAAGGACATGGACGTTGGGTGACCAGACCCATCCCTCCTCGTTCTGCACCGTGCGGACATGGAAGTAGCCGTTCGTCTTGCTTGCCTCCAGAAGTTGAACATGTTCCGGTGGGAGTAGAAGTCTGATCGGCGGATTAGCGGTCGAGGGATCGGAGCGGAGGTTGACGTTGTGAGTGACCTCTGCCGTCTGAGCGGAAGCGACTCCGGCGCACAGGATCAGGAGCGAGACGAACGCCAAGACCCTACGGGAGATGTGCATGATGTTCAACGCCTCCGACGATGAATCTGGCAACCGCTTGGGCATCGGATCGCGGTGATGTTCCAGCTCTTGTCTGCTCTTTCACAGGAGAGCACGGTCCAGATCGTCCTGCCCTTTGCGGTGCGGAGAACGAGCCGGTCGTAGCCGTTGTAGGACTTCGGCGTCTGAACCTCAACCACTGCGTGACCGGATATCTGGCGAATCGCGGGCCTACCCATCAGCGAATCCTACGAACTTGGTACTAAACTATCACCAACTGAACCTGAAGGAGGAAAGATGGCAAGGCGTCGGAGGTCATCCCTAGCTCTGTCCGGAGAGCACGCACGGCAGGCACTGGCGGTTCTCGTCCACGACGGCAAGCTGGCAGCAGGTGTGGTCCAGAAGGCGCTGAAGCGCCACCGGCACCTCGTCACAGACCTTCGGGCGAAGCTGGCCGTGCTCGAACAGGGGGCCGCCCGCGTCGGGAGGCAGTTCAAGGACAGCCCCTTTCCGATGGCGCGGAAGGCGAGAACCGCGAGACGCAAGATGGCGAGAAGGAAGCCCAGAATCTCGACAGCCACTCGGAAGATGTACCGCCTTCAGGGAAAGTACCTCTCTGCACTCAGGCCCCTCTCGAAGGAGCAGCGGGCGAAGGTCAAGGCGATCAGGGAGAAAGCAGGAGTCAGGAAGGCGATTGCGGCGGCTAAGAAGATGGTGAGGTAAGCTCTACTGCCTCAATGCAGCATGTCAAGTCCCTTCATCTATGCCGCCTGTTACTTTGCGGCGGGCACGAAGTTGTTCAGTTCAGCGACCCTTTGCGTGATAGCTCTGATCGCCCCGTCAACGTTCGCGGTCGTGGTGCCACCATGCATATATAACGAATATTTATTCCCATCTCTAATGATCTCGGCCATAAATTTATCAGAGTGGGTGACGAAACTAAGCTTCCCTTCCCAATTATTATATTGTGAGGGCTTGACTTCTGTAAGGTTACTGAAGCCGTTATTAGTTGCCTCCTCAACGATGATGCTTCGCAGCTTATCATAATTGTTGACTACCACCGCTTGGTCTAATCCGATTGTACTTTTGCCAGACTTATAGCCAAGCGAAGCCGCGCTTACGCATCCTAGTGAACTAATTAAAAGACCCGCTACGATCAATACCTTCTTCATACTTTTTCCTTTTACTTTGCCATTACCTCTTTACTGCCTTACAAAGTGCCCCGTGCATGTGGTCTGTCTTCATCGAAGGCTACGGTCCAGCAGGAGAGGCAGGCAATGATGCAGATTCATCAATTTGCGCGGAGGTAGATCGGAAGGTAGATTCTTCTAACATCCAAGATCGACCGGACGGAAACCGCGTGCCTGGCCCTGGCTCCGGCAGTGGGGTCTTAACCCAGAAAGTAATCCAGCGGCTTCCGGTAGAGCTTGGCGAAGGTGGCCAGCTCCAGTACATCAACTCGCCGCTCCCCGGATTCGCACTTGGAGACGAAGGACTGCGGGCGTCTCAGGCGTCTCGCCACTTGTTCTTGGGTGAGGTTGGCCTCCCGTCGAGCTTCCCGCAGCCGGACCAAGAACCTCCCGTAGGCTTCGGAGTAGACGTTCGCCAACCGCAACTCCTTCCGGAGACGTGAGTTGGCGACACCCTAGTAGCGCGCTGGCAGATATCCCAAGATGGGATATCCTTCGGGTACACCATCGAAGGGAACCGCTACGAGCTTGCGCATTACGGACCAAGCCATCGACCAAGCCTTCACAGACCTTAAGAAGGTCGCCGGAGGTCTGCGAAATGACTACTTCGGCCTGCTTTACCTTGAGAAAGAGTTTGGAGTGCCGCGCGCGGAGGCGCAGGCGCAGGTTGCGTTCGGCGGAAAAGACTACGGCGTGGACGGCTTCCATTTTGATCGCGAGCGCCGGAACTTCTACCTGTTCCAGTTCAAGTATTCCGAGGACTACCGGCAGTTTAAGGAATCCTTTCAGCGGCTTATCGACAACGGAATGGAGCGGCTCTTTGGAGCGAAGGACCAGGACACCTCGCAGAACCAGCTGGTCAGCCAGATAAAGGCGACGTTACTGGAGAACAAGGCAGTCATCGAGCGCTTCTACTTCCACTTTGTCTTTATAGGCGACCCGGATTCCGCCGACCAGAGCAAAGTGTTGGAAGACCTCCGGGAAACTCTGGAAAACAAGAAGTTTCTCATTGAGAATTTCCTTGAACGACCCGTGACGCTCGCTGTCGAGTTTAAATCCGCCCAGTCGCGGCGTGTGGGTAGCGTCTCCCACTTTTTCAAGACGCCGGTCTACCCTCTGCACTTGAGCGATGTGACCAGCCGCGACGGTCCTGGCGGTGAGAGGATGGACGTGGGGTTCGTACCGCTACTCGACATTCAGACCATCTTCGCTGACATGGGCCAGCGATTCTTTGAGCGCAACATTCGCGGAGCACTGTCACCCGAGGGAAGCGTAAACCGCTCCTTGAAGGCAACGTTCCGACGGGTTCTTGAAGAAAAGGAGTCACCTCAGGTGTTCGCCTTCAACCACAACGGGATTACCTTGGCAGCCGAGGCTCTTGAGCGGAACGCTGGCGGATACCGGATTACCGCCCCACGACTCCTCAACGGCGTCCAGACCGTCACGACCTTCGACCGATTTCTGAAGGAGAACGAGGGCAACTCGCGCTTGGCGGAACTCCGTAGAGCCATCGAGGACATTCACATCCCGTGTCGCATCATCACGGCGGCAGACAACGATTTCATTACAACCGTCACCATCAACAACAACAGGCAGAACCCGGTTAAGCCGTGGAATCTCCGTGCCAACGATCTAATCCAGCTAGCGCTGGAGGACAAGTTCAGGGATGAGGTCGGCCTGCCCTACGAGCGGCAGGAGAACGCCTTCAAGAATCTCAGCGACGAAGACATCGAGGAGTTGGGCGTGGAAGGCGGCAAGGCCATCAAGCTCTACATTCTTGCGCAGACCTTCGCCGTGGCTGACGGCGAAATCGACAAGCTGAAGCGCATGACTGAGGTCTTTGAGAGCGACCAGTCCTACGGCCAGTTGTTCACCGAATCCCGTCTGAAGGCCGACGCGCGCAAGGTCGTTCTCAGCTACAAGGCTGGTCTATACGCAGGCACGCTTGTCCGCAGAGTCGAGGCGATGGGAACGAATAAGTACGAGTTCGTGAGGCGTGGCCGGACTCTGCTGTGGGCGCTGGTGGTTCAAGGCATGCTCAACGACCCTGGTATCAACGAGCGGGCCGAACAATGGGGAAAGAGCCTTCGGCAAGACATGGAGTTCCGCAACTGGTTGCAAGACCTAGCTATTAACCGCTGCCGCTTCGTTCTCTCCGACCTCACGTCCGACCCCATATATCAGGACAAGGTAGCCGAAGGTCGGTTCGACTTCCTACGCACTACGGCAGCTTTCAAGAAGGCGATGGAGATTGCATATCGGCGGTACAGGTGGACCGAGCGCAACTTGACCTAAAGCGGCGAGTGGGGGCGGGCGGGAAGGAGGGGACGTGAGGGGAAAACGGCAGGGTCGCCCCAAGAAGTGGGTATCAGCATCGATGCAAGAGACCTTCCGTGTTTTTAGGCCGGGTGTCACATTTGAAATCTGGAACAAGTGGAAGAGGAAGAAGGCGAGGACGAAGCTCGGCACCTTGGTGGTCAGTGTCGGTGGTCTTCGCTGGTGGCCTCGGCAGGCACGCAGGGGCAGTTTCCGGAAGCGAACGTGGGATGACGTTAAGAACTGGTTTGAAACCCCGTGAGTGCGAGCGGAAAGCCCAACGGGAAGACCAAGCCAGAGCTTTCCCTGGGCGACATGATCATCTACCTCCTGATCGCGGTGCTGATGATGCTCTACTTTTTGCTGCTGGCGGCACTCGTCGTCGCACTCGCACCCGGCATGCTGGTCGTGGCCGCCATCAAGTCGGCGTTTCACCCCTCGTTGGACGTGGCTCAGTGCTGGACGTTTGCTATCCTCGTGTCCGCTGGCTTTCTACTTCTGCTATTCCGACGCTACCGCGACTGGACAAAAGCTGCGGCGGGCTACCTAATGCTCAGCGGCACTATTATTGTTGTAAGCATAGTGGCGCACTACGGCTACAAGGCCAACTACCCAAGAGCGGTGCTGGCGGCTTATTTTCCATCGCTCAAGCAGTAGGCCAAGGGGGAAGGTGAGCGCAGGCCCAAGGCGGAGGAGGCGGACAGTGGCTGGATTTAGGCGCTTGCCTTCGCCGGAGTGTTTTTCAGGACGATGTTTGCTAAGCCGGAGAAAGCGGAGCCGAAGAAGTGAATTGTCAGGAAAAAGGAGGTAATGATCATGGGAAGGACAACGCCCCTAAAGGATCAGAGCGGTCGGACGATCGGCACTGTGGATGACCATGGCGATGGCAAGAGGAGCATCCGTGATGCGAGCGGTCGGACGCTGGGTACGTACGATTCCAAGTCTGACACAACACGGGATTCAAGTGGGAGGACGGTAGGAAAAGGGGACTGGCTATCGTCGCTACTCAACAAGAAGTAGGCCGAGATCCCCAAGGCGCCCCGTCCCCTTCGAGGGAGAGGGGGCGGGCGCAACTTGGGGGAGGAGGGAGAGGGGGGGCATGGCTCGGGCGGCGATCAAGGCGCTCGTCTGTCCCGTCAGCGGTTTCCTCAATTTGGCCGACCTCCCGAGAGGGGAGTGACCGCAGCGAGCGGGACCAATGGAGGCCTTTCGCAATCGCACGGCTCCCACCCAAGCCGCATGCCATCGCTTGAGTAACCCAGCCCTGGGGGACCGCCCCAGCCTAGAATAGGCGACGTGGCGATCACCGAATCGACCAGCTCGTTGCCTTCCGGCTGACAGCGACGGCTGCGCCTGCCGGTAGCCTAACAGGAGCGCGGAATGCGGGGAACTCGCAAGCGGGGCCAAGCTGGGTTATGGAACGCGTGTGTCGAGATGGAGGCGGTGGGTAATCGAGTAATCGGTGCGGCCCTCGTGCATTTTCAGCGACCCCTCCGCCAGTGCTACGAAGCGGGGGTTCAGGCACCTACGCTCCGGTCGCTTCGCCACACCGCCCCGGATATGAACGCAGCGGCACTGTTTCTCCGGCGCACGCTGAATGATCTCCGCTCCACATGGCTGCTAGTTCAGGCAGGCTATACCTCACAGGCGGCCTCGGTTTGCGCCGCACTGGTTGAGCATGCACTCTCTGTTACGGCCCTCGCTGGCCTTCCTGAGAACCTAGCCAAGCTTACCGGGACGGCGTCAGGCGACCTGATCTGGAGCGTTCAGAGTCTTTCCCAGATGTATGCAGACCGACTTCGGCGTGAAGCGCACAGCGCCAGCAGACCGTTTACCGAGGACATGTACGAACGGCAATGGCGTGAGATTTACTCTGCTTACAAGTTTCTCTGCAAGATTAAGCACCCAACCCTTCGCTCAACGCGCCACGATGCGGGCGCAACGATAGGAAGCGATGGCTCGTTTGTCGTGATGGCTTGCCCCGATCTTCGACCGAGCGACCTGCCAGTCAAGGCGACCGTCGTGATGGTCGCGTTAAGTCGGACCTATCAGGCGATTCGCGGTTTTGCGTTCGCTCTCGAACCACGGAAGGATGCGGCCTATCGCCGATTCGTCAGGCGCATGTCGAGAGTGGTGCCAGCCGCGACGAAGGCCTACCTCAAATACACTCGTTTGCGGCTGCCGTTCGACATCCGAGACGAGAAGATTGCCCACGAGTACTTCGACCTGCGTCGCGGCTCGTGAGCTTCCTTCCTCGAAACTGGAGTACAGATTGCACCGTTGGAATCCCCAGACCCATCGCCCGCCTTTGGAGGGGGGGTGGGCGGCAAATTGGGGGGGAGGGCGGGTCGGGCGGCGATCACGCCGCTTAAGCCCGCAGAGCGCGAGAATCCCGCATTGTAGTGGCCGAGAGAACCTTTCTTACGGGGTCTATATCTGAAAGATTTCCAGCCGGAGCGGTAGCGAAGCGCCGCCGCCGCGAAGCGGAGGCGGAGAGCGTAGGCTGGAACGCGAAGGGATGCGGAGCGAAGCGGAGCACTCCCCGAAGCGACATGACAAGTCACCTGTTACTCGGGGGGCAGAATCTGCACGTCACACAGTATCTTCTTTTCGTAAGAAAAGAGATAACTGAAGGTTGACTCTTTCATATGACTCTTTCTAATTGATTCTATAGGTGATGGGCCAAGGAGGAATAACGCCGGTGTAGCAAGGCTGATCTGCGCCAGTGCTGGTAGAAACTCGGTGCAGCGCCTGCACTTCGCAGAGTGCGGATTCTGCTCTCCTGAACATGCAGGTTTCGCACTTTAGGGGTCCGAATCGAGGGCGAAATCTGCCCCAGCTAGGTGCAGAACTTGCCCCTACTCGTCATCTTCGTTGTCCGCTTCGACTCTCGGCTGCCGCGTCTTTGCACCCTTGGCCCACGGATGATTAGCTCTCACGAAGTAGGCGGTCTTCTTCTTCGTGGTCTTCCATCTCCCGTGCTTGATCTGACGCCGCCCCGTGGCTATCAGGCCGTGCTCGTTCAGATTCTTGATCGCGTCCTTCACCGTCCTGAGAGAGATACCGAGATCGGCGGCAATGGTTTCCTGCTTCGGGAAGGCGAAGCCCTCGGCCTCGCTGAGCCTCCGGTAGAGATAACCCCAAACCGCTTTCGCAGTCCAGGTCAGTTGCTGCCGCGGCGCGAGCCAGTCGGGAATGAGATACCCGAACCACTCCCGGTTGTCGATACGGAATCTGAGTTCCGGTTTGGCATCTTCTTCGTCCCCGTCGCCGTCGTCCGGTTGGTCCTCGCCGCACCAATCCTCGGCGGTGTCGTCCGCCGCGCTGATAGGGGGGACGAGCTTCCGGCCTCGCCTGGCCCGCCCCGAAGCTGACGCGAGAATCCTCTCCCTGCGATTCTCGGGGGCCACAGTCGCAGGCTCCCGCTCGGCCTTCGATGCCGTGGACCGACGGCTTGAGGTCTCCGCTTTCTTCGTGACCGGCTCAGCGATTTTCTCGGGGTTCTTGGGCGGTGCCGGTGAAGGGTCTGCCGGCGGGCGGGACTTGGGCGCAGGGGTTTGGCCGGATATGCGGCGCAAGCCCTTCTGAGGCTTTAGTTTAGCCACAGATGCCGAAGGCGTTCGGGGCGATGGTACGGGGCGGTTTTTCACTTCAAGTCTCATGGGCTCTCTCCCTTCCTTGCGCCAGTCTATATCCGTTGCTTGATAATCATACACCAATTCATGTATAAAGGGCGTATGAAAAGACCGGTGACGAAGCCTGCGAAGAGAACGGACTTGGCCAGCCGCCTGCGGGCGCTGCGCCGAAGGCAGGGGCTGAATCAAGAGCAGCTCGAAAGACGGTCGGGCGTGACGCAGGCAACGATCTCCAGAATCGAGAGCGGGAAGGCGAAGGACTTGCGGGCGCGGACGCTCAGGAGGCTGGCCGACGCTCTCGGCGTCACCACCGACTTCTTCACGAGCGAGAGGACGAATCTGGAGGCCCGGGACCAGAGCCTCTTGGACCCCTTCGTCGCGGAGCTTTTGAGCCTCACCGCGACCTTCGGCGCTTTCGAGAAGGCGGAGGTGCTCGATTTCACGCGATATCTGGCACGGCGCACGGCGCCCGCTGCCGCAAGGGACAAACCATCCGCGCCGTTCCGGCCGGATGTTAAACGTTAGAAGGAGGACGACATGAAGACGCGGAGAACGATCACGGGCATAAAGAACGTCGTGCTATTTACTGGTAAGACATTCGTCGGCCACCTCGGCCTGTTCATTCGGGAAGACAACGGTCTCAATTGCCCCGTTGGCGAGGACTGGCGGCATGATCTCTTTTCCCATCCCCAAGCAATCGAAGCGATTCTGGAGACCATCGCCAAGGGAGACGCCGAAGGGCTGCCACAAGGCATCTACCACGTCTACGTCAACGCGACGCCCCAAGGCAAGGCAGAGATGAACGTATATGACTGCGCCTGTAAGCACCAGCCGACAGTCAGCAGAGGTGCAGCAGGGCCATAGGAGCGGCCTCTATGGGACTCGATTTCTGAACGCGAATAATGTATAATAAACACCGTCGTCACCACCACGGCCCCGAGAGCCATACCCGTTTTCGAGAATCCCGTTTCGCGTCTCAACAGGTATTCGGAGCTACTAACAATGCTCCTAACATCGTAGGGCGGGTTTAGCTGAAAACTCACTCCTTCTACCACTTCTCAGTGCCATGCTGTGATTTATTGTGAAGCGTTTACAAGGCCGTCTAAGAGATACACCGCGAGCTTCCCTTGTCAATTCCCCACCGCCGCCCTCAAGAGTATTACTTAGAGGATTAGGGCTTGATCTGAGGTTCTGAGAGAGAGATATGCGACCGAGAGAGAGACAGAGATTTTCAGACCGTGAAATAGCTTAACACTCAGGTTTTGGTTGTTTTGACATTGGACCGAGACGTTGCTCGCTGTTGCAGGATCAACTACCTGCCCGTTGCTCGGTAAAACCCCTCCGTAGAGGTCAAAACCTGATTTCGCATCTTTCTGAATGGTTCTTGTGATGACCAACCAATCACCCACTGCCTGTTGAGTGGTTCTCGCCCGAGGAGTGAAACCTCGGGATGCTCCGATATTTTCACGGTTCATCGCAGCATGAAGCAAACCGGCTGCCGTGCGCTCTCGAAAGGAGGCGGACAGCAGAGTGTCTCGATCTGACGGCATACGGTAACTTAGATACCCTTCAGTGTTGGCGGACCCGCAGGGCTAGGGGCCATCCCCTGCCAAGGGTGTTTACGAAACGTGTAGGAGTTGACCTTTTCCTCCGGCGTCCTCCGGTAGTTAATCAGTCGGAGTTGCCTGAGACGATTCAGGGCCGAGCGGACAGACCTTGAGGTGGCTCCGAGCATTCTCGCAATCTCGTCCTGGGATACCCGTGTTTGGCCGGTCTTGCGGTCGTAGTGGGCTCTCAGGACGAAGAACACCAGCTTGGTTTCCGCCGAGAGGCCGTTGCCCTTGCGCCTCAGTAACCAGTCCTCGGTTCTCAATACAAGGGATGTTGAAGATTCGTTCAATTGACTTCTCCTTTGAGGGCGCAAACGGCGCACCCTCATCTAAGGTTCGAGCACACCATTGGAGAAAGTGTGGAAAGCCAGAATTTTCAAGAGAACAGCGGTTCGGCGGGTTTGCGTCCCTGAGGTTGTGTTCTCCTGCCCCTTGACAACCCGCGTCGTCGGGCGCAACATCGTCCGACCTCTGGTATGCCGACCTGAACGCGGGGATCGGCTCTTCCTTACTTAATAGGGAAGCGGTAGCGGGCCAATTTCAAGGCCGGAGGGACTGAGCTACCGGACGTAACCAACACCGCAGGCAACCTTCTACTTCAACGCGGGCGGATGCCGCGCTCGGTCGAGGGGTCGCCGTGAGGGTTGTTGGTTATGGGTTCTGGTCTCGCTCCCGTCCCTGTTCTGGTTTCCGCTTGTCAGTCGGATTGTTCAGCCACTGCTCTGGTCGAACGGATCCCCGCCCGCGAGGTGGCAAAGATTCTCGGGGTCAAGGTGGCGACTCTGTCGAAGTGGCGCTACCTGGGCAAAGGCCCGAGAGGCTGGCTCCGGATTTCGTCAACGTGCGTGACGTACCCAGTGTCGGAAATCAGCCGGTTCCTCGCGGAGAGGACGACTTTGAAAGGAGGTGAAAAATGAGAATTCCCGGATTCTGGTTCAACTCGCGCAGGCACAGGGCGAGGTTCGAGGTGATTCTGCCGGGTACTGGAGCACGTAAACGCCGCCGCAAGACCGTGAGGGTGGAGACGCGAGACGAGGCCCTCGCCCTTTGGAAGGCGTGGAGAGGCAACATCCTTGGGGGCCGCGAGTCCCGAAGGACGACCCTCAGCGCCTATCAGCAAGAAATATGGCCGAAGGTGATGAAGCGGGTGGCCGACAAGACGGCTCGGCACGATTCGTGGGTACTGGAGAAGGTTCTTCTACCCAGTCTCGGCCGCTACGAGCTGGGCAGGATCAACGATTCGGTGGTGCGTGATCTTGTTGCCGATCTTCGTGCAAACGGCTACGCCCCGGCTTCGATCAATGGAATCGTGTCGGTCTTACGGAAGATTCTGCGGGACGCGGTGGACAGGGAGCTGCTCGATGCGGTGCCGGTTCGAAAATTCCCTCACGAGAAGGAAGCGACGTTACGCCTCGAACTCAGCGACGAGGAGCGGGCAAATTTTCTTGCAGCCCTGGACGACCAGGACAAGTTCCTGACCCTGCTGGCCACGGAGAAAGAGCCCGGTAAGGTCGTCGCTTCCAAGTTCTTCGGGCAGCCGCGCCACTTTGGTGGTGGCCGTCGCGTCGAGGGGGAAGCCGCGAAGTACGAGTTCCAGAGGTTCCACGCTTCAAAACCGGTTTTTGTCGTTGCCCTCGAAACCGGACTGGCGCAAGGCGACCTGATCCGCCTTCGCTGGGCGTGCGTGGACTTTAAGGCGGGTTGGATTCGAGTTTTACGTGCCAAGACTGGCGTGGAGGCGACCATCCCAATCTCCATGGCTTGCAGGGAAGCTCTCGCGACATGCAGGAAGCGCCCGGTCGTGAGCGAGTTCATCTTTCTGACGGAGGCTGGCAAGCCCTACTCGGTGTCTACCATCAACCGGCACTTCAAGAAGGCGAAGAAGATTGCAGGGATCACTCGCCGGTTTCGGTTTCACGATTTGCGGCACTCCTTTGCCTCGTTCCTAGCTTCGAAGGGCGTCTCGATTCAGGTGATCGCGAAGGCTCTCGGGCACTCTTCCCCGAGCATGTCGGAGCGGTACGCGCGGCCAAGCGAGGAGTCTCTGCGGAGTGTCACGGAGGCGCTGGATTCAGTGCGAAATCCTGTCGAGAAGGCAGCGACGCCGACCGCCGTTTGTCTCGGGAATTCCCCGAAAAACCCCCTTCGAAATAGCTAACGAGAATGTCTGGCCCGGTCAGCGGCGATTGGGTGGTTCCCGGTGTTTTTCGAACTCTTTTTCGAACTCGTCGGAGGATGTAGACGTGTCGAGAGGTGTGTAAATCGTTCGAAATAATGGTCGGGGCGGCCGGGATCGAACCGGCGACCACCTGCTCCCAAAGCAGGTACGCTACCGCTGCGCTACGCCCCGAGGGCGTCGAATTATCCCACGCGGGGCGGTGTTCTCGAACCCGTTGACGCGCCGGCGGCGTATGTACTGGCGGAGCGACAGGGCCCCCTCATGGAAAGCGCGGCCGGCCGCTCGGAGGTAACGACATGACCCAGGAACTTTCTCGAGGCGTAGCGCGCGTGGTTTCTCCCCGCCCGGTGGTCGAGGGCGCGGGCGTTAGCCTCGTGCGGAGCATCGGGACGCACGAGCTCGACCACGTGGACCCATTTCTGCTGCTCGACCACTTTGAATCCGCGAACCCCAGGGACTACGAGGCGGGATTCCCGTACCATCCTCACCGGGGAATCGAGACAATCACGATCATTCGCAAGGGCGAAGTCCGCCACGGCGACTCCCTCGGCCACGCAGGTTCGATCGGGTCAGGCGACATCCAGTGGATGACCTCCGGCAGCGGGATCCTCCACGAAGAAATGCCGCAGGTGCGCCCCGAGGGTGTCGGCGGGCTCCAGATCTGGCTGAATCTCCCGGCCCGGGACAAGATGACGCGCCCCAAGTACCGCGACCTGCGCTCGGATCTTCTCCCGGAGACGGAGACCGACGAAGGGGCGAGGATCCGCGTCATCGCCGGGGAAGCGATGGGCGGACGCCTGACGGGACCGGTCGAGGGACTGACCGTCTCACCCAAGTTCGTGGACGTCACGCTTCCTGAGGGCGCGTCCTTTCGAGAGACGGTCCCTTCCGGTCATGCCGCATTCGCCTACGTGGATCACGGCGAAGTGCTCTTCGGCCCGGAAAAGAAGCCGGTCCGCGCACCCGCGCTCGTCCTGTTTGAAGACGGCGGTCTCGTCGAAGCCGTAGCGGGCAGCGGCGGGGGGCGGTTCCTGCTCGCCGCCGCCCGCCCGCTCCACGAGCCGATCGCGCGCTACGGCCCATTCGTGATGAACACACGGTCCGAGATCGAGCAGACGCTGCGAGACCTGCAGACCGGCCGCTTCATCCATAGCGAGCCCCGCGACTAGCACGTCGCTACGCGCGGAGCGATGGACCTGCGCTTCTGGCGCACCGGCTCGCGGCTCGGCCGGATGCGGCCTCGACCGCGAGCCTGGTCCCTCGCTCCGCGCTTCGCTCCCGCGGCGCGCG
>Ga0209009_1000234_pt1 | contig 22262 bp, 22 predicted proteins | sample BlaSpr_A8_OM3_M2_FD_187979 | JGI IMG/M metagenome (GOLD analysis project Ga0209009, IMG submission 187979) | Forest soil microbial communities from Thunder Bay, Ontario, Canada - Black Spruce, Ontario site 2_A8_OM3_M2 (SPAdes) (version 2) | ecosystem: Environmental > Terrestrial > Soil > Boreal... | reverse complement strand
GCCCCGCCCCGAATGCGAGCCCCAAAACGATGACGCCGATCAGAATCGGAATCAGCGGAAAAGATCGTTCGCCGGCGCTTTGGCGGCGCGTGCGGCGCGGCGGCGGAGTATCGATCATAGCAGGAAGATTTTCGTCGCGCGCGACGTGCGGCCTATGCAGAATGATAGGCGCCGCCCAGAGACGAAGCGGACGCGACCGTGATCAAGGTAACGGTTCCGATTGACGTCGGTACGATCGCAAAAACGGGCTCGAGCGCGTTCGCGCTCGCAACCCCAATGCGCGTCGACGAGCTGTTGGTTTTCGCGGTTCACGTTGCCCTCGGCGAGCGCGCGCCACAAGACAAACGGGATCGCGGCGTCCGCGCGACGCTCGCCGGATTCGCCGCCGGCCGTTTCGTCGTCGACGTCAATGGGCGTCTTTTCGACCGGCCGGATGCGGTCGTCGTTGCGTCGGGCGCGGTCAGCCTACGCTTCTTTTGCCCCAACGCGGTCACGTTCGGGCGCAGGCAAGTCGGCACGCGCGCACGCTAACCCCGTCGAGCTTCGCGGGCAGGGAACACCCAACGGTCCCCTAACAAGCCCCCTTACTCTAGCTTTTGACGCCCGGAGTGCTTTTGTACATGCGCATTCATTCACGCGTCGCCTTGACCATTTGCGCGGCCTTCGCGCTCACGACATTCGGTGCTCAGCAACCTGCGCGCGCCGACGACACGCTCGCGACCATCAAGTCTCGCGGCAAGATGGTCGTCGGCGTCAAGGCCGACTATCCGCCCTTCGGGTTTCTCGATGGCGCGCACAACGTCGGCATCGAGATCGACGTCCTCCATCTGGTCGCAAAGGACTTGCTCGGCAATCCGAACGCGATCGAGTTCGTCCCGGTCGTCTCGGCGAACCGCTTCCAGTATCTCAATACGGAGAAGGTCGATTTCCTGATGGCGACGGTCACGGTGACCGACGCGCGGAAGAAAGTCGTCGAATTCGCGGCGCCGGATATGAAGTCGGGTTCGGGCATCATGATCAAGCGGTCCAATCAAGAGATCCACGATGCGCCCGATCTCGCCGGAAAGACGGTCGTCGTCGTCCCCGGTTCCACCGGTGAAGCGTGGATGAAGAAATCTAACCCGACCGCGAAGCTCTTGGTGCTGCCCCAAACGGCTGAAGCGCTAAGTGCGGTCAGCGGTGGGCGCGCCGACGCATTCGTTCAGGACTCGGCACTGCTCATCGGACTCGAAGCGACCCTGCAAGGTTCGCTCTTCAAAGTCGTCGGCAAAGACTACGAGCCGGCGCCTGCTGCGGCGACCTGCCGCAAAGGCGACACCGCGATGTGCGACGCGATCACCAAAGTGCTCGTAAAGGCCCAGAAGACGCCGTGTCCCGACATCAGCGGCAACAAGACGATGACGTGCCTCAAGGCGATCTATCACAAATGGATACCCAGCGACCCGGAAAGGTTTATGCCGTAACGCCCTCCGGCAAGAGGGTCCGAGCGTAGACCTGCTGGCCGCGGCGCGGCTCGACTTTTCAATCGTCACCGATTCCGCCGGCGAGCTGATGTGGGGCGGTCTCTGGACGCTCGAGATCACCCTGACCGGCATCGCCGGGGTATTGATGGTCGGGATCGTCGGGGCGGCGATGCGCACCTCGAAATCGGCACTTGCGCGCGGCCTCGCCACGGCGTTTACGGAGTTCTTCCGCAACACGCCACCGCTCGTGTGGATTTACTTTTTCTTCTTCGCGCTGCTGGGCGTCGGGATCAAACTGCCGGCGGTCGTTGCCGGGACGTTGGCGCTCGTCTTCTATCAAGGTGCGATCGCAATCGAAATCTTGCGCGCCGGGATCGAGGCCGTCCCGTCCGGTCAGCGCGAGGCGGCGAGTGCGCTGGGCCTCTCGCCGTTCGAACAGTTCCGCTCGATCGTGCTCCCCCAGGCGTTCCGCATCAGCCTCCCGGCGCTCGGCAACAACCTGATCTCGCTGCTGAAGAATACATCGCTCATCTCGGCGATCGGAACGATCGAGATTACGGGCATCGCCAACGACATCATCGCGATCCGCCTCTCGAGCGCCGAACTCTACCTGACGCTCGGTGCGTTTTACCTGGTCTGCGTTTTCATTCTTTCAACGATCCTAAGGTTCACCGAACGGCGCCTCGCAAGGTACGGGTCGTGAACGAACATTATTTCGCCGCCCTTCGCGAGATTCTCGCTCAAGGGCTGCCGGTAACGATCGAAGTCAGCATCGCCGCGATGCTGATCGCGATCGCCGGCGGCCTTGTCCTCGGCGTTCTGCGCGCTCTGCGCAATCCGGTCCTGGATACCGTCATCATCGCATACGTCGAGATCTTGCGCGGCATTCCGCTGCTCGTCCTGATGTTCTTCGTCTTCTTCGGGTTGCCGCAACTCGGTTTCCATTTCGCCGAAGTGCCGTCCGCGATCATCGCCCTCGGTTTGTGGGGCGCGGCCAACGGAACGGAGATCGTGCGGGGCGCGATCTTCTCAATCTCCGCCGGTCAGTCGGAGGCCGGCGCTGCACTCGGGCTCAACTGGCTTCAAGTGATGGTCCACGTGATCTTACCGCAGGCGCTGCGGCGGATGATCCCGCCGTTCATGAGCCTCTTCGTCGCGACCGTCGAATCGAGTTCGCTGGCCGCACTCATCGGCGTCAAGGACATCGTGGAAATCGTGCGCCTGCGGGTCGAGAACGACCCCGCGCTATGGATCCCGCTCTTGGTGAGCATCCTCTTCCTCTATTTCTTCATCAACTATCCGATTTCGGTCGCTTCTCAAAAACTCGAGAAGCGGCTCGCCTGAAAGAGGGATAAAGATGGCGATGATCACGATGTCCCACGTGCGCAAAGCATTCGGCTCGAACGAAGTCCTCAAAGATATCAGCCTCGCCGTCGATCCGGGTGAGGTCTGTTGCATCATCGGGCCCTCCGGAAGCGGTAAGTCGACGGTGCTGCGTTGCATCAACCGGCTCGTGCCGATCGACGGTGGCGAGGTCGTGGTCGACGGTCTCTCGGTAACCGATCCAAAGGTCAAGGACGTCGACCTGCGCCGCCGGGTCGGCATGGTCTTTCAGCAGTTCAATCTCTTTCCGCACATGACGGCGCTCCAGAACGTCACGCTTTCGCCCCGGAAAGTCCGCGGGCTCGGCGCAGCCGAGGCCGATGAATTGGCGATGCGGCTGCTCGCGAAGGTCGGGCTCAAAGAGAAGGCGCCGCAATACCCGGCTCAGCTCTCGGGCGGTCAGCAGCAGCGCGTCGCGATCGCGCGAGCGCTCGCGATGGAGCCGAAGGTAATGCTCTTCGACGAAGCGACTTCCGCGCTCGATCCCGAGATCACGGGCGAGGTACTGGCCGTGATGCGCGACCTCGCCGCCGAGCACACGACGATGATCTGCGTGACGCACGAGATGGGCTTCGCGCGCGAGGTCGGGACGCACTTAGTGTTTATGGACGGCGGCGTCATCGTCGAAGAAGGCGAACCGCGCGCGATCTTCGACAACCCGCAGGCCCAGCGAACGAAAGCGTTTCTTTCGAAGGTTCTCTAGCCGGCCTAGCGCCCGATGGCTTGCGAGCGGCGCTCGCGGATCAGCTGCGCATAGACCGCATTCGGCCACGCAAAGTCGCGGCGCGTGAACGCCGCCGGCCGATCCGGGTCGAACGATTCGTGCAGCCGATGATCGCCGACGTCGGAGGCGACGATGTAGGACATCAGCCGGTTGAACTCGCGGTCATCGTCTGCGGTGAAGGCCTGCATCACCAGGGCCAGCGGCCAAACGTAGCGCCGCGGCGTGTGCGAACTGCCGATGCCGCTGGCGAATTTGCCGGCATAGAAATACGGATTGCGCTGCGAAAGCACGAACGCGCGGGTCGCGCGATAGACCCGATCGTCGTTTGAAATATAGCCGAAATAGGGTATCGAGAGCAGTGAGGGCGGATTGGCGTCGTCCATCAGCGAGAAGTGCCCGCGCCCGTCGACTTCATAAGCATAGATCTCGCCGAAGCCTTTGAGGTTTACCGTACCGTGTTGCTCGACGCCGCGCTGGATCTCGAGACTCAGACCCCAGGCGTTTGCGGCTGCGCGATCGTTGCGGTAGATGGTCTTCTCGATTGAAGACAACTCGCGCAGCGCGGTCACCGCAAACATGTTGACCGGAATGTTGAAGCCGTAGTGCGCCGGGTCGTCGGAAGGCCGGAAACCGCTCCAGATCATCCCGGTAAACTTGACCGGCCTCCCCACGCCGCCGCCCAGCTCGGGATGGCGGTAATGCGAGCGCGTCGCGTGGCGCTGTTCGTCGCGCAACACGGCCAAGATCCGATCGAATGCGCGCGCCACCTGCGGCGTGAAAATCGAGCGGTCGCCGGTCGCGTGCCAATAGAGGTTCGCATACCAAATCGGATAGATGAGCGAATCAACTTCGAACTTGTGCTCGGCGACGTGGTAGTTGGCCTTGAACGCGTTGGCGTAGGCGTCGACCAAGATGCAGCGAGCCATCCGCGCCACGACGCCGCGCAGCACGGTCTTGACCCGCTCGTCACGAGCGGCCAAATCGACGTAGGGCGCCATGATCGCCGCAGCGTCGCGCAGCCACTCGGCATCGATGTCGCCCGACGAAACGTAGGTCGTCCCATCGCCTTTGAGCGAGGCGTGCCGGTTGAGCGTTTCGGTGTCGGCGGTGAGATAAATCGACTCCAGCCTGGCACCGAGCGAGCCGCGCTCGCTCGCGCCGACGCCGCCCGTGGTTTCGCCGATGACCGCAATCAGCAGAACAAGCGTCAGCACGCGCAGCTTCATCGGTTCCTAGTATCCGCGGCAGCGCGCGTAAAACCTTGGGAAATAGGGCGTACGAATGAAACCAAGCCGGAACCCGCTACGTTTGGTTGGATATGAAGCGCGCGCCAATCATCGCCGCGACCTTTTGCATTCTCGCCCTCGCGAGCGTGCCGGCGGGACCGGTACACGCGGCTGACCAGCGCTATCTGGTGTCAGGCCGCGACAGCTTTGTTATCGGCGATGGCGACATTCAGAGTGAGGTCGATTACCGCGGAAGCCAAATCCTGACGGTTACGCGCCGCGGCAACACGACGCGTTACGTCGCGAAGGTTTCGTACGTGCGAAACGATCAGGGTGCCTCCAGTCCGGCGACGGCCGATTTTGTGGTCGACTTTTCAGAACGCGGCAACCAGATCGCCTCGGCGGACCACGACCCCGATTACCTGACCGTCTTGAATCAGCCGTTCGCCGCTCAGCTGGACGCGAAGACGCTGGCTGACCTGCGGACTCTGCGCGCCGCGGCCCCCTTCGACGTTCCCTCCCCGTTCACGGGCTCGACGTTTCACGGCCGCCTGGAGCGCATCGGCGTAGGGACGATCGGGAGCCGGCAAGCCGTCGGCGTCCGCTTCGGCGCAGGCGGCCCCATGAAGGGCAGCTTACCGGACCGGCCGGGCCTCATTCTCAGCGGCGGAATCGTGATGGAGGGCACAGCCTACTACGACCTGCGGACGGCGCGTCTGCTTTCGCTCGACGCAACGGTGACGATCTCAGGGACGGTCTCCAACCGGTCGAACAAGGACCCCGTAACGATCGTCTACCAGCGCACCCTGCGCGCCTACACCGGAGCAACGAATACCGAGGCGAGCCGCCACTGACGGCGTAGTAGTGCCGAAACCAATCCCCCACGGGCGCGGTCTAGGCGTTACGAGCGCTCTCCGCTCCTGACTCAGGAGTTTCGCGTGGCCTCTCACGGGAGGACCGCGCAGCGGAAAGCGTCCGGCGCGACGGCTCCGTTGCGGTCCGCCGACTCGGTTCCTTCGCCCCAAAATTTCGAACGGATCGTCGACGACTACCAGCGCCGTCTCTATGGTTTCGCCCTGCGCATGACCGGCAACCGTGAGGATGCCGAAGAAATCGTCCAGGACGCCTTCGTTCGCGCCTTTCGTGCTTTGGGGAAGATGACCGAACAACAGCGCCGCGAGCTTCGACTGCAACCCTGGCTATATACGATCACGTTAAACGTGACGAGGAACCGATTACGCTCGAAGCGACCGACGAATGTCGCGCTCGATGCACTCGCCGATCCCGATGCGTTGCTCAATACGACGCAAGAAGGACCGGAGCAACCAGAGCAGATCATCGAACGCGGAACCGACATGGCGCTGGTCGAGCAAGCCCTCCTCCAACTCCCGATGCACTTGAGAGCAGCCGCCACGTTACGATTCATCGAAGGCCGAAGCCATCCTGAGATCGCGGAAATCCTCAATCAACCGATTGGGACCGTGAAGTCGCACGTGCATCGCGCCGTGCGCATCCTACGGCGAATCCTCGGCCCGCAAGTCGGCCGGGTCGCGCCAAACGGAGAAACTACTCATGCGGTGTTGTGACGTCGAAGCGCTTTGGGACGAGATGCGCGAGGGCGTCGAACCTCGTCGCGAACACGTCCTCGCTCACCTTCGAGGCTGTAAAACTTGTCAGGATCTTTACGAACAATACGAAGGCGTCGCTTACTGCCTCTCCTGCCTGCCCATCGTCGTACCGCCTCAAAATCTCGTTCCACGCATATTGGATCACATCAAAATCTACCGCGAGAAATTCGAGAACGCGGAACCCGACTCGATTGCGCGGATCCCGTCGCCGCTTGGGAAGCTGCTGGTCGCTTGGCGTAAACAAGGCATCACGTTCGTCGGCTTCGAGCGCGGCGATTTCGATGAGGAGCGCCGCGCTATCGAACGCCGCCTACGGCGGCGCGTGGAGTTCGCCGAGCCGCCCGCTTGGGTACTCAAGGCTGTAAAACAGTGGTTCAAAACCTGGCGGGCCGATCTGCGCACCATCGATATTTCGCAATTGACCGAATTCGAGCGCGCCGCGCTGCGCAAGGCCGCCGAAATTCCGCCGGGCGAGGTGCGTTCCTACAGCTGGATCGCCCGCGAGATCGGCCATCCGCTGGCGGCGCGCGCCGTCGGACAGGTGATGGCGCGCAATCCAGTTTCGCTCTTCTTCCCGTGTCACCGCGTCGTCGCGACGAGCGGACGGCTACATAATTACGGCGCCGGCCTCGAGATCAAAGCCCGCATCCTCCAAATGGAAGGTTTTAGGGCAACCCGCAAGGCCTAACCGCCCAGCCACGCAGCAGAGTCAATTTTTCCCTCGCCCAATGGAACGTTTTCGCCAACTCGCTAAGCGTAGTAGCGCGGGACAATTCGAGCAGTTCGAATGAGCGCATGGCGCTCGACATTTGTCGCGAGGCGGCTCGACGAGTCGGTCGAGATCGTCTGAATTGCCTCCGGAGCACCGGAAGTGCGGGAGGAGGCAAGAATCAGTCGAGCTTTGCCAGGATGGCAAAGCGAAGGCGGGGTCGAGACCGACTTGTCGAGCCGCCGAGCGTGCAACGATACGGGACATCGCGCCTTGCGCTCAGATAACTTCGCAAGGTGTTGCGCATTCGAAAGCGAAAACGGGCCATTGCAATACGTCCGCGGGCCCTTCAGAAATATACGAACGAAGGTGAACAGACGGACAAAGGGAGGTGATCATCGTCAGTTCAGATGGCAGTAAACGAATCAACTACACGATGATTGGAGGTGCGCAGACGTAAGCGCTGCGCGCAAACATAACAGCTACCTTAGTCCGCCGGCCCGCGTGCCGGCTTTTTTTTAAGTGCCTCGGCGCGTTTTGGTGACCGGCTTCGAGCCGTTTGGGGGCGATGCGACGAACCCGAGCGGGTCGATCGCGCACCGGCTTAACGGTCGCGAAGTGGGCCGCTATCGAGTGGTCGGCCGGGTCCTGCCGGTCGACGCACGAGCCTTGCCGGTGGCGTTGGCCGAGGTGCTCGCCGCGACGGGAGCAGTCGACGCCATCGTCGGAGTCGGTCTGGCTGCCGGGAGGACGGCACTCGCGCTCGAGCGGACGGCCGTCAACGTCCTCGACTTCGAGCAGCCCGACAACGCAGGGACGCTCCTCCACGGGGTGCCGATCCACGAAAATGGCGCGGCGGCGTTCTTCACGAATCTGCCGCTCGCACGTATCCTCGCCGCGTGGCGCGAGGCGGGCATTCCAGGCTACATATCGGACTCTGCCGGCACGTACATCTGTAACCAGCTCTTTTATGAGGTCCTCGCGCTGAACGAACGCTCGATTCCTATCGGATTCGTCCATCTGCCCTGTAGTGCGGAGCTGGCGATCGCCCGAGGCCCCTCGAGGACACCGTCTCTCCCGCTCGAGCTGATGAGCCGGGGGATCGAGACGCTGATCGAGTCGCTTTGAACAACAAAGACGTCGAACGCGACCCACGAGTCGACGCGATCCCCGACGTGCACGGCCACGCGAAGGGCGAGCACAAGCTGTACGCCGAGGAACGCCCCATCCCGTACACGGCGCGGATGCTTTTTCTGTGGTTCTTCCATGCTTGTCAGCGCAGTTCGCCGCGCTTCATGATGGTCGCTGACCATATGAATTATCTGACCTTCGAAGACCCCGCGGCGGTCAATCTGGTGCGCCGCGCATTGAAGCTCGCGCACGCCGGCGATCTTTACGGCGCCGCCGAAACCGCCGGCGTCGAGGTCGGCCATGCCCAAGTCGTTTCCGAAGGTTTGCGGCGCGGGATGCACTACTCGATCGGCGCCGAGGTCGACAACGATCCGCGCAGCCGGCCCGACGCACAGAACATCGTCGACGCAATGCGTCCCGATGCGATGATCCGATCGGTCCATTTTCTGACCATCGATCATCCCGAACTGGGAGCCGGCTACCAGTGGGCTTTCGACAACCCCGAGTTCCAGCAGCTCTACGAGCACGTCGGAATCGATAAGGTCTGGGAGCTCTACATGGCGACGCTGCTCGACGCAATCGAAAAGCTCCCGGGGCATATCGTCGGACACTTTTACGTTCCGACGAAGTTTGGACACTGGCCCGAGGACGCTAAGCTCGATCAATATGAGAACCAGCTGATCGACGCTTGCGCCGCACGCGGCATGGCCATCGAATTGAACTCTCGCTTCTTCTACCGGACCTTCGCCGACGACGAGCACAGTAAGCGGCGCTATCGAAACGTGAATCTCCGCTTGCTCAAGAAGGCCAAGGCGCGCGGCGTCGGCATCGCCGTCGGCTCCGACGCTCACAGTCCCAAAGATCAAGGCAACAGTTTCGACGTCATCCTGGAGCTGCTCGACAAAGCGGGGATCAACGAGTTGGTCTTCCCGGTCAACGGCCGCATGGCGCGCGTCGCGTTGCGCGCGACCGAAGAGCTGCTCAAGCAGCAGGCGACCCCGCCGCCGCCGCCCATCGGAAGCAGCGTGAGCGGTTTCGGACGCGCCGAATTGGCGGCGCGCGACGGCGGCGTCTACACCGAGCCGGAATACACCACGAAGAGAGGGACGAAGGCTGCGCTCAAGGCGGCGGCCGCTAAGACCGCAGCCGCGAAGGCAGCTGCTGCCAAGGAAGCGGCCGCGCAAGCCGCCATCGCCAAAGCCGCTGCGAAAAAAGCTGCGGCGGAAAAGGCGGCCGCCGAAAAAGCCGCGGCCGCCGCAAAGAAAAAAGCCGAAGCCGAGAAGAAAAAGGTCGTCGCTGCGAAACTCGCCGCCGCCAAGAAAGTCGCAGCCGAAAAGAAAAAACTCGCCGCCGCAAAAAAGGCCGCCGCGAAAAAAGTGGCGCTGGAGCGGAAAAGGGTCGCCGTCGCCGCCAAGAAACTCAACGCGGCCAATAAAAAGGCCGCTGCCGCCAAGAAAGCTGCCGCCAAGAAGGTTGCGTTCGAAAAGAAACGAGCAGCCGCGGCCACCGCAAAAATCAACGCGGCGAAGAAAGCAGCCGCGAAGAAGGCTGCGCTGGAAAAGAAGCGGGCAGTCGACGCCGCGAAAAAGATCAACGCGGCCAAGGCCGCTGCCGCCAAAAAGATCGCCGCGGCCAAGAAAATCGCCGCGGCCAAAAAGATTGCTGCTGCCAAGAAGGCCGCTGCCGCCAAGAAGGCCGCTGCCGCCAAGAAAGCCGTTGCCGCCAAGAAAGCCGTTGCCGCCAAGAAAGCCGGTCGAAAACCGGCGAAAAGGCTCGCGGCGCGCGGCAAGCCGCGGCCGGCCAAGAAATCCAGGACTTCGGCCTCGAAGCGGCCGGCCACTAAGTCCGGCTCGAAGAAGAAATCGAAACCACGGCGGTAGAAGCCGCCCTGTCTGCCTCGTAGTCGCTACCGGGAGTACATGCATTGGGAGATATGACCCGCCGCCGCAACGTCGCCGTCGTGGGGCCGTTCCACTCAGGCAAGACCACGCTCATCGAAGCGATCCTCGCGCAATGCGGCGCCATTCCCCGGCGAGGTTCGGTCTCCGACGGGACGACGACGACCGACTACGAGCCCGAGTCGATCGACCGCGGGCAATCGACGACGGTCGGCTTCGCGTACTGCTCGACGGCGAATATCGACCTCACCCTAGTCGACTGCCCCGGTTTCCTCGAGTTCGCTGAGGAGGCGAAGTTCGCGCTCGCGGCCGTCGACGGAGCGATCATCGTGATCGAGCCCGTCCCGGCGCGTGTCAAACAGACGCGAACGCTCGTCGAATTTCTGGACGAGCGAAAACTGCCGCACTGCTTTTTCGTCAACAAACTCGACAAACCGGGGAGCGATTTCCGCGGAACGTTGGCGGAGCTCACCGCGACCTTCGGCAATCGAGTCGTCGCCGAACACATCCCGATCGGCGAAGCCGAACATTTTCGCGGCTACATCGATTTGGCGGAGCAGCGCGCGTTCCTCGCTGAAAAAGGCGTCGCCAAGGAAATCGAGATCGGCCCGGAACTAGAAGCGCCCGCGAAAGAGGCTCGCCAAAAGCTCTTGGAAGCGCTCGGCGATTTCGACGACCATCTTCTCGAGGAACTACTCGAAGGCGTCGAGCCGCCGCTCGACGAGGTGCGAACCGATCTGCGCGAGGAGACGTCGAAAGACCTAATCGTACCGGTTCTGGCCGGGGCCGGTATCACCGACATCGGCGTCGCCGCCAACGCGCTGCTCGACGTCATCGAGAAACAGTTTCCGGCGCCGGGCGGCGACCCGCAGGCGCCGCTCGTCGCGCAGGTTCTCAAGACGATCGTCCACCCGCAGTCCGGGAAACTATCGGTCGTGCGAATTTGGGACGGGACGCTCAATGCCGACGCGACGCTGGTCGATACGAGCCGCGACCTCAAGGTGCGGGCCGCCGGGCTCTACCGGCTTCAGGGGAAGAAACAAGAGCCTCTGACCTCGGCGTCCGCCGGCGAGATCGTTGCGGTAGCGCGACTCGAGGGCGTGCTGACCGGCGACACGTTGACGAGCGGCGCGAAGACCGTTCGAGAGATTCCCCAGATCGCCGAGCCGCTGTTCGCGGTCGCGATCAAACCCAAGGAAAAACTCGACGAAGCGAAGCTCTCGCAGATGCTGGCGCGGATCTGCGAAGAGGATCCGACCCTCAAGATCGTGCGCGCCGAATTCACCAACGAACTGCAATTGCTGGGAATCGGCGAGGTGCACGTCACGACGGCGATGGCGAGGCTATCGCGCAAGTATCACCTTGCCCTCGAGATGAAGCCGCCGATGGTAGCCTATCGCGAAACGATCACGCAGCCCACGGAGATCCACTCGCGCTACAAGCACCAGACCGGCGGTCACGGGCAGTTCGCGGACGTGAAGATCAAAATCGAACCGCGCGAACGCGGGCACGGCGTGACCTTCGAAGAGAAGATCGTCGGTGGCGTCGTCCCACGGCAGTTCTGGCCCGCCGTTGAAAAAGGGGTCCGCGAGGCGCTCCTCAAGGGCCCCATCGCCGGCTACCCGGTCGTCGATTTGCACGTCATGCTGGTCGACGGCGCCTTTCATTCGGTCGACTCGAGCGAGCAGGCGTTCAGGACTGCAGGGGGGATGGCGATGCGCGACGGGCTTCCGAAGTGCAATCCAGTTTTGCTCGAACCGATCATCTACGTCGAAGCCGTTGTCCCGGAAGACAGCGCCTCGGCGATCCTCGGCGGCCTGACCGCGAAGCGCGGCCAGGTGCTTTCGTTCGAACCCGCGGGACAACGCGGCTTTCAGCGCGTCATCGCGTTCGCACCTCAATCCGAACTCGGCAACTACATTACCGAACTTCGCACGGCGACGCAGGGACTCGGAAACTACACGTGGCGTCACGAACGCTTCGACCCGGCTCCGCCGAAGGTGTCGCAATCGGTTCGCGAGGCCGTTTCCGCGTAATCGCGACGGTCGTCGCCGTCGCGTCAGTACTTTTCGGCGGCTGCACGAAGGTCGGAACCGAGTCAACGGTCGCCGGCGGCGGCCGCCATCCCTGGACGGTAGCGGGCACCCTGCGCGTCGGCATTCAAAACACGCCGAATACCCTCAACGGCATTCTCGCAGCGAATACCACCGAGGGGATGGTCGATCGGCTGATCTTCGATCCGCTCGTCTCGGTCGACCCGACCGGTAAGAGCCAAGTACCAATCCTGGCCGCCGAGGTTCCGACGCTCGAAAACGGCGGCATCAGCAAAGACGGCCTGACGATCACCTATCATCTACGCCGGAACGTCCTCTGGCACGACGGCGTGCCGTTTACGAGCGAAGACGTTCGATTTACCTGGGACGCGATCGTCAACGGAAAGAACAACGTGATCGCCACGACAGGGTACAATCTCGTGAAGGCCGTCGATACTCCCGACAAGTACACCGCCGTTTTTCACATGAAGCGACGCTTTTCGCCGGCCGTGAACACGCTCTTCGGCGAAAGCGACGATCCATATGAGATCTTGCCTGCGCATTTGCTGGCCTCGCTACCGAACGTCAACGCGATCCCATTCAACTCGGCCCCCGTCGGCACCGGGCCGTTCAAGCTCAAGCAGTGGGCCCGCGGCGACCACATGGAACTGGTCCCCAACGACAAGTATTTCCTAGGCGCGCCGAAACTGAATCGCATCCTGATCAAGATCATCCCCGACGAGAATACGGAACTCAACCAGCTTCGCTCGCATGAGATCGATTGGCAATTCGAGGCGTCACCGCAAGAGTACAGCGCCCTGAAGCTCGTCCCCGAGCTGAACATCGTCCTTCAAGACAAGAACGACTACGAGCGTATCCAGATCAACACCAGTCATTTCCCGCTCGACGACGTCCTGGTGCGGCGCGCGATCGCTTCGGCGATCGACGTCACCAAACTCGTCCACGATTTGACCTTCGGATCGGCAACGATCGCCGACCAGGACCTGCCGCCCTTCATGTGGGCGCACGCCGACAACGTCGCCCGTTACCCGCACGATCTGCAGAAGGCGAAGGATCTGATGCGACAGGCGGGCTGGACGCCCGGCCCCGACGGGATGCTGGCGAAGGGCGGCAACCAGATCCACCTCTTGCTGGTGACGAACAACAGCAATGCGACGCGTCGTAGCGGCGTCGTCCAAATCCAGGCGATGCTGCGCCAGCTCGGAATCGACGTCTCGATCAAAGAATTCCCCGGATCGCTGCTCTATTCAGCGATGAGCGCCGGCGGCATCTTGCAAAACGGAAAGTTCGATCTGTCGTGGACCGGCTGGGTCGCGGGCATCGACCCGGATCAATCCTCGATATTCTTCTGCAACGCAATGCCGCCTCACGGCAACAACGAGACCCGTTACTGCAACAAGGAGGCCGATGCCGCCGAGGACGCCGCGCTCGAACACTTCGACGAACCGTCGCGCAAAGCGGCTTACGACAAGATCGAGGCGATTCTTTCGCGCGATCTGCCACAAATTCCATTGTGGTGGCCTCGACAGATTCAGCCGATCAATCCGGATTTCAAGGGCTTCGCGCCGAACCCGGTGAGCGAGACTTGGAACGCATACCAATGGACGATTTAGGACCCGAACTCCGGCTTCCGTTCGGGATGATCCCCGAGCTGAAGTGGCTCAAGACGATGATCATGGAACGCGCCCTCACCCGCGGCGAAGTCCTCATGGCCGGGGGGAAGCGCAGCGACTACTATATCGACAAGTTTCGCCTGTTTTCCGATCCGACCGTGCTGCGGCGCATCGCGCGCATGTTCGTACCGATCGTATCGGAGTTGAGCCCCGACCTCATCGCCGGAACGGAGTTGGGCGGCGTGATCATCGCGACCGCCGTTTCGCAGATGACGTCCATTCCGATGATCGTGGTTAGGAAAAAACCGAAAGCGTATGGCGCCTTCGCCGACGAGTTCGTCGAAGGCCCCTACGAACCGGGCCAAAAGGTCTTGCTCCTCGAGGATGTCGTCAGCAACGGGCGTGAGGTATCGGCCGCCAAGGCGCGGCTCGAGGAACTGAAGCTACGCGTCACCGTCTATGCCGTCGTCAACCGGGGCATCGCGCCCATCAAGTCGCTTATCCAGTTCTCGCTCCCCCGCGGAGAAGCAAAAACCGAAAACTAGCGCGGCTCATAGAATCTGGGGCGCGTATTCCTTTAGCCTGTAGTCGATTCTTATCGTGACCGACCGGTAATTTCCAGTCATCCCCGATCGAGTCATCGTCAGAACCGAAGCTGTACGCGGAGCGAGCCTCGACGGATCGTAACTCATCGTGATCCGACGCGTCCCGGAGTAGCCGTCAACTCCGGGAACGCGAAAGTCTTCTTCGATGAGAATTCGCTCGTCGTCGGGCGCCGGTACGGCCGTGACGCGATATTTTCTCACCGAACCATTCTTGATCGGCCCGCCGGTGACGGTCCAAGTCTCGCCGACGGTTCGGGGCGAAGGACCGACCGCATCCAAGGCGAGCAGTTTGAGAATGACGATTTCCTCCTCGTTTAATGCTCCTTGCCCTTGAGGATAAAGGAGTGCGCCATCGGCGTGAACGCCGATTCTTGCCGGAGCGGTATGCTCATCGTACACCGCCGGCGACGAAGGGTCGCCACGGGAGTGGCCGTGTCCCAGGTCTTCGGAGACGTCGACCAATAGATCCCCGGACGGCAACGTCGCGACGATATCGCAAACGATCGTGCCTCTCGCATCGGTGACTGAACTCTCATCCCTTCTGATGTTGCTGCCGACGGGATTCGAGATGGGCCCTGAGCCACGCGTCTCTTCGACGGCCGTGCTCGTAAGATTGATCGCAAAAACCAGGCGCCGGACCGGCGACACCTGCGAGGTCGCCGCTTCCGACTTTAAAAACGCGGCGACGAGTAGCGGCGGCACGATCAGCATCAGGAGGCTGCCCCTCGCTAGTTCTGTCACGCTGGGACGACATTATAGATTTCGTGATCGTCGGTGACGGAGATCGGACCGCTGAAGCCTTTGCGCGCCTGAGCCTCCAAGTCGTCCGCCGTACGTTCGGCCGAATAATGCGTGATGACCAGCCGCTTGACGCCGGCGTCCTGCGCCATCTGCCCCGCTTCGCGAGCGCTCACGTGTCCGCGCGGTTCCGAATTCGGGTAATCTTCCGGCAGGCTAGCTTCGCACAGAAACACGTCGGTCTCGTGGGCTAGCCTTACGACGCGCTCGTCTGGCGCCGTGTCGGCCGAATAGGTCACGCTGGCACTACCGCACGCGCAGCGCAACGCGAAGGTCGGAAGGTAGTGTGTCGTCTGCGCGAACGTGACGCGCAGATCGCCGATCTGGAGTCCCTGCGCCGCATCGTACATGGCGACGTCGAAGACTTCGCCGAGAAAATCCTGGTTCGACTCGGGGACGAACGCAGAAACCATGTGCCGCAGCAGTTTTTCGCCTCCGGGCGGCAACCAGAGCGCGACCTTCTTGTCGTTAGTTCGCGGGCTGTACTTCAGGGCGTAACGCATGGGGATGATGTCGAGGAAATGATCGGCGTGCATGTGGCTGATGATGACGGCGTCGACCGACTCGGCCGCGCTGTGTGCGTTGAGGTTTCCGAGCGAACCGCTCCCGAGGTCTGCAAGGATCGCACGGCCGGCACCCTCGATCAGGTATGCGCTGCAAGCGCGTCTCGGCCGCGGGACCGAATTGCTCGACCCGAGGACGGTAACGCGCAAACCTTCGCCGTCGCTCACGGGCGGCACGGAGTGCCGCCGTTTGAGGTGAAAGAGAGCGCGAACGGCATGTTAGCGCCGATTTCGAGCATGACCAAACGTTCCTTGCTGATAAGGAGAAGCGAACTGCCGGACGATTTTGATACGCTGCACGAGATGCCACATCCGCTCGTCGGCGCGCTGATCGAGACGCTTTCGAATGGAAGCCGCGTCCTGTTGGTCGGGGTAGGGAGCGGGCGGCACGTCCCGCCGCTCTTGGCAGCGGGGTTTATCGTCGAGGCCATCGAGGAAGATCCGGAGCGGGCGGCGCGCGCGGCAGAACGGTTCAAGAGTAAAGCTCGAGTTCGCGTGGTGGGCGGCTCGTATAGTGTTCCGCCGCTACTCTTTTCCGGCTACGACGCAGCGGTGTCAACGCACGCGCTCTTGCATGGCTCACCGCCCCAGATCGCGGCGTCACTGGCGGCGATGGGATCGGGCTTGCGTGCGGGCGGCCTTTTCCATCTCACGTTGGGCTCAACCAGGGACCCGCGGTACGCAAGCGGCCTCAGGCTCGACGACGCCACGTGGGTCGCGGAAACCGGCGCTGAAATCGGCGTCCCGCATGCGTACTTTGACGAGAAAGCGGCTCGCACGCTGTTGTCGGACTGGACGATCCTTTCGCTCGACGAGCGAAGCGCTGCCGAAACCGCCGGGCGCTGGGCTCACACGAGCGCCGAGACCGCGACGATGGTCCATTGGCTCGCGCGCCTCAAGCGCCGTTGAGGCTACTTCGCAGTCGTGCCGATCAGGTCCGACATCGGACTCGAAGCCGAGGCGTAGAGCCGTTTTTGCATGCGTCCGGCAAGGTAGGCTAGGCGCCCCGCTTCAACGGCGAGACGCATCGCGCGCGCCATCATGATCGCGTCTTTGGCTAGCGCGATTCCGGTGTTCATCAGCACCGCGTCGGCGCCGAGTTCCATCGCGATCGCCGCATCCGACGCGGTCCCGACGCCGGCGTCGATGATCACCGGAACGTTCGAGCGCTGCTTGATGATCGTGAGCGAATACGGGTTGCAGATGCCGAGCCCGCTTCCGATCGGCGCACCGAGCGGCATGACCGCGGCGCAGCCAACCTCTTCAAGACGTTTGCACGCGGTGGGGTCGTCGATGATGTAGGGCAGGACGGTGAAGCCGTCCTTGACGAGTTCGCGCGCGGCGACGATGGTTTCGGCGGTGTCGGGATAGAGGGTTTCGGGGTCGCCGATGACCTCGAGCTTGATGAGGTCCGTGCCGAGCGCTTCTCGCGCGAGCTGCGCGGTGAGAACCGCGTCCTTCGCGGTCGTACAACCCGCCGTGTTCGGAAGGATCTTGTACCGCGAACGGTCGATGAAGTCCAGCAGCGTCTTCCCGGACGCGTCGTCGAGGTGGATGCGGCGTATCGCCACGGTGACGAGTTCCGTCCCGCTCGCTTCGTGCGCACGCTGCATGACGTCAAACGACGAGTACTTACCCGACCCGACGACCAAGCGTGATTTGAACTCGTGCTTGCCGATCTTGAGCGGCGCGTCGGCGGCGCCGTTTACGGGAGCCATGCGGAAGGCTTCGAGGCCGGCTTCTCTCCCCCTTATCCTCCGGCGACGGCGCGAATGATCTCGATGACGTCGCCTTCTTGAAGCCGATGTTCGTCGAAGTTAGCGCCGCGTATGACTCGCTCGTTCACGGCTACCGCGATACCGTTCTTTTCCAGGTTCAGCTCGTTCAAGAGGTGCGCCACGGTCGCTCCGTCCGGAAGTTCGCGGCGCTCCCCGTTGATCGTTGCGTTCACCGTCGTCTTGTCACGCTGAGCGGAGGTGCGAAGCGCCGGAGTCGAAGCGCCAACGGGACGTCGAGCTCATAAGCCGGTATAAACCGGACCTTCGCCGCCTTGCGGCGGCACCCAGGTAATGATCTGATAAGGATCCATGATGTCGCAAGTCTTGCAGTGGACGCAATTGCTGAAGTTGATTTGCAGGCGGCCGTCGATGTGGCCGTTGCCGTCGACCGCCTTGAAGAGCGGTTCGTAGACTTTCGCGGGGCAGAAATACTGGCAAGGGTTGCCATACTCGACCGTGCACTGATTCGCGCAGATCGACGTGTCGGCGACGTGGAGGTGTGGAACTTGGTCCTCGTCGTGCATGGTGCCCGAGTTGAACACGTCGGTTAGCTTGTCGAACGTCAAGACGTTGTCGATCTTTGCGCGCGTCTCGAATGCAACGGGTTTGCGCTCGGTGATCTTCTTCATCTGAGCGTACCCGGCTTCGCCGTGTAGCCGGTCGATGAAACCGAACGCGCGGCCGCCGGCGTACATCGACATCCCGGCGTTAAGCATCCCGGCGAACATCCCGCCCTTGAATCCTTGATGGAAGTTTCGCGCGACGCGCAACTCATCGTAGGCCCACGATTCCCGATAGCGGCGTTCGTACGCGGATAGTGTTTCGGCGTCGTTTCGGCCGGCAGCGATCGCCACGAACGCCGTCTCCGCCGCCATCATCCCCGACTTGAGAGCCAGGTGAATCCCTTTCAGCCGCATCCCGTTCAAGAATCCGGCCGAGTCGCCGGTAATGAGCAACCCATCCGAAAAAGCACGCGGCATGGCGTAAAAACCGCCTTCAGGAATCGCTTTCGCGCCATAGCGCAACAGTTTCGCGCCGTCGAGCATCTTGGCGATCGCGGGATGCGTCTTGTAGCGCTGAAAATTATCGTGGGGATCGGTGGTCGGATCCTTGTAATCGAGACCGGTGACCAATCCGATGTCCAAAATATCGCCGGCCATCCCATAGATGAAGCCGCCGCCGAAGGTCTCGTTCGGCAGCGGAAATCCGAACGTGTGGATGACCATCCCGGCCGGTACCGATCCGGGCTTGCACTGCCAGATTTCTTTCACGCCGGCCGCATACGACATGGGATCGCGATCCTTGTCGAGGGCGAGTTTTACGATCGCCTGCTTGGCGAGCGTTCCGCGCGGACCTTCGGCGAGAATCACGACCTTCGCCATCAGATCGGGACCAGGTTCGTAGTTCGGTTTCGGCTGACCGTTGTGATCGACGCCCTTGTCTCCGACTCGCACGCCGATGACGCGCGCATCGTCCCACAATAGCTCTTGACCGGGGAACGACGGAAAGACATCGGCCCCCATCTCTTCGGCGAGCCCGCCCATCCATTTGGTCAGTTTCTGCAGACTCGCGACGTACTTGCCGTGATTCTTCATCATCGGCGGCATCATCAGCGCGGGGACGGCAAACTTTCCGGTATTGGTCATGTACCACATCGCGTCGCTCGTCACCGGCGATTCGAGCGGCGCCCGCTCGCGCCAAGCGGGCAGCAATTCGTCGAAACCGCGCGGGTCGACGATCGCCCCGGAGATGCCGTGATTGCCTATGTCGCCGCCCTTCTCGATGAGCATCACCGACAGGTCGTCTTTGCCGCGTTCCTTCGCGAGCTGCCGCAGGCGAATCGCCGCTGCGAGGCCGGCCGGGCCGCCCCCGACGATCAGGACGTCGACTTCGAGTTGATCGCGTTCAGCCATAGCCTCCCGCATTTCCGCGCGCGCGAAGCCGAGCCTTGGTCGCGGTTCGGGGTTTCGGCCGAGCAAGCGCGAACTCCAAGCCCATGATCGTCCACGTCACGTACGGCCGTCAGGGCCTCGATCTCGACCTCCCTTCGGACACCCATGTCGTCGAGCCGTCGGATGCGCCCGGCCTCCCCGACGAAGCGGCCGCGTTTCGGGCGGCGGTTCGCGAGCCGATCGCGGCGCCGGCGTTGCGCGAACTCGTCGGCGCGCACGAGCGCGTCGTCATCGTCACCTCCGATATCACTCGCGCGACGCCGAACGAACGGCTCATCCCCTGGATTCTCGACGAACTCGGCCACGTACCGCCGGAGAACATCACGGTGATCATCGGCACCGGATCGCATCGCGGGACCAAGCCGGAAGAGATGGAGCGCATGTTCGGCCGCGGCGTCCTCGAGCGCGTTCGCGTCGTCGATCACGACGCGCACGATCCGTCACAAGTCTCGTATCTTGGCGAAACCTCGCGCGGCGCGCAGGCCTATCTGAATCTGGATTACGTGAACGCCGATAAGCGCATCGTCGTCGGGTTCATCGAACCGCACCTCTATGCCGGCTTCTCCGGCGGCCCCAAGGGCATCATGCCGGGCATCGCGGGGATCGAGACCGTCAAGTTCTTCCACAACTTTCAGATGGTCGGCTCATCGGGCTCGACGTGGCTGAAGCTCGAGGGCAATCCGATCCAAGAGATGTCGCGCGAAGTCGCTGCGATGGCGCCCCCGCATTTCATGGTCAACGTGACCTTGAACGGAAAAAAGCAGATCACGGGCTTCTTCTGCGGCGATTATCGCCAGGCGCATCTCGTCGGCTGCGAATTCTGCAAATCGACCGGAGCGACGCCGGTGCCCCACCGCTTCGACGTCGTCGTCACCACTAACGGCGGCTATCCGCTCGACCAGAACCTCTACCAGTGCATCAAAGGGATGTCGGCGGCCATGGGGATCACGAAACAAAATGGGACGATCGTCATGTGTTCGGAGCTGTCTGACGGGTTGCCCGATCACGGCAACTTCAAGGAGATCGTTCGGGCCCGGACGACGCCCAACGATCTGCTGGCAATGATCGGTGCGCCGGGTTATTCAGTCTACGATCAGTGGGCCGCCCAGAGTCAAGCGATGGTCTTGCTGCACGCCAAGGTCTTGTTTCACTCGATGCTTCCCGACGACGTCATTCGCTCGGTGATGCTCACCCCGACGCGTGATCCTTCAGCCGCCGTGCGCGACGCGCTCGCAGCCGCCGGCCCCGACGCCACGTGTGCCGTTCTACCGTTCGGGCCTTACGTCGTGCCCTACGTCAAAGAACCGGCAACGGTTTAGCAACGCATTCGTACGCTCAGGATGACAGCGTGACTTGTCGCGCTGAGCGAAGCGCCGAAGGCGCGAAGTCGAAGCGCCGACGGAGCTCCGTTTGTCCTTCGACTCCGCTCGCTGCGGCTCGCTGCGCTCAGGATGACAAACGCTGCGCTCGCTGCGCTCAGGATGACAGCGTTCGTAAGCGTTCGAGAGCTGCGACGACGGCGACGCGGTGCGTCGCGATGCGATCGTCCCACGGGCGGCTGCGAGGCGACTCGAAGGTCAGCGAACGTTTCGCCGCGCCGCGCCGCAACAATGAGATGCTGTGCGGAAGCTGGTTTGAAAAGGACGCTTCGATCTGCGCATCGGGAACGACGCGGCCGCGTTCGAGCGTGTAGTGCTGCGCGGTCGGCGGGTAGCCAAGCTCGTAACCGTGCTCGAGGTCCTGCACCGGTAAGCCCGCATCGTCGATTGCTTGCACGATCGCCGGACCAAATGCGATCTCGTCGACCCTGGGCTCGTAGCAGTAGAAGCCCTCGGCTTCGAAGTCTTCGTGCAGATCGAGATTCAACGCGAACGACCGGTCGCGGGCGCGGATCATCGCGCGCGCTTCCGGCGAAGTGCCGTCGCGGCCGTAACTCCGATTGATGTCGATCCCCTCGGCATTCTCACGCGTTCCGAGCGCGTAGCCCGTCGGATTCGTGCAAGGCCACAGCCTGTACGCGAAGTCCCGATCCAGCAATCCGTCGCGCGCCAGGCTCAACAGCGCCCAAGGACCGGCCGGTTCGTCCCCATGGACTCCCGCCGTCACGATGACCGCAGGTGCGCCGCTTCCACCGCGCGCCGCGATGTCGGCGACCAGCAACGTCCGCGCGACGCCCTCGCAGGCGACCTCGCGCACGTCGACGCCGTTCCCCCGAAGCGCCATCCAGCAGCGTTCGAGTTCGGCGTACGGCGGAGCGTTTAGCGGAACTCTACTGTTCCTCAGGCTCGGGACATTAGCCGGCTGCGTGCATGGTGCCGGGCTGGCGCGCGCGGAGGTACGGCTCGACTTCCTTCGCCGGCATCGGCTTGGCGTGGTAGTAGCCTTGCTGCGCGTCACAGCCCATCTTGCGCACGAGCGCGGCCTGAGCCGCAGTTTCGACGCCCTCGGCGACGACCTGCAGCCCGAGCGCGTGACCGAGGGCTACAACCGCCGCGACGATCGCTGCATCGCCGCTGCCCACGGCGAGGTCGCGCACGAACGCCTTGTCGATCTTGAGCGCATCGACCGGAAAATGTTTGAGGTACGCGAGCGAACTATACCCGGTCCCAAAATCGTCGACGGCGACGCAAACGCCCAACGCCTTCAACTCCGAAACGGCGCGGCGCGCACCGGTCACGTCGTGCATGACCGCGCTCTCGGTGATTTCGAGGTCGAGCAGATTTGCCGGAACGCCCGA
>Ga0209009_1000233_pt1 | contig 22270 bp, 19 predicted proteins | sample BlaSpr_A8_OM3_M2_FD_187979 | JGI IMG/M metagenome (GOLD analysis project Ga0209009, IMG submission 187979) | Forest soil microbial communities from Thunder Bay, Ontario, Canada - Black Spruce, Ontario site 2_A8_OM3_M2 (SPAdes) (version 2) | ecosystem: Environmental > Terrestrial > Soil > Boreal... | reverse complement strand
GGGGAGGGAGGGTGACAGCGGCGGCAGGGACGCCATGGCGGCGATCTCGCGGGCGAGTCCGCGGTGGCACATGGCGTCGGGACGGTTGGGGGTGATCTCGACATCGAAGACCGTCCCCGGTCCCTCGCCTTCGACGGATTCGACGGGGAATCCCGCGCGGTCGAGCAGCGAGCGCGCCCCCGCCGGGCCGCCGGCGGCCGCGGTGTCCACGAAGTCCGAGAGCCACTCGATGGAGAACTTCATGCTTCGCCCGCGAACTGGGAGAGGAACCTCTCGTCGCCCTCGAGGAGAAGCCGCAGGTCCGGGAAACCGTAGAGGAGCATCGCCACCCGGTCGAGGCCCAGGCCGAACGCGAAGCCGGTGTACTCCTGGGGATCGACGCCGCAGGCTTTCAGGACGTTGGGATGAACGGCGCCGGCGCCCGCGAGCTCGATCCAGCCGGATTGCTTGCATTTGGCGCAGCCGCGGCCCTTGCAGAAGATGCAGCTCGCGGCCACGTCGGCCCCGGGCTCGACGAAGGGAAAGAACGTGGGGATGAAGCGCGCTTTCGTCTCGGGACCGAAGAGCGCGGCGAAGAACTCCTCGATCGTCCCCTTCAGGTCCGCCATCGAGATGCCGCGCTCGACTACGAGACCCTCGACCTGGTGGAAGACGGCCGCGTGCGTCGCGTCCACGCTCTCGTTGCGGTACACGCGCCCGGGCGCGATGACCCTCAGCGGAGCGCCGCGCCGGGCGAGCTCGCGGATCTGGACGGGAGACGTGTGCGTGCGCAGGAGGAGCGGCGAGCGGGCCTTCCGATCTATGAAGAAGCTGTCCTGGGAGTCGCGGGCCGGATGCTCCGGGGGGAAGTTCAGGGCCTCGAAGTTGTGCCGGTCGTTCTCGATCTCCGGGCCGTCCGCGATCGAGTAGCCCATCCGCAGGAAAATCTGCTCGATCCGGCGGCGCACGATCGTGACCGGATGATGGCCTCCCCTTCGAGCGCGGCGCCCCGGCAGGGTGACGTCCACAGCTTCGGCGGCCTGCCGCGCCTGGACCTCCAGCCGCTCGACTTCCACCCCGAGCCTGGCGATCGCCTCTTCGATTTCCTTCTTCGCGGCATTCGCGCGCGAACCGAAGCCGCCGCGCTCCTGCGGTGGCAGGTCCCGGATGCCGGCGAAGAGTCCGGGCACGAGTCCCTTCTCCCGCCCGAGATACCGCCCCTTCAGCCGCTCGAATTCGGCCCGCGAAGCCGCACCGCCGGCGGCATCGGCACGGAAGCGCTCGAGAACCTCGTCGACAGGATCATGAGGGCCGGAAGACGGGAGACGGGAGACGGGAGACGAACCGGGAGCCTCGCCGTCTCGCTCGTCTTTCACGTCTGCCGTCTACCGTCTACCGTCTACCGACCGTGGTCATGCGCCCGCCAGGGCGGCCTTGGCGACTCCGACGAGGTGCGTGAACGCTCCGGGATCGCTGACGGCAAGATCGGCGAGCATCTTGCGGTTGATCTCGTTGCCGGCTTTCTTCAAGCCATCCACCAGCCGGCTGTACGAGATCTCGTTCTCGCGGGCGGCGGCATTGATCCGGATGATCCAGAGGCCGCGAAAATCGCGCTTCTTGACCTTGCGGTCGCGGTAGGCGTAGACGAGCGACTTCTCGACCGCCAGTTTGGCCATCCGGTACGACTTGGACTTCGTGCCGTAGTAGCCCTTGGCGAGCGCCAGGGTCTTCGCCCGTTTGTTCTTCCTCTTGGGTCCTCTCTTGACGCGTGGCATTGTGCTCCTCCGAGCCGTAAAACGTAAAACGTGAAGCGTTAAACGTGGCCGCTCCCGTCTTCCGTTTTACGTTTTACGTTTTACGTTTTACGTCCGCCTCAGGCGTAGGGCAGCATCTCTCGGACCCGCTTCTGGTCCGAAGGGGACACGACGCTCGAATGGGCCAGGCCGCGTTTGCGCCCCGGCGCCTTCTTGGTCAGGATGTGGCTCTTGTACGCATTGGCGCGTTTGAACTTGCCCGAGGCGGTCTTCCGGAAGCGCTTCGCGGCGCCCCGATGGGTCTTCAGTTTCGGCATTGTTCCTCCTCGTCAAACGTAAAACGTGAAACGTGAAACGAGGCACCAGGGGCCTCCGCGTTCTTCCGGTCCACTTTTTACGTTTTACGTTTTACGTTTTACGCTCCCGCTTTGGCGGCGACTTTTTCGTGGTGCTTGACGGGCGCGAGAATCTGGTAGAGCCGGTTTCCCAGCATCTCCGAGCGCGACTCGGCGATCGCGTGCCCGGTCAGATCGGTCAGGAGGCGGTCGAGGACCTTCTGGCCGTTCTCGCGGCGAGCCATCTCGCGTCCGCGGAACTGCACGGTGGCCTTCACCTTGTCGCCATGCGCCAGGAACTTCAGGATGTGCTTGATCTTGAAGTCGTAGTCGTGGTCGTCGATGTTGGGCCGGAATTTCACTTCTTTGACCTGCGTCGTCTTCTGTTTCTTCTTCGAGTCCTGCTGTTTCTTCTTCTGCTGGTAGATGAACTTCCCGAAGTTCATGATCCGGCAGACCGGCGGTTTGGCTGTCGGGGCGATCTCGACCAGGTCGAGGCTCGCTTCCTTCGCTTTCTGGAGCGCCTCGGCCATCGGCACGATCCCGAGGGCCTCGCCCGCTTCCCCGATCAGGCGGACCTCCTTCCAGCGGATTTGTTCGTTGACACGAATGCTTTTCTTATCGATTCTTCACCTCCACGGTCAGCTCACTCCTTTTCTCAACGATCGCCTTCCGGGCGAGCGAAAGAAACTCGTCCACCGGGAGCGTCCCCGCGTCGCCCCCGTGCCGCAGGCGCACCGAAACGGTGCCGGCCGCGGCCTCCTTCTCTCCCAGCACGAGCATCGCGGGGATCTTCTGCATTTCCGCCTTGCGGATGCGGGCGCCGAGCTTCTCGTTCCTGTCATCGAGCTCGAAGCGCAGGCCGGCGGCGGCGAGGCGGCCGGCGACCGCGCGCGCCGCCTCCGCGAAACGGTCGGAGACGGGCAGCACGGCCGCGTGGACCGGGGCGATCCAGAAGGGGAAGTTGCCCGCCGTGTGTTCGATCAGGATCCCGAGGAACCGCTCGACGGACCCGAGGATCGCGCGGTGGAGCACGACCGGACGGTGCTGCTTGCCGTCCTCGCCGATGTACGTCAGGTCGAAGCTCTCGCCGTGCTCGAAGTCGCACTGGATCGTGCCGAGCTGCCAGGGGCGGCCGAGCGCGTCCTTCACGCGGAAGTCGATCTTCGGGCCGTAGAAGGCGCCGTCGCCGGGCGTCACGACGTGCGGCCGATTGACTTTCTTCAGCGCCGACGCCAGAGCGGCCTCCCCGCGGTCCCAGAGCTCGTCCGCGCCGATGCGCTTGGCGGGGCGTAGGCCGAGCGAGATCTCGACGTCGGTGAACCCGAACGCGGCATACACCGCGTCCACGAAATCGAGGAACCGGAAGATCTCGTCCTCGATCTTGTCGAAGGGCGCGAAGATGTGCGCGTCGTCCTGCGAAAAAGTCCGCACGCGGGTCAGGCCCGCGGTCACGCCGGAGCGCTCGTAGCGGTGGAGGCGGCCGAAGTCGGCGAATCGGACCGGCAGGTCCCGGTAGGACCAGAGGCGCGTCTGGTAGTACAGGAAGTGCGCCGGGCAGTTCATCGGCTTGACGCCGAACTCCCGCTCGTCGATCTCAGTCCAGTACATGTTCTCGTAGTAGTTCGCGTAATGCCCGGACAATTTGAAGAGCTCCGCGTCGAAGATCTGAGGCGTGACGAGCTCCTGGTAGCCGCGCGCCGCGTACTCCGAGCGGAGATAGTCGAGCAGCGAGTTGTAGAGGGCCGCCCCTTTGGGATGGAAGAAGGGAGAGGCCGGCGACCACGGGTGAAAGGAGAAGAGGTCGAGCTCCTTGCCGAGCTTGCGGTGGTCGCGCTCCTTCGCCTCCTCCATGCGCTTCAGGTGCTCGTCGAGCTCTTTCTGGGTGAGGAACGAGGCCCCGTAGATGCGCTGGAGCATCGGGTTCTTCTCGTCCCCCTTCCAGTAGGCGCCCGCCGTGTGGGTCAGCTTGAAGACGCCCAGCCGGCCGGTCGAGGCGACGTGGGGACCGCGGCAGAGGTCCACGAACTCCCCCTGGCGGTAGCAGGAGACCCGCTCCCCTTCCGGGATGCCCTTCGCGATCTCGACCTTCAGGTCGTCCTTCTGCTTCTCGAAGATCGCGATGGCCTCTTGGATCGGCATGTCCATCCGCTCGATCGCGAGGTCCTCGGCAATGATCTTGCGCATTTCCGCTTCGAACGCGGCGAGGTCCTCGGGCGTGAAGGGGCGCGCGGGGTTGAAGTCGTAGTAGAACCCGTTCTCGATCGGCGGCCCGATCCCGATCTGGACATCCGGGAAGAGACGCTTGACGGCCTGCGCGGTCAGGTGCGCGGTGGAATGGCGATAGATCGGGACGGCGTCAGGCGACTTCGCCGTGATGACCTCGAGCGACGCGTCGGATTCGATGGGGGTCACGAGGTCCACGACCTTGCCGCCGAGATTGCCCGCCCAGGCGTCCTTCGCGAGGCGCGGCCCGATCCCCTGCGCGACCTCGCGGACGGTCGTCCCCCTCGGAACGGATCGCCGGGATCCATCCGGGAGAGTGATCGTGACCGTGTCCGCCCGGGCTTCCATGCCGCCCTCCAAAAAACAAAAACGCGGGTCACCCCGCGTCGTGCTTGCTCTGGTAGGCGCTAACGGGCTCGAACCGTTGACCTCTACCGTGTGAAGGTAGCGCTCTACCAGCTGAGCTAAGCGCCTTCGTTCCAAACAAGTTGGTAGGCTCGAGCGGATTTGAACCGCTGACCCCTACCGTGTCAAGGTAGTGCTCTCCCCCTGAGCTACGAGCCTGTCCGAAGATCCCGGCAGGACAGCTGTCCCGCCGAGGGGCTACGGGCCGGAAGCCCGCGGGGGCTTTTTCGTCCGGCCTTCGTCCCTGGTTGAAAAAGAGCGAATCCGGGACCCGGAAGTCCGCGGAGCCGCGCAATTTACCACATGTACCCGCCAACCGATACCTCCCGGCAGCACCGGGACCAGGATCCTCGGGGCGATGAGCGAAGAATTAAAGTAGCCGCTCAGGCTCCGGTCTGGCTAGAATCTCTCGGTCGCCTGTTCGCGAAGCGAACGCCTCGGCCGAAGGCCTTGCATCCGGACTATTCAGGAAATCGGTGGCCTCGCGTACACGGTTCAGGGGACTGAATCGTATATGGAGATGACGATGGGGAGCGCGCCGGGCCGTTCGCGATGAAGCTCATCATCCAGATTCCCGCCTGGGAGGAGGAAGCGTCGCTGCCGGCCACGCTGGCGGCGTTGCCGCGGAGCCTCCCCGGCTTCTCCGAGATCGCGATCCTGGTCATCGACGACGGCTCGACCGACGGGACCGCCGAGGCGGCCCGCGCGGGGTTCGCCGACAGGGTCGTCAGCTTCACCAAGCACCGCGGCCTCGCCGCGGCCTTCTCCGCAGGCCTGGAGGAATCGCTCGGGATGGGCGCCGACGTCATCGTCAACTTCGACGCCGACCTCCAGTACGACCCGGCCGACATCCCCGCTCTCGTCGCGCCGATCCTGGCCGGGCGCGCGGACCTCGTCGTCGGAGACCGCGGACCGGGGAAACTCGCGCACTTCTCGCCCGTCAAGCGCCTCCTGCAGCGGCTGGGAAGCTGGATGGTCCGACAGGCCTCCGGCCTGAAGGTCCACGATGCGACCTCCGGGTTGCGGGCCTTCACGCGGGAAGCCGCCCGGCGGATGAACATCTTCTCGAAGATGACCTACACTCTGGAAACCCTCATACAGGCCGGCTTCAAGGACCTGCGCGTCGTGTCCGTCCCGGTGCGCGCGCGGCCGGTTCACCGGACGTCCCGGCTCCTCGCCTCGCCGACGAAATACGTCCTGATCCAGGGCGCCAACATCCTGCGCATCACCGCCCTCTACAAGCCGTTGAAGATCTTCTCCGGTGCCGCGGCGCTCTTCCTCTTCGCCGGCGCGGCACTGGCGCTGCGGGTCCTCTTCGCCCACTGGACCGGCGACACGCGCAACCATGCCCTGGCCGTCTCCCTCTCGGCGGTCCTCGTGGTCGTCGGCGTGCTGACTTTCCTCATCGCGCTGCTCGCCGACATCGTTGCCATCAACCGCGGGCTCCTCGAAGAACTGAAGCTCCGGGAGAGCCGCGACCGCGTCGCCGAAGCCCGCCTCCGAAGAGTCGAGTACCGCCGAACGACGGATGAGCGAGGCGTGCCCGTCGAGAAGGATTGAATCGAGAGTCGCCAGTCATGATTTCCCGCCCCGAAGGTGGTGCGGGGCCGTAAGACGTGAAACGTGAAACGTGAAACGTGAAACGTAAAACGTGAAAGACAAAAGGTAGAAGGCAAAACGGAGAAAGGGACGGACTTCGTTTCACGTTTAACGCTTAACGTTTTACGTGTTCTGGTAGCGGCTGCCCGGGGTGTCGAGCGCCGCGCCCCGGCGGCAGAGGGGACATTCTTGCTCCGGCCACGAAGGAACGGGAAGAGCGAGGAGCGAGCGGGAGGGGACCGGAAGCGCCCCCGAAGGCATCCCCCGGTCCACGATCGAGCCCGCCGCGACGACACGCGCTCCCAACGCGGTCGTCATTTCGATGACCTCGCGGGTGGACTTGCCCGTGGTGAAGACGTCCTCGACGATGGCGGCAGGCACTCCCGCCTCGAGGTGGAAGCCGCGCCGCAACGCGAAGGACCCGTCCTGACGCTCCGCGAAGAGAAACGGGACGGAAAGCGCGCGCGCCACTTCGTGCCCGACGATGACGCCCCCGAGCGCCGGCGAGACGATGGCCCGCGGCGCGAACTCGAGAAGCCCCTCGGCGAGCTCCCTCCCCGCCGCCTCCGCGCGGGCCGGCCACTGGAGCAGCCGCGCGCACTGCAGGTAGGTATCGGAGTGGAGGCCGCTCGACAAGCGGAAGTGTCCCTTGAGCAGGGCCCCGGTCTCCTCGAAGTCTTTGAGCGTGATCAACGAGTCCGTTACGCGTCGGAATCTCTGGAAATCTTGTGATGCTCGATCTTCTTGTAGAGGTTCGAGCGGGGGGTCGCGATGACCTCGGCGGTGCGGCTGATGTTCCAGCCGTTCTCGCGCAGCTTGGTCACGAGGAACTCGCGCTCGGCGTATTCCTTGAAGGCGGAGAGCGTGCCGAGCTGGAGGCCCTTCTCCGAGATCTCGGTCGGAGACACGCGCGCCTCGGGGGGAAGGTCCTTCGCTTCGATCGGGTCGCTGTCGGCCATGATGAGGACCCGCTCGACCAGGTTCTTCAACTCCCGCACGTTTCCCGGCCAGGAGCGGGCCTTCAAGACCGCGAGGGCGCCGGGGGCGTACCGCCGGGGCTTCCGGTTGTCGCGCTGCGAGAAGAGGCGGGTGAAATGCTCGACCAGCTCCGGGACGTCGTCGGTCCTCTCGCGCAACGGCGGTGTGCGCACGGGCAGGACGTTCAGGCGGAAGTACAGGTCTTCGCGGAACCGCCCCTCCTTGATCGACTCGGTCAGATCGCGGTTGGTGGCCGCGATGACGCGCACGTTGACCTGGCGCACGCGCGCCGCGCCGACGGGCTCGACTTCCCCCGCCTCGAGCACGCGCAGGACCTTCGCCTGCGCCCTAACGGACATGTCGCCGACCTCGTCCAAGAAGATCGTGCCGCCGTCGGCCTCGACGAACTTCCCGGTCTGCCGGCGCACGGCGCCCGTGAAAGACCCCTTCTCGTGCCCGAAGAGCTCGGACTCGATCAGCTCCTCGGGGATCGCGGCGCAGTTGACCTGGATGAACGGGCTGCCGGCGACTCTGGAGCCCTTGTGGATCTCCCGGGCGACGAGCTCCTTGCCCGTCCCGCTCTCTCCCATGATCAGGACCGTCGCGGTGGTCGGCGCTGCGCGGGCCACCTCGGCGCGCAGCTTCTGCATCGGGACGCTCTTGCCGACGAGGACCGACTCTTCCTCGAGCTTCTGCCGCAGCCTCTCGTTCTCGGCGACGAGGGTGTTGCGGGAGAGGGCGTTCGCGAGCGAAATCAGGATGCGTTCGCGCTCCGGCGGCTTCTCCAGGAAGTCCACCGCCCCGCGGCGAGTCGCCTCGACAGCCGTCGCGATGTCCCCGTGTCCGGAGATCATCAGGACCGGCGGCGCGGCTTCGCGCTCCGCGATCCGGTCGAGGGTCTCCAACCCGTCCATGCCGGGCATCTTGATATCGAGGAGCACGGCGTCCACGCGCTCGGAGTCGAGGCTCGAAAGGGCGGTCTTCCCGTCGGCGGCGGTCAGGACCTGGTAGCCCTCGTACTCGAGGATCATCCGGAGAGCGTCCCGGATGCCCGTGTCGTCGTCCACGACCAGGACCCGTCTTGCCATCATGAATACACTACCTATGAACGCGCCCGTCGGGCGCGTTCATAGCGCGCTCATTCTTCGATCTTGATCAGCGCGAACAGCGAGACCTTGGCCTGCGGGCGGTAGTAATAGATCCTCAGGTACTCCCCCTTCGCTGTGCCCTTGACAATCCCGGCGAACTCGTCGGTGGAAGTGATCGCCCGGCCGTTGACCTGAGTGATGATGTCTCCGTCTCTCAGGTTCGCGTCCGCCGCGGGCGAGACCTCCTTGACGTGCTCCACGTAGAGCCCTTCGATCGCGGAGTTCAACCCGAGCATCTGCCGCATCTGGGGCGTGATCGGGCGCACCGAAACGCCGAGCTTGCCGTGAGAGTCGTCGGAGCCCTTGCCCCCCTTCTCATTGTCGGCCGAGTTTTCCGCTCCCCGCTCGTTCAGCGTGACGGTGAAGCCCGCCTCCCTGCCGTCGCGCATGACTCTCAGATGGACCTTGCTCCCGGGCGCCTTGCTCGAGACGTAGCCGATCAGGTCCCGGGTCGTCTTGACGGGGACGTTGTCCACCCGCACGACCGTGTCGCCGGGCCGGACGCCCGCCTTGTCGGCGGGATCACCGGCAACGACGGACTCGACGAACGCGCCCTCGGTGGACTTCAGCTTGAAGGCCCCCATCACGTCCTGGTCCACGGGATTGATGTTGATCCCGAGGTAGCCGCGGACGACTTTCCCCTTCTCGCGGAGCTGGGGCAGGATGTTCTTCAGGGTGTTGACGGGCACGGCAAACCCGATGTTCTGCGCCGGGCGGAACATCGCCGTGTTGATGCCGATCACCTCGCCGTTGACGTTGATGAGAGGTCCGCCGGAATTGCCGAAGTTGATGGCCGCGTCGGTCTGAATGAAGCTCTCAAAGGACCGCGTGGAGAGGTCCGCGGTCAGGCCCGAACGGTCCTTGGCCGAGACGACTCCGACCGTCACCGTCTTGTCGAAATTCAAGGGATCTCCGACCGCCATGACCCACTCCCCGACGCGGAGCTTGTCGGAATCGCCCAACGGCAGCTTCGCCAGCGTGCGGTGGGCGTCGATCTTGAGCAGCGCGAGGTCGGTCGCGGGGTCCTTCCCGATGACCTTGGCAGTGTAACGGTCCTTGTTGAGACGCACCTCGACCTTGTCGGCATTCTCGACGACGTGGTAGTTGGTTACGATCTCGCCGCTTTCCGAAACGACGAAACCCGTGCCGCCCTGGACGTCCTTGTGCTCCTCCTGCTGCTCCCCGTCGCGCGGCTGGTTGCGGCGCGGCCCGAAGAAGAACTCGAAGGGATCCTGGCCGTCGCCGCCCCCCCCGAAGGGATTGACCCGGCGGCTGGCGCCGCCCTTGACGATGTTGGTCGACGTGATGGACACGACGGCGGGCATGGCCTCGTCGGCGATGTCGGCGAACGAAGGGAGAACGATGGAGGTCGTGCGCGTCGCGCGCGCCGGCGCCTCCTTCTGAGCCTCGGTCCGCGGCGTCACGTTGACCGAGCCGGCCACGACCATCCCGAAAATGACGGCCGCGGCGATCAGCGCCGAAAAAGAGAGGGCCCGTTTCGTAGATTTGTGCATGGAACTGATTGCTCCTCGAGGTGTTTTACTCCTCAACCGCGCCGGTCCCAAGCGCCGGCGGCGAAGTGTCTTACTCCCAAACCCCGCCGGCCCGCGCCGGCGTCACAAAAGGAACATACAGTTTAACCCGCTCATTCCGGCCGGGGCTGATTGCGCTACGAGACCTCCCGGTCCCCGGCATGCCCCAGGCGCTCCCGCTCGACGAGGATGCAGCGGTCCATCGCAACGGGGATTCCCGCTTTTTCCAGGCGCTCGGCCGCGTCTTCATCCACGACCCCCTGCTGCATGAAGAAGAACCCGGTTCCGCGCAGGATGGCGGCATCCGCGACCGGCCCTACCTCGCTCGAGCGGCGGAAGACATCCACGATGTCGATTCGCACCTCCGGCGGGATCTCCGAGAGCGAGCGATAGCACTTCTCGCCGAGGATCTCCCGGTGCCCCGGGTTGACCGGGATGACCCGGTACCCCCGCTGCTGGAGATACCGCGCGATCGCGTGCGACGGCCGCGCCGGGTCGGGAGAGCAGCCCACGACAGCCACGATCTGCGCGTCCTCGAGCGCCCGCCGGATCTCTCCCTCATCGTTCAATGGCTCCCGCCCCCCTGTCCCTCTTTTCCGGGACGTATATTGTAGAAAAAGGTTACGTTCACGCCTTCCCGGTCGGAGCCGAGGTCCTTTGGGAGCGGGCGAAAAGGGGAGGACGTCAAAATTGCCTGGAGCGCGGCGAAGTCGAAGGGCGGCACCCCGGAAACCGACAGGATCTTGGCGCCCTCGACCCGGCCGTCCCCGCGGATGAAGAAGCGGATGGTCAGTTTTCCCTTCCATCCCAGCCGGGCGAGCTCTGGCACGTCCCAGTGCAGCTTGATGCGCCGGACCATTTCCTCCGCGTAGGCGCCCCAGTCGTACCACGTCGTGTCGAAGGAGATCGGTCCGGAATCGACGAAGCCGCCTTCGGGGTTCGGGAAGCCCGCCCCCCCTTCTCCCGGCGCCGCGACCACTCCCCTGGCCGCCTCCTCCATCCTGCGTTGCAGGTCGGCGAGCTTCGTCCCGTCGCGACCGGCCGAGAGCTTTCCTTCCGGGGGCACGAGCAGGGAGTCGGGCCCACCTGTCTCCTTCTTTCCGGGGGCCGCCGGGTTGGAGGAGTCCGCCGCGGTCCCGGTCGTCGCCGCCGCGCGGGGGGGCGGAGCGGAGGCCTGAGCTCCCGGCCGCAGGCCCTCCTTCCCCTGGCGGGGCGCGATGAAGGGGGTCTCGGACCTGGAACGGGCGGGATCGCCGCCCCCGGCCCGCCGGGTCGCGTCCGAGCCGTCGGCCTTGCGCGGGTTCTCCCGTGCGGGCCCGGGCGCCGACCGGAACACGATCGGGATCTGCCGGGCGAGCTCTCTGTCCCGCTCGGACTCGACAAACTCGCCGAGCAGGCCCTTGTGGGGAGCCGACGAGAGACCGAACGGCGCCCGCAGGACGAAGAGAAGGATGAGGATGTGCGCCGCGATCGAGAAGAGGATGGCCCGCTCGATCGGAAATATCCGGTCGGCCTTTCGCTCGAGGTCGAAGAGGTCCCTCTCAGGGACTTCAGGAGGGGCGGGCGTGCTCTCGTCCAGGTCGAGCAACGACCATCGGGCTGGGCGAGCGGGCCGCTCCTCTTTCTCCTCTCGTGGATAGAGTTCAAACACTCAGTTTTTCGCCCAAATTGGTGCCCCGCACCACCTAAACGCGCCCGCGGCCTCGCTGATTTCGGAAAGACCCGTCTATTTTGGGCACGAGATCCCAGGAGAAGGGATCGGGTCTCAGGCTTCAGGTCCCAGGTCTCAGGGGATTCGCACGATTTGCGCTCCTTGAGACTTGAAACCTGAGATCTGGGAACTCTTCGGCCTCCTCCTCCTCGACATTCTCCGGTCATTCTGATAAAAAACGCTCGGCGATCTGTGGATCCGGAATGAGCGGGCCGCGAGCCCGCTTTTTTGTTCGCCCGGGACAAGGAGATGAAGCTGAGCGAGGAGACCACCGGGGAGATTCGAGCCATCGCGGCGCAGATGGGGTGCCGGCTGCTCGCCGTCGAAAGCGCGGGGGCGGGGCGATTCTCCGTCCTGCGGCTGGTGCTCGAAAAATCGACCGGCGAGCCGGTGACGCTCGAGGACTGCGAGACGGTCTCGCGCGAGGTCTCGGCTCTGCTCGACGCCTCCGACCCGGTCGGGCACCGCTACACCCTGGAGGTCTCGTCGGCGGGCCTCGAAAGGCGGCTGTACTCACTGGAAGACGCCGAGCGCTTCGCCGGGCGTCGGGTGCGGGTCAAGACGGAGACGCCGGTCATGCCGGAGCCGATCGGCGAACCGGGCCGCGCGCCTCTGACGCCCGCGCGCAACTTCTCCGGGACCCTCGAAAGCGTCGAGAGCGACCGGCTCCGGGTCGTTGATGAGGAAAACCGCAGAATCTATAATGTCCGTTTCGGCGATATCCGGGTGGCGAGGCTGGACTTCCAGTGGTCGGGCGGGTCCAAGGCGAATTGAGGAGAGGCGTTTTCCGATGATCATCGATCCGTCGGTCATCCGACAGGTGTCGCGCGAGAAGGACATCGATCCCGAGAAGATGTTCGCCGCGCTGGAAGAGGCGATGTCCTCGGCCGCGCGCAAGTTCTATCACGACAAAGCCGTGGTGACCGCCATCGACCGCAAGAGCGGCGAGATGGCCGTGACGTCGCGCCGCACCGTCGTCGAGGAACTCGACACCGAATCGGAGGAGCCGCCGCCGGAGATCCTGCTCTCGGAAGCCCGGGACCTCGTCAAGAAACTGGGGACCAGAGGAGACGTGCGCGTGCTCCGCCCGGCCGGCGAGGCAGAGCCACCGGCGGAGGTCTCCGACGTCGCCCTCGGCGACCAGATCGTTCAGCACCGGGAACCGATCGGCCTCGGGCGGATCGCGGCGCAGACGGCCAAGCAGGTGCTGTATCAGAAAGTGCGCGAGGCCGAGCGCGACAACATCTACAACGAGTTCTTCCCGAAGGTCGGCGAACTGATGAGCGGAACGGTCAAACGCTTCGAGCGCGGCGACATGATCGTGGATCTCGGGAAGACCGAGGCGATCATTTCGCGGGACCAGCAGTCGCGCGCGGAGAGGTACGGCCAGGGCGAGCGGATCCGTTCGATCCTCTTCGACGTTCACCGCAACCCGAAGGGGCCTCAGCTCGTGCTTTCGCGCACGGACCCCCGGCTCCTGATCCGGCTCTTCGAGATGGAAGTTCCGGAAATCTACGACGGGACCGTCGTCATCAAGGGCGCCGTCCGCCAGCCGGGCGAGCGCGCCAAGGTGGCCGTCCGCTCGCGCGAACGGGACGTCGACCCGGTCGGGGCGTGCGTGGGGATGCGCGGAAGCCGCGTTCAGTCGATCATGCGGGAGCTGCACGGCGAGAAGATCGACGTCATCCTCTATTCGGACGACCTGATCACCTTCGCGCAGAACGCGCTCGCGCCGGCCAAGATCACGCGCGTCTCTCCCATCCACCACGAGGACGGGACGATGAGTCTCGACTGCGTCGTCGAGGACGACCAGCTCTCGCTCGCGATCGGCAAGAAGGGGCAGAACGTGCGGCTCGCCTCGGCCCTGATCGGTTTGAAGATCGAGATCAAGGGAGAGACGGAGGTCAAGGGAGAGGTCGCGCAGGCGTTGACACGCATGCTCGAAGCCTCCCGCCTGCGGCAGGTCTCCGTCTCCGACGTGCCCGGCATCGGCGAGAAGACTTCCGAGCGGCTCGCCGAGGCGGGAATCGGGACGCTCGCCGACCTGCTGGAGAAAACGCCCGAGGAGCTCTCCGAGATCCCCGGCATCGGCGACAAGTCGGCGGAGAAAATCCTCGCGGCCGCGCGCGAGTTCGAAGACGCGCGCACGGCGGCGGAGGCCGAGGAATCCGCCGAGGCGACGGCGGATGCAACGGCAGAAGCCGCTTCGGAAACCGGAGACCAGGAAGCCCCGAGCGAACAGTCGGAAGGAACCGGCGAACAGGAAGAGACGGCGGAGCGCGAGACGACCGTCCGGGAGTAGCGAAGACCTTCATGGGAAAGATCCGAGTCGAAGAACTGGCCGCCCAAATGGGCATCGGGAGCAAGGAAGTCCTCTTTCTGTTGCAGTCGATCGGCGTGGACGTGAAGTCCCCACAGGCCGCGCTGGACGAGACGACGGTGCTGGCGATCCTGCAGGGGAAGACGCACGCCCCCAAGCAGCTGATCGTTCGTGACACCGAGTCGAAGGCCTTTCGCCCGCAGAAGAGCGCGCTGTCGCGCATCAAGATCGTCGAGAAGCCTCTCGCGCCCGCCGAGGAAGCCGAAGGCTCGCGCCCCCCCGCGGCGGAGAGGCACGAACGGACCCCGGCCGAGTCCCGGGCCGCTCACGACGCGAAGAGCAAGACGGCCGAGCCTGCGCGCACGGCGGTCGTGCCGTCCGAGCCCGACGCGGAGGCGCCGAAGCCTCTCCCCCGTAGAATCGTGTTGCCGCCCCGTCCGGTGCCCCGCGAGCGCCCCTCGGCGACCGTGTCGAGCCCGCACCCGCCACCGCGCCCGGCAGGGCCTCCGCCGCCGCCCGTGCGGACCGGAGCCGCCGCCCGGGCCACCGGCTTCAATCGCCCGGCCGCGCCAGCCCCCTCCGTCTACCACCCGACGCCCGGCGGGCCGGGCGCCCGTCCCGTCGGCGGCGGTCCTCCGCGCCCGGGCCAGCCGGGACGCCCGGGAGCTCCCGTCAGCAGGCCCGGCGGTCCCCCCGGAGCCCGCGTGGCTCCTGTCGCTGCGCCGGAGCGAGGCGGGCTCGCCAAGCGCAAGAAGGACGCGGAGGAGGCCAAGAAGTCGGCCAAGAAGGGCGGGGCCAAGCCGAAGATCACGATCGCCGACGAGGTGGACCTGCGCGAGTTCGTGGGGGCGTACGAGGAAGACACGTATTCCGACATCACTCTCCCCCTGATCGAAAAGAGCGCGGAGGCCGAGGAGCCGGCCGCGCCCAAGCCGGTGTCCAAGTCCGCCCTGCGGCGAGCCGCCAAAGAGACGCGCACCCACGACTCCGGGAAGCTGCTGGAGTTCAAGAAGCCCCTGCCGACCGGCCCGGTCTTCCTGTCGGAGGGAGTGACCGTCAAGGAACTGTCGGAGAAACTGGGCGTCCTCGCGAAGGACATCGTGCGTCTCCTCATGGGGCGCGGCGTCTTCGCAACCATCAACCAGGCTCTCGACGCGGAGACCGCGATCCAGATCGCCAGGGAAGTCGGCGTCGAGGCGGCCGTCGTCTCCTTCGAAGAAGAGCTGGAGCTGTCCCGCGCGCCGGAGGTGTCGAAGGAGGGCGAAGCGCCCTCCGCGGCCCGGGCGCCGCGCGTCCACCGCGCGCCGGTCGTGACCGTGATGGGACACGTGGACCACGGAAAGACGTCGCTCCTCGACGCGATCCGCCAGACCAAGGTGGCGCAAGGGGAAGCGGGCGGCATCACGCAGCACATCGGGGCCTACCGCGTCGAGGTCAACGGCAAGCCGATCGTCTTCCTCGACACGCCCGGCCACGAGGCCTTCACCTCGATGCGCTCACGCGGCGCGAAAGCGACCGACATCGTCGTGCTCGTCGTGGCCGCCGATGACGGCGTCATGCCGCAAACGATCGAGGCGATCGACCACGCCCGGGCGGCGAAGGTCCCGATCGTGGTCGCAATCAACAAGATCGACAAGAACAATGCCAACCCCGACCGCGTCAAGAAGGAGCTGGCGGACCGCGGCGTCCTTCTGGAGTCGTGGGGCGGCGACGTGCCGTCGGCCGAGATCTCGGCGTTGAAGAAGACGGGGATCGAGCACCTGCTCGAGCTGCTGCTCCTCGTCGCGGACATGCAGGAGCTGACCGCGCCGCTGGCCGAGGAAGCGCGCGGCGTCGTGCTCGAAGCGCGGCGGGACGCGGGGCGCGGAAACGTCGTCACGGTGCTCGTGCAGTCCGGGACGCTCTCGGTGAGCGACGTCTTCTTCGCGGGATCGGTCTTCGGCCGCGTCCGCTCCATGCACGACGACCGCGGCGCGAAAGTCGCGGTGGCCGGGCCGGCGACGCCGGTCGAGGTCACGGGCTTCGAGGATCTCCCCCTGGCCGGCGACACGTTCCAGGTCGTCGAAGACGAGACGAAGGCCCGCTCGATCGTCTCCTTCCGCCAGCAGAAGGACCGAGACAAGGTGATGGCCGCCTCCTCCAAGATCTCGCTCGACCAGCTCTTCAGCAAGATCCAGGAAGGGCGTATCAAGGAGCTCCCTCTGATCGTGAAGGCCGACGTGGCGGGGTCCGTCGAGGTCCTCTCGCAGGCGATCCAGGGCCTCTCCAACGAGAAGGTCAAGATCTCGCTCCTCCACGCGGGTGTCGGCGCGATCAACACCAACGACGTGCTCCTTGCGTCGGCATCGGGGGCCATCATCATCGGCTTCAACGTGCGGCCGGAGCGCAAGGCCGAAGTCGAGGCGGAGAAGAACGGCGTCGAGATGCGCCTCCACACGATCATCTACAACGTCACCGACGAGATCAGGGCGGCCATGGAAGGCCTGCTCGAGCCGACGTTGAAGGAAGTCCCCCGGGGCCGCGCCGAGGTGCGCAACACCTTCAAGGTGCCGAAGTTCGGCGTCGTGGCCGGGTGCCTCGTGACCGAGGGGACCATCACTCGCAATTCCCAGCTGCGCCTCCTCCGGGACAACCGCGTCATCTACGAGGGGAAGATCGGATCGCTCCGCCGTTTCAAGGACGACGTCTCGGAAGTCAAGCAGGGTTTCGAGTGCGGCATCGGGCTCGACCGCTACCAGGACGTCAAGGTCGGCGACGTGATCGAGGCCTTCCTGGTCGAGAAAGTCGCCGGCGTGATGAATGCCTGAAGGACGTAAAACGTTAAACGTTAAACGTTAAACGTTAAACGAAGCCACCCGTCGGGCCCCTGCCACGTTTCACGTTTCACGTTTCACGTTTTACGAATTACATGGTCATCGCCTACGCGCTCTTCGATCTGCACCTGCCCGGTTGCCGAGGCCTGAAAGAGAAGCGCATGATCGTCAAGAGCCTGAAGAGCCGCATCCGCAACGAATTCGAAGTCTCGGCCGCCGAAGTGGGCGATCAAGACCTTCTGCAGCGGTCACTCCTTGGTGTCGCCGTGATCGGACCGGACCAGCAGCCCCTCGACGCGTTGCTGCAGAACGTGCTTCGGTTCGTCGAAGACAACCTCGCCGGCGAGCTCCTCGACTACCGAAATGAATTCATTCATGTCTAACAGCCCGTCGGCGTGCTGCGCCTCACGCCTCACGCATCACGCCTCACGCCCGATGGCACGCCCGTCATGAAGAAGGAAAGCCGCAGGAGCCAGCGCGTGGCGGACCTGGTCCGGGCGGAGATCTCCAGCCTCCTCCTGATCGAGGCGCACGATCCCGCGGTCAAGGGCGTGACAGTCACCGGGGTCGAGATGTCGCCGGACGTGCAATCCGCGCGCGTGTACTTCTCCGTGCTGGGCGGGGAGCCGGAGAGGGAGAGCGCGGCCGAGGGTCTCGAGCGCGCGGCGGGGTACCTGCGTCGCGAGGTCGGGCGGAGGTGCGCGCTTCGCTACGCCCCCGAGCTCCACTTCATCGCCGACCTCTCCCTCGAGCGCGGAGCGCGCGTCGAGGAGCTCCTCCAACAGGTGCTCCCGCCGCGGAAAGACGAGCCGTGACCGGGTCCGACTCCCTGCGGCGCGGGTTCCTCTTCCTGATCGACAAGCCCCCGGGCCTGACCTCGCACGACGTCGTCGAGCGCGTCCGCAAGGCGACGAGCTTCGCCCGCATCGGGCACAGCGGCACGCTCGATCCGATGGCCACGGGCCTCCTGCTCCTCTGCGCCGGCGGCGCGGCGCGCCTGCAGAGCTTCTTTACGCGCATGGACAAGTCCTACGAAGGCGTCATCCGGCTCGGCCGCTCGACGACGACGTACGACCGGGAGGGCGAGACCGTCGGCCCGGAGCGCGACGCGAGCGGCGTCGGCCCGGCGGAAATCGAGAGCGCCGCGGCGGCTTTCCGCGGAGAGTTCCTGCAGTCGCCCCCGGCCTACTCCGCCAAGAAACTCAAGGGGCGGAAGTTCTACGAGATGGCGCGGCTGGGAGAGACGGTCCCGATCCTGCCGAAGAAGGTCCGGGTCTCGCAGCTGACCCTGGGCCAGCCGGACGGAGAAGGACGCCTCCCCTTCTCGATCTCCTGCTCCTCGGGGACCTACGTCCGCGCGATCGCGAGCGAGCTTGGAGAGAAGCTCGGCTGCGGGGCGCATCTGGACGCCCTGCGGCGCACGCGCATCGGCCATTTCGGCGCGGCCGATGCCGTATCGCTCGAACAGTTCGAAGCGATGCCCGCGGCGGAGCGGCTCCAGCCTCCCCATGCCGTCCCCCTCGCGCGCATCCCCTTTCCCTTCGAGCGCCTCCAGCTCGCTTCGCTCGAAGCGTGGAAGGTCCGCAAGGGCCAGGCCATCCCCGCGCGGGGGCTCTCTTCGAAAGACGGCGACTGGATCACTCTCCTCGGTCCCGCCGAAGAGATCGTCGCCCTGGGCCAGGTGACGCCGATGGGGACCGGGAAAATCAGTCTGATTCGCCCGAAGATCGTCCTCGCCGACTAACGCGCGCGATCGTCGTGGAGAAAGAGTTGGTCGAAGGTCAAAAGTCAAAAGTCAAAAGTCAAAAGTCAGAAAATCCTCCGACGTTCAACCTTCGACTTTTCGACCGAACGCGGCTGGCGCCGAAAATGAGCTTCGTGGTAGGCTGGAGAATTAGAGTAAAGAGTGAGTAGATTGAAGAGTTTGGAGGACAGAGACCAGTGAGTGTTACCGAGTACACGACCGAGAAGCCCAAAGTCATCGGGCAATATCGGGTCCACGAAACCGACACGGGCTCTCCGGAGGTCCAGGTCGCCCTGCTGACCAACCGGATTGCCTACCTGACCGACCACTTCAAGACCAACGCCAAGGACCACCATTCTCGGCGCGGCTTGTTGAAGCTCGTTTCCCGGCGGAGACGGCTACTCGACTACCTGAAAGACGAGAGCCCTGACCGTTACGCCCGGTTGATCGAGCGGCTCGGCCTGCGCAAGTAAACCGGCGGCAAGCGAGCGGGGCGACCGGCGGCGCGCGGCCGCGGGTTGTGCCTTTGCAGCCTGCCGCTTCGCAAACGAGGAATACGCAATGACGCAACACAACATCTCCATCCCGGTCGGGGCGCTCTCGCTTCAGATTGAGATCGGCAAGCTGGCCAAACAGGCCGACGGCGCGGCCGTCGTCCGTTACGGAGACACCGTCGTCCTGACGACCGCCGTCTTCGCCAAGGAGCCGAAGGAGCACGTGGACTTCTTCCCCCTGACGGTCGATTACCGCGAAAACACCTACGCCGCCGGGCGGATCCCCGGGGGCTGGTTCAAACGCGAGGGCCGGCCGACGGAAAAGGAGATCCTGACCTCGCGCCTGATCGACCGCCCCTTCCGCCCCCTCTTCCCCAGGGGCTTCAACCACGAAACGCAGATCATCGCCTTCGTCCTGTCCGCAGACGGACAGAACGATCCCGACGTCCTTGCGATGAATGCGGCCTCCGTGGCCCTGACCTGCTCGCGCGTCCCCTTCTACTCCCCGGTGGGCGCCGTGCGCGTCGGACGCCTGGAGGGAGAGCTCGTCCTGAACCCCACCAATTCGCAGCGCGAGAAATCCGAGATCGACCTGATCGTGGCCGGAACCGAAGACGCGGTCGTCATGGTCGAGGGGGGCGCCCGGGAGGTCTCCGAGCAGGTCCTCCTCGACGCCATCTTCTTCGGGCACGAAGCGGTCCGACGGATCGTCGCAGCCCAGAAGCAGCTGCAGAGGGAGGCGGGATTCGCCGAGAAGCCGGAATGGAAATCGCCCGAGTCCTACCCCGCCGATGTCTTCTCGCAGGTGCGGATGCAGTGGGAGGCCCCCATGATGGCGGCCATGACCCTGCCCGACAAGATCGCCTCGTACACCGAGATCAAGGCGGTCAAGAAGGCGGCCGCGTCCGTCGTGCCGGAGACCGAGCCCGAGAGGAAGATCCACGTCACGCGCGCCGTGGACGACCTCGTGAAGGTCCTGACGCGCGAGACGATCCTGAACCACCACAGGCGCCTGGATGGCCGCCGCTTCGACGAGATCCGCCCGATCACCTGCGAGGTCGGCCTGCTCCCGCGCACGCACGGATCGGCGCTTTTTACGCGCGGGGAGACGCAGGCCCTCGTGACCGCCACGCTCGGCACCTCCGACGACGCGCAGATCATCGAGGAGTACGAGGGGGAAAGCGAGCACACGTTCCTGCTCCACTACAACTTCCCGCCGTTCTCCGTCGGGGAGGCGAAATTCCTGCGCGGCCCGTCGCGGCGCGACATCGGGCACGGCAACCTCGCCCGCCGCTCGCTCTCTCCGATCCTCCCCAACGAGGAGGCTTTCCCCTACACGGTCCGGGTCGTCTCGGACATCCTGGAATCCAACGGCTCCTCCTCGATGGCCACGGTCTGCGGCGGCACGCTCGCGCTCATGGATGCGGGCGTCCCGATCAAGGCGCCCATCGCCGGGGTCGCGATGGGGCTCGTATCCGACGGAGACCGGTTTGCGATCCTGACCGACATCGCCGGCCAGGAAGACCACTACGGCGACATGGACTTCAAGGTCGCGGGCTCTCGCGACGGGATCACGGGCCTGCAGATGGACATCAAGGTCAAGGGGCTGCGCCGCGAGATACTGGAGCAGGCCCTCGAACAGGCGCGCGCCGGGCGTCTCCACATCCTCTCCGCGATGGCGGGAGCGCTCGAGCAGCCGCGCCCCAACATCTCCCCCTACGCGCCGCGTATCTTCACGATCCAGATCCCGCGAGACAGGATCCGCGACGTCATCGGCTCGGGCGGGAAAACGATCCGGTCCATCATCGAGTCCACGGGCTGCAAGATCGACGTCGAGGACTCCGGCAAGGTCTCCATCGCCTCCTCCGACGAGGCGGCGGCCCTGCGCGCGATCGAGATCATCGAGAGCCTCACCCAGGAGCCCGAGATCGGCAAGGTCTACAGGGGCAAGGTCCGCCGGGTCGAACCGTACGGAGCCTTCGTCGAGATCCTGCCGGGCCAGGACGGGCTGGTGCACATCTCCGAGCTCGCGCCCTACCGCGTCCGCCAGACGACCGACGTCGTCAAGGAAGGCGACGAGGTGACCGTCAAGATCATCGCCGTCGATCCCATGGGAAAGATCAAGCTCTCGCGCAAGCAGGCTCTCTCCAAGGAGGAGCTCGAGGCCGAAATGGCCCTGGCGCCCGTCGCCGCGGGCCAGGACGAGGGCCGGGACGAGTTTCCCCGGGGCGAGCGCGGCCCGGGCGAGCATCACGGACATCCCAACCGGGACCGCGGGCCGAGAGGGCCGAAGCACTAACGTCGCTACGCGATCGGGCGGATCTGCGCCTGCGGCGCACCGGCTCGCGGCTCGGCCGGATGCGGCCTCGACCGCGAGCCTGATCCTCCCGATCGCTACGCTCCCGCGGCGCGCGCCTCCTCCCCTCTGGGAGACTTCGCGCGCCGCGAGCGTAAGCCCAGACGCCTCAGAAATCTCCCGGTGCCCGCAATCGAACGCTCAGACAGAACTTGTTGTCCCGCCATCTCCCAAAAGCTCGCGGCGTGAGTAGTCTCCCGAGCAAAGCGAGGGAGGAGGCTCACGCCGCGGGAGCGAGCGGACTGCGAGCGACGTGGAGGGAGGAGGCTCACGCCGCGGGAGCGAAGCGTTTGCGCAGGATCAGGCGAGCGGTCGAGGCCGCATCCGGCCGAGCCGCTCGCCGGTGCGCCAAGGCGCAGATCCTGCGCAAGCGCGGAGCGACGTGCTAGTAGGGCATCTCGTCGTCTCCGAGGCCGAGCATGTGGCCGATCTCGTGGACGACGGTGTCGCGGATTTCGCTGACGGCCTCGCCGCGGGTCGCGCAGTAGCGGAGGATCGGCCCCCGGAAGATCGCGATCTGGGCGGGCAGGTGCGAGACGGCGGCCCCGCGGTCGAAGTAGGGGACTCCCCGGAAGATGCCGAAGAGCTCGTCCTCGTCGGGAGTGTCCGTCTCCTCGTACTCCTCCTCGAGCGGCTCCTCCTCGACCACGATCACGATGTTCTCCAGGTACTTGCGGAACTGCTCCGGCAGCCGGGCGAGGGCCTCGTCGACGCACTTTTCAAACTCCTCGCGGGAAATCCGGGACGAGCTCATGACGGCTGCGGCGCGCCCCTCACCCCTGCCGGCCGCCCGCTTCGCGGGGAGCGTGGCCCTCGGCCACGGCCGGCGCTGAAGTGAGGCGAGGGGAGACCCCTCGCGCTCCCCCGCTCGCCCGC